>Ga0265325_10003153_pt1 | contig 10854 bp, 12 predicted proteins | sample 41420metaG_FD_202090 | JGI IMG/M metagenome (GOLD analysis project Ga0265325, IMG submission 202090) | Rhizosphere microbial communities from Carex aquatilis grown in University of Washington, Seatle, WA, United States - 4-14-20 metaG | ecosystem: Host-associated > Plants > Roots > Rhizosphere...
CGCCGATCGTCACCATCCCCAGGAATCTTGAGAGCCGCTTCGGGATTCTCCGTGATCCTCTGTGCTCTCTGCGGCCTCCGTGTTAAGCGTTTGCTAATAGATCGAGCAAATCGTTCAACACAGAGGACGCAGAGAGCGCCGAGAACGCAGAGTTCACAGAGAAGAAGAATCATCCAGTTTCCGTCGTGATCTGCGGCCCGCTGTGTTATCTTCGCCAAGCACTGGCACAAGCACTGGCCCAAGACCCGGAGGGGCGCAAAGCGATGGCGGAGAAACTGGTCCTTGTAGGAGTTATTCCCGAGATTGTCGTCATAGGTCCGTCCGAGCAGGTCGTCTGGCTATCGGATACGGCCAACCTGAAGATCGAGTTCGACCCGAATCGTTGCCCGTTCCAATCCAACGTCTTTCAGGCCCCGCAGGGCCGACAACTGCAAAGCGGCCCCGCGCGTCCGGGCGTAAACCCGGGGGGGTACAAATATCGCCTCTGGATGAACGATCAGCCGATCGGACACGGCGAGGTCATTCTTCGGGATAAGTGATGTTTAATTCCCTGCGGCGCCGATTCGCCCGGTGTCGATTGAATCCGCCAGACCTCGGCGGACCGGCGCCAGAAGGACTGCGGGAACGCGTTTTTCCGGCGACAGCGCAACATTGGACGACTTGCGCGGGAATTCGACACGCCGATCGAGTCGCAGTCCGGCCTCCCTCACAAGTTCCCCGGAAAATTCCGGGTCATCGGAGTGCTCCACCCCCCAGAACCACAGGCGATCTTCCTTTTGCTGGAGGAATTGCAGCGTCTCTTCCAGCTTCTTCATTGCCCGGTCGAAGGTCGATGCGAGGAAATATACCGGCAAGACCCAGCCCTTCCTTGCAAACATTGCTCGAACCCGTACGCAATACTTTCCGTTCTGGTTCACTTCGATCGTGCATTGATATTCGTTCCGATCGTTCACTCTTATTGTCATCTCGCCCCCCTCAGTACATTTAATTTGCGGTCCTTCTTATAATTGCTTAACCGCTAACCGATGGATTGGCACCCAAAGCTCGCTGGCCTTCCTGGGATTCGGGCTCTGCTTGGAGCCTTGCGGAACGATTAACGATTGTGGCTCGCTAAGAGCCCCAGCCGATATCTGAAAGACGGAATCCCATGAGAGGTACCGCGCAATGGGAAGTCAGCAGCGCCTCTTTGTCTTGCCCCCTGGCGTGGAGCCCGAAGCTGCCGACACAAATATGCTACCCCTCGGCGAGGCCGAACGCAAGCCTCGCCGGGCAATTTATAAAGCTCTTGTTTTATTAAAGTTACGTGCTATGCGGGTGTCGTGAGACGCTTCAGATTTTCCTGATTGACGCGCAATTTGCCCTCTTGCTGGAGGCGCGTCTTGAGTGAGGTTCGGAACAATTCGTACGCGGATTGCCGCTTTTGCTGCAAAACTTGCTCTTCGATTTTCGATTTTTGCTTTGCAAAGTCATCCTGATTGACCGGATCGTGCTGGGCAACGCGGTAGACCGCCCAGTTCGCGGCGACAGCCATGGGATCGCCGACCTGATTGACCGGCATGTTGAAGGCGGACGTGAATTGCTTCGCGCTCCCAAGATCGGGGATCGAACTGCTTCGAGCGATGGGCTCGGTGGTTTTCATCTCGAAGCCAAGGGCTTTCGCAGCTGCGGCGAAGTTTTCGCCGGACTTGGCGCGTTTGGCCAGTTCATCCGCCCGAGTCTTAGCCAACTCGACCGCTTTTTCGTGGCGGAAGTCGGTTACAACGCGGTCATGGACCTCGGCCAGCGCCGCCGGGTGGGTCGGCTGGACATCCTTTACACTGACGACAACGAAACCATGGTCGGTATGGATCGGAGCGCTCACGTCGCCCACTCGCTGACGGAAAATCGTGTCGAGCAACGCAGGAGAGTTCCCCAGTTCCGGAAGCGGCTGGTTGGCCTCGACCAATTTTGCCTCCCCGGTCGTCATGTTGAACTTCTTGGCCAGTTCATCGAGCGGAACGCGCCCACCCCTGCGAATTTCCTCGGCAATCTGATCGGAGGCGGTTTCACCCAACTGCTCGGCCTTTTCCTGTTGCAGTTGCGCCAAGATAGCGGGTTTGACCTCTTCAAGGGTTTGGGTTCGGGCCATCTGGCGATCGATCACCTCGATGATATGGAAACCGTACTGCGTTTTGACGAGGTCAGAAATAGAACCCTTTGGCAGGCTGAACGCTGCGGCCTCAAATTCCGGTACCGTCTGGCCGCGGACGATCCAGTCCAGATCCCCGCCCTTATCCTTGCTCGTGTCTTCGGAATATTGCTTGGCGAGGTCCGCGAAGTTTCCGCCATGTTTGGCTTTATTGAGTACGTCGTCGGCCTTTTTCTTGATTTCGGCCACTTCGGCGTCGGTTTTTCCCACAGTCTTGAACAATATGTGAGCGACGTGCGCGCGATCCTCGAGCTTGTATTGGTCGACGTGAGCCTGGTAGTAGACCTTAATTTCGTCGTCAGTCACCGGGGCGCGCTGCTTGAGTTGCCCCAGATCCAGCAGGGCGTAAGCCACGGTTCGGCGCTCGGGAACCACGTATCGCGCCTTGTTCTTTTCGAAGTACGCGGCCAAGTCGGCGTCGGATACATCCACTTTGGATTGCAAATCTTCGGGTTTGATCAACACGTAGTCGAGCTTGATCTTCTCATTCTGGCGGCGGAATTCAGCCTGGACCTCGTCATCGGTGGCCCTGACACCGTCGGTAACCAGCTCCTGGAATTTCTGCTGAAGCAATTCGTCTTTAACCGCGGATTCGAACTCAGGGACGTCCATCTGGAAGCGCGACTGTACTTCCGCAGTGTAGCGGTCCATCCCAATGAAGGTGTCGCCCGAGTAGGCTGTGGGCACCAGCTTGCGAAGCAGGTCGGCGTGTTCCTGGTCGGTGACTCGCAGGCCGAGGCGATCGGCCTCCAGCGCCAGGCTCTTGCCGAAAATGAGCTGGTCGAGGACCTGCTGTGCGTACAACGGCAGCAACGTCGAGGGAATCTGTCCATTGCGCGCGATGCGCGTCAATTGCTGCTGAACGTCAGACATGGAAATTGTCTGGTCCCCAACCTGCGCCACAATTTCGGTCCCGGTCAGTTGCGTGCCCGTATCCTGCGGCACGAGATATAGAAGCATCCCAAGGCAGATGAATGCCAGGAAGACCCCGAGCACGATCCGGGTAATCATTTTCTTTTTGCGAAGAGCGTCAAACACGTTCGAAAAGCCTCCCGCACGGCGCCGCCCGAGCTCAGTTCGGAATGAAAGGAAGACAGGCTACTGCCGCACCCATAGCAAAGCAACGCATTATAGAGGAGCGGGGGCCATCTCTCAATCTCTATGTTATTGGACGGGGTCCGGCATCCGAGGGTGAGCGCGGAGGGCCAATCGACGTCCACATTCGGAATCGACCGCGTTCGAAAATCGCGCCTAAGTTGCTTCCCCCGGTTCGGAGACCTCGCAGGCGCCGATGCGCTGTTTGAAGAATTGGCGCTCCTCCCGGTTGCGTGCGAGCAAGAGCGCATGCTGGAAGTGTTCACGCGCGTCCCCTTGTTTCCCAACCCGTAATTCAAACTCACCGAGCGCGGCGTGGTAGAAAGGGTACTTGGCGAGACGCTTCGAGTCGGCGATCATCCCAATCTCCTCAAGTCCGCGCTGCGCACCCTGATGCTGCCCAATCGCAATCGCACGGTTGAGAGCCACAACTGGCGAAGGACGAATCGCGAGCAACTTGTCATAAAGGGAAACAATCAGTCCCCAGTTCGTATCTTCGCTGCGAGGCGCGGTCGAGTGGGCCCACGCGATCGCGGCCTCCAGGTGATATTCGGTGATCTCGGGACCGGAGGCCGAACGATCGAGCAACTTCTCGCCCTGAGCAATGAGTTTTGCATCCCATCTCGATCGATCCTGATCGAGGAGCGACCGCAAATCGCCCGAATCGCCAAGCCGAGCCGGCAGACGCGCAGCATGAAGGCACATGAGCGCGGACAGCGCATATGTCGGAGGAGTTGACGTCGAAGGATGCTCACGGAGCAGGGCTGCTAGGCGCATCGCTTCATGGCAAAGCTCGGCGCGGATCGACGATTCAGCCGATGCCCCGTGGTAGCCCTCATTGAAAAGCAGGTAAAGGGCCCTGTGAACCGCTGGAAGACGTGCGGCTAAGTCGGCTCCGTCCGCAACGTCAAAGAGCTTCTTTGAATTTGCGAGGACCTTCTTTGCGCGGGCAATACGTTTCTCCATCGCGGATTGGTTACTTACGAAAGCGTTCGCAACTTCGCCGACGCTGAATCCGCACAAGATGTGGAGCACTAGCGCGACCTGCGCCTCTTCCGGCAGCCGCGGCTGGCAGCAGGAGAACATCATGCGAAGCTGGTCGTCTTCGATCGCGCTCGACTCAAAGAGTTCTTGAACGGCGGGAATCAAAGTCCATTCGCTGAGCAACCTACCCAGCTCAGGAGCGAAGGTTCGCGCCGTGCGTTCCCGCCGAAGCACGTCGAGAGCGCGGTTCTTCGCGGTGGCCATGAGCCACGCGGAGGGATTCTCGGGCATGCCGCGGAACTTCCAAACCTCCAACGCGCGGCAGAAGGCGTCCTGGACGACGTCTTCCGCCAGCGCGAGGTTATGGACTCCGAAGATGCGAGTCAGAGTAGCGACCATCCGCCCCGCTTCACGACGGAACAGATGGTCGCTGGGATCCATCACATGTCCATTAGCATGACTGGCCGTACTTCTACCGTCCCTTCTCCCTCGAAGATCGGGCAGCCTTTTGATAGCTCAACGGCTTCTTCCAGATCACGGGCTTGGATCAACGTGTAGCCGCCCACGATGTCCTTGGATTCGGCAAATGGGCCGTCCGTCACCGTTTTCTGCTTGCCTCGAACTACCTTGCCGCCGCGTTCGAGCGGATGGCCAGGGTCTTTTATGTGGTTTTTCTCGCCGAGCTGCTTGAACCAGGCCATCCATTTTTGCATCACCTGTTGCATTTGCTCGGGGGAATTGGCTACCGATCCACCGCGGTACAAGTACACGAAATCACTCATGATCTTTCCTCCTTGAATTTGGTCTTGCGAATAGTAAACGTTTGAGGAGCGGAGCGGCGGACATTTATTTTGGAGAAAATTTGGGAGAGGACCGAAATGAGAGAAGAGTATTCAATTTGCGCCAAAACTCGAACGGCAAAGTAGCCTACATTCAACCGAATCTTATGGATTCTGCTTTGCAAGCGAACGAATATAATCGACCATCAGCCACGCTTGTTGCGAATCCACCTTCCGCTCATAACCCGGCATGTTCCCTTTTCCCTTGTTAAGGATATAGAAAAGCTCGCCATCCGTTAAATCCTTTAGCGAGTTCCGATCTCGCCAATCGCGGCAGTCATATCGGGAAGCCCCGGCCATAAAACCCTTTCCGTTGCCATTCTTCCCATGGCAAACGGCGCAATCGAGTTTGAGATAGATCTGGTTCCCATCCGCGATTACAGCTGCGGTAGGGTTGACCGGATTTTCTCGGCTCACTTCTTGGGGAGGAATCTTGAAATCCACGCTCGGCGTTTCCTTACACCCTGCCAAGGATACACAGACCAGAAAGTAAGTAGCGATAACTCTTGTTTGCATCCGAAGATCCTTTAGCCTGCCAGTGTCCGACTCGGGATAGAGACACGATCCGTAATCGCATTCCAAATTATATTAACCACCCGCATCCCAATTTTACAGTGACGCAAGTCACCCAAGGGAGCCGAAATCCCGATGAACAGCGCGAATGGCAAGCTGGCGAGCTCACGCAGAACTACGATGAATGTAAGCACGGACATTCAGTCCCTGGTGTCATTGTACTCGGAAGGGACTCGATTGCTTTTGTGCGGAGAGATTGCCTGGAGGCACAGGGTCTTCGAACGGCCCACATGCTGTTTTGACTGCACCCAAAGGTTCACACAACTTGAAGACGCTAAGTCAGCAGGCCTAGGAACCGCTACGCCGCCGGAATCCGTTGCGTGCCGCGCTTCAGGAGAGATTGCAGCCGGCGTCGCAGGGTGTGTTCTGGCGAAGGCCGGTATTCGGCGGTTAATTTCGGCGGCTCTTTTTGACGAGCCTGCAAGGCAGCGGCTAAACACAGCAACCATTCCAGTTCGGCGTCCGGATTGGCAAGAAATGACGGGCTGGACTTAGGGAACATTTAACCTCCTGGTTACCGCTCATTCAACCCACAAGCAGGGAAGAAGTTGCAATTTGTCGACCGAAATAAGCTCGCCGCCGGATCGTTCATACTTTTGGTCCAGCGGACGCCAAATGTACTCGGATACTACCATTTCAAATTAGGTTAATACAGTATTTTAGTTGGCAGGTCGGCCGCCACCGAGCAGTACGTGGTTTAAGCAGTCCAGGCTGCGGCATGAGCGGCGTAAACGCTTCCGTTATTCGCTAACACCTCGAACTGTCCGAGAACAGACGTTTGAAAAGAAGATGGCTGCACGCGCTGTGCACGCGACGTTTCCGTCTATGTTACAGCGAGCGGGTTCTATTCATGCAGGATTTACATTCCTTCACCACCCTGTAACCCTCCCGTCGTCCTCGTGTAACTGTGCGCCACTAGTGTCTCGCGTGCTGCCCGGTTGCGTCCCCCGCCGCGCGGTCCGGGAAGGATTCTCTCGTGCCCTGCCTTCCGCCGGCGAAGATGAACTCCCTGTCACAAGTCCTTGACTGAAAGACTGAAACATTAAAAGGAGAAGAAATGACAAGAAAGCTGAAGCTGAAGTCGCTGGCTGCGATACTGGTCGCCGCGTTCATGGTTCCCCCCGGATACGCGAATGAGGGCGCAGTGCCGAAAGGAGTGCCGCATCTCGATCACGTATTCGTAATCATGATGGAGAATCACAGTTACTCCCAGATCGTGGGTAATCCGAACGCTCCGTTTGCCAACCACCTGTTCAGCACCGCGAATGTGGCGACGAATTATCTCGCGGTGGGCCATCCAAGCTCTACCAACTATTTGGAGGTGACCGGTGGATCAAACTTCGGCGTCCGGTCGGACAACAATCCCGACTGGGGAAACACCAATTGCCAAACAAACCTCAGCACTGGCGCCGTGAACACCGATTTCCCCGCCAGTCCGAATGTTTGCCCGATTTGGGGCACCGGCACTGACGCTGAGACTCCTGCGATCGACCTGACCGATGAATGCCCAAATCCCGCTGTGCTGGATCCGTGCGCTCCCGGCCTGCTCGATCTCGATGGGATACTCTCGATCCCAGCGGCGAAGAATATCTCGGGCAAAACTATCGCTGACCAACTCACCGAATACGGCATGTCGTGGAAGAGCTACCAGGAAAGCCTGCCGCCTGGCGGCGCGTATAATGTCAATTTTTCCGATGGCTATTTCACTGACAGCAGCAACATCCCGTCCGCCATTCCGGGAGAAGCTCAGACCCTGATTAAATTGTACGCAGCGAAGCATAATCCCTTCGTGTATTTCCGCAGCGTACAGGAAAATCAAATCGACCACGTCGTTGGCTTTGAGGGCGGCCACGGCCTCTATGACGATCTTGCGTCCGGCCATGTTCCCGAATATTCCTTCATTGCACCGAACCAGTGCACCGATCAGCACGGCCGGGGCAACGCAGGTCCTCAGTGCGATTTCGATCCCAACGATAACGGCACGCAAGCGGGATTAAATCCGGCCCTCATCTACATCGGCGACCTGACCCTTCGCACGATCGTAAAGGCAATCAAGGCTTCGCCGACCTGGAGCAAGGGACACAACGCCATCGTGATCCTGTGGGATGAGAATGACTACAGCTACGCGCCCAACATCAACCAAGTCCTGACAATAGTGGACAAAAACTACGGCCCCGAGGGCGTGCAAAGTAACAAATTTTACACGCACTTCTCCCTCCTCCGAACGATCGAGGGCGCCTTCGGCCTTCCCTGCCTTAACCACGCCTGCGATGCGGCCACAAAGACCATGTCCGACCTGTTTTCGTCGGGGAGAGATCACGACGGCGACCGGGATGACGATCATGACTCCTGGCACTAAAGCCAGTCGGTCGGACCTTTTGAACGCGCAGTGTCAAAGAACGCCCCGGCTTCGTCGGGGCGTTTCTTTTGCCAACATCACCGAGTCTTGAAGTCTTGCGCCGCGCCCGATCGAATAATGCCCCCGGGGAAAATTCAGTGGGTTCGGCCGAGAGGCAAAATTCGGCAAGTGTTGCGCTGCGGGAAACTGGCTTGGCCCGTGTCGTTTGCGGGGCTGAGACCGGCGTGCTAATTTTGAAGTCGGTTGAAATCCCAGCACTTGTCCGATGCCGATTCAGAGACCACCGGTTGTTCCGCGGCAAAAGATCTCGCCCGTAGAGGTCTATTGGAAGACCATTACCTACCGGACGGTGGCTGTCTACGTACTTTTGATTTTGGCAATTGTAATGGCGACTCTGTACTTGATTTATCCGGAGTCTTATAGCGGAGCCATTACACGGATTAATCACGCCCTGGGCGGTGGCACCGACGCTGGCGCCGAGCTGACTCCGAAGCAGGCGAAGTTCGTGAATCTTGACGGCCGAGTTCAGGTAAAGAAAGTGAATTCCGTGCAGTGGGTAACCGCGGATTACCGGATGGCGCTCGATAAAGGCGATTTAATTCAGACCAGCGGGGACGGCGCGGCGCGCATCACGTTTGCTGACGGCACAACATACACCGTGCAAGCGGACACCCTGGTCACGGTCGAGGAAAATTCAGTGGGACGAGACAGCGAAACGCGCGTGGCAATGCACATCTCGTCGGGCGCGGTGGACCTTGCGACTGGGACGTGGGATTCTCCGAAATCCAAGGCTGAAGTTTCGTCTTCGAATGCCGTGGCTTCGGTGAAACAGAACAGCCGAGCGGCCATGCGGAGCGACCCGCAAACCAGTGAGACCGAAATCACCGTGTCGGCAGGAAGCGCGGAACTGGCGACGACCGATGGCCACCAGCACGTTGAAATCGGGAAGTGGGAGCGCGTGACCGTGCCGCAAGGCGGAGGAACGGTCGTCAAAACGAATGTTCTTGCGCCGCCTGACCTCGCCGAACCGTTGAACTTGCAGCCGCTGATCGTCCCGGACCCCAAACACGCTCCGGTGCATTTTGAATGGAAACAAGTGTCCGATGCGGTGAGCTACGAACTTCGCGTCAGCACCACATCCATGTTTTCGCGCATCGTGGAAGACCGGAAGCTCACGGGAACGTCAGTGGATCTGGCCGGCCTCGATCCCGGAGATTACTTCTGGGACGTTCTGGCCACCGATGCGCAGAAACGCGTCAGCGCGCCGAGCGACACGTACAAGTTTACGCTCGCGACACAGGGCAAGGGCCAAGAGATGATGCTGGAAATCGGGAATACCGAGTTACATGGTAACGTGATGGAGATCAGCGGGCGCACCGAGCCGGGCGCGGCGCTGATTATCAATGGCGAGCCGGTGGCGGATATTCGCCCCGACGGCACTTTCAAATATTTTACGTCGTCACTCTCGCGCGGCAGCCAGACCGTTGTCATCACCGGACAGAATCGCCGGGGCGGCACAGCCATCAAGCGAGTTGAGATTGTGATTCCGTAGACGGAATATCGGTAACACGAACGGCACGAAATTTTCTTGAGGGGCGGGGCAGCCGGGCGGCGCCCTCCCAAACGCGGCCTCCGCAAGCCGCGGGAGCAGCCCGGAACTGAGGGATACATGAACAAGAATGGTTATAGCCTTCGCTCGGTCTTTAGTTTGTTTTCTTCCGACCTGGCGATCGATCTCGGAACGGCGAACACGCTCGTCTATGCCAAGGGCAAAGGCATCGTGGTGAACGAGCCGTCGATCGTGGCGATCAATAAGAACAGCGGCGAAGTCGTGGCGGTGGGCAAGGATGCCAAGGAAATGCTCGGCCGAACGCCGGGCAACGTGGTAGCCATCAAGCCGATGAAGGACGGCGTTATCGCCGATTTCAAGGTGACGGAAAAAATGCTCACCTACTTCATCCAGAAGGCGCACAACCGCCGCATGCTTGTGCATCCGCGCATCGTCATCGGCGTGCCCAGCGAAATCACTCCCGTGGAAAAGCGCGCTGTGCAGGACTCGGCGTATCGCGCGCGCGCCAGCGAAGTCTACCTGGTGGAACAGGCGATGGCGGCCGCCATCGGCGCGGGGCTTCCCATCGAAGAACCTTCGGGCAATATGGTCGTGGATATCGGCGGCGGCACCACGGATATCGCCGTCATTTCGATGAGCGGCATCGTGTATTCGCGTTCGGTGCGCGTCGCGGGCAACGAAATGGACGAAGCCGTGATGCACTACCTCAAGCGCAAGTACAACCTGCTGGTCGGCGAACGCACCGCCGAACAGATCAAGATGGAAATCGGCTCGGCCTATCCGCTCGAGAAACCGCTGACCATGGAAGTCAAGGGACGCAACCTGATCGAGGGCGTGCCGCGTACGGTCACAATCGATGACAGCGAAATCCGCGAAGCGCTGTCCGAATGCGTCGCGACGATTCTAAATGCGTGCCGCGTCGCCCTGGAACGCACGCCGCCGGAGCTCTCCGCCGACATCAGCGATCGCGGCATCGTGCTCACGGGCGGCGGCGCGCTGCTCAAGAATCTCGACAAACGCATCCGCGAGGAAACGGGCTTGCCTGTTTCCATCGCGGACGATCCGCTGGCTTCCGTCGTGCTCGGCACCGGCAAGATGCTCAGCGATTTCCGGCTGCTAAGGCTTGTCTCGATTGATTAACAAGGTGATTGACAGGGATGGACACGCGGATTCCCAATGATTGCAATCCCCTCACGCCATAGATCGTTGACGCTGCTCGCCGGCGTCGTCGTCGCGCAATTGCTGC
>Ga0265325_10003154_pt1 | contig 10852 bp, 8 predicted proteins | sample 41420metaG_FD_202090 | JGI IMG/M metagenome (GOLD analysis project Ga0265325, IMG submission 202090) | Rhizosphere microbial communities from Carex aquatilis grown in University of Washington, Seatle, WA, United States - 4-14-20 metaG | ecosystem: Host-associated > Plants > Roots > Rhizosphere >...
ACTGCACCTGCACCTGCGGCACAATCTGGGTGAGCTCGACCCGCATCGCGCGGAACCCGCTCGACGTGTCGGTGACGTGGGTGCGGGTCAGCAGGCTCACCAGCCGGGCGAAGACCGTCACCCCGGCGTGACGGAACCGGTCGTCGGTCTCCGCCACCCCAAGGACGCGGGAGCCGATCACGAAGTCGGCCTCGTCCTGGACCAGCGGCTCGAGCACGGTCGGGATCTCGACCGGGTCCCACTGCATGTCGGCGTCGAGGGTGACGACGTACTGCGCGGCGAACTCGCTCGCAAGCTGGTAGCCCAGGCGCAGGGCGACGCCGTGGCCGCAGTTGCGCTCGAGCCGGGCCAGGTAGACGCCCTCGCGGTCCCGGACGACGTCGCTGGTGCCGTCAGTGCTGCCGTCGTCGATCACCAGGGTGTCGACCTCGAGCCCGCACGCGGTCGCCGGGATCGCGTCGAGGACCGCGCCGAGGCTGTCCTGCTCGTTGAGCGCGGCGATGATTGCGACCGTGGGCGCCAGCTTGAGCGAGGCGTGCCTGGTCCGGAAGTCTTCGAGCGCGGCCGACCTGACCCGGCCGATATATGGCTGGTCCTTGCGGTTGGTCGCGGACACGCCCCATACCCTACGGTTCGGCGGTACCAGCGATACATCGAGCGATCTCGACAGGAACAACTCGTGCCCGGTGAGACATCTCAAGGCGGTGACTCCGCGACGTTGGCGACCCGGTCGCCTACGGCGTCGGACCCGGCCGAGTTGACGGTAACCGAGGCCGCGCCGGCGCCGGCGACCGGCCGGTTCGAGCGCTGGATAAGGCCCGGGGTGGTCGTCGTACTCCTGGCGTCGATCGCGCTGCGGTTCATCGCGCCGTCGCCGCTCTGGCTCGACGAGGCCCAGACCGTCAACATCGCCCACCGGTCGCTCCACCACCTCTTCAGCGCGCTGCGGGAGGACGGCTCACCGCCGCTCTACTACCTCCTGCTGCACGCCTGGATGGCGGTCTTCGGCACGAGCACTTTCGCGGTCCGCTCCCTGTCCGGGATTTTCTCGGTCGCGGCCCTGCCGGTCATGTACGTCGTGTCGCGCCGCTTCCGGCTGGTCGGCGACTCGCCGTGGGCCGCCGTCCTGCTGCTGGCGACCTGCCCGTTCGTCGTGCGCTACGGCAGCGAGACCCGGATGTATTCGCTGGTGCTGTTACTCGTGTTGCTCGCGATGCTCACCTACCACTGGGTGTGGACCGATGGCGGGCTCTGGTCCAACGTCAGCGCTGCACTGGTCACCGCGGCCCTGGTGCTGACGCAGTACTGGGCGTTCTTCCTGACCGCAGCCGCCGTGGTGGCGATCGCGGTCGCGGCGTGGCGCGGGACCCGTCGCGCGCTCTTGCTGTTGGTGCCGATGGCGGTGGGCTGGCTCGCCTTCATCCCCTGGCTCTCGTCGTTCGCCTACCAGAACGCGCACACCGGCGCACCCTGGGGAACTCCGCCGGGCTTCGAGGTGCCGGTTCTGACGATCGGCGCGTGGGTCGGCAACGGGCTGACCGCGCCGGCGCTGAGCTGGGCGTACTACCTGCTCATCGTCGCGGCGCTGGCCGGCTACGCGACCGCGAGCGGGCGGATCAGCGTCGGCCGGCCGCTTCGCCGCTGGCCGACCCTCGTCCTCGGGCTCGCGATCCTGACCATGGCCGTCGGCACGATCGCCAGCGACCTGACCACCACGTCGTACTCGCCTCGATACAGCGCGATCGTGGTGGGGCCGGTCCTGCTGGTGATCGCGGCCGGCTTCGCCGCATTGCCCGCACATCTGCGGACCGGCGCGATCGCGGTGGTGACCGTGCTCGGTCTCGCGAGTGCGGCGTTGGTCCCAGGCCAGCTGCGGACCCAGGCCGGCCAGGTTGCGACCATCCTCAAGGCGGCCGGGCCGCACGACCTGGTCGTGTTCTGCCCCGATCAGCTCGGCCCCGCCGTCAACCGGATCGCACCGCACGAGGGCACCCAGGTCGTCTATCCGAACTTCGGCTCGCCGGCGATGGTCGACTGGGTCGACTACGCGAAGCGCAACGAGACTGCCGACCCGCTCGCCTTCGCCAAGACCGCACTACAGCGCGCGGACGGACAGACCATCTGGCTGGTCTACGCGATCGGCTATCAGACCCTCGCCGGCGGCTGTTCCTCGCTCTATGCGTCATTCACCGCTGCCCGCGGGGTCCCGATCGACGCCCTGAACCCGCACTCCGCCTTCGAGAAGTACAGCGTCGCCGAGTTCCCCGCAAAGTAACCTTGCCCAACCCCACCAATGGCCCATGCGTGTGGTTACAGGCCCGCCTCGGCAAGCCGGGTATTCACCAGGCGACGGACGAGGTCTCCCGGCAGCGGCTGGTCGACCGGAAAGTGCAACGACCCTTTCGTGTACTCGTACGACCCGAGCTCGTCGGCGAGCGCGGGCAGCACCGATCCACTGTGTGGCAGATAGCTCAGGTGGTTCGTGAAGGCGGCGAACCCGGCGATCGTCTTGCCGTCCACCTTGTACGCCGGCATGCCGTAGGAGATGGTCTCCTCCGCGTCGGGGAGGATCTCGAGGATCGTGCGCCGGAGCGTCTCCAGCGCGTCCCGCTTCGGTTGGTCAAGGCTTGCGATGTAGTCGTCAACGGACTTACTCGTCATGGACGCGAGTGTCTCGCAATCGAGCCGCGCCGACGACTCGCCTACCCGAGTTGTTGCCGGCGTCTGGCTAGCCGGGTGAGCAGGTGCTGAGGACGGTCCAGCGCTCGGCGGTGGGGCCGGCACTGCCCACGTAGTGGTACGTCGTGCGCTCGGCGATCGGCACCTTGGGCTCCAGGTTCTGCTGGAACACGGTCCCGGTCGATGGCGCGATGTAGCCGATGTCCCCGACCGGCAACCGCAACGTCCATGCGACGAACGGCACCTGGAATGACCGGGTGGTCACCGGCCCGCAGGCCATGACCGCGTCGCGGCCGCCGGCCAGCGCGACCGCGTGTGGCAGCCCATCCGCGAACCGGACGGCGAGCTTTCCCAACGCCACGTTGCGGTGCAGCTGCCGGCCGGTTTCCAGCGCCCGCGGCACGAGCCAAGCGGCGAGCACCAGCCAGACCGCGACCACCGCGGCGAGACTCGCTCCCGGTCGCGGCGTCCATCGGCGTACGACGCGAACGACATCGGCCACGAGGATCCCCACCACCACGCAGGCGAGTGCCTCTCCCGGCAGCAGGTAACGGGCCGCTCCGGTCGCGAACCGTCCCTGCGCGAGTACGGCGTCGACCGCGAGCCAGCCGAGCGCCGCGACCCCGAGCCAGACCGAGAGATTCGGGCGGCCGTCCCGCCGCCAGGCAACGAGCGCCGCCACGAAGCCGACCACGAAGAGGATCTCGACCGGCGCCGAGAGCAGGTGCCAGGTCTCGCGGATGGTCGCGATACCGGGTTGGCGGCTCAGCAGCGGGCCGCCCTGGCTCTCTTGGGTCGCGGCATGGGCGGACCGCAGCAACTGCCGGGCGCCGAACCAGTCGATGACGAACCACGAGAACGGGATCGCGATGCCGACGACTACGGCAATCGCCCGCCGAAGCCACGACCCCGGCCACGCCAGCCAGAGCAGGTAGCCGAGTAAGAACGGCCAGGCTTCCGGCCGCAAGAGCGCGGCCGCGATGAGGCAGCCCAGAGCCCAGCGACGCCGCCCGGCCAGATAGGTGTCGACCGCAGCGAGCACGGCCGCGGCGGTCATCGGCTCGGACATGCCCTGGACCAGCAGGTAGGCGAGGAACTCGTTCGACGCCGCCAGCCCGACGGCGGCGACGATCCCGGCCACCGGACCGGCGAGCCGCGCACCGAGCCGGTAGGCGACGGCCAGTGCGAGCAGCGCACCCGTTCGCGCGATCAGCAGCCAGAGGATCGGAGCCGCGCTCGACCCGAACACGGCGAGCACGGTGTCGATGTAGATCGGCAGCGGCTTGACCGACGTGGCGGCGAGCCGGGTGTTGAGGTCGAGGTGCAGGATCTCCCGGCCAAAGATCAGCCAGGACCAGGGGTCGTACGCGATGTTTCGCGGAAGCAACAACAACGACAAACCGGACAGTGCCAGGCAGCCGACCAGCATCACCGGCCAGCTCGGAAGCCGGCCCGCCGATTGCGCGGGCGCAGTGACCGGAGCGCCGGAGACTCGATCGGCTGGCATGCGGCGCACGTTCGTCGTCCCGATCGTCGGTGAGGGGTGTCGCCATGACGACGACAAGGCAGCAGGCTCAGACGATATCCGGAGGTTTTGGCCGCCGGCCGACCGCGCATCCTAGGATGGAACGACCGCCATCATCGATACGTAGCTGCTCCGATCCGGACGCTGCGTCCCAGATGCGCGAGAAGCCCGGAGGAGATCGGTGTCGCGGCAAGACGAGCACGTCGTCGTGATCGGCGCCGGCCCGGCCGGGCTCACCGCCGCCTATGCGCTGGTGAAGGCGGGCAAGCCGGTCACGGTCTTCGAGGCCGATGACGTCGTCGGCGGCATCAGCCGGACCGTCGAGCGCGACGGCTGGCGCTTCGACATCGGCGGCCATCGCTTCTTCACCAAAGTCGGTGCGGTCGAAGACCTGTGGCACGAGATCCTGCCCGACGAGGACTTCTTGCTCCGCCCGCGGATGAGCCGGATCTACTACGACAACAAGCTGTTCGACTACCCGCTCAAGGCATCGAACGCACTGAAGAACCTCGGCATCGTCGAGGCCGTGAAGTGCGTGCTGTCCTACATCTGGGTACGCATCCACCCGCCCAAGGACCAGTCGACGCTCGAAGGCTGGGTGGCCGCACGCTTCGGCTGGCGGCTGTACCGCACGTTCTTCAAGACCTACAACGAGAAGGTGTGGGGCGTCCCGGCGAGCGAGATCGCGTCGGACTGGGCGGCCCAGCGGATCAAGAACCTGTCGCTGTTCAACGCGGTGGTCAACTCGTTGCTCCCGCGCCGCAAGCAGACCGACATCACCACGCTGATCGAGGAGTTCCAGTACCCCAAGTACGGCCCCGGGATGATGTGGGAGCGAGCCCAGGAGCTGGTGACCGCCGGCGGCGGCACCGTCGTGATGGAGACCGCGGTCGCCGCGGTCACGCGTGACGACTCGGGTGCGACCGCGGTCGTGACGACGCACGACGGCGTTGAATCGTCGGCGCCGGCGAGCGCGGTGGTCAGCTCGATGCCGCTCCCGCAGCTGGTGCTCGCGATGGACCCGCCCGCTCCGGACCCGGTGCAGCTCGCGGCGCACCGCCTCACCCATCGCGACTTCCTGACCGTCGCGCTGGTCGTGCCGGCGTCGGCCAGCTTCCCGGACAACTGGATCTACATCCACTCCCCCGACGTGAAGGTCGGCCGGATCCAGAATTTCGGCTCGTGGTCGCCGTACCTGGTCAAGGACGGCCGGACCTGTCTCGGCCTCGAATACTTCGTGTTCGAGGGCGACGAGCTGTGGACGATGCGGGACGAGGACCTCGCGGTGCTGGCCGAGAAGGAGCTGATCGAGCTCGGCCTGGTCGGCAACGGGCAGGTCGAGGCGTCGTTCGTCGTACGGATGCCGAAGGCCTACCCGGTGTACGACGAGGGCTACAGCGACGCGGTCGACGTGATCCGCGGTTGGCTTGCCGAGGCAGTGCCGAACGTCTATCCGGTCGGACGCAACGGCATGCACAAGTACAACAACCAGGATCACTCGATGCTGACGGCCATGCTCTCGGTCGACAACCTCATGAACGGTGCATCACACGACGTGTGGGCGGTCAACGTCGAAGAGGACTATCACGAGGAAGACTCCTCGGCGAGCAAGCCCTCGGCGGGTGCCGGCACCGGGCGTGGCGCGCCGGTCGTGCCGAGAGCAACCACGAGCAAGCCGAGCGGCAACACGTAGTGGTTGAAGAAGGTCTGGGTGTTGGCGAGGTCGTAGGCCCACATCACCAGCGCGCAGGACAGCGCCAGACCTGACGGGGTGCGCGGCACCCGCACGAGCACGATCGCGTACGCCGCCACCAGCGCCGCCGCGAGCAACCAGAAGCCCACCTTGTGCCCGTGCTGCAGGAGCAGCGCCGGGAGGTTGAGCGCCTTGGTCTTGGCGCCAAGCGCGAGCTGGGCGTGCACCGCGTCGTGCCAGAGGTCGCGCGGGCCGGCGATCAGCCAGGGCAGCACGATCGCAAACGCCAGCACGGCCGAGCCGATCGCGCGGCGCAGGCCGAACGACGGCCAGAGCGCGAAGGCCGGCAACAGCAGCACGACCGGCTGCTTGCTCGCCAACGCGACCGCGAGCGCGACCATCGCGAGACCCGGGCGATCGTGGTCGATCGCCAGGATCGCGGCGGCGAGCAAGCCGACGAGCAGCGGCTCGGTCCACGAGCGGTTGATCAGGTAGACCCAGCCCGGCATCACGACGAGCAAGGCGGCCAGCATCGATGACCGGCCGGCGCCGTACCGGCGGAGGAGGACCGCGGACAGCACCGACGCGGCCAGAAGGCCGAACCGCACGTCGCCGGTCAGCCAGCGAAAAGGCGCGAGCAGCACGGTGCTGGCCGGCAGGTACGGGTAGACGTTCTGCAACCCCGTGCTGTGCTGCCAGTGCTGGCGGTAGAGGTCGTCGCCGTGCAGCAGTCCGGTGCTCGACTGCTGGAGCAGGTCCCACACGTCGATGTTCGGGTTGCTGATCAGCGCGACAGTCACGATGCCGGCGGCGCCGGCGAGGACGACGACCGCGTACCAGGCGGCTCGCTGCCACCGCTGCGGAACCACCAGCGCGAGCACCGCGGCGGCCGCCGCGACGACGCTCAGCAGATGGATGGCGAGCAGGTCACCACCGTGGACGTAGAGGAACGCTTTCGACGGCAGGGCAGCCGCTTCGATGACACAGACCAGCAGTGGCACGGCGAGCAACCGGCGGTCGGGCAGGGTCAGGGGTGTGCCGCTGCACGCCACCACCACGACAAGGGCGAAGCCGATCACGATGCAGACCAGACCGACCCCGGTGTAGTAGCCGGCGTGTGCGCTATCGCCGATCGCGAGCAGGCACCAGGCAAGCACGACCGCGGCGGTCGCGACCGTGCTGCGACGCGTCGCAGTCACCCGACCTCCCGGTGCCGCTCCGGCGCCCGCGGCCGGCTGGAGGCGACCCTACCGGCGCGGCACTCAGCCGCCGGCCATCGCGCCGATGACGTAGAACGGCTCGGCGCCGCTGGCCACCGCGGCCGGCAACGGCGCGTCCGGCGGCTCGTGCGAGAGGTCTTCCTCACAGGCGAAGAACCGGATGAACGGCCGGCGGCGCATGGTCGACGGATCGCGAATCGTGCCCGACAGCGCGGGATAGCGCGCCTCGAGCTCGTCGATCACGGCCTGCTGGGTCGGTGGATCGGCCACGTCGAGCGTGATCTCGGAGCCGATCCCCGCCAGGGTCCGCAGGTGGTAGGGCAGGACGACGCGAATCACGCCAGCGTCTGGGCTTCCACCGAGAGCACCCTCGGCAGGTTGCGGACGAGCGGCTGCCAGCTGTCGCCGGCGTCAGCCGAGCCGTAGACCTCACCGCCGGTCGTACCGAAGTAGACCCCGCACGGGTCGAGCGAGTCGATCGCCATCGCATCGCGCAGCACGTTGAGGTAGCAGTTCTCCTGCGGCAGCCCGCGGGTGAGCGGCTCCCACTCCTCGCCGCCGACCCGGCTGCGGTAGACCCGCAGCTTGCCCTCCGGCGGGTAGTGCAGCGAGTCGCTGGTGATCGGTACGACGTAGACCGTGTCGGGCTCGTGCGCATGCACGGCGATCGGGAAGCCGAAGTCGCTCGGGAGGTCGCCGCTGATCTCGCGCCAGTTGCTGCCGCGGTCGTCGCTGCGCATGACGTCCCAGTGCTTCTGCATGAACAATGTGTCGGGCCGGTCTGGGTGCCGGGTGATCCGGTGCACGCAGTGGCCGACCTCCGCGTCCTCATCCGGGATGCCGGCGGAGCGCAGGCCGCGGTTGATCGGCTCCCAGGTCTGCCCGGCGTCGTCACTGCGGAATGTTCCGGCCGCCGAGATCGCCACGTGCAGCCGATCGGGATCGTCAGGGTCGATCAGGATCGTGTGCACGCACATGCCGCCTGCGCCGGGCTGCCAGTCGGGCCCGGTGCGGTGGGTCCGCAGACCGGCCAGCTCGTGCCAGCTCGCGCCGCCGTCGGTGGTCTTGAACAGCGCGGCATCCTCGGCACCGGCGTAGACGGTGTCCGGGTCGGTCGCCGACGGCTCGAGGTGCCAGACCCGGGCGAACTCCCACGGATGCGGGGTGCCGTCGTACCACTGATGGGTCCCGGGTGTGCCGTCGTAGGCGAACTGGTTGCCCATCGCCTCCCAGCTGCGGCCGCCGTCCTCCGAGCGCTGGATCAGCTGCCCGAACCACCCGGTGGACTGCGAGGCATAGATCCGGTCGGGCTCGGCCGGGCTGCCCGCCATGTGGTAGATCTCCCAGCCGCCGAAGTGCGGGCCGCTCACTTCCCAGTCGGCGCGGCGGCCGTCCGAGGTCAGGACGAAAGCGCCCTTCGCAGTGCCCACCAGCAGTCGTACGCCGCTCATTTCGACCCCTCGCTTCGTGTGTGAGCCAGGCTCGGGTCCGCTTGTGGCGACCCCGAGCGCCCACAGTGTGCCGCCCACCACTCACAACCGCGGGTCACGAATAGGTTCCGATCAGGAATACCTACGAACTACCTACTTTTGTGGCGCCGCAACGCCCCAGCGTCGGCTCAGCGGGCGCCGGCCCGCTGGGTTGCGAGCAGCAGCCGGTCGCCGAGGGCGAGCACCGGATCGGTCCCGATCCCGAGGTCGACCTTGCCGTCACGGACGATGGCGAGCACCAGTCCTTCGTGGTCGCGGCGGATCGCGCTGAGCACCTTCCCGAACGCTGCCGGCTCCGCGTCGATCTCGATCAGCGCGTGGTCGTCGGAGTCCATCAGCTGTTCGACCAGCGGGCCCGCGTGCGGGGTCTCGAGACTCTTGGCCAGGGTGTGCGCGACCATGCCGTCCACCGAGAGCGTCTGCTGGACACCGAGCGCCTCGAGCGCATCGCGAACGCTGTTGGAGTTGGTGAGCGCCGTCATCGGCACGTCCGGCGCGGCGCGCCGGAGCAGGACGGCACTTACCAGGACGTCGCCGTCGTTCGTGGCAGTGACGAGGATGTGGTCGGCACCGGCCGGCCGGCCGCGGGCGACCACCGCCGGGTCGGTCGGGCTGCCGTGGATCACGTGCACATCGCTCGGTACGACGGTGGCGTCGAGGTCGCCGACCACGACGACGTCGACGTCGGCGGCATCGAGCTCGCGAACGATCGCGGGAATGGTCTGGTGGTTGCCGACGACCAGTCGGTAGGGGCCGGTCGGGAAGTGCCGCTCCATCTGCATGAACCTCCGGATCCCTGCCGAGACCGACGCGCCCGTGACGACCGCGAAGATCGCTCCGAGCAACGGGATCGCGGTCAACATGACAAGCGATGCGACCACGCGGCCGGACGAGTTGTGCGGCGAGAGATCGCCGTACCCGACCGTCGTGGCCGTCGTGATCGCCCAGTAGAGCGCGCTGCCGTAGCCGATCCCCTGGGTCGCCGAGAATGCGCCCGCGCCACCGAGCACAACGACGACGAACCCGCCGAACAACAGGGCGAGGTGCCGGCGCACGCGAACGCTGAAGAACTTCGCGAGGAAGATCAGCACGCGGACAGTGTCCCCGACATCGCCGCCACAACCCGGCGCGAATCGCGCAGCGGCCAGCTAGTCGGTCAACGGCAGCCGTACAACGAACGTCGTGTTGCCGGGCTCGCTCGACAACGTGACATCACCGCCGTGGGCCCGCGCGACGGCGGCGACGATCGCCAGGCCGAGACCGCTGCCGCCGGTCATCGGCGCCCGGCCCGGATCGGCTCGGTAGAACCGCTCGAACACCCGCGACTGCGCCGCTGCCGGGATGCCCGGCCCGTCGTCGCTCACCCGCAGCACTGCGCACCGGCCGAGATCGTCGCGGGCGGCGGTCAGCTGCACCGTGGTCCCGGGCGGGGTGTGGGTTCGTGCGTTGGTCAGCATGTTGGTGACCAGCTCGCGGAGCCGGTGGTCGTCACCGATGACGATGATCGGCTCGTCCGGCAGGTCGAGCTGCCAGTGATGGTCGCGGCTGGCGGCGTGGGCGTCGTCGATGGCTTCGATCGAGAGCCGGCTCAGGTCGACCTCCGCCCGCTCGAGTGGACGCCCGGCATCGAGGCGCGCCAGCAGCAGCAGGTCGTCGACCAACACTCCCATCCGTTCGGCCTCGGACTCGATTCGCGCCATCGCCGACAGCACCGGCTCGGGAAGCGGCTCGCGCAACCGGCGGACCGACTCGGCGTGGCCGCGGATCGCCGCGACCGGGGTGCGCAGCTCGTGCGAGGCATCGGCGATGAACTGCCGCAACCGCTGCTCGGTGTCGCGACGGGTCAGCAGGCTCGACTCGACGTGGTCGAGCATGTGGTTGAACGCGACCCCGAGCTGGCCGACCTCGGTGCCGGGCATCGGCGTCTGCACCCGGTGCGTCAGCTCCGGATCGTCCTCGGCGAGCGAGGACTCACTGACCCGCCGTGCGGTCGCCGTAACGCGAGTGAGCGGGCGCAACGACAGCCCGATCAGCCATCCGCCGGTCGCCACCGTGATCAGCAGTACGCCGCCGAAGACCGCGAGCTCGACCACCAGGAGCTCGGCCAAGGTCTCGTGCAGGGGCCGCAACGGCAGGCCGACCACGACCCGGTCGCCGTCGCGCAACGTGGCGGCGCGGAGCCGATAGTCACCGAACAGACCCAGATCGCGTGAGACATAGCGACCGACCGGAAGCGCGACCAGGG
>Ga0265325_10003156_pt1 | contig 10850 bp, 8 predicted proteins | sample 41420metaG_FD_202090 | JGI IMG/M metagenome (GOLD analysis project Ga0265325, IMG submission 202090) | Rhizosphere microbial communities from Carex aquatilis grown in University of Washington, Seatle, WA, United States - 4-14-20 metaG | ecosystem: Host-associated > Plants > Roots > Rhizosphere >...
TGCGTCCTGCCGCCCCAGTACCAACTCCGCGAACTCTACCTAACAAAGGAGTCGTCGAGGGCGGGACGTACAAGAATCCTTCGGTTGGCATTGAATTCAAGCCGCCTTTAATCTTGCACCTGCAAGAACCCCAAATGAAAGGGTCGCCAGATGCAGCGCACTTGCTAATCAGTGTCGTAGCCGACGCTGGCACCCCGCTTCCAGCCGTCGGTTTCTACGCTGAGAAGCTGGATGCTTATCCCGTCGATAAACGTGGCGCCTCAGGTTACCCGCAGCGGCTGATTCGCGCTCAGGATGCCAAGGGGTGTCAGCGTGCCGGGGCGGCAATGACCACTCAACTCGGAGGTGTCCCCTTCTTGCGTGCCGACTGTGAAGACGGAAACGGACATGAGGCGGTCTTAGTGGCGACCCGAAATGCTTTTGCGTTTGTTTTCATCCTCGAGGCGCGGGACGCCAAAGAGGCCAATAAACTCGTCGATTCAACGAAAGTCGTAGTCGCGCAATAGCCGCACTGCGCGGGGAGACTCGCGGGCCGAAAAACAGAATTCCCGGATAGTGGCCAGGATGAGGGCCGAGTGGCATCAGGGGTTTCATGGCGAGCCCGCAGCGGCTTCGTAAATAGTGCTTGACTGTTCTAGTATAGTAGTACACTATACAAGCATGACGGCCGCCCGAGAGAAACGCTTCGCTCTGCGCCTCGACCTGCACAGCGGCGTTCCCGTCTATCGGCAGATCATTGACCAGGTGCTTGGTGGCATTGCCGCCGGCTCACTGCATGCCGGCGATCAACTGCCGACAGTTCGCCAACTCGCCGTGGACCTTTCGGTGAATCCCAACACGGTGATTCGCGCTTATCGCGAGCTCGAAATCCGCGAGGTACTCACCACGCATCAGGGAACCGGTACGTTCGTCACCGCTCGCAAACCCGAGCGCGACGATGCGGAACGTCAGCGCAGGCTGACGCAGATCGCGGGTGAAGTGGTGGCGCGGGCCGGCGCGGACGGCTTCACGTTACAGGAATTGATTCGCCGTTTGAAAGAGATGTCCTCGGAAAGGGGGAAGTGAATATGAGCGTTCTGAAAATACAGGAACTGAGCCGCGGCACGATGAACGTTTCGCAGTATGCCAGTTCGGTTGGCGTTACCGCTTTTCTGCTCTGCATGGCCGCTGGTGTGGGAATGGCCGCGCTGCTGAACCACCCGGCCCCGGTTGTGATCGGCCTCGCCGTGGGCTTCTACCTGATGTTCTCCATAAAGGTGGCCGCACAATGGCAGAAGGCCGCTGTCCTGCGCTTCGGCAAGTACATTGGATTGCGTGGGCCGGGTCTGTTCTTCATCATTCCGGTGGTGGACAGCGTCAGCATCTACGTGGACCAGCGCGTTCGCGTGGCCGACGTCAGCGCGGAATCGGCTTTGACGCGCGATACCGTGCCAGTAAACGTGGACGCCATCGTGTTCTGGCTGGTATGGGACGCCGAAAAATCCATCCTTGAAGTTGCCGATTTCATTCAGGCGATCACACTCAGCGCGCAGACCGGTCTGCGGGAATCGATCGGCCGGCACGATCTGGCGCAGATGATCACTGAGCGGGAAATGCTGGGCAAGGAACTACAGCGCATTCTCGACGAGAAAACCAACCCATGGGGGATCACCGTGCAGAGCGTCGAGATTCGCGACGTGCACATTCCCACCGCGCTCGAGGACGCCATGTCGCGGCAGGCGCAGGCGGAGCGCGAACGGCAGGCCAGAATCATTCTGGGAACTGCCGAAACGGAAATCGCGGCGAAGTTCTCAGAAGCTTCGGCGGTGTATGTTAACAACCCTGTGGCTCTGCATCTGCGCGCCATGAACATGCTCTATGAAGCCATCAAAGAGAAGGGCGCGATGGTGATTGTGCCTTCCTCGGCGGTGGAGACGATGGGGCTGGGTGGGCTGCTGGCCACGACATCCCTGCGGCCGCAGTGAGTGCGCCCGGCTTACGGTGAAATAGCCACTTCGGTGAGCGTCCGCCAGAGGAACTCCGCCATCTTGTAGAGCGAGTCCTCACGCAGGCGCTCATCGTCGGAGTGCGGTCCGCCACCGGCGACACTGGTCAGTTCGTCGAGTTCCGGTCCGTATCCGTAACCCTGAACGCCCTTCGCGCGAAGCTGTGCGAGGTCGGTGGCGCCCGTGGCCATGGCCGGAATCGTAACGCTTCCAGGAAACATGCGTCGCTGGGTGGATTCCAGGGCGCGAAACATTTCCGTGTCGGTGCGGGATGGCGGGGCCGCAGGCCGGGTCGCGGTTTCCAGCAATTTGATTTCGATGCTGGGGTCGGCGACAATGCGACGCAGTTCAGTCCAAAGCTGTGGCAGATCTTCATCGGGCAGTGCTCGAATGTCCAGGATTGCTTCAGCCTCCGATGGAATTACGTTGCTTCGAAAGCCGGCGTGAAAGACCGTGGGCACAATCGAGGTCCTCAGCAGGGAATAATTGGCGATCTCGTGCTGGGCCAGATAGTCCTGAATAGAGCCGGTAAGTTCGGGATCGGCTACATGAGCGTAGCGGAAGGCATCGTCGGGAGCGCTGACTTTCGCCAGGCCTTCGAACCAGGCTCGGGTGGTCGCATTCAATCGCATTGGGGGTTGCCAGCGGCTGACGCGAGCGATCGCGGCCGAAAGATGCACAATCGGATTATCCAAACGCGGCTGCGATCCATGGCCAGACGTTCCGTGTGCGATCAGACGAACCGGCCGCACAATCTTCTCGGTCGTGGTGATTTCCACATAGCGGACGGTGCTGCCGCGTACGGTGACCTGCCCACCTTCCGCCAGCGCGAACTCGGCGGCGATATCTTCCCAGTGCTGGCGAACCAGAAAATCGATGCCCCATTGCGTGGTGCCTTCCTCGCCCGCTTCGGCCAGAAAGATGACATCGCGATCGAGCGGCACCTTCATGCGATGCAGCAGGATCATGGTCATCAACGACACGGCAACATGGCTTTTATCGTCGATGGTTCCCCGCCCCAGCACCCAGCCGTCGCGAACGGTTGCGGCAAAAGGATCGACATGCCATTTCTCGCGATCGACTCCCACCACATCGGTATGGCCCATCAGCAGTATGGGCTGTTTCGAACCGTTCCCTTTCAGTCTTGCCACCAGGTTGGCTCGGTTCGGTGCGAGCGCGAATACCTGATAGGGGATGTGTTCGCGGTCCAGGACCTGCCGGAGATAATTGACGACGCGGGTCTCGTTGCCGGGCGGATTGCTGCTATCGATGCGCAGCAAAGCGCGATAGTAATCCAGTAGTTCTGGCTGAAGCGTATGCCAGTCAACGGGGAGGTCACGTGCCGAGAGACTCAGCAGGCCGAAGCAGAACGCGAGGGCCAAACCACGCGGAACACCCATGAGCGTCAAGGATAGCAGGACGTCACGGTATTTGACATCAATGCGGGGGCGCATGTAGGATTGCGTGTGAAAGCGCTTGCAGGATACTACCCGACTGGCAGCATTTTGTCGCCATACCCCTCCAACCGCGGAGCATAACTGAAATGAAAACGGGCTCTGATATTACACTCGGCCTCATCGTGGGCAATCGCGGGTTCTTTCCCGATCACCTGGCGAAATCCGGCCGTGAAGAGATGATTGGCGTACTGGAAAAGGCCGGCGTGCGCGTCGTCGCACTCGGCGTTGAGGATTCCAAGTACGGCGCCGTTGAAACTCACGCCGAAGCGCGAAAATGCGCCGATCTGTTCGATCGCCATCGGCATGAGATCGACGGTGTCATTGTAACTTTGCCCAATTTCGGTGACGAGCGCGGCATCGCTGACGCTCTGCGCCACTCTGGCCTGAAGGTCCCGGTTCTGGTGCAGGCCACGCCGGACACGCCAGGCCGCATGACTATTGCCGACCGTCGCGACAGCTTCTGCGGCAAGATGTCCTGCTGCAACAATCTAAAACAGTACGGCATTCCCTATTCGCTCACCACGCTGCACACGGAAGCGCCCGGATCGGCGGAATTTGCGAAGGATCTGGAGTGGTTCAAGGCCGTCTGCCGTGTCGCACGCGGGATGAAGAACCTGCGCGTCGGTGCCATTGGCGCGCGGCCGGCCGCATTCAACACCGTTCGCTACAGCGAAAAGCTGCTGGAAAACTCAGGCATCTCAGTAGAGCCCATCGACCTTTCGGAGATCTTCGGCCGCATCGCCAAAATGAAGGACGACGATCCGGACGCACTGGCGAAACTTGCCGCCATCGAGGCCTATGTTCCGACGCTGGACACGCCGAAATCGGCTCTGCTGAAGATGGCCAAGTTCGGCGCGGTGGTTGATCAGTGGATGCAGCAAACCGCGGTGTCCATTAGCGCGGTGCAGTGCTGGACCTCCATGGAAGAATACTTCGGCGTGGTCCCCTGCACGGTGATGAGCATGATGAGCAACAACCTGATGTCCAGCGCGTGTGAGGTGGACATCTGCGGCGTCCTCGGTATGCACGCGTTGCGCCTGGCATCGGGCACTCCCAGCGCATTGCTCGATTGGAACAACAATTACGGCGGCGATCCCGACAAGGCCGTCTGCTTCCATTGCAGCAATCTTCCGAAACACTTCTTCGAGGAAGTGAAGATGGATTTTCAGCTCATCATCGCCGGTACAGTCGGCCGCGAGAACACGTACGGCACCTGCGTTGGACGTGTGAAGCCCGGCCCGATGACCTATGCCCGCTTCTCCACCATCGATGACGAGGGCCTGATCGCGGGCTATGTGGGCGAGGGTGAGTTCACCGCCGATCCGCTGGATACCTTCGGCGGGGCTGGCGTAGTGCGCATCCCGCGGCTGCAGAACCTGCTCCGTTACATCTGCGAAAACGGCTTCGAGCATCACGTGGCCGCGAACCTTTCGAGCACAGCGGGGGTTCTGGAAGAGGCCGCGTCGAAGTATCTGGGTTGGCACGTTTACCGGCACGATTAGTCGACGGGAGGACACTGTGAGCATTGTCGCCGGAGTTGATTTTGGGACGCTTAGCGTACGCGTCTCCATTTTCGATAGTGCCAAAGGCAGAATCGGTCTGGGCACGGCGCAATACCCTCTGCATCGGCGCCGCGAGGATCCCGACTACGCGACACAAAGCCACCTCGATCACATGAACGCGCTGGTGCAATCTGCGCGCGCGGCAATCGCGTTAGCGGGCATCGATGGCGGCGCGATTGAGGCGATGGCCATCGATACGACCGGGTCGAGCGTCATCCCGGTGGACGAGCGCCTTCAGCCTCTGGACGATTATTATCTGTGGTGCGACCATCGCGCCTGGCAGGAAGCCGCGCTCATTACGAAGAAGGCGCGTGAGAATGGGTTGGCCGCAATCCAATGGTGTGGTGGAACCTACTCCTCCGAGTGGGGGTTTTCCAAACTGCTGCACTGGCTGCGTAATAATCCCGACGCGCGCGGCCGGATGGCCACTGCTTTGGAACACTGCGATATGGTGGCGGCGACGCTGTGCGGCATCACGAACCCCGCTGACGTTCCGCGCAGCATCTGCGCCATGGGCCACAAGTGGATGTGGAACCAGCAACTCGGCGGACTCCCGCCCGATGATTTCCTTACCAGCGTGGATCCGTTGCTGGCTGGAGTTCGCGAGAAGATCGCTCTGGGACGCTACCAAACCTCCGACGTCATTGCGGGAACTCTCTCACCGGAATGGGCCGCTCAAATGGGACTGCGCGCCGGCATACCCATACCCGTTGGAGCGTTCGATGCTCATTGGGACGCCATCGGCGCCGGTTGCCGCCTGGGCGATGTGGTCAATGTGGTGGGCACATCCACGTGCATTATTGGCATGAGCACGGAGAGCACCCTGGTGCCGGGTGTGTGCGGCGTCGTCAATGGTTCCGTCCATCCTTCGTATACCGGCATCGAAGCGGGCCTTTCGGCTACCGGCGACATCTTCGAATCAATCGCCCGGCGCGCAGCGACGACCGTGCCGGACCTTTCCAGCGGCCTCGAAGCATACAAGCCCGGCCAAACCGGCTTACTGCGGCTTACCTGGGACAACGGCGACCGCACCGTGCTCGTGAATCCCGAGCTCGGCGGAGCAACACTTGGCTGGAACCTGACCCACACCGCGCAGGATGAATTGTTCGCGTCCATAGAAGGCACGGCGTTTCATACGCACATCATCCTGAATCGGATGGAAGAGTATGGAGTCCCGGTGAAGCGCGTCATCAATGGCGGGGGCATCCCGCGCAGGAACCCGGTTCTCAATCAGGTGTACGCCAACATTCTGAACAAGCCGATCCTGGTTCCCGACGACGATGTGACCAGTCTGGGCTCAGCCATCTTCGCGTTCCTTGCTGCCGGCGCGTTCAGAAGCGTCGAGGAAGCACAGGACGTTCTCTGTCCCTCATATACGACCATCGAGCCACAAGACGCCAGCCGTGGCGTGTACGACGAACTTTCCGGCCACTATCGCCAGTTATACTTTGCCCTTGGCGCCCAGGATTCGGAGCCGGTATCGGTTGGCGGCGTGCTGCCCGCTCTGCGCAGAATCGCGGCGGCGGCGAAGAAATCATGAACGACCTGAAACACCTTCGCGAAGAAGTGTACGAAGCCAACATGGAATTGGTGCGTCGCGGCCTGGTGCTGTACACATTTGGCAACGCCAGCGGCATTCTCCGGGGCGACGATCTGGTGGCCATTAAACCAAGCGGCGTGCCTTACGAGAAGCTTCGTCCCGAAGATCTGGTGGTGGTGCGGCTGGATGGATCGCCGGTGGAAGGCACGATGCGCCCGTCCTCGGATCTTCCCACCCATTTGGTGCTGTACCGCGCCTTCGCGGGCGTAGGAGCAGTTGTGCACACGCACTCGACCTTTGCAACGTCGTGGGCACAGGCCGGACGTGAGATTCCGTGTCTGGGAACAACACACGCGGATTACTTCCATGGCCCTGTACCGCTAACCCCACCGCTCACCGCCAGCGAAATTGAAGGCGACTACGAAAGCAACACCGGCGCTGCAATCGTGCGGCGTTTTGCAAATCTGGATGCGGACCGCTTTCCGGCGGTGCTTGTAAACGGGCACGCGCCGTTCTGCTGGGGTCCCAGCCCCGCGAAAGCGGCCCATACTGCTGTAGTACTGGAAGAAATCGCGCGAATGGCGTATTATACGGTCACGCTGAATGCCGGTGCGCCCGCGATTTCACAGGCGCTGCACGATAAACATTTTCTGCGTAAGCATGGGCCAGGCCGCTACTATGGCCAGCCGTGAGGAGAACATTATGCGAATTCATTTCTTCGGGGCAGCGACGGTAGCGGCTGTGCTGAGCTGCGTCGCGGTAGTCAATATGGAGGCAAAAGTGGCAGGAAAGCCGTTTGGCAAGTCCCCCGAGGGGAAGACGATCGAGTTGTTCACGTTGAAGAACGACAAAGGAATGGAAGTCTCCGTCATCACGTGGGGAGCCACGGTCCAGTCGATCAAGGTTCCCGACGCGGCGGGCCATTTCGACGACGTGGTGCTTGGTTACGACGCCGGCGAGGGCTACCTCAAGGGAACGGCGTTCTTCGGAGCAGTGGTTGGCCGCTATGGGAATCGCATCGGCAAGGCGCGCTTCACTCTGGACGGCCACGAGTACAAACTGACCGCGAATGAAGGCGAAAACCAACTGCACGGAGGCAAACGCGGCTTCGATAAGCGGGTTTGGACCGTGGTGAACGCTGACGATCACACGATCGAATTGCGGTACGTTAGCGCGGATGGCGAGGAAGGTTATCCCGGCACGCTCACGGCAACCGTGCGCTACACCTTGACTCCTTACAACGAACTGCGCATCCATTACACGGCGACCACCGACAAGGACACGGTGACGAACCTGACCAACCATTCCTACTTCAATCTGGCGGGCGCGGGGAACGGTACCATCCTGGACGAGGACATTCAGATCAACGCCGACCGGTTCACCGTCGTTGGCCCTGGATTTATTCCGACCGGCGAACTCCGCAGCGTGGACGGCACACCCATGGATTTGCGCACGCCTACCAAAATCGGCGCTGGCATCGATTCCGACTATCAGCAGTTGCGCGTAGGGACGCACGCCGGTTACGACCACAACTGGGCCCTGAACAAGAAAGACGACTCGTTAACGCTGGCCGCACGAGTGCACGATCCGAAATCGGGCCGTGTTCTGGAAGTGCTTACAACCCAGCCAGGCGTGCAGTTTTATACCGGCAATTTTCTGGATGGCAAGGATAAGGGCAAAGGCGGCAAATCGTACGCGTACCGCGGCGCGCTCTGTCTGGAGACGCAGCACTTCCCCGATTCGCCGAACGAACCCAATTTCCCAACCACCGAACTCAAGCCTGGGGAAACGCTGGACACCACCACCGTCTTCAAGTTCTCCACGGTGAAATAACATCGAGGAGCGTGCCGATGATTACCCGCCGACAGTTCTCCGCGGCCGTAGCGGCCGCGCCGCTCCTGCTTCGCGGCCAGGCGCGATCGCTGAGCGCACGTATTCGTATTGACCCGGAGCGCGCCATCGCTCCGATCGATCCCAAGATCTACGGTAATTTCACCGAGCATCTAGGCCGCTGTATCGAGGGCGGAATCTTCGAGGAAGGCTCACCGCTATCGGACGCCAGCGGTTATCGCCGTGACGTGCTGGAAGCGGCTCGGAATCTGCATGTCACGCTGCTGCGCTGGCCTGGCGGAAATTTCTCGTCGAACTATAACTGGAAAGACGGCATTGGGCCGCGCGATCAGCGCCCAAAACGTCTGGAGATGGCGTGGCAGACCGTCGAAGACAACCGCTTCGGCACGCACGAATTCCTGAATTACGCCGAACTGCTCGGCACCGAACCGTATGTGTGCGCAAATTTCGGCACTGGTTCGTGGACTGAAGCGCAGCAATGGGTAGAGTACTGCAACCTCGCTGACGGCACCGAAATGACCGAGCTGCGCAGAAAGAACGGACGCGAAAAACCGTGGAAGGTGACCTACTGGGGCCTGGGAAACGAAATGGATGGCCCGTGGCAGATGGGCCATCGCTCCGCGGAAGATTACGGAAAATTCGCGCTCGAAGGCGCGAAGCTGATGAAGTGGACCGATCCCGGCGTGAAACTCATCGCCGCCGGCTCGTCCAACTTCACCACGCGCGAGGGCTGGACGGGTTGGAATCGGACGGTGCTCGAGTACCTGAAGGATCACATCGAATATCTCTCGCTGCACAGCTACGTGGGCAATGGAGAGAACGACTACCTCTCGTTCGCTGCCAGCGCGATGGACCTGGAAGACCGTATCCGCACCACCGAGGGGATCATCCGCGAAGTTGTAGCACCCGGCGCCCGCAAGCCAATCTATATTTCGTTTGATGAGTACAACGTGTGGTATCGCGAGCGCGGCGACGGCAAGCAGTCGGGCCGGCGCATTCTCGAGGAAATCTACAATCTCGAAGATGCCCTGGTAATCGCCACCATGCTGAACACGTTCGTTAATAATGCGCACATTGTGAAGATTGCGAACATGGCGCAGTTGGTGAACGTAATCGCGCCGATCTTCACCAATGAGAAGGGTCTGTTCCTGCAGACCATTTACTACCCTCTGCAGCTATTCGCTACCAACGCGCAGGGCACAGCGCTGCAGGTTTTCGTCGATTCACCCACGTACGCAACCAAGCGGTTCGAAAAGGTTCCGTACCTAAGCGTTTCCGGGTCAATGAATAATAGAACCCTGGTGCTGAACGTAGTGAATCGTCATCCCGACCAGGATATCGACGTCGAGATTGAAGCGCAGGATTCGCAGTTTGACGGAAATATCGACGTGTCCGTAGTGAATGGCGCCGATCTCAAAACATCGAACGATTTCGGCTCGTCGAAAGTGAAGACCGAAAGCAGTACCTCGCGCGCCGCCGGGAATAAGCTGCGCTATAAGTTCCCTGCACACTCATTTACCCAGATCCGAGGCGCGCTCACGTAATTAGCCACATGAGCCTCGAAGAAGTTGCCAAACGCGCCGGCGTGTCCACTTCAACGGTGTCGCGTGTTCTCAACGATGTCGGACCCGTGAGGAACTCCACGAGAGTCCGCGTGATGAAAGCCGTCACTGAACTCAAATACCATCCGAATCTTCACGCGCGAACGCTGGCTGGCGGACGCAGCACCACGCTCGGCGTCATAGTCTCCAATCTGGCAAATCCTTTCTTCTTCGATGTCTTCCAGAGTTTGGAATCGGCAGCGCTGGCCGGCGGCTTTGAAGTGGTACTGGCAAACACCGGTTATGAGCCCGCGCGTCTGATTTCCAGCATTCGTCTGATGATTGGGCGCCGCGTGGCCGGCCTCGCTGTGGTGGTGTCCGAGATGGATCCCTCGTTGATCCAGGTACTAAAGGACGCCGCGATTCCCACCGTCTTCTACGATGTCGGCCCCTCCGTCGGCAAGATCACGAACATCGCCGTGGACTACCGAAAGGGCATGGGTAAGGTAGTGGAATACCTCCACACGCTGGGGCATCAGCGGATGGCCTTCGTCGGTCATCATGCGACATTGGGCCCCATCAACGACCGACAGAAAACCTTCGAGGAAATCGTCGCCCGCTACACCCCGTCTGTCGAGGTGCGTACTGCCGTCGGCTCCGATTCTCTCGAAGGAGGACAAGAAGCCGCCCGCAACCTGCTTAACTCCGGGTTAACTCCGACGGCAATCGCCTGCGTCAACGATTTCATGGCCATCGGCGTCTTGCGAGAACTGCGGGAGCGAGGCCTGCGTGTTCCACAAGACGTCTCGGTGACGGGCTTCGATAATATTCGCCTGTCGCAATTCTGTTCGCCGGCTTTGACAACCGTTCACATCCCGCGCGAACAAATTGGAGCCGCCGCGTTCGAGTTCCTG
>Ga0265325_10003158_pt1 | contig 10833 bp, 10 predicted proteins | sample 41420metaG_FD_202090 | JGI IMG/M metagenome (GOLD analysis project Ga0265325, IMG submission 202090) | Rhizosphere microbial communities from Carex aquatilis grown in University of Washington, Seatle, WA, United States - 4-14-20 metaG | ecosystem: Host-associated > Plants > Roots > Rhizosphere...
CCGGCGGGCCAGGTAGTCATACAGAGAAACGGACGTTATACTAGTTGGTTGGCGCATGCGCTTTTCCGTTGACGCCCACGCGATTGGACAGCACCTCACCGGCAATGAAACCTACATCCGCAATCTCCTGAAGGGTTTTGCGCTGTGCGGTGATGGGGCCGAGTTCATCGCCTACATTTCGCGATCGTCCGCGCGCGGTGAGATCCCCGATGGTTTCGCCGTGCAGGAAGTGTCCGTGAACCCCTTTGTCAGACTGGGGCTGGATCTTCCGCGCCGTCTGATGCGGGATCGTCCGGACCTGTTGCACGTGCAATATACCGCTCCGGCGTTTACCAGCGTTCCAATCGTCGTGAGCGTCCACGACATCAGCTTTCTGACGCATCCTCATTACTTCACGCGATCCAGGGCCGTGCAGTTAAACGTTACGGTCCGCAGCACGGTAAAGCGGGCCGCCGCCGTCCTCACGCCCAGCGATTTCTCGAAACGCGGCATCATGGGCGCCTACGGCCTCGCCGACAATGCTGTTCATGTGATCCCGAACGGCGTGTCCTCTTCTTTCCGGCAGGTTGGCCGCGACGTTGCCCGGCACCGTGTGAATGAGCGCTATGGTTTCTCCGCACCCTACATCTTCACCGTGGGCGACCTGCAGCCTCGCAAGAACCACGCCGGGCTTTTCCGCGCGTTTGAAAACCTGCTGCGTGAGAATCCGTCGTTGCCGCATCATCTGGTGGTGACGGGCAAGAAAACCTGGTATGGTGCCCGAGTCCACCAGGCCGCTCGGGACTCCGCCGTGGCCAGCCGGATTCACTTCACCAATTTTGTCGAAGACGACGATCTGGTGCAGCTCTATGGCGGCTGCGATCTGTTCGTCTTTCCGTCATTCTACGAGGGCTTCGGCCTGCCGATTCTGGAAGCGATGGCCTGCGGACGCGCTGTGGCGTGCTCGGATACCTCGGCCATGCCGGAAGTGGCCGATTCTGCCGCCCTGCTGTTCGATCCCTACGAACTCGGTCAAATGGTGCGCGCCATGCGGGATCTGCTTGTCGACGGCGAATTGCGCGCGCGTATGGAGAGGCTGGGCCTTCAGCGCGCCGTGCAGTTTAGTTGGCAAAGCACCGCCGAGCAGACGTTGCGCGTCTATTACGAAGTGGCCGCAGCAGTCGAACAACAGGTTGCCGTGCCGGTAAAGCCAGCCGTGAGTCGTCGATGAGGCATCTGCGACGTGCTCTTCCCGCTTTGTTATCTCTTCTGGCGCCCGTATATGGTGCTGAGTCCGCGGCGGCGCCGTCCTCTGAACAGTTCCACTACAGCGTAAACTGGCCCAGCGGACTGAGCCTCGGCGAAGCCACGCTAAGCTTCAGCAAAACGGCTGCGGCCGCCGGCCAGCCCGGAACCATCAAGAGCGAATTCACCGTGGATGCCGCCATCCCCGGTTTTGCTGTAGCGGACAAATACTCGTCCCGTGCCGCCACCGACTACTGCTCCGTTCGCTTCGATAAGAAACTGCGGCACGGATCGCGCCAGGCCGATGAAGTTCTCAATTTCGATCAGCAGCACATGACCGTCTCGCGTGAAACGCTCACCGCCTCCCATGACCCCGGGGAAAATCTTGGTTCTTCCGATGTCAGCGCTCCCGCTTGTGCCAAAGACGCGCTCGCCTTCCTCGCCTTCCTTCGCAACGAGTTGGCCGGCGGGCGGCTGCCTCAACAGCAGTCTGTATTCTTCGGCGCCGCTTACGATGTGAAAGTCGATTTCCGAGGGGCGGAGACCGTGAAGGTGGGTGAAGCTTCCATGCAGGCGGACCGCGTTAACGTCTCCGTGCACGGGCCCGCTTCCGATGTCAGTTTCATTGCCTTCTTCGCCCACGACGCCGGACGGACTCCTCTGGTGATCCGCGTACCTCTTGCGCTCGGCACATTTTCCATGGAGTTGATGAAGCCGTGAAGCGCATGGCCACCCGGCGCTGATCCGATGCGGGTTGCGTTCTTTTCGCCACTACCGCCGGCTCGAAGCGGCATTGCCGATTACTCCGCGACGCTGCTGGGTGAACTGGAAAAGATCGCCGATGTTACCCGGATTTCCGCCGCCCCTTCCGGCTTCGATCCCTCACGATACGACGTCTGCCTTTATCAAATCGGCAACAATGCCGACCATGCCTTCTGCTACGAGGCCGCACTGCGCTGGCCCGGCATCGTCGTGCTGCACGAAGCCAATCTGCACCACCTCATCACCGACCTGACCATTCGCCGCGGCGACTGGGACGGTTACCTGCGCGAGGTGGAACATAGTGGCGGGGCCGCTGCACTGGCCTGGGCGACGCGCCACGTCCGGACGCTGGAGCGCGGTCCCGACTATGAAGGCATCCCAATGCTGCGCACCCTTCTCGAAAGCGCGCGCGGCGTCATCGTCCATAGCCGCTACGTGGAATGCGAAGTTCGCAACGCCGGTTTTGAAGGGCCGGTTGCAGTAATCCCACACGGTGCCTGGTTGCCCGAACAGATGGACCACGTTGCATACCGGCACCGCGTAGGCCTTGATGAAACCGTGCCGCTAGTCGGCATTTTCGGCTATCTCAAACCGTACAAGCGGATCGCCGAGTCCCTCCGGGCGCTGCAGCGCCTCGTACAGGTGGTGCCCGGCGCAAAAATGATCCTTGTGGGTGAGGCGCACCCGGAACTGCCGCTCGAATCGCTCATCGAATCGCTGCGCTTGCTGCCCTGCGTCCGCGTCCTTGGATATACCGGCATCGAGGATTTCAACGGCTACATCTCCGCGTGCGATGTCGTGTTGAATCTGCGCTATCCCACCGTCGGCGAGAACTCCGGCACCCTCATGCGCGCCATGGGTATGGGAAAGCCCGTGCTGGTATCCGATGCAGGCTCCTTCAGCGAACTTCCCGACGACGTGTGCCTGAAGGTGCCCATCGATTCCTCAGAGGAGGATTTCCTCTTCGAGTACTTAAGCCTGCTGACCTCGCGCCCAACTCTGGCCCGGCAAATCGGAGAAAAGGCGCGCGAGTGGGTGGCTCGCGAATGTTCCTGGCCGCTGGCCGCCCGCCGCTACCTGGATTTCATGGAAGGTAGGGCGGACGCCCCCGTCCGCGCCGCGTCCCCCGACCCGGCATCTCCAGCCGTCGAGATTAACGAGGTCGTCACGCACGCCATCGACCCCAAATACGTCCTGGGTTGGACCTCCGACGAAGACGGCACGAGGCAATACGCCGAATCCCACATCGACCGCTTAACCCGAACTTTGGAACTCACCCCACGCGGCGGCCCCAACGATCGCATCCTCGAGATGGGCTCCTATCTCCAGATCACCGCCGCGCTCCGCAGCAAGCTGGGCTACGGTGAGGTCCGCGCTTGCCATTACGGACCGGCCGGCCAGAAAGCGCACAAACGAGTCCAATCGGAGGACGGCGACGAATTCGAATGCGCGGTGGACCTTTTCAACGCCGAAGCCGATCCCTTTCCTTATCCCGATGGATATTTCACCACTGTGCTCTGCTGTGAACTGATCGAACACCTCAAGGCCGATCCCATGTTCACCATGTCGGAGATCAACCGCGTGCTCAAACCAGGCGGGCACGTACTGCTGACTACTCCGAACGTCATTTCCTACCGTGCCATCGCGGGCATTCTGCAGGGCTATCATCCAGGCTTTTTCCCCGCTTATATTCGCCCCGACGCCACCGGCAACGCCGACGCGCGTCATAATCGCGAATACGCACCCATGGAGGTCGCGTTCCTGCTGCGCGATTCCGGCTTCGAGGCCGAATCCATCACCACCGGGCCGTTCCTTGGCGAACCGAAGCCCGAATTCGGTTGGGTGAAGCATCTGCTGGAGCGCTATCAGCTTTTCACCGAACTGCGTGGCGACGACACCTACGCCCTCGGCCGCAAAACCGGTCCGGTTAAGGATCGCTATCCGGCGTGGCTTTACAGCGGAGGCGAATGAAGGCCGAGCGCATCGTGGCAAGCGGCCTGAAGCTGACTGTCGATCTCACAGGCGCCAATCGCACCGGCTTCATAGGCTGGCAATTCTACGATCCCGATACCAATCGCTTCATCCAGGAAGGTGAGTGGACCCCCGCCGCCGAAAGCAACACCAGCCTGACCATTGATTTCCCTCCGGAACCCGGCGGTTATCGCATTTATCTATCCGCGGTCAGCGCCGACCAGGGATGGTCCTACATGCGCGGCGAACCCTTCGTGGTGGTTGATGCGGTTGTTGAGGGCGAGGCGGTACGCGTTCTTAGTCAGGAATTATGTACCCTGGGCCGTCTACGCCGCCGTTCCATCCGACGCGCGTTACCGAAATTGTTCACCGTGCCGGTCACCAGTCTGTGGCGCAATCGCACTCTCCTGCGTTCCATGGTGAAACGCGATATCCTGACGCGCTATCGCGGGTCCATGGCCGATGTCGTCTGGACCGTCCTGAATCCGCTGCTGCTCATGCTCACGTACTTTTTCGTGTTCGGCGTGGTGTTGCGAACGCGCTTCGGAGCGGACCAGTCGGGTTCGGGTTACGTTCTGTACTTCCTGGCCGGAATGCTCCCATGGCTCGCCTTCAGCGAAGCATCGGGTCGCGCGCCGTACATCATTCTCGAACACCGCAACTGGGTGAAGAAGCTGGTTTTCCCACTGGAAATTTTGCCTGCCATTCCCGTGGTATCCGGCATCGTCACGGAGATTTTCGCGGTCATCATTTTTGTGACCGCCCTGTTCGCCTTGCGCGGGCATGCCTCGATCACAGCGCTCTGGCTGCCGGCGCTCGTGATACCGCAGATTCTGTTCACGGTGGGATTGGCGTGGTTCCTGGCCGCGCTGGCCGTATACATGCGCGATCTCGGCCAGATCAACGGCTTCCTGCTCACGTTGTGGTTCTTCCTGACGCCCATCTGCTACCCAGTTTCGTCCATGCCGAAATGGGCGCTCCCGATTCTCAAGAAGAATCCGCTGTTCGTCCTGGTCCAGGCTTATCGAGACGTCTTGCTGGACGGCCACGCGCCAGCAGCACTGCCTTTGGTGAAACTGTGGGTTCTCGCGCTGGTGGTCTTCTTCGCTGGTCACGCGTGGTTCTACAAACTGCGCAGGACTTTCGCGGATATCATCTGATTCCGGGACGAGCGAATCAGCTCCGGATAGTGCCACCTTCGAGCATCTTGTGCGCGCCAGCCTCGATATCGCGCCGGATCTTGTCCTCGGGCATGAACTTGCCCACGATGCCAAGATCCACGTCGATGGTCAGTTCCGTATCCGTCACCAGCACGGTGCCGCGAATCGGCGCGGTGAACGGTCCCATCTTCCCGGTCAGCGAAAACGTGAGAGTATTCGCGTCCCAGGTTCGTTCGAAGTTGCGAATCTCGACGCCCGCGCTGCCGGCGCTCTGGAATAGGTGATCGATACCTTCATTGACGCGGCGGATCGCCTCCGCCTGTCCTTTGTCGTGAGAAACGGTGACTCGCATGTCGCCAGCTACTTGTGCTGTATCTCCCAGTCGTACTGAATGTGCGGATCGTTGTAAGGAATGCGGCCTTCGTCCTGTGGATCGTAGAAGCGATTAGTGAGATACACCAGCATGGCTGGATCGTTTCCAATCACCTTATATCCGTGTCCCACTCCGGGCGGAATCAGAATCTGCCACGGCCGCAGAACGCCAACGTATAAAGTGTTGCGCAGCCCCCACGTGCGCGAACCGGAGCGCAGATCCACCAGCGCTACCTGAAACATCCCCTGCGCCGGAAGCCAGCAATCCGTCTGGTACTTATGAAAGTGGAATGCCTTGATGGTGCCCGGATAACTTAGCGCCGCTGAAATCTGCGTGGTCTCCAGAGGGAACTCGCGCGTCAGTTCCGTGCCGAGCCGAGCCACCTCAAGAAAATACCCGCGATCGTCCGGCCACACGCTCACCGGATTCACGCGCACGCCTTCAATCAGATCCGCCGAATCGGCGCGCATGATCACTTTGCCGATACCGGCTTGGTTGTCGAGTGCAATGAAATCGATTTGAGCCGCCGTGTGGGCGCCCGCGCTCATTCCGCCACCGCCGCGGCACTCGAATCGTGCACTTTCTTCTGCTCCGACACCAGGTTGCTCGCGCGCAGCAGGGATTCAAATGTGCCCGCGTCGGTCCACCAGCCGTCGAGGAACGAAAACGTCATTGTTCCTTCGCGGATATACGCGTTGTTGACATCGGTAATTTCAAGCTCGCCGCGCCCCGACGGCACCAGGGTGTGAATCTTGTCGAACACCGAGGCATCGTACATGTAAATGCCGGTCACCGCGTAATCGCTCTTCGGCTGCTTCGGTTTCTCTTCGATGCCCACAATTCGGTTACCGGCCAGTTCCGCCACGCCGAAGCGCTCGGCGTCGGTCACCTGCTTCAGCAGAATCCTCGCGCCGCTCGGCTGTTCTCGAAAGGCTTTCGCAGCTTCGGCGATACTCCCCTCGATGATGTTGTCGCCCAGGATCACGCAAATCTTGTGCCCGTCCGCGAAATGCGCGGCCAGGTCCAGCGCCTCGGCAATGCCGCCTTCGCCCTCCTGGTAGGTGAAGTCCAGATGCTTGAGGCCGAATTCTTTTCCGTTGGAGAGCAGCCGCAGAAACTCACCCGCATTCCGGCCGCCAGTTACCACCAGAATATCTTTGATACCCGCGTCCACCAGCGTCTGGATGGGGTAATAAATCATCGGCTTGTCGTAAACAGGAAGCAGATGTTTATTGGTGATTTTGGTGAGTGGAAATAGCCGGCTTCCGGTACCGCCCGCAAGGACAACGCCTTTCATTGACACCTCAACTTCATCATCATATCAGTGGCGGAAGTGGTCGTACCCCGCAGGCTTCAGTTCCAGACCCATGAAAGTCACTCTTCCGGGCCGGTCTTCGACTATCGTCCCGATGCGATGTCCGGGCACGCGCGTCCTCGCGGGAACCGTGTAGAGCAATTCGTAATCTTCGCCATCGTGAAATGCCTGATCCAGCGTCGCGCCTTCGAGGACTGGCAGCCCTCGATCCAGGACAGCTCCCACTCCGGAGGCCTTCGTCAGCCGGTGAAGATCCAGCGACAGTCCGTCGCTCAGATCCATGCACGCTCTAGCTTTACCGATGAGCTTCCGGCCGACATCCAGTCGCGGCACAATCTCGCGCCGGTGCCTCCATCCACCCAACGGGCCCGATACATAAATCGCATCGCCGGGCCGTGCGCCATCGCGTCGCAAAGCTTTACCTTTCGCGACCGACCCGCACACCATCACATCGCATACCAGTTGCGGAGCATGTGAGAGGTCGCCGCCGGCTACCGTGGTTCCGGTGTCTGCAGCCAGCGCGTTCAATCCGCGATAGAACCCATCGAACCACTTTTGGTCGGCCCATGGCGGCAGCGCCAGAGAGACCAGACAACAACGCGGAGTACCACCCATAGCCGCGATATCGCTCAACGACCGTGCCAGCGCCCGCCGCCCCAACGATGGCGCATTATGATCGCGCCGTCGAAAGTGTACGTTCTCGATGAAAAGATCCGTGGTGTAGAGCAGATCCTGCCCCGCACGCGGCCGAAAAATGGCACAATCGTCGCCAATTCCCTTAACAAGACCGTTCGAGCGTGCCGAAGAGCCAATCCGCCCAATCAGGGCGTCCTCAGACAACCGCATCTCAGGACACCTCGGCCATCACCAGACCCGACGGCAGTTCTTCGCCGAAAATCTTCGCGGCGTCTTCCTCAGCTTCGCCTTCCAGAACGGGAATCAGTTCCTCAGGCACCGACCGCCGCACCAAAGCGATGGTCGCCGGGGCAAGATCGCGCGAGGCATCCCCCGTTCGCCGCGCGATCGACACCAACGCATCCGCCGACCCTGCCACCTTCGCCAGCGCCTCCACCCATCGTGTCGCCGCCGCCACCGGCAGGACCTGATTCGTAGGCCCGTAGAACAATCGCCGCGCTCCCAGCCTTGCCAGGCACCAGAACGCGGTCTCGCGCAGTTCGCCCTTTTTCGCCATTGCCACCAGCGCATCGCCGAGCTGCGTCTTCGTCTGCAGCGGCAGCAACTCCAGGCTCGACGCCGCGCGCCACATCTCGCGCAACAGGCTGTTATTCACGCGCTGTTTCTTCGCGCCACGCGGCATCAGCACCGGCGACAACCGCTGGAAAATGTCGGTCTGCTGATTGCGATTCAGCCCACCTGCCACGCGCCCCCAGAAGATCCACCAGTCGATTTCGTTCTGCACCTGGCTGCCAAACGTCAGACCCGTGGCATAAATCCGCCGGGCCTGTTCGATGCGCCACTCGTCGCCTGGAAAACCGAAACCGGGCCTCAGGCAGAACCCACACAGGTTCAGCCATCGCAACTCCAGCGCCGCCGACTTTCGTCGCGCATCGGCCAGTTCCAACATCCGGTCCGCTAGCTGCCGAATCGCCGACAATGGCCATGAATTGCGTCCGAGTGCCAACGCCTGCTCCAACCGCCCAGGCAATTCCGTCGCCGCCAGTGCGCCTTTCCCGAACGTCGCATCCACCAACGCCAGCGCCGCCGCCATCCCTTCCTCGCTCACCACAGCAGCCGGTTTTGAGCCAGCACGGGCCGCAGCCGCCTTCCGCAATTCAAACTGCAGCCGCCAGCGATGCTCGCTGATCTTCGAATCCGCCCACACCTCCAAGGTGCCCACCTCGGTCAGCCGCGCTCCCAACTTCACCGGAATCAGCCGCTCTCCCTGCTTCCCAAACCGGATCACCGCGTTCAGCGGCGCGTGCAGATGCAAATCTGCAATGGAGCTGACGTTCACCTTATTTCCGATTTCATCGTCCACGCGTGTCAGCGAACTGTACATCCGAAACGAAACCGGCTTATTGGCCACAAGGTGCAGGCTGTCGTCTTCCAGTTCGATTGTCCGGCCTTCCTCCGACCCGCGCGGCACCAGGCACACAACATCCTGATCTCCTACGCCGATGTAGTAAGTGCGCGGCAAGCCACCGCGAACAATCAGCCCCGCGCCCGTCGATCGAACGTAGGAATAGTAGGCGGCTCCCACTGCCACCGCCAGATCCAGATCCTGATTTTCCAGAATCATCGGCCGCTTGCCGTACCATCGTTCCACCACATCGGCCACACGCGCGCGACAAATCTCCGGAATGAAAAAGCCGCCGTTGAACAGAATCGCGTCCGGCCTCGCGTTCTCATTCGCATTCAGAAATGCGGCCAGATGACGTGTCACTGCTGGGTCCGAAACGTAGGGCAGCCCGAGCTCGCGAAACAGACTCCGCTTCTCATCCTTCGGCTCATCGCTCAGATCGCAGAACGGAAGGAAGCCGTCAAGCGTCAGTTCCAGCGCTTCTTCGCGGAGAATCTCCGTGCGCAGGGTGCCGCCCACCAGCGACGATCCCGCCCCCAGCACCGTAATCTCGACGCTCTTCAAATCCGGATTCGCCAGCAGCTTTTCCTTCGCCGCCGCGCATTGGCGCCGCAGGCCGCTTCGCTGCCGAATCGACAGCGGAACCTTGAGTTTCGCCTCCACCAGCCACGCCAGCGTCAAATCCAGATTGTCCCCGCCCAGCAACAAATGTTTTCCGACCGCAGTACGTGTGAACTCCACGCGATCGCCTTGCCGGTTCACGCGAATCAGAGTGAAATCGCTGGTGCCGCCGCCAACGTCGCACACCAGCACCACCATGCCGTCCGTGAGACTCTTCTCCGACTGTGACAGATGATTGGCAATCCAGGAATAGAAGGCCGCCGCGGGCTCTTCAATCAGCGTCAGCTTCTCGATGCCGGCTTCGCGCGCCGCCTGCACGGTCAGCTCGCGTGCTTCTTCATCGAAAGACGCCGGTACAGTCAGCACCACATCCTGCGCCGCCAGCGGTTGCTCTGGGTGCGCGCCGTCCCATGCGTCGCGGAGGGTACTGATGATCGCCGTGGAAACATCCACCGGTGACAGTACGCGCCCACCTTCCTGCGCATCCCACGGCAGAATTTTCGCGGTCCGATCCACATCCGGATTCGACAGCCACGATTTTGCCGAGTGTACCGACCGTGTTGGCACCAGCGCACCCTGTTCGCGCGCGTATGTGCCGATGTACGTCTTGTCGTCGCCGATGTAGAGGAACGATGGAAGCGTGCGCAACGCCTCTACCTGGTTTTGCGCGACATTCTGCGGAACTGGCAGTACATGGAGCGGTGGAAAGTCGGCGTCTTCCGCTTCCACCGGATCGACGAACGCCAGCGCCGAATTGGTGGTGCCAAGGTCAATACCGATGTTCATCGCCGCCTACTCAATCTCGATTTCGGCGGGTGCGATCAGTTCCGGCTTCTGACTTCCGCTGAGCGCTGGCAAATCGATCCGATTGGCGCGCCATCCCTTGTGCCGCAGCATCCCTCCCGGCGCTTTCCCGGAGGCTGGAACGTTGCCCAGCAGCTTGACGGCGTTCGGTTCGGAAGCCTCAATCTTCGCGTAGGTGCCTTCCACGCCATCGATCACCGGCGCCAGTTGCACGTGTCGAGTGAGCGCTGTGCGTGCCTGTTCATGCAGGTTGCGCACGGCGGCGCCCACCTGATCGTCACCAAAGCCGGAGATATCTTCCATCAGGAAGTCGATCAGCCGCGCATCGCGCTGCAGGATGGCCAGCAATTGCAGCGCGCCATCGGAAGCCCGAACCTGCGGAGCGGCTTTAGGTGCAGGCGCAACCTTCGACGAAACAAAACCGTATGCTCGCGCAATATCAGCCGGCAACTTCCCGCCAAAGAGAATAGAAAAAAAACTGCGGAACGCAAAACTAAGTCGATTCATGTTTCTGATTTACAGGATAGCGTGGGTAGGGCGTGTGCCCTCGTTTCTTACTTCT
>Ga0265325_10003159_pt1 | contig 10830 bp, 7 predicted proteins | sample 41420metaG_FD_202090 | JGI IMG/M metagenome (GOLD analysis project Ga0265325, IMG submission 202090) | Rhizosphere microbial communities from Carex aquatilis grown in University of Washington, Seatle, WA, United States - 4-14-20 metaG | ecosystem: Host-associated > Plants > Roots > Rhizosphere >...
TCGTCGAGGAGCGCGAGCTTCCGGGCGAGATCCGTGATCTGCGCGAGTGCAACTGCGACCGCGGCCCGCTGCGGGCGTATGGCATGGCGACTGCGGACGACAGCTACGCCTCCGTTGGGCGCAAGTCGAAGTCGCGTCGCTGATCTGCGCGGGTTCTCGCGCGGCTCATAACAACAACCAAAACAACCGCTGTGATCGGCCGCCCCGTGGGGAAACCCGCGGGGCGGTTCGTTTATACGGGGAGTACGCGAAGATCAGCGGGCGGGACGCTGCGCGACGGGGTGGTACAGGAGGGTGGACTTGAACCACCGACCTCTGGTTCCACAGACCAGCGCTCTAACCAACTGAGCTACTCCTGCACGGTCGCAATGGGCCGGGAAACTAGGAGCTAAGGCCTGGTTTGGCAAGAAGCGACCGGAGTTCGGGGCTTCGAAAGGCGCTACCGGCTTAGTTGATCGGCATCGCGCAAACCGGCGGAAATTCAAGCATTCCGGCCAAGCAAAAAGCCCGGACCGACGGTCCGGGCTTCGCCTTTGGCGGCCCGCAACGGGGCCGGCGCAACGCAATCAGGCGACCTTCTTGAAAGCCGTAGAGACGCTTTCCTTGATCGGCGCCGTGGTCTCGGTCGCAACCTTCTGGGCCAGCGCCGTGAGATCCTTGGTCTGCTCGCTCAGCGCATCGAACTGCTTGCGCAGATGCCCCGTGGAAAGCTCGACGGCCTCCGACAACGACTTCACGGTCATCAGTTCGCTCGCGAGATTGAACGCGGCGTTGGTGTTGGCGCGCGACATCTCGATCAGCTTGAGGCCGTAATCGGCGTAGCCCTTGGACGCGGTGGCGTAGCTGTCCTCGATCATGTCGGTCGCCGCCTCGGTGGCGGCCTTCATCTTTTCCCAATTGTCCTTGGCCTGGGTGACGCTCTTCTCGGCGAACTCGCGGAACGCGGCGGGAACTTCCATTTTGGGCATATCGAATTTCGGCATCTCGAACCGGGGAATCTCGAAGTTCGGCATTTCCGGCATCGCGGTGGCGGGCTTGGACTTGGATTTGTTCGCTGTCGTGGTGACGTCAGACATGACCTTGATCCTCTTTGTGCGGCTTGCTCGGCTTGGACGGCTTGCTCGGCTTGCTCGGCTTGCTCGGCTTGGACGGCCTGCTCGGCGTTTGCTTTTGGCGGACATGTCGATCCTCCGCCGATCGCCTTCCCAACCTGGGGGGTGCGCTGTTTGGCCGAGCCGGCATCTCCGAGATCCGGTGCGGCCACGATGGTGGCTATATAATGCAGATTATGGTGCAATGCAATATGGAATTTTGCAGTGCACAAAGAAACCGGCTTGTTGCCGCAATCGTGGCGGGCGGAGCCTAGATCGGCTTGTCGGGGCTTGCGGTCTTGGCCGCGTGCTGGGCGATGTCCTTCGCTTGGTCAGCCAGGGCCTGCATCTGGCCCTTCACGTATTCGGAATGCAGCGCCATGACCGTGTCGACATCGCGGGCAGACAAGAGCTTTTGGGCAAACTCCAGCGAAGCCGCGACGTTGCGCTCGGAATAGCCGATCACCTTGCGCTGGACTTCCCGGGCGTTGCTGTGTGCGGATGAGGCGTGGCTCTCGAAGGTCGAAACCGCCCGCTGGGTGGCCACCATCAGTTCGTCGAAGGCGCGTTTGGCCTGCTGCACACTCTGCTCGGCGAAGGTCCGCATTTCCTGAGGAAGAAAGTCATTGATCGATGGGTTGGCCATTTCCGCCTCCGTCCTTTCGCATTCGCCGTTAATCATGCAATGCGCGTCGACACCCCTTCGATCCCGTCAATTAAGGTTAGGGTCATTCCGACAGCCCGCAACCCCTGCTGGACGTGGACGTTGCTTATTGCCCGGATTATGACGATTTCAAGCAAATTGAATGTTCTGGCAATTCGGCCAGCGGGGCGGGGCGCGGATGAGTGAGTTAGGGTCTCTCCTCGTCTTGCTGAGCGATCCACGATTGGCTCCGCACGCCGTCGGCGACGTGCCGGCATGGCTGTGGAGCGCGGATGCGACGCGCCTGCTGTGGGGCAACCCGATCGCCGCGTCGATCTTCAACGCGGCTTCGCCCGCGGCGCTTGCCGGCCACACCATCGACCCGAAGGGCACTGCCGCTTTGCAGATCGCGCGGCTTGCCGGCACGCTGCCTCACGGCGCTGCGCCGCGGCTCGAGCGCTTACGCGGCTTCGGCGGCCGCATGGGCGGAGCGCTGCTGTGCGCATGTTCGCGGATCACGCTTGCCGATCGCATGCCGGCCATTCTGGTGCTTGCGACAGAAGCGGCCGAGGCAAAGTTGACGCTCGCGGAGCAGGCCAAGCGGCTGCTAGCCGGCGTCGAAGGTCCCGTTGCGCTGTTCAAGGCCGACGGCACACTGCTGCACGCATCACCGTCAGCGCAGACAAGGCTCGGCCAAGCTACGACGCTCGACGGCTTGGGTGCGACCTTGCTCACCGGCAGCGCGCTCGCCTCCGGACGAGCCGAGGGCAACACCACCCTCGGCAAGGTTGCGATCCACCGTCTGGGCCGCGATCTGTCGGTCGTTCTCATGGCCGTGCTCGCGCCCGCTGTCGAAGTCGCAAAGCCGAACGTCACGCTCGCACCGCCCTCCCCGCCGCCTGAACCGGTGCAAGCGCCGGCCCCGGCTCAAGCACAGCCGGAAACGCCAGCGCAGCAACCCGCGACCATACCCCCGCCCCCGGCGGAAAAGCCGGCGCGACGCGAGCCGGTGGCCTCGCCACCTTCGATACCGATTCCGCCATCCGAACGTCGCCAGCCGCTGCGTTTCGTCTGGCAAATGGATGATGCAAGCCGCTTCACGCTGGAGTCGGACGAGTTCAAGGCGCTGGTCGGACCTGGCACCGCAGCCACGCTCGGCCGTCCCTGGAATGAAATCGCGAGCGCGCTTTCGCTCGACCCCGAAGGTCACGTCGCCCGGGCATTCGCTTCGCACGACACATGGAGCGGGATCAGCGTCGCATTTCCGGTCGATGACAGCACGACGCGGCTCACCGTCGAACTGTCGGGCCTGCCCGTGTTCGATCGTGACCGCAATTTCCTCGGCTATCGCGGCTTCGGCGTCTGCCGCGATCTCGCGCGGATCGCTGAACTCGTCCAGACGCGCCGACCGCCGGTTGCTCCGGCCGCGCCGCGTGCCGAGCCGCCGGTGTTTCGTGACGATACCGCGACCCGTCCTGCTGCTTCGCCGGCGGAGAACATCGTGCAATTCCCTGTTCCTTCCCCCGCGGAGGACTCGCCCAGCCTCACGCCGGTCGAGCGCAAGGCGTTCAGCGAGCTTGCCAGCCGCCTCACTGCGAGATTGCGCGGCCAGAAGGAGCGGCTCGAACAGCCAAATCAAGGCACATCCTTGCCGGCCACGGCTTCACCGCCGCCACCTTCTGCGGCGCCACCGCCCGCCGAACGTCCCGCGCCGGAGCGGCCCACAGCGCGCGCGCCCACGACCGAGCAGCGCCCGATTCTCGACCGCCTGCCGGTCGGCGTACTGGTTTACCGGCTCGACAACCTGATTTATGCCAACCGCGCCTTTCTCGACTGGACCGGCTACGAAAACCTGGCGGCATTGCAGGAGGCGGGCGGCCTCGATGCGCTGTTTGTCGAGCCCAGCAACAGCGAACTCGGCTCGAACAACGGCTCGCAATCTCTGAGCATCGCCACCAATCTCGGCGACCAGCTCCCGGTCGAGGCGCGGCTGTTCAGCTCGCCGTGGGAGGGCGAGTCGGCCTTGGTGCTGATGCTAACCGGCGTCGGCGGTGCGTCCGCCGGCAACCAACGGGAAGCGTTCGAGACGGCGTTGCACCAAGCCAAGGCCGAAGCCGGCGATTTGCGCAGCATGCTCGACAGCGCGACCGACGGCGTGGTGGTGCTGAGCAACGACGAGCGCGTGCTCTCGGTCAGTCGTGGCGCCGAACAGCTGTTCGGTTATCGCAGCGAGGAAATCGCCGGGCTGCACTTTGCGACATTGTTCGCGCAGGAAAGCCAGCGGGCCGCGCTGGAGGCTCTCAAAGCCCCGTCGCAATCGCCCAGCGACGGCCGCGACGTCATAGGCCGGCGCCCCGACGGCACCCTGCTGCCTTTGCTCATGACCGTGGCCGCGCTGCCCGACGGCGGCAGGCTTTGCGCCACGTTCCAGGACATGACGCGCTGGAAGAGGGCTGAGGGCGACCTGCTCAATGCACAGCGCCAGGCCGAGCGGGCCTCCGCCGCCAAGTCCGATTTCCTCGCCAAGATCAGCCACGAGATCCGCACCCCGCTCAATGCCATCATCGGCTTCTCCGAAGTGATGATGCAGGAGCGCTTCGGCCCGGTCGGCAATGACCGCTACCGGCAGTACCTGAAGGACATCCATGCCTCCGGCAGCCACCTGGTTTCGCTGCTCAACGATCTGCTCGATCTGTCGAAGATCGAGGCCGGCAAACTCGATCTGCATTTCGCCGCGGTCGATCTCAACGAGCTGACCCAGCAGACGGTGGCGATGATGCAGGCGCAGGCCAACCGCGAGCGCATCATCATCCGCACATCGCTGCCGCAGGACCTGCCGCAGGTCACCGCCGATCCGCGTTCGGTGCGCCAGATCGTGCTCAATCTCCTGTCCAACTCGATCAAGTTCACCGGCGCCGGCGGCCAGGTCATCGTATCCACCGCGCGCAACGAGGATGGCGAGGTGGTGCTGCGGGTGCGCGACACCGGGGTGGGAATGAGCGAGCAGGACCTGCTGGTGGCGCTTGAGCCGTTCCGCCAGCTCGCGACCTCGGCGCGCGCCGGCTCCGGCGGCTCCGGTCTCGGCTTGCCGCTGACCAAGGCGCTGGCGGAAGCCAATCGCGCGCGCTTCAGCATCCAGAGCGCGATCAACGCCGGCACCCTGGTCGAGGTGGCCTTCCCAGGCGGACGGGTCGCGGCCGAGTAGGGCTGCGGCCACGCCGGGTTCCGTCAGAACGTCGCGATCGCCTTCAGCCGGATCGTCCGGCTCTGGCCGGGCGAGATGTTGTTGTTGCCGTCCGCCGACGCCCAGTAGCGCGTGTTGAACACATTTTCGACGTTGAGCTGCGCCTTCCAGGTCTGATTGATCTTGGCGTAGAGCGCGGTGTCGACGCGGACAAAACCCGGCAGCCTGACCGTGTCGTCGGACGAGGCAAACGAATCCGAGAAATAGATCAGGCCGAGCGCGGCGGCCCAGGTCGGATCGATCTGATACTTGTTCCACCACGAGAACTGATGGAACGGCACGAGCTGGACCCGGTTGCCGGCCACGATTGTCGCCGAGGTATCGCTGGTGACGCGAGCATCGGTATAGGCATAGCCGAACACGGTCTGCCACTTGTCCGTGACATAGCCGGTCAGTGTGTTCTCGAAGCCGCGAATCCGGTTTTTCCCCGACACGATGAAGAAACCAGGATTGTTCGGATCGGCGAGCGGCACATTGGTCCGATCCAGGTTGTAAACCGCGGCGCTGTAGAGCAATCGCGGGAAGATGTTCCACTTGAAGCCAACTTCATTGTTCACGAACTTCTGCGGCTCGATGATCAGCGTGCCATTGCTCAGCGCACTGAACTGATCACCCGAGGCCGGCAGGAACGACTGCATATACGCGTAGTAAAGCGACATGTTTGGGGTCGGCTTGAAGATCACCGCGGCCGACGGCGACAGCTTGTCGTCGACCCGGGCGCGGTTGGTGTTCGTGTTCTGGTCGGTCGCGGACATATCGAAGCGGTCGTAGCGCACGCCGCCGATCAGTTGGAGCCAGGGTGTGACATCGACGGTGTCGCGCGCATAGCCCGAGTCGATCAACAAGCGATACTTGCTGTTGGAGTCGGCCGTGGTGACGCCCGGCGCGAATGAGCCGGGAACCTGATGGATAAATTGGATCGTCCCGAAGTAGGTTGGATTGAATGGGTTGGCAACGATGGTGTTGGTGCCGTTCGGGAAGACACCGGTGTTGCGGAGATCGACGCCGCCCTGACGCCCAAACTCCGTTCCGAACGCGATCGTATGGGAGGCCGGTCCCGTGTAGGCCTTGTAGACGAAATCGGTCTGGTTGAAGAGGTTGTCGCGGTTGGTGTGGTGATTGTAGGCGGCGAGATTGAAGGCGGTGTCGGACGGATTGACGGCACCCGACAACGGGCCGTTGCCCGGATAGACGTTCTGGTAGAACTTCAGGTAATTGGCGTAGTACGTCCCGTTTTTGACGGTCAGACCGTTCTGAAAGTCGTGCTCGATGAAGCTCATCAGGCTTTGCACCGTGACCACGGCTTCGTTGAGCGTCGGACTGCCGAAAAACGTCGACACATCACCAAACGGGGCAAACGGAACGGCAGGATTGAATCGCGTTGACGACGGCGCGGTCGCACTCAAACCCTGCGAAGGGTTGCCGCGGTCGGCGGTCCGATCGTCGTGGAAGTACTCGTAGCTGAGCTTGACCTTGGTGTTGTTGTCGGGCCGCCAGGTGACGGTCGGATTGATGCCCCAGCGCTCCAGATGGCCGAAATCGCGGAAGGTGTCGCTGCCCTCGTACATCATGTTCAGGCGCGCGGCGAAGTCCTGGTTGATGGCCTGGCCGGCGTCCAGGGTGACGCGCCGGTCCCCCCATGACCCGGTCTGCGCGGTCGCCTCATAAATCCTGTTGAAGTCGGCCTCTTTGAGCGTGCGATTGACGAGGCCACCGCCGACGCCGCGGCCGAAGGTCAGCGCGCTCGGCCCGCGCAGCACTTCGATGCTCTGCGAGTTGTAGAGATCGCGGGAAATCTGCACGTCGTCGCGGAAGCCGTTGACGAAGAAGTTCGCGCTGGAATCGACGCCGCGGATAACGAGCTCGTCGCGGTTGCCTTCGCCCTGATGGATCGCCACGCCAGGCACATAACGCGTCACGTCGGTGAGGTTCTGGAACGCCTGGTCCTTGATGAACTCCTTGGTCACTACGCTGACCGATTGCGGGATGTTGACCAGCGGCGTGTTGGTCTTGGTCGCGACCGACGTGCTGTTGGCATAAACGCCGACCGTGCCGGTCCGTGCATCCTGAGTATCGGCAGGCGGCGCGGGCGCGGGAGGTGGCGCAGCAGGCGCGCGCGTTGCCGTCCGCGGTTTTTTCTTGCGACCTTGGACGTTGACCGTCGGCAGCGTCACGGTGGACGACGAGGTCGCCGCCGGAGTTTGCGCGGGCGGCTGCGTCGATTGATCCTGCGCGTGCGCGCCGATACCACATCCAAAACAGATCGCGCCAATCGACGCCGACAGCAGAAGACCGGTACGTGTCGCGCGACCGCGCGACAACACAAACTTACCCCACATTGCCCCACCCACATGCAACAGTTACGACTGCGACTGTTTTCTTAGAGGGCGTGACGGAATTGAAAAACAAAAATCGACCGATCTCGGAGGTATTCTAAGTTTGAGCATGTCGATGCATGCGCAACGCAGCGCCTCGCTTCATCTCGTTTCCAATTTCGCGGATTCAGTTTGTAACGATTCCAATTGCGGCACGTTCGCGAGCCCATCGGTCGCGCGCGATGCGACGCGCGACTTCGACGACTCGAACCGAACGATAAGCACGGATTTGCAGGCAAATTCAGCAGAATCCTGCCTGGGAAGGCGGCCCACATCAGAATATGATGGCTGGGCTGCGCGGCGCTGGACCGCGCCCAGATCGTGAGGAGCGCCATGCCCGTCGCCAAGGTCAACGGAGTGAACATCTTCTACCAGGTCATCGGGGAGCGCGGCCCGTGGGCGGCGTTGATCACCGGCGGCCGCCGCGGTCATGACGAGTTCGTGCCGCTCGCCACCAAGCTCGCCAACGCCGGCTATCGCGTGGTGCTCCACGACCGCCGCAACACCGGACGCTCCGACGTGCTGATCGAGGGCGACGTCGCCGAAGAGATTCTGTGGCTCGACGACCTCCACGAGTTGATGAAGCAGCTCAACGCGCTGCCGGCTTTCATCGGCGGCTCGTCGGCCGGCGCCCGCACCGCGATGCGCTTCTACATCCGGTTCCGCAAGGATGTGCGCGGCTTGCTGCTGATGCGGGTCACCGGCGGAGCGTTCGCCGCCGGACGGCTGCCGGAGAACTACTATGGCGCGTTTATCAAGGAAGCGGAGACGGGTGGCATGGCCGCGGTTTGTGCCACCGAGCAGTACCAGGAGCGGATCGCCGCCAATCCGCAGACCCGCGACCGCCTCATGGCGATGGATCCCAAGCAGTACATCAAGGTGATGTCGAACTGGCAGGACCAGTTCATCGCCAGCACCAAGATGGAGGTGTTCGGCATGACCGATGCCGATCTCGCGTCGATCTCGGTGCCGACCGTCATCATCCCAGGCAACGATCAGACCCACGCCTCGGTCAACGGCCGGATCGCGGCTTCGAAGATCCCCGGCGCCGTCTTGCACCAACTGCCGATCCAGGATCAGGAGGTGCCGCTGATCAACTACACCGAATGGGCGCCTCACGAACCGGAGATCGCGCAGACCTTCATCGATCTGATGCGCAAGGCCGACGCGCGGCCGAAGGGCCAGGCTGCCGCCTCATAAGGAATGCCACGTCCGATGCCGCGGACCCTGCGATCCATCCTCGTACTGCTCGCGCTGCTGGTGGTGGCACCCGTTGCGCGAGCGGCCGAACAGGTCGACCTGCTGCTGGTGTTCGCAGCGGATGTTTCGCGCAGCATCGACCAACCCAAGTTCCAGCTTCAGCGCGAAGGCTACGCGGCGGCGCTCGCCGACAAGCGCGTGCTCGAAGCGATCACGGCAGGCCGCAACAGACGCATCGCGGTGGCATTCGTCGAGTGGTCGGGCGCCACGTCGCAGAAACTCCTGATCGACTGGACGGTCATCGACGGCCCCGACGCCGCCCGCAAGTTCGGCGACCAGCTTGTCGAACTGCCGCGCTCATTCGCCGAGCGCACCTCGATCAGCGCCGGCATCGACTTTGCCATGGACGTGCTCGGCCACGCGCCCTATGAAGCGCCGCGGCGGACCATCGACGTCTCCGGCGACGGCACCAACAATTCGGGCCGTGACGTAACGCTGGCGCGCGACCAGGCCGTGGCCCAGGGCGTGACCGTCAACGGTCTGGTGATCCTGAGCGAACGGCCGATGGCGTGGAATCCGGAGCACACCAATCCACCCGGCGGGCTCGCCAGCTACTACCGGACCAACGTGGTCGGCGGTCCGGGAGCGTTTGTGATCGTCGCCGAGGACTTCAATTCTTTTGGTCAAGCCATCGTCAAGAAGCTGATCGCCGAGATCGCGGAGTTGCCGCCGCCACACGGGCAGACCCGCCCGGGGGGCTGATCCGTCCAACAAACGCGGCAATCAGGGAGAACCCGATGAACAAATGCTGTCTGGCGGTGGCGACCGCTGCGGCGCTCACGCTTGCCTCACCCGTCCGCGCGGCCGAGATCAAGCTCCTCAGCACCAATGCGCTGAAAAGCGTGGTCGAGGAACTCGCACCGCAATTCGAAAAGACAACGGGGAACAAGCTCGCCATCACCTGGGGTACGGCAGCAACGCTGAAGGTCGAGATCGAAAAGGGCGCAGCGGTCGATGTCGCGCTGCTCACCGACGCCGGCGTCGACGACCTAATCAAGCAAGGCAAGCTCGCTGCCCGCACACCGATCGCGGGCTCTGGTATCGGCGTCGCCATTCACAAAGGGGCGCCTAAGCCTGATCTGAGCTCGACCGAGGGTTTCAAGAAGATGCTGCTGTCGGCCAAATCGATCGCCTGGGTGGAAACCGGCGCAAGCGGCATCTACCTCAAGGGCGTGTTTGTGAAACTCGGGGTCGCCGACCAGATCAAGGACAAGCTCAAGCCGGTCAAGGCGGCCGGTGAGGCGGTCGCCAACGGCGAGGCCGAAATCGGCTTCACGCAGGTCAGCGAAATCCTGCCGTACCCGAGCGCCGAAGTCGGCGGCATGCTGCCGGCGGAAATACAGTCGATCACCAAGTTCTCGATCGGCGTCGCCAAGGACAGCAAGGCCGGAGATGCGCTGGTCAAATTCCTCACCACGCCAGCCGCGGCCGCCGTCATCAAGGCAAAGGGTCTCGAGCCGCGGTGAAAGCCGCGCTGGCTGGACATGGCTTGTCGTCCTGGGCGACCGGGGCGGCCTTGATGCCCGATCCCCACAAAGCGCGCGCCGCTTGATTGCGACGCAAGCCCCGGGCTACAGAACGGGCATGAAGTTTGCACCTCCTACGTGAGGGAGTGAGAGGTTCACGCGCATGAAGAAAGTCTATCCCGACGCCAAAGCCGCAATGGCGGGTCTGCTCAAGGACGGCATGCTGATCTGCGCCGGCGGCTTTGGTCTGTGCGGCATTCCGGAGACGCTGATCCTGGCGATCCGGGAGTCCGGGGTGAAGAACCTCACGGTCGTCTCGAACAACGCCGGTGTCGATGGCGCCGGCCTCGGCCTGCTTCTGGAAACCAAGCAGATCAAGAAGATGATCTCGTCCTACGTCGGCGAGAACAAGCTGTTCGCCCAACAGTATCTCGCGGGCGAGCTCGAGATCGAATTCAATCCGCAGGGCACGCTCGCCGAGCGCATCCGCGCCGGCGGGGCCGGCATTCCGGCGTTCTTCACCCGCACCGGTGTCGGCACCGACATCGCCAAGGGCAAGGAGGAGCGCGAGTTCGAGGGCGAACCCTACATCATGGAGCGTGGCATCGTCGCCGACCTGTCGATCGTGCATGCCTGGAAGGCCGACACCGAAGGCAACCTGGTCTATCGGAAGACCGCGCGGAACTTCAATCCGATGATGGCAACGGCGAGCAGGAACACGGTCGCCGAGGTCGAGCTTCTGGTCGAGCCG
>Ga0265325_10003161_pt1 | contig 10830 bp, 8 predicted proteins | sample 41420metaG_FD_202090 | JGI IMG/M metagenome (GOLD analysis project Ga0265325, IMG submission 202090) | Rhizosphere microbial communities from Carex aquatilis grown in University of Washington, Seatle, WA, United States - 4-14-20 metaG | ecosystem: Host-associated > Plants > Roots > Rhizosphere >...
TGGGGCAATGGCCGGCTCCTGGTGGGCCTGATCGAGTACTACCGGTTGAAGCCACAAGCGCAAGTGCTCGCAGCCTGCAAGCGACTGGGCGATTTTCTTTTACGCATTGGTCCCTTGATGCTGTCGAAGGAGATGCGCGAGGCATTCGGAGCGCAGCATTTCGCATCGAGCTATATCTGCTGGATGCAGCAGACAGAGGGGCTGGCGAACCTCTACATGATCACGAAGGATGCGCGGTATAGAACGCTTGCCGAAGAGATTGCTGCTGTCGTTGAGAGACGCGCGGGCGATCACGTACACGGTTATCTCACGAGCCTGCGCGGCTTGATGGACCTGCACACAGCCACCGGGGATGAGCAATATCTGCGCCAGTGCGAAGCGGCCTGGCACGAGATTACGACTTCGGAGGATTTGCTGATAACCGGCGGCGTTCCCGAGGGATGGAGCCCCAACAATCATCGGACCGAAGGATGCGCGGAAGTGGACTGGGTGCGCTTGAATCTGTCGCTGTGGAAGGCAACGGGCAAGCCGGAATACCTTTCGATGGCGGAACGGGCAATCTTCAACGAACTGGCATTCAATCAATTCGCGACAGGCGATTTCGGGCACCGACTCTATAGCGAGACAGGCCTGCCCGGGAACGGTGCAGCACGCGCCTGGTGGTGCTGCACGCTGCATGGATTGCGGTGTTTCCCGGATATTCATACAAACGCTTTTCGCGCAGTGGATGGCGGACTGCGTTACGATTTGCCGATCGATGGCCGCATCCGGACAACGGATTTATCGGCGACGGCCGAGTCATCGCTTGCCGAAGATGGCACGGTACGGATCGCGATCGATGTGGCCGGTGAGAAGCCCGTGTCGATCGGGCTGCGGAAAAGTGATTGGGCAGACGAAGTCTCGGCGCATGTGAAGGGTTTCGGGCAGTTGATGCCGCTCGAAGAGGGGTACGTGGGGGCCACGCGGGTCTGGTCTGCTGGTGATGTGATTGAAATCAAGTACACGATGAAGCTAAAGGCCAGGTCGAACGGAAAGGAAAGGACCAGTTTTACCTATGGACCCTGGCTGCTCGGGGCGTCAAGCGCGGACAATCCGCGGTACTTTAACGAGCTGACCGCGGACAACAAAGTGGAACCCGCCAAAGGGGAAGCATTACCAAAAACATCGCAGCCTGGGCGGCCTTTTGCCGTGCAGGTTGCGGCGACGTCCTTTCCCTGCATTCAGGCAGAATTTCCCGATCAGCCGGGAACCGTGGTGTTGCGGGCGATTGCGGAGCAAACGGGCATGCCCACGACCGCATGGGAATTGAAGTTCCGAACCTAGGGACCTATCCAGATCAGCTAGTTCCAGGTCAGGTTGCTGGGAATTAGTGGTGCAAAGGCAGATGGCAGGCCGGATCTGCCTTATTTTCCTCGTCGAACGGTGGGAAGGAAAGAATTGCCGGGCCCTGTAAACTCACCACTAACGCGGGCGTCTACCTAGGTAATGGCAGCCTGCACAACACTGGAACCGATGACGATGACTTCGGCGGATGATCGTGCCGCGCAGGAGTTTGCGGAAGTTGTCGCAAGCCACCGGACGCAGATATTTCGATTTCTGCTGGCGTCCACGCGTGACGTGGACCTGGCGGAGACGTTGACGCAGGATTGTTTTTTGAAGGCGCATCGGAACTGGTCGAGTTTTCGCGGCGACTCCAGCGCGATGACGTGGCTGATGCGCATCGCCATCAATCTGCAGAAAGATCACTGGCGCAATCGGCGGATGCAGTTTTGGCGGCATGCGCGGACCAATTCTGTGGACCTTGACGAGGCGAGCGATTGGCTGCCGAGCGGAGAGCGTTCAGCAGAACATAAGATGCTGGCGCGCGAGAAGGTTGCGCACGTGTGGCGTGCCGTTGAAGGTTTAAGCGAACGGCAGCGGACGGTTTTTCTGCTGAGATTTGTGGATGAGATGGAGTTGAAAGAGATTGCCCAATCGACCGGCCTGAGCGAGGGCACGGTTAAAGCGCATCTTTCGCGAGCACTGGGCAGAGTGCGGGCAGAACTGGGGAAAAGCGATGAGACAAAAGGATGAATTTTCGGAGAGTGCCGAGAGCAGGGCCAAGTGGGACGCGATGGGTCTTGAAGAACAGGAATCGGAACTGCGCGAATCGCTAAGTCACTTCAAAGCTAGCGTGGATGCGTGGAGCGAAGCGATGATCAGCAGACCACGGACGGCGCGTGAAGTTATCGTGCGCAGAAGCTGGCGGGTTGCGGCAGGTTGGACGCTGGGATGTGCGCTCCTGGCAGGCACTATCTCCGGCGGGGTATACGAGCAGCGTCAAAAGCAGGAACAAGCGAGGGTTGCAGCAGTCCGCGAAGCTGAGCACCAGCGTCAACTCGCAGCGGAGCGCGCCCGCGAGGAAGAAGATCTGCTTGCCAAGGTGGACAGCGATATATCGCGACAAGTACCAGACGCCATGGAACCGTTGGCTTCGTTGATGGCGGAAGATGACAGCAAATAATCGAGGCTCAGGAACAAATGAAATGTCCTGATGTAAATCAGGCTAAGGAGATAGGGATGAAAGCTTCAGTGGCAATACGGATTGGATTGGCGATTGCAGCACTTGGGATGGCCGGCGCAGCCGGCGCACAGGCACCGGGTGGCCCGAGATTTGGGGAGCATCGGCCCCCCATGGAGCGTGCTCTTGGTCCTCGCGGCGATCACGGACACTGGTGGAACAACCCGCAAATGGTGGAGAAGCTGAAGCTCACAGACGAGCAGCGGAAATCGATGGATGCAATTCTGCTGGAGCATCGTGAGAAGCTGGTGGATTTGCACGCCAGCCTGGATAAGGCAGAGCTGCAGATGGAACCACTGATGCGGAATGACCAGCCAAACGAAGGACAGATTCTTGCGCAGATCGACAAGATTGCGCAGGCCCGGGCCGATCTTGAGAAGGCCAACGCACGATTCCTGCTGGCAATTCGCGGCAAGCTTACGCCTGAGCAGTGGAAGACGCTGCAAACCGAGCGGGAGAACCGGATGGAACGCCGCGGATGGGATCGTGGCGACCATGGACGAGGTGGTTTGAATCATGAACGGAACGACATGCGCGATGCGCCTCCGCCGCCGGGCGGCCCGCAAGGGATGCTCGATGGGAACGGGCCGGAGGGGCCGGCAAATATGCCAGCGCCGGTACCTGGAGGGAATCAATAGCCAGAGTTTAGAAATTCAAGTGTAAGCAGAGAGCAAATGCGGTTGTAGTCAACACCGGTGGCGGCAAGGGGCGATCCTCTTGCCGCCGATTTTTTGTGGCCAAGAGCGGGAAGTGGGATGGCCACGGTTGCTTCGTATCGATACACACAGGTGAAGTGTTTTGAACGATGCCCTGACGCACATTGAGACAGCGAGTGGATGGAATTGTGACAGTTTGAGCAATGCTGGGCAAAGGTGCGTCAGTGGCAGCCGGAAATTTATGACTAAAGTCTTTGCGGGAAGTTCCGATGAAGGGCATAGATGCAATGGCGCTCCTGTCAGGAGCATATCCGACGGATAGAGAAGTGGACCGCGGCAGAAGCGCAAAAAGGCATCGGAAAAGGAAGTAAGCTCTCATGGCACTTGGAGTATTGAACAATCTTTCGGCGATCTATGCAGAGAACTATCTCAACAACACGAGCAACAGCCTGCAGACGGTTCTGCAACAGCTGTCATCGGGCTCAAGGATTAATTCAGGGGCTGACGATGCCGCGGGTCTTTCGCTGGTAAATGGTCTTGCAGCAAATTCAGCGGCATTGACGCAGTCGGCAACGAATGCCACCGAGGGCGCAGGGTTGTTGAAGGTGGCAGATGGCGCATTCTCGCAAGTGACGAACCTGCTTAACCGGGCCGTGACGCTGGCAACCGAAGCAGCGAACGGCACCCTCAACACCTCTCAGGAGGCTGCGGCCAATCAGGAGTACCAATCGATTCTTTCTGAGATAAACAACATTGGTTCCACGACCACATATAACCAGAACCAGGTTTTCACGGGATCGCTGAGGGGCGTGGATATTTACACCGGCGACTCGTCGTCAAAAGGCGCTTCGGTTGATTCGCTGTACTTTGCCAAGCTCAGCTCGTCTTCACTAGGAGACACGGGCGGAACGGTCACGCAAAACAGCAACGGCATGTTCGTTGATCTTTCGAAAGACACGGTGGCAGGAACGTTGACCACGGCGGCGGGCGTGGGAGATACGGTTGGCGGAGCGATCACGTTTACGATCATGAATGCCGATGGCACGCAGAGCACAGTCACGACAACCTCAACCGATGTGGGCTCGCTGATCGCCGAAATCAACGCGGGCAACATTCCCGGAGTGACGGCCAGTCTGACGACTGCAAGCGCAGTTGGCGTTTCAAGCACGACGATCGCGGCAGGGGATACGGGCATCCAACTTACGAATACGAATCCAAATGTGACAATCGCTATAGGTGCGACGCCGCTTGCGGACTCAACAAGCGGCGGAACTACGGCAATGGATGCAAACACTGCCGCGACCACGACGATCAGCTACAAATTCGCAGTGGGCGGCGACAAGTCAACGAACTTGAGCCTGACGGATCTGACGAACCAGATTGATGCGCAGAATGCTCTTTCTGTCCTGAACTCGGCGATCACATATGTGGCCGCGCAGGATGGTTATCTGGGAGCGCAGATCAACACGCTGAATTCGATCAGCCAGGTAGTGTCGACGCAACAAACCAACGTGACCGCGGCGCAGAATGCGATTCAGGCGACGGACTATGCGTCGGCTACATCGAATATGTCGAAGTACGAAATTCTAAGTCAGACCGGCATCGCAGCGCTGGCGCAAGCCAATTCGGTGCAACAGGAAGTGACCAAGCTCTTGCAGTAGGGAATTTGAAACGAAGCGGAATTGCAACAAATTGAAGACAACCCAGGGACGGGCGGCGGCAGGGGAGTTCCCCTTGCCGCCCACTTTTTTCTGGTGAGAAGGAGCACTAAACGTGCTGCACGGCCTGGGCCAAATGACTGAGGCTCGACTTGGCATCGCCGTAGAGCATCGCAGTGCAGGGTTTATAGAAGAGAGGGTTCTCGAGGCCGGAGAATCCGCGGCCCTGCCCGCGCTTGAGCACGATGACGCTCTTGGCACGATCAACCTCAAGGATGGGCATACCGGCAATAAGGGATTTTGGGTTGTCGCGCGCGTCGGGATTGACGACGTCGTTGGCGCCAATGACCACGGCTACATCGGTGGATGGGAACTCGGGATTGATCTGCTCCATCTCGTAGAGCGAAGAGTAAGACACGTTGGCTTCGGCTAGGAGCACGTTCATGTGTCCTGGCATGCGCCCGGCGACTGGATGAATTGCGTATTTGACGGTGACGCCGCGAGCTTCAAGGAGTTCGGCCAATTCGCGCACGGCGTGTTGTGCCTGCGCGGTGGCGAGACCATAGCCGGGAACGAAGATGACACGGCTCGCGAAGGCGAGTTGCATCGCGGCATCATCGAGAGTGATTTCGCGCATTACTCCGCCGGTGTCGGTGGTGGCTTCTGCGACAACTGAGCCGAAGCCGCCAAAGAGTACGTTGGTGATGGAGCGATTCATCGCTTTGCACATGAGAACGGAGAGAATGAAGCCGGAGAAGCCATCAAGCGTGCCGGCAATGATGAGGACATTGTTGCCGAGTACGAATCCGGTAGCGGCTGCGGCAAGGCCGGCATAGGAATTCAACAATGACATCACAACGGGCATGTCGGCGGAGCCGATGGGAATGACAAGCATTACGCCGAAGACAAAGGCGAGCGAGAGCATGGAGTAAAAGACAATGGCCGCCTGAGGATGTCCGCAGAAAATGACGAAGCATGTCGCCATGGCCAAAAAGATAACGAGGTTGACGACATTTTGTCCCTTGAACTGAATTGGTTTGCCATGAATGACGCCCTGCAGTTTGCCTGCGGCAATGAGCGAGCCGGTGGTGGTGAGCGCGCCCAACATTACTTCAAAGCCAAGCGCACCGCGCATGACACCGGGCATGTCATTGGCATGAACGAGAAACTCGCCCACGCCGACAAGTGCCGCGGCCAAGGCGCCGAAGGCGTGCGAAAGCGCAGTTCGCTGCGGCATGGCGGTCATGGGAACTGAGACTGCCATCCATGCGCCGATGATAGAGCCGACGCTCAAGCCAGCGATGATCCATACCCAGGTGACAATGTGCGTGCCGACAAGGGTGCCGATGATCGCGGCGAACATGCCGCCCTCGGCGAGAAACATGCCGCGCCGGGCAGTTTCAGGGTGCGACATGCCTTTGAGCGCGAAGACAAAAAGGATGGAAGCGATGAGATAGGTTGCTTCCATGAAGTAGGTAGACAGGTTCACTTGACCACCGCCTTCGGTGGTTCGTTGCGCTTATTGAACATCTTCAACATGCGGTCTGTAATGCCAAAGCCGCCGACCACATTGATGGTGGCGGTCGTGACAGCGACGAAGCCGAGGATGTGCGCAAACAGCGGGTAATGTGCAGCACCTGCTAGGACCAGTGAGCCGATGAGCGAGATGCCAGAGATGGCATTTGTGGCCGACATCAGCGGTGTATGCAGGAGGGGCGGCACACGGCTGATGACCTGGTAGCCGAGGAAGGCGGCGAGTGCGAATACATAGATCGAAGCGATGAGGACAGCGGGATTCATGATTCCTTATCCAATACAGCAAATTTGTGATACGGCAAATTGCTAGCCGATGGATTGCGACGTCTCAAGGAGTTTCGCCACGCGAGGATTTACGGGGCTACCCTTATGCGCTACACATGCTCCAGCAAGAACTTCATCCCCGAGATCCACTGAGAATTCACCTTTTTTCACAATCAGCGAGAGGAAGTTAAGTATGTTTCGCGCGTAGAGCTGACTGGCATGCACGGGAACTTCGGCGGGCAGATTCATGGGAGCCATCAGGATTACGCCCCCGAGGGACTGTGTAACTCCTGGCCGAGTGAGTTCGCAATTTCCGCCAGCCGGCGCAGCGAGATCGACCAAGACCGAACCGGGGCGCATGGCCTCGATCGCGGCACGGCGAATGAGCCGGGGAGCGGGGCGTCCGGGAACCTGGGCGGTGGTGATGATGACGTCGGAATGCGCAGCGGTTTGCGAAATGAGGTCGCGACCGCGATCGAGAGCCTCTTCAGTGAGTTCAGCGGCGTAGCCACCACCGCCCTCCGTGGCAATGCCGCCGAGATCGACGTCGAGGAACTTTGCGCCAAGAGACCGTACTTGTTCACCCGCGGCAGCGCGCACATCGTAGGCTTCAACGACAGCGCCGAGACGACGCGCGGTCGCGATCGCCTGAAGGCCGGCGACGCCTGCTCCGATGACGAAAACGCGCGCGGGCGGAATGGTTCCGGCAGCTGTCATCAGCATGGGAAAGAGACGCGGGAGAGAGCCAGCGGCATCGATGACGGCTTTGTAACCTGCGACGGTGGCCATCGACGAGAGTGCATCCATGGATTGTGCCCGACTGATACGCGGCACTAATTCCATGCTGAAAAGAGTGACGTGCAGCGCGATTGCGGTTGCGAGGGTGGCAGGCGCATCGAGGGGCCGGAGAAACCCGATGACGATGGCGCCCGACTTGAGCAGAGCCTGATCGGCGGCTCCCGGTGTGTTGACCACGGGAATCAGGTCGGCAGAGGTCAGGATGGAGCTTCGGTCGGCGGTGATGGTGGCTCCGGCTTCCGCATAGGCCGCATCCGACGCGCCAGCCGAAATACCCGCGCCCGACTCAACGGCGACGGCAATTCCCTGAGCCAACAGAGACTTCAAGTTTTCTGGCAAGAGAGCGACGCGCGTCTCACCGAGAGATGATTCCTTGAGAATTCCTAAAAGCAATGTGCCTCCACTGGGTGTGGGTGGGACTGGATGCTAGGAGGAATACCACCATACGTACAGGCGCGTCCATTGTCATCCTTAGAAAGTATTAAGCACTCGGTTGAGGGATTTGTGTGATGTTGGTCACCGGGGCGGATGCAGATCGATGCTGAAGCTGAAGGGCTTGTTGCCGTCGGGGAGGCCGTTACCCATCAAAGCCGACGAGCCGCTGCTCATGGCAGCCTGGGGGCAGGCTGAGGGTTCTGACGGCTAAGTTTATGGGTTACTGGTTGAATTCCTAGTGTGAAACATTCGCGAACGAATGGTTGGATCTTGGCTTTTCTGCAGCACTTTCCATATTGGCGAGGAGCTGCTGCATCCCAGCAAAGTCAGGCAGACCATGGAGCGGTTTCAAACGAGGATCGGCAAGCATTTGGAAGAACCAAGGGCAGCGAGCGTCCGCGGCGGCGCGTAATTCCGCCAGCGCGCTGTCGAAATCTCCCAAGGCGACGTAGACAGCCGGGGTAAAGGAATTCAAAACGAAGCGCTCACGGCTGAGCCATTGCATTCGCTCAAGAATTGCGCTGGCTTCGCCGGTTCGACCCATTTGAGCCAGAGCATACGCATGGACTGCCATGGAGATGTCGAAGAACGGAGCGGATTTCGCCAGGTTCACAGCGAGCGTCACCGCGCGCTCGGCATCGTGATTGAAGGCCAGAATAATGGCTCCGTAGAGATTTCCGACTTCGTGGTCGGGAAATTGTTCAAGTGTCCGCTCGGCCTTTTCAACACTCTCTTTCGCGTATCCTGCGAGGTGAAAAGCCCACGCGAGACGTCCATTGAGCCAGGGTGAGAAGGGATCGATGCGCAAGGCCGCCTGGAGGAGATCGATCGCTTCGCTGAAGCGATGACGGCTGAGAGCAATCATGGTGCGGAGCCTGGTGATGGAAATGTCATGCGGCAAATGCGCACTGGATGAGAAAGCTTCGAGAGCTCCCAAGAGATCGTGGTCCGAATAAAAACGGACCCAGCCCAGTGCCGGCAGGATAGCGTCGGCGCCTTCGATCTCGGGGGGAATGGATTGAGCGGCGAAGCGCACTTGCGAAGCAGCCGCAGTGGGAGGCATGAATCCGTAGAATGCCTGCAGGACGCAAGCATTCGCGAGATCGACGTGAGCTGAAACCATAGTTGGATCAAGTTCGATGGCTCGCTGCAGGTGTTCCACGCCTTGCTGCATATTCTGGCGCTGCAGGGTCTTCCACTCATGGCGACCGCGAAGATACATTGCGTGAGCCTCGCGGCGGGTGGGGTCATTGTCTGTTTCTCTGGCGGGCGCAGCAGAAGCAGAGAGGGAAATGCTTCCTCTATTGAGTCGTGCGAAAAGGCGTTGTGCCAGTTCTGCTTCCAGTCCCACGAGGTGATCCTGCGCAACAAAAAGTTCTTCAACCCAGATTTGCGTTCCGTCTTCGATCCGGATCATCTCGGCCCGAAGCCGAAAGTGTGTGGGCAGGGCGCGGATTGTTCCGGTGAGGACGAGATCGGCATCGAGCGCCTCGCCCACCTGTTGCGCGGTGAGCCTGCGTGAGGCAAGAGTGAAAACAGAATCTCTTGCAAGAACGAGGGCCGGAGCGAATCGCTCCATCGTCCAAAGGGAAATCAATTCTTCGGCTAAAGCTTCGCCGAGGTAATCAGGGACATTGAATCCGGTGGCAAATGGCATGACTGCTAGTCGCGGAGTTCGCTCAGAGGGCGTCGACTCGCGGTCGAGGAGTTGGCTGGAAAGACGGTACCCGCGCTTGTAGACAGTTTGAATACATTGCTCGGGTTCAAGGCGTTCGCGGAGCGATGACATGCATTTGGGCACGCTTTCCGCAGTGACGTGCACATCGCCCCAGAGCGCCTTCTGCAATTGCTGGTGCGTGACAACTTCGCCTGCATGTTCCAGAAGGAGGCGCAGTGCGGCGAGTTCTTTTGGGGGCAGGTGGACTATTGCGTTTCCATTTAGCAATGTGCCATCAGCGTTGAGGCGAAGATTGCCAAAGGCGAATTCGCTCTCTGGATTCTCGGGCGAAGTGGGTGAATTCTGTTTCGGCCAAACCATCGCAATCCTCAAAGTTCCGGTTCACGTGACTGCTGGGGGCCCGGTGAAACTTCAGAGGCAGGGTGCGCCGCCTGCAGTTGAAACTTGTCGTCTGAAACTCGGGGGAGCGTACTTGCGAAAGTTCCACCCCAAAAGTTGAACTGCGTGAAGGCCTGGATCTGATTGCCGCCATTATGCACCCGGACCCGCAACGGCGTATGTGACGGCGGGTAGTTTTCCGGGAAATTGAAATCCGGCGCAGGTTACTGGCGGAGAAGCGTTTGCATCCCCCAACATCTGCGGGGTTGAAAATTGCGGGCGCAATCGTGGAGAGGGGGGCTCCCTGCAAATCACGCCCGGGAAGGGGCTAGTCTTTTGGTCTGAAGGCGTAGGTCAGTCCCATTGTGAACTGAAAAGAGTTCCGCTTTGTGGGGGGCAAGGACGCTGGAGGATCGTTCAGGTAGCTGTCCATGGTGCTGACCGAGAAGCTGAGGTTTTTGTAAGCTGGAAATGCGAAGGTGTTCGTCTCATTGGCAGAGTAAGCCTTCATTTCGTTGTAGGCGGGAATGAATGCGAGGCCCTGCACATAGGTCACCAGTTTGCGACGCAGCACGTAGCTAGCTGCGAACGTTGAGCCGATGAGACTCTTATCGGTGCCCGATCCACTGGTGATGAATTGCTGTTTCTCGTATTGGATGGTTCCTTTCACATCTGCTTCCTGGGTAGGAGTCTTGTAGAACGTCCAGCCAAATCCTCCGCCGTAGATCTGCTGAAGATCGAGGTCCTGTCCGAAGTTATGGTCGAAGGCAGTTTGCGCCAGGCCGAAAAAGCGTGGTGAGAGATACTCATCGCGCTCCGCTTCGGCGTGATAGATGGCAGACTTTGAGACGACTGCGGGAACCAGGA
>Ga0265325_10003162_pt1 | contig 10827 bp, 10 predicted proteins | sample 41420metaG_FD_202090 | JGI IMG/M metagenome (GOLD analysis project Ga0265325, IMG submission 202090) | Rhizosphere microbial communities from Carex aquatilis grown in University of Washington, Seatle, WA, United States - 4-14-20 metaG | ecosystem: Host-associated > Plants > Roots > Rhizosphere...
AGCAGATAGACGCCCTCGACCAGCAGCGCCATCGACAGGCCGACCAGGAGATAAATGATGTAAGTCGGGTCGATATTGAACATGGCTAAAGCGGATGCGAGGGGTCGAAGTAATTGCCGCCGAGCTTGATGCCCTGATTGGCAAGATTGGCAAGAAAGCGCGGCCGCACGCCGGTGGCCTGGAAATGGCCTTCGACCGCGCCGTCGGCACCCGTGCCGGTGCGCACGAATTTGAAGATTTCCTGCATCTGGATGATGTCGCCTTCGAGCCCGGTGACCTCGGCAATGCTGGTTACCTTGCGCTTGCCGTCGGACTGGCGCGACAGCTGAACGATGAGCTGGACGGCATTCGCGATCTGGCCACGGATCGACGCCACCGTCATCGGCAGCCCGGCCATGCCGATCATCTGCTCGAGACGCGTGATTGCGTCGCGCGGTGTATTGGCATGGATCGTCGCCATCGAGCCTTCATGGCCGGTATTCATCGCCTGCAACATGTCGAAGGCTTCTTCACCGCGGCACTCGCCGAGGATGATTCGATCCGGCCGCATGCGCAGCGCGTTCTTGACCAGTTCGCGCTGCCGGATTTCGCCCTTGCCCTCAATATTGGGGGGCCGGGTTTCCATGCGTCCGACATGCGGCTGCTGCAGTTGAAGCTCGGCGGCATCCTCGATCGTGATCAAACGCTCCTTCTCCGAAATGAAGGCGGAGAGCGCGTTCAACATGGTGGTCTTGCCGGAGCCGGTGCCGCCGGAAATGATCGTGGTGATGCGCGCTTTTACCGCCGCGCCCAGCAATTCCGCCATGGCCGGCCGCAATGCGCCGACCTCGACCAGCTTGCTGAGATTGAGCGGCTTCTTTGAGAATTTTCGGATCGAGACCAGCGGGCCGTCGACCCCGATCGGCCGCACCGCCACGTTGACGCGCGAGCCGTCGAGCAATCTTGCGTCGCACAGCGGGTGCGATTCATCGACCCGGCGGCCGACCGCGGCGACGATCTTGTTGATGATGCGCAGCAGATGCTGCTCGTCCTTGAACCGGGCCGGCAGCCGTTCGAGGATGCCGTGGCGCTCGACATAGATGCATTCGTGGCTGTTGATCAGGATGTCGCTGACCGTCGGGTCTTTGAGCAACGGCTCGAGCGGCCCGAGCCCCATCATCTCATCGAGAATTTCCAGGACAAATTCGTTGAGTTCCTGCGCATTGATGGCAAGCCGCTCGGCCAGTACGTATTGCGTGACGATCTGCTGAATTTGCCCGCGCACTTCATCGGGCGGCAGCTTCTCCAGCGAGGCGAGATTGATCTCTTCGATCAGCTTGCGGTGCAGCCGGACCTTGGCGTCGAGCAGCTTGTCACTATGCAGCGGATTGATCGGCGCGGCGGCGGGCGCCACTTCGGCCGGCGCCTCGACCACGACGGTCTGCCCTGCGGCTTCCCGCACCGGGCCTGCAATATCCTGCAATGCCGGCGCCAATTGCGGCGAGACGATCCGACGGACGGTAAAGCGGCCGCTCATGTCATTCCCCTTGATTCCCTTTGCGCTAGCGCGCCGGCAGCAGCCGCAATTTCGAAAGCAGCGGCAGCGCCAGCTTGGCCGCCGACTTGCCGGCGACCTGCGGCAGCAGGTGCTTCTTCAGTTGCTGCGTAATCTTGTTGCCCGGTTTGACCTCATCGAGCGTGACGCCGCGATCGATCGCTTCGCGCACCAGCGCGTAGTCGTTCGGAATCGCGGTGGCGAAGCTCTCGCCGAGCACTTGTTCGAGGTCGGCGTGCCGCAGGCCGGATGAAAACATTTTCTGATTGAACCGGTTGACGATCACCTGCGGGTTCGCGGCACTGCCAAGCCGCCCCTGAATCGCCGCGACGAGCTGCTTGGCGTGCCGCAGGCCGGGCACGGTCGCTTCGCTGATGATGAATATCTTGTTGGAACCGAGCAGCACGTTGTCGGTCCAGGAAAACCAGGTGCGCGGCATGTCGAAGACGACATAGTCGAAATGGCTCGAAACCAGGTCGAGCAGCCGTGTCACCACGTCCGGGTTGAACGAGCGCATTTCCGCCGGCCGGTGCGGCGCAGAAACCACCGCGAGCCCCGATGCGTGATGCGACAGCATCACCTCCAGCAATTGGCGGTCGAGGCGCTCTGGCCGAAGCTCGATCTCTCCCAGATTGAGCCTTGGCTCGAGATCGAGATAATCGGCGACGGCGCCGTGCTGGAAATCGAGATCGACCAGGCAGGTCGAGGGCCGCATGCGCGAGCCGCGGCTGTTGAGCAACAGCATCGCGGTCTGGATCGCCAGCGTGGTAACCCCGACCCCGCCGGCCGATGGCAGCAGCGTATAGATCTGCGCTTCGGTCTTCGCCTCCTCGGTCTCGCGCTTCGACAGCCGGGCGCAGGCACGCACCAGATCGACGGGCGCGATCGGCTTGACCAGGAAATCAGCAACCCGCGATTGCACCAGAATACGCGCGACATTGGCGTCGAAGCCGCGCGATACTGCGATCACCGGCGGCCAATCTCCCGCGCGCAGCATCAGGCATTGCAGCGCCACGACTTCAGCTTCGGCTGCATCGTCGAGATCGAGGATCGCGATCGCCATGCCGGAAAAGTCGAGCATGTCCTCGCGGCCGCTCAAACGACCGTTGACGACATTCAGGTCGATCTGCGTGCTGGCACCGAACGTCGTGCGTATCGATTGCTCGAATTGAGCGTCGTCGGTGAGCAGACCGATTTGGGTTCGGCCGCCGGGCGCTGTACTTTTCATTGCTGATCGTCCGGCTTATTTCACTTGCGTGACGGGCGGGCCGACCGGCGTCGTATTGGCGGCGGCGGGCCCTGCGTTGCCCGATTGCGACGGCTGATAGGTCGACGAGGGCGAGATGCCTTGCGGCGGGATCACCTGGTTGTTGCGATAGCGCTCGACCGCCGCCTGGGCGCGCTGGCCGTTGAAGGCGATGTTCTTGTTGCCGGCATAAGCCGGCCACGGATCGACCATCTGGATCGCGATATTGCTGGCATTGGCATCGCCGGCCGAAAGCGCGATCGCGTCGGTGCGGTCGAGGTAATTGTGCCCCACGTCGGTCTGGGCGCAGCCGCCCAGCACGCCGGAGAGAACGAACGGCGACAAAGCCAGCAAACGCATTTTACCGAATGACGACATTGGATCCTCGCTGTGGCAGATCGAGCACGTGGCCGGTCATTGGCCGGCTGATGGCGGCGGCGGCGAGCGCTTGGCCCGGCGTGGCCGGCTGTGGTGATTTTGGAATTTCGTTCTTCCCCGCCACGAAGAAATCGGCGTCGTTCGGCGGCGTGGTCGCGTCGGCCGGGGTCTTGAGCACGTCGCCGGGCCGCGCCGGCCGCACCAGCCGCGGCGTGACGATGATGACCAGGTCGGTCTCGTTCTTCTGATACGACCGGCTTGCAAACAGTGCGCCGAGCACCGGCATGCTGCCGAGCCATGGCAACTGCTGGACCTGCGTTTGGGTATTGTTCTGCAGCAGCCCGCCGATCGCGAAGCTCTGTCCGTCACGCAGCTCGACCGTCGTCGCGGCGCGGCGCACGATCAATGCCGGCACCGAGATGCCATTGGCGACCGAGACGGTATGGCTGGCGTCGATCTGACTGACTTCCGGCACGATCTTGAGATTGATCACGCCGGCGCTGAGCACGGTCGGCGTGAACGCCAGCCCAACGCCGTATTTCTTGTAATCGACGGTGACCTGGCCAAGCGTGCCGGCGACCGGGATCGGATATTCGCCACCGGCGAGGAAGCTCGCCGTGTCGCCGGACAAGGCCACCAGATTGGGTTCGGCGAGGCTGCGGGCGACACCCTGCTCCTCGAGCGCATTGATCATCATATCGGTCGAAGCGCCGCCCGCGACGAACCGCGCGATCATGAAGCCGAATGGCGCGGCGCCGGACAGCACGCCGGCCGAGGTCTCCGAGCCGATCGTCGACGCTCTGACCGGCAAATTATTCGTGCCGTTGCCGATATTGGTTATCGAACTGCCGCCGAAGCGGTTCCATTGCAGGCCGAGCTCGCGACTGGCATTGCGTGTGATCTCCACGAAGCGGACTTCGAGCAGGACCTGCTGGGGTTGCGCCACCGACACCGCATTGATGATCTCGGGTCCGAACTGGCGCGCGATGGTCACCGCGCCATCGAGCGTGACGGCGTCGCTGGCGTCGCCGGTGAGCATGATGCGGCCGTTCACCGACGAGGCGGCGATGCGCGAACCGGGAAAGCGACGCTTGAGCTCGTTGGTCAGGCGGGTGATGTCGTAGGTCACCTCAACGTCGAAAATGCCGATCAGCGTCTTGCCCGCGCTATAGACCGAGACACGCGTCGTGCCGATCTTCTTGCCGAGAATCGAAAGCGTATGGTCGGTAAGCGGATTGACGTCGGCAATTTCGGGATCGCCGACCGAGATATCGACGAAATTCGTCCCGGTGCGCACGTCCTGCGACTTGCCAATCGGGACCAGGACACTGGAGGTATGTTCCGCGCCGGTGATCTGGATGAGTCGTTGCCCGTCCGCGGCCTGCGAACCGGCGAACGGCACGGCAAGCGCAATGGCGAGCGTGAACGCCAATCGGCGCAGCCAGGCCACGCGGCAAACCACCGCAAAGCTCGCCCTATTTGATTGCCGGCGGCGCAGGCCGCCGGCCAAGATTTCGGATTTATTCACGACACTTCCCCAATTTTGTTTGTCCGAATCCGTTTTTGTTAGTGAACGTCTGTTGCGGAATCGGCGCCGACTGTGACCAGCCGGCCTTCCACTGGAACGGTGTATTCCTGCTTGGATGCCGCGCGCGTCACCGAGACGGTCGCGGTATCGCCGTTATTGCTGCCGAACAGATTGCCGGCGAGATCCTTGAGCGAAATCTGGCGGGTCGTCACCGCGGCGGTTTCGCCGGCCTTGCGCAGCAATAGCGACAAGCTGCCGACCGAGGACGCCAGCCATACCTTCTGGGCGCCGAGCATATCGAGCTCGAGCGTGACCGATTTGCTCACCGCGGCCTTGGTGGCGCGTTCGTCGGCGGATTGATCGACCGCCAGGACGCGTGCGTTCTGCAGCACCACTTCCGAGGTCGGCGAGTTGCCCGATTTATTGCGTGTGAGAACGACGTCGACGTGGTCGCCGGGCAGCACGAAGCCGGCGACACCCTCGACGTCGTTGACGCGAATGGTGACGGCCTTCATTCCCGGCCCGACCAGCGACGACAAAGTGGCGCGCTCGCCCCTGCCGGTGATCTTGAGCGCGAGCACCGGCTCATTCGGCTCGATCGCGGCAAGCACGATGCGACGCCCGCCGCCGACAATGTCCGAGACCTTGCTGAAGGCGCCGGCGGGCACCGCATCGGTAGTCCACGGCACTTCCTTGAGCATGCCGGCCGTCAGTTCGGTGCCGTAACGCAGCTCCTGGCTCGCAACCACGATCGTCTGGGTCTGGACGCCTTTCGCGGGCTCGCGATTTTTCGCTTGCATCGCCGCCTGGCCGCTGAGCCAGGTTTGCGCGATGAACACGGCAAGCAGCCCAAACACCACGGCAAATCCGATCATCACAAGTGTGCTGGCCCGCATCGAAATTGATCCCCGTTTGTGTCGTGCGAATTTTTCCGCGCTTGTTGCGGATGATATTTGGCGTAACCCGTATCGAATTGGTGAAGGCCGCCGCGGTTCTGCGCCTATGCTCAACACTGCATAAAGCGCTATTGTTTACCGACCAGCCGGTGAATATCGCGCAATTGATTCTATTTTTGATCCCGGCGGCGCGCTCGCAATAATCCGCCGTTAATTTTGGGAGAATGCGGGCAGAACAACGCGAATTTGATTCCAATTTTCCATGAACTCAATGACGCTTTACATTGAACCCGATACGTACGGCCGCACTTTTCGTTAGGATTTCTCCGTAGGGTTGCTGCGTGAACTTCAACCGTTGCGGGGGAATTGCAATGTCGAAAATCGTCGCCTTCCTGAAGAACGAAAGTGGTGCCACTGCAATCGAATACGGCCTCATCGCGGCCGGCATCTCGATTGCGATCATCGCCGTGGTCAACGGACTTGGCACCAAGCTCAACACCACGTTCTCGAGCGTTTCAACGCAGTTGCGCTGATCGCAGGACTCTTCCTCGGCCTGCTTCCCGATTTTCGTTGCGCTAGGTCGCGCTCGGATTCGTCGAAGCAGGCCGATGACCACACCACGACCTGGTTTGCATTTCATTCCTTGAGTGAGCACCACCATGCGCGTAACCGCGTTACTGTCACGGCTTTCGAGCTCGCTGCGAGCGTTTAGCCAGGCATCGGCCGGCAATACCGCCATCGCTTTCGGCCTGGCGCTGCTGCCGGTCATGGGGCTGAGCGGCGCCGCAGTCGATTACAGCCGCACCAACTCGGTCAAAGCAGGAATGCAGACCGCGCTCGACTCGACGGCACTGATGCTGGCGAAGGAAGCGGCCATCGACAGTACCGGCCAGTTACAAACCAATGCCCAGAAATATTTCAACGCCATTTTCGCCCGGCCCGACGTCAACAACATTACCGCCAGCGCGGTCTTCACCCCCGGCACGCAATCGCAGCTGCAGGTGAGCGCATCGGCCGCGGTGCCGACCGCCTTCATGAGAATCTTCGGCTACAACTCGATCACCGTGACCAGTTCGGCGACGGCGAAATGGGGCAATTCACGCCTGCGGGTGGCATTGGTGCTCGACAACACCGGATCGATGTCGAGTGCCGGAAAAATCACCGCGCTGAAAACCGCCACCAACAATCTGCTCGCGCAGCTCCAGACCACCGCCCACAATAGCGGTGACGTCTATGTCTCGATCGTCCCATTCGCGAAGGACGCCAACCTCAACCCCGATAATTATGCCGAGCCGTGGATCGATTGGACCACGTGGGACACGCTCAACGGCAGTTGCAGCAAGACCAGTTACACCTCGCAAAGCACGTGCCTGTCGCATTCCGGCAAATGGACGCCCGCCAACCATTCGACCTGGAACGGCTGCGTGGTCGACCGCGGCGGCAGCAACGCCCCGGATCCGGCAGCCTATGACACCAATGTCGCCGCGCCGGCGACCGGCGTCACCGCGAGCCTGTTCGCGGCAGAGCAGTACAGCACATGTCCGCAAGCCGCGATGGGCCTGACCGACAGCTGGTCGGCAATGTCGACTCTGGTGAACGGCATGTCGCCGGGCGGCAATACCAACCAAGCGATCGGCCTCGCGCTTGGCTGGATGTCGCTCGCCGGCGGTGGTCCGTTCACGGTGCCGCCGATGGATCCGAGCTACACCTATTCACAGGTCATTGTGCTGCTCACCGATGGCCTCAATACGCAGGACCGCTGGTATAGCAGCGCGTCGTCGATCGATGCCCGCGAGAAACTGACCTGCACCAATATCAAGGCGGCCGGTATCCTGCTCTATACCGTACAGGTCAACACCGACGGCGAGGCTACGTCGACGCTGCTGCAGAACTGCGCCAGCGATTCGACCAAATTCTTCCTGCTCACGTCGGCGGATGAGATCGTCTCGACGTTCAATGCGATCTCGACGCAGCTCGGCCGGCTGTACGTGGCGAATTAGCGAAAGCGAGCTGCAAAGAGCGGGAATGTGGCCGCCACACAAGTCACTTGCCGTACCGCTCGTCGAACGCATAGCCGGCGCCTCGAACGGTGCGGATCGGATCGACCTCGTTGCCGGCGCTCAACGCCTTGCGCAAACGCCCGACATGGACATCAACCGTCCGCTCGTCGATATACACCTCATTGCCCCATACCCCGTCGAGCAACTGCTCGCGAGAATAGACGCGGCCTGGCCGCTCCATCAGGAATTCCAGCAGCCGAAACTCGGTCGGCCCGAGCGCCACCTCTTTGCCGTCGCGCATCACGCGCCGCCGCTCGCGATCGAGCTCGATGTCGCCGGCGGTTAATACCGCACCGACCCGCTCAGGCTTTGCGCGCCGGAGCAAGGCTGCAACGCGCGCCAGCAGTTCCGGGACCGAGAACGGCTTGACGATATAATCGTCGGCGCCGATGGAAAGGCCGCGCACGCGGTCGGATTCCTCACCGCGCGCGGTGAGCATGATGATGGGCAGCTTTGCGGTCGTCGCCTGCGCGCGCAAACGGCGGCACAATTCGATGCCGGAGATGCCGGGAAGCATCCAATCGAGTACGACCAGGTCCGGCGTCGTTTCGCGCAGCTTCAGCTCGGCCTCGTCGCCGCGCGCCGTTGAATCCACGTCGTAGCCGGCCGCCTCCAGATTGTAGCGCAGCAGCAACGTCAGCGGCTCTTCGTCCTCGACGATCAGGATGCGGGCGGACATGCTGAACTGATCCCAGGACCGACTCGCCGGCGCGGCGCCAAATTGAGCCGCGCGACGTGACGATGCCATCCTTTACCTGATTGACGCTGCTAGACGTAGCTTGTTGCACTCCAAAGCAACGAAAGTCACGGCGTAAAACAGCATCTATACTCCGGGGTGGCTGGCCTTTAGCCGCCCGGACAGCCAATCGCCAAATCTCGAACCGGGGTCGGATTGTACTGGAGGACCGCGAATGCCGAGTTCCCGTTACCACAAAGACCGCATCGGTAATCACATGCTGCATCCGGAAACGCTGATGCTTGGTTATGGATATGACCCGAGTCTCTCTGAAGGCGCGGTGAAGCCGCCGGTATTTTTGACCTCGACCTTCGTGTTCAAGAATGCCGAGGAAGGTCGTGACTTCTTTGATTATACCTCAGGACGCCGTACGCCGCCGGCCGGCACCGAGGCCGGACTGGTCTATTCGCGCTTCAATCACCCGAATAGCGAAATCGTCGAAGACCGGCTCGCTGTCCTCGAAGGGGCGGAGGCCGGCATCACATTTTCCAGCGGCATGTCGGCTATTGCAACAACGCTGCTCGCATTTGTGCGGCCCGGCGACGTGGTGCTGCACAACCAGCCACTCTATGGAGGCACCGAGACCTTGCTGGCGCGCACGCTTCACCCGTTCGGAATCAGATCGGAAGGATTCGCTGACGGCATTGATGGTGGTGCGGTGCGCGCAGCCGCGAGCGCGGCGTTGGCCAAGGGTCGCGTCTCGGTGATTCTTGCGGAAACGCCGTCGAATCCGCTGAATGGCCTCGTCGATCTTGCTCAGTTACGCGTCGTTGCGGAGGAGATCGCAGCGCGGCAGGACGGATTACGTCCCGTCATCGCCTGCGACAACACATTGCTTGGGCCGGTTTTTCAAAAGCCCTTGCAGCATGGCGTCGATATTGTTCTCTACTCGTTGACAAAGTATGTGGGCGGCCACTCTGACCTTGTGGCGGGAGCAGCCCTGGGAAGCAGCGCCCACCTACGGCCGATACGCCAATTGCGCGGTGCGATCGGCACCCAGCTCGATCCTCATTCGGCATGGATGCTTTCGCGGTCGCTGGAGACATTATATCTGCGCATGCGCGCTGGCTGCCATAACGCTGAAATCGTCACCCGATTTCTGAGCGTCCACCCGAATGTAACGCGCGTCCATTACCCCGCGCTGTTGCCTGACGGTCATCCGGCTCGCGCGGTGTTCGATCGGCAATGCACCGGCGCGGGAACGACATTCTCGTTTAATATAAATGGCGGCGAGTCCGAAGCATTCGCGGTATTGAATTCACTGCAGGTGTTCAAGCTTGCAGTGAGTCTGGGAGGAACGGAATCGCTGGTATGCCATCCTGCCAGTACTGTGCATTCGGGCGTGCCGCGCGAAACGCGTGAGCGCCTGGGAATTTCCGACGCCACCATCCGCCTTTCGATCGGCATCGAGAACGTGGACGACATCATTGCCGATCTGACGCAGGCGCTTGCAATAATTGGCTGACGTTAGGCGCCAATGCCGCCGCTTGTACCAGCAGAGTGGGGACGCCGGCGACGTTCTCTGCGCCAAGATTCCAGAAGGACAGGCCGACTGAAGCCTTTCCGGCCGCCCGCCACTGTGCCCGCGCCAGAATGGCGAGGCGCTGCAATTCATTCGCGAGCGCCGGCGCGTTGGTAATTCAGATTGACAATCTCGCTGGCGGGATCGAAGGTTGTTGACCGTTCCGTTTAGGCGATGATGGCACAGCCCCTGTTGTCGACGTCGCCGAGCGATGATCCATTTACTCTCTTGGAGGGGCCGAATGGATGAGAGCCATGATTCCATTTCAATTTTCTCGACCGCTCGTCAAGCTGTTCGCTTGTGTAACTCTTTGCGTAGCTTTCCTCGCCATCTCGCTAGCGGCTGCCGTCGCAGCAGCGGCTGAAGTGCCTTATCAAGATTTCAAGTCAAACGTGTGCGCGCACGCACTTTGCACTATTGATTTTGCTCCGCCGCCCGCCGGCAAGCAGCTCGCCATCACGCATGTGTCATGCAATTTCGTAACGAAAGGGAATGCCAAGATCGTGGAGTCGGATCTCGCCTTGGCAGATTCGAGTAATGCCAACAACGGCCTTTTGGAATTTATCGTCCCGACTTTGGTGTCAACCGGGAGTGTTCTCGGTAACATCTACGCCGCCAATCATGCGACTCTAATCTATGTTCCTCCCACTTTTCATCTTCGCGGCCGGTTGTCCGTGGCCGTGACCAATGGCGAGACGATCTCCTGCATGATCACCGGTACCGTCCAGACGCCGTAGCTCGATCCCACTCCGCCTGACATTTCGACGAATGTTCGGCCTATGGCCTATGGCCGATGCGTGGCGCGCGGAACTCTCAGATCAAAATTCGAACCTTCGTCGACTTGCCAGAGTTGGATAACGATATGCGCGAGGAGAGTGATCGCGGTATCGCCGGGCTTGAACGCTCGGGGATGGAGATCGATCGATA
>Ga0265325_10003163_pt1 | contig 10827 bp, 8 predicted proteins | sample 41420metaG_FD_202090 | JGI IMG/M metagenome (GOLD analysis project Ga0265325, IMG submission 202090) | Rhizosphere microbial communities from Carex aquatilis grown in University of Washington, Seatle, WA, United States - 4-14-20 metaG | ecosystem: Host-associated > Plants > Roots > Rhizosphere >...
CATGACCTACTGGACGGGCGACATCGTTCTGCACGGTTTAATTCTGCTGATGGTCCTGTTCCTGATCCGAGAAGCGCTGGTGGGCAATCGTGGTCTGGATCTGGCCGCCTTCATGATCGTCGTACCTCTTGTGGTGTTCGTGGGAGTGATTCTTTATCTTCTGGATCCTGCCCATAGCGGACGGGGCTGGATATTTCCGCTCAGCCGCAATCTCAGTTTCATTGAAGAGATTCTGAATTTCGTTCTCTGGATCATTCTGATACGGAATCGCTCGCGCGAACTGGTGCTGCTGCTGGTCAGCGCGGGCCTGGGGATTCAGGTGACCGGAGAGGTCATCGGGCGGACGATTCGCCTCTACGCGCGGGATCCCTCCGTCTCCTGGCTGCCCGATGCCATCATTCTGCTTTGTGAAACCGGTGCGCTTTTTGTCTGGTATCGAGCGTTTCGCGCCTACTCGCGCAGGAATGCCGATTCGGGCCGCGAATCGCGCACCAGCCCTGCTATGTGAGCGGTCCTCTCAGGTCGCCGTGGGAATCGTCGTAGAATAGACACCAGAGAGTCACACGGGAGTGCACGGGTGACCCGGCACGCCGGCTGAACGACAAATAAGCGCCCGCGAGGCGCCAAAGGAAACCAGATGGAAAAGCTGGCTCAGAATATCCAGGAAGCTTTTCTGAACAACGCCCGCAAGGACAAGACGTTCCTCACCATTTATCTGATGAGCGGCGTGAAGCTGTCCGGGCGCATCAAGAGCTTCGATAAATACTCAGTGGTGCTCGAAACGAACAACCAGGAACAGCTTATTTTCAAGCATGCTATTTCCACGGTTGTGGTTTCGCGGCCATTCCACACGTCGGCAGGCCCGCAGGCGGCTGTCGGCGCCGCTTCCGGCGGAGGAATTCCGGGAAGTCCGCCGATTGCGGGCAACGAGAATCCGCAAGGATAACGCGCCCCTTTGCCTTATACCGGCACCACCGGCGGTGAGCGAGCGATTCTGGTCGGGCTCGACCTGAAGGCGCAGACACGCCGGAACAAAACCGCTGGCGCAGGCGTGCCTCCATTTACCGCGGAAGAGTCCATCGAGGAACTCCGGACATTGGCTATCAGCGCCGGCGCGAGCGTAGCGGAAACTATTTTGCAGGCGCGCGCGGCTCCCGACGCGGCTACCCTGATAGGCTCCGGCAAGCTGGCCGAACTGGGCGATCAGGTTCGGTTTCATGAAGCGGACCTGGTCCTCTTCGACGCGGAACTCACGCCCACTCAGCAGCGAAATCTCGAAAAAGCCCTCGATTGCAAGGTCATCGACCGCACGCAGTTGATTCTCGATGTCTTCGCCCGCCGCGCCCGCACCAGCGAAGGCAAGCTACAGGTGGAATTAGCGCAGTTGAACTATCTTCTGCCTCGCCTGACCGGCCACGGCGCCGCAATGTCTCGTCTGGGCGGCGGCATTGGCACCCGTGGACCCGGCGAGACCAAGCTGGAAACAGACCGCCGTCGCATTTACAGCCGCGTCCGCAAACTCGAGCGCGAACTGGATACGGTGCGCGCCGGGCGCGGGATTCAGCGGAAGCAGCGTCAGTCGGTGCCATTGGCCACCATCGCGCTGGTTGGATATACCAACGCGGGCAAATCCACGCTCTTTAATCGGCTCACCAATGCCGCGGTGCTGGCGGACGCGAAAATGTTCGCCACGCTGGATCCGACCGTTAGGCATATCACTCTCCCCTCCCATCGCCGGGTGCTGATGAGCGACACCGTAGGGTTCATTCGCAACCTGCCCGCAACGCTGGTGAAGGCCTTCCGAGCCACGCTGGAAGAGGTAACCGAAGCCTCGCTGTTGCTGCATGTCGTGGACGTCTCATCGCCGCACACCGAGCAGTATATGAGCGAAGTTTCAGGCGTTCTTCATGAAATTGGCGCTGCTGAAAAGACGCAGATTCTGGTGTTGAATAAAAGCGACCTGATTCCACAGGCAGCGGCGGAGATTAGTGACGGGGCTGCATACAGCGTGAGGGTTTCCGCCCGCGAAGGTTCCGGTATAGACGCGCTGCTGGCGCTCATCGATAAGGCCCTGGATCTCGATCCGATCAGTCATGTGCGGCTCAGCGTGCCCGCCAGCGATGGCGCCGTCATCCACAGGATTCACGAACGTGGCCGAGTGACGTCCAGTCGTTATGCCGGAGACACCTGCGAAATGGAAGCGGACGTACCCGAGTCCCTCCTGCGGTCTTTGGAACCCTTCCTCTCGGCATAATTCGGTCCGAATACGGGGGAACGAATGCCGGAATGCTGTTCTATAGTGATAGGGGGCGCATGAATCTCCCAACCACGCTAACCCTGCTTCGGATCTTCTTCGTGCCGCTGCTTGTCGCGGTTCTGGTAGAGCAGGACCTCGCCCTCACGTGGAACCACAACGTTCTTCTTCCGAATGAGTTCCTGGCCCTCGGTATTTTCCTGTTCGCGGCCGGAACGGATCTGCTGGATGGCTGGCTGGCCCGCCGCTGGCAGCAGATTACAACCGTGGGCACGCTGCTGGATCCCATCGCCGACAAGTTGCTGATCTCCGCTGCCCTGATTTCGCTGGTGCAGATTCGGTTGGTGCCGGCGTGGATTGTAATCGTCATCATCGGGCGCGAGTTCGCCGTCTCCGGCCTGCGCAGCATCGCAGCAGCGGAAGGCTATACGATCCGCGCCAGCGAGCTTGGCAAAACCAAGATGGTCTTGCAGGTGGTGGCCATCGCGATCGCGCTGGTGAGCGTGCGGCGGCCCGTCATGCAACCGGCGGCCATCGCATGCATGTGGGGCGTGATGGCATTCGGCTTGATATCGGCGGTCGACTACTTCCGCAAGTTCTGGCGCAAGGTGGACGAGAGTATCAAGCGTGGCCGCCGGCGAGAACTGCTGCGTCTGGAGCGGGAGAGCCGTTTGACCGGCGAGCCGGTGACCTCCAGTTCCATCATGTCGGGCGACGACCTGTAGGAGTCCGTGACATAACTTGCAGCTCGACCTGCCACAGGCCACAGGATGCTCCCCGCGCGCGCCTGGGACAACACACCAGCGAGATCGATTGGGACGACGGGACACCCTCGAAAATACATGGTGCTCGGGGTACCGTGGACACGCGGCGCAAGCCGCGTTCCTGCAAACCCCCACAAACGCGACTGGCGTCGCGTGTCCTGCACGCCTCAGCATTTTCATCCGGTTCGGTGGCGGGACGGTCATGACAAACACGCGGCAAGGCCGCGTTCTGGCGTGGTAACGAGCACGCGCGGCTGTCACCGCGCGTCGACTCTCCGCGCACTCCTCTTGACAATCGACAGGACCCGTCGTACCCTCTCTTGTAGATTGTCAAGAGGAGAACATGGCCAAAGCGAAAAGCGACCTGCTGCAGGGCACTCTGGATCTGCTGGTTTTGAAAACTCTGGAACTGGCGCCCATGCACGGCTGGGGAATATCACAGCGAATCCAGCAGATCTCAGATAGTGTCCTGCAGGTGAACCAGGGCTCTCTGTACCCAGCGCTGCACCGGCTGGAGGAGCAGGGCTTGATCGCGGCAACCTGGGCTCCATCTGAGAATAATCGCCAGGCGAAATATTACGAACTGACTCGGAAGGGCCGGAAACAGCTTGCCGAAGAGACGGCCAATTGGGAACGGCTATCGTTCGCGGTAGGCCGCATTCTGCGAACCGTGTAGGAGGCGCCCCATGATTCGCAGGCTGAAATCCATTTTTCGTTTCCTGCTTGGCCGGCCGGAGTTCGAGCGTGAAAACGATGCCGAGCTGCGTTTCCACATCGATCGTCAGATAGAAGAGAATATCCGCGCGGGCATGACGCCTGAGGATGCTCGCCGCGCCGCGCGACTGGCCATTGGCGGAGCCGAGCAGATCAGGGAAGAATGCCGCGATGCACGCACGGGCCGCAGCATCGAGACGCTATTGCAGGATATCCGTTATGGCATCCGAGTTCTTCTGCGAAACCCCGGCTTCACCGTAATGGCGGTAGTCACTTTGGCCATGGGGATCGGCGCGAATACGGCCATCTTCAGCGTCGTTTACGGTGTTCTGTTGCGGCCGCTTCCGTACGCCCGTGGGGGCCAACTGGTGGTGCTGCATCAACAGGCCAGCGCGGTCCATGTTCCCGACATTCCATTCTCGGTGCACGAAGTCACGGACTACCGCACGCTGAATCACACGCTCGATGGCGTCGTGGAACATCACACCATGACCTTTCTGCTCTTCGGAAAGGACAGCGCCGAGCGGGTGGATACCGCGGTGGTCTCCGCCAATTTCTTCGACGTCCTCGGCGTGAAACCGCTGCTGGGGCGCACATTCGTTGCGGCCGATGAGGCGCACGGGGCCGACGCTGTGCTCATCCTCAGTTACAAGTACTGGCAGTCGCGGCTGCATGGCGATCCAAACATTGTCAGCACGGTTTTCCAGATGAACAATCGCCCACATACCGTGATCGGCGTGTTGCCTCCCCTGCCGCAGTATCCGGTGGAGAGCGATGTTTACATGCCCACATCGCAGTGCCCATTCCGCTCGGCGCCGGCATTCATCGCGAACCGCCAGGCGCGGATGATGACGGTGTTCGGGCGTTTGAAACCGGGAGCCACGCTCGCCAACGCACAAGCCGATCTTTCTACCATCGCGAAGCAATTGGAAAGGGCGTATCCGGATGCTTATCCGAAGGGCGCGGGCTATGGTCTTGCCGTCGCACCTCTGCAGGATGAACTGACGCGGCGCGCGCGGAGTGTCTTTCTGGTTCTGCTGGGAGCGGCCGGTCTGGTTCTTCTGATTGCGTGTGCGAACGTGGCGAATCTCTTCCTGGCTCGCTTGTTGAAGCTGGAGCGCGAACTGGCTGTTCGTAGCGCGTTGGGCGCAGGCAGGTTGCGCCTGATGCGCCAACTACTCACTGAAAGCCTTCTGCTCTCCACCGCCGGTGGAGCGCTCGGCCTTCTGCTCGCTCCCATTGCCATGCGGCTCTTGATGAAGTTCGCCGAGCGCTTCACCACGCGAGCGGATGAAATTCGGCTGGACACGCCGATTCTATTGTTCACTCTCGCAGTCTCGCTGGGTACGGGCCTGCTCTTCGGCCTGGCGCCCGCATTTTCGTCGATTCGCGGCTCAGGCGATGCTCTGAAACAAGCGGGTGGACGGGTCACCGCCAGTCGCGGCGGCGAACGCCTGCGCGCGGGACTGGTATTGGCGCAGGTGGCGGTTTCATTTATGCTGCTGATTGGCGCGGGCCTGATGATTCGCAGTTTCCTGCGGTTGGAGGAACAGAACCCCGGTTTTAATCCGGACCGCTTGTTGACGTTGCGGATCACTCCCAGTTTTTCCCACTACACGCAGGCAGGACAGTTGCAGACTCTCTGGGATAACGTGCTGCGGCGTGCACGCGCCATCGGTGGCGTGGAATCGGCAGCGCTCTGTACGAATTTTCCTTTCAACCCGCAGGGAATTGCGACCGGACCGGGCAGTACGACATTTGAGATCGAAGGCCGTCCAGTTTCGAAAGGCGAGTTAGCGCCGCTGGTGGACGCTACGGTAATCAGTGACGGGTACTTCGAGACGATTCGGCAGCCGCTGGCCAGTGGACGCACCTTCACACCATTCGACGACAGCAAAGCGAAGCTGGTGGCGGTGATCAATCAAACCATGGCGAGGCATCGCTGGCCGGGCGAGGATCCAATCGGAAAGCGCGTGAAGTTTCAGGGCAACAATGGATGGACGCAGATCGTCGGTGTAATTGCCGATGCGCACGAATACGGGCTTGGCCGTCCCGTTGAGGACGAGCTATACCTACCGCTCGATCAATCCGGATTTGCCGCGGATTTGGTAGTGCGCACCTCATTTCAACCAACCAGCTTGGTCCCTTTGGTGCGCGCCGCGATTCACGACGTCGATTCCAGGTTGGCCTTGGATCAGATCGCAACGATCGAAAGCCTGCAGAGCGATTCGGTGGCATCGCCGCGTGTTACGGCAATGCTGATGGGACTTTTCGCGATACTGGCCATGGTGGTGAGCGCCAGTGGCATTGCCGCGGTAATGGCGCTTTCGGTGAGTCAGCGCGCGCATGAACTGGGCGTGCGCATGGCACTCGGGGCGCAACGGAATACCATCATCTACATGGTGGTTCGGCAAGGCTTGCTCCTGGCTCTGGGCGGCACCGCGATTGGCATTGCTGGCGCGCTGGCGCTCACCCGGCTGCTCTCGTCGTTATTGTTCGATACCAGCCCTACCGATGCCTTCACATTTACCGCGATCTCCCTGTTATTTATGACGGTGGCGGCCGTAGCCAGTTTTGTGCCCGCACGCCAGGTGACGGCCATCGATCCGTTGATCGCGCTTCGCCAGGAGTAGATGGTTCCATGAAGATCGCTTTTGCCATACTCGCTTTTCTCTTCGTGGCGCCGGGCAGTGACGCGCCGCATTTCACTTCCGACAACCGCCTGTTATGGCCGGAGGGTTATCGCCAGTGGGTGTGGCTCAGTTCCGGGCTGGGCATGTCTTATAACCCTCAGGCGATGGCGATGGAGCCGCAGTTCGACAACGTGTTTGTGGACCCCGCTTCCTACCAATACTTCGCGCAGCATGGGACGTGGCCCGACGGAACCCGGTTGGTGCTGGAGGAGCGCGACGCTGTGAGTCATGGGTCCATCAACAAGGGCGGACACTTCCAGGGAACGCTCCGTGGGGTGGAAGTGGAGGTCCGCGACGCAGCGCGCTTCCGCGGCCAGTGGGCTTTCTTCAGCTTTGGCCTCTCGACGAAGCCCGTCGACGCTCTTCCGTCTTCGGCGGAATGCTATTCCTGTCACGCGCAAAACGGGGCCGTGGACAACACTTTTGTGCAGTTCTATCCAACGCTGCTTGAGATCGCGAAACAGAAGGGCACGCTGCGCAAATAGCGACCAGCGGCACTTTACGCGTCGAGATACCAGGGAATATTCAGTACGTTGATCCGCTGGTTGCCCCGCACAAACAGGAGCGCTTTCAGCACCGCGGCGCGCTGGTTGTGCAGGAAATAGTGGTACCAGTGCCGTTCCACCACCTCCGGGATCAGAACCGTGACGTAGCGATCGGGGAATTTCTCTTCGATATGCGTTACAAAGTCGAGGATGGGCCGAAACAGTTGCCGGTAGGGCGATTCCACTACCGTGAGCCTGGGCACGGGCACTCCCAGCTCCAGGGCGGGCCCTTCAATCAGATGGCACCAGCGGCTGCTCAGGTCCGGTGTTTTGTCGCTCACACGCACCTGCAGAGCATACACGTCCGGCGAAAGATGGATCGCGAAGCGCATCGCTTTCTCGGCGATCTTTGTCCACGCCTGGAGGGGCACGATCACCACCGGCGGATTGAGGTGGGTGAGGTTGATGGGAGTCTGGAGTTCAATTTCCTTCGTTACCTCCTGGTAATGGCGGTGCACCCAGGTCATCGCCACCAGGATTGAGGGAATCAGCAGGACGGTGATCCAAGCGCCCTCCGTGAATTTCGCCGCCAGCACCACGACCACGGTGATTCCCGTGACCGTCGCGCCCAGACCGTTGACGATGATGCTTTGCCACGCGGCTTTGGCGCCAAGGCGTTTCCAATGGACCACCATGCCCGCCTGCGAAAGCGTAAAGGCGAGAAACGCGCCGATGGCGAACAGGGGAATCAGCCGGTCGGTCACGCCGCGAAAAATGACGAGCAGAGCGCCAGACAGAATCGCGAGCACGTAAATGCCGTATGTGAAGACCAGGCGGCGTCCCCGGGCGGAGAACGCATTCGGGAGATAGCCGTCGTCGGAGACAATCTGGCAGAGCCGCGGAAAGTCGGCAAACGCGGTGTTGGCCGATAGGGCAAGGACGGCCAGCACGGAGCCGATCGAAATGTAGTAGAACAGGCCTCGTCCGGCGATTGCGCCTATGAGTTGGGAGAGCAGGCTGTCGTAGCCCGGCAGGCCGGGGTCGGTGGCGCCGACGTGATAAATCTGCGCGAGCCATGCGATGCCCGCCAGCATCAGGATGAGAATGCCGATGATGGCCGTGAGCGTGCGCCGGGCGGTGTTCACAGCGGGCTCGCGAAACGCCTTTACGCCGTTGCTGACCGCCTCGACCCCGGTCATGGCCGTGCAACCACTCGAAAAGGACTGCAGGATGATCCAGGCTCCAACGGCCGTCGCAGTGGCCTTCAGTGGGTGCGGCGGCACCACCGCAATGGGATGTCCGCCACTGAGCAGCGCCTTCGCCAGGCCCAGACCGATGGTCCCCAACAGGCAGGCGATGAACAAATAGGTGGGAACCATGAAGAGGTTTCCGGTTTCGCGCATTCCGCGAAGATTGATCAGAGTGATCGCGGCCAGAATGCCCAAACAAATTGCGAGTGTGTGCGGCTGGATGCTGGGTACAGCGGAAACCAGCGCGCCGACGCCCGCGGAAATTCCCACTGCGACCACCAGAATGTAATCGACGATCAGCGCCGCGGCCGCCAGCAGACCCGCATGGGGACCCAGATTCTCTCGCGCCACCGTGTAGGAGCCGCCGCCCCCGGGATACGCGGCGATCGTCTGGCGATAGGAGACGTAGACGATGATCAGCAGGGCAATGATGCTGAAGCTGATGGGAACCACGTAATGTACAGCCAGCGCGCCCAGTGGGATGAGCAAGGTGAGAGCGGCTTCGGGACCGTAGGCCGCCGAACTGAGAGCGTCCAGTCCAAATACACCGATGCCTGCCCCGGTCCCCAGCCGTTGCTCGGAATCTTCCAACGTGGCAAGGGGCTTGCCGAAGAGCAAATCGCCAAGCGACATAGACAACCATTATGCGGGACTATTGGGCTGTAGTCAGGCTGGATTCTGTCAGGTAGTGGCTTCCGGAGGCGCGGGCTTGGCATCGTCATCGGCTGGGGGGGGCTTCTCAATCAGCTTGTAGCTGTCGCGCGTGAACAGAACGTCGCGTACTTCGCCACGTTTGCCAAGGGTGCCCAGCTGCCGGCCATTCCATTCCACCTGGATTCCGCCCGCGTTGCCAATCCGCAACCGAGTGTTCTCTTTCCCCTCGATGCTGCGGCTTTCCTGGCCCTTGATCACGCCCGCGAAAACGTTGTGTCCGTCAGCCGTAACGCTTACCCAGGTATCCTCGCTCGCCGCCAGAGTGAGCCGCACGCCATCGCCCGCATCTGCCTGGGAAACCGGTGGCGTGGGCGCAGTTGCTGGCTGAGCAACAGCCGGAACGGGCACATCGATTGCCGTCGAAACCTGCGAATTGACCGCTCGGGTATCCGTCTGGGGAGCCGTAGTCCGCTTTGGCGCGGTCCGCACCACCTCGTTGGCCCGAGCATTGTTCTCAAGCCGATGCCACCAGGAATAAAGAACGCCGCACCCCACCACCACCGCAATCAGAAAACCAAGGGAAGGCAGCATGCGCATGGCGGCCGATCGCGAGCCCCAGTTCATGGCCGGCACTTTGCTGAGCCGCGTCTTCTCCTGAAGCTGCACATGCGTCGGTAAAGGCGCGTCCTCAACGGGAATTGCCGCCAGCGCCTGTTCAATCTCGTCGGCGCTCAGGCCGAGGGCGACGGCGTACTGGCGCACAAAGGCCTTGTAGAAGAAGCCACCTGGCAGACTCTTCCAGTCGTCCGCCTCCATGGCCTCCAGATATTTCCGATTGACCTTGATTTGGGCAGCGACTTCCGTCAGGTCGAGGCCCTTTTGGGACCGGGCGCGGCGGAGTATGGTACCAGGTGAGGTCATGTGCGACGCGGCGGCACAGTGCCCAATGGGTATAATACAACAGTCGGTGGAAAAGTACCGGAATGGGGCCATCTCGGTGGTGGTCGTCAACTGGAATCGTTGCGCGCTTCTGCGAGGCTGCCTCCAGTCGCTGATGGCGCAACAGATCGACCGCGATATAGAGATCGTGGTCGTGGATAACGGTTCGCTGGATGGCTCGGCCGCCATGGTCGAGAATGAGTTCCGGGACGCTGGCCGCTTTCGCCTGCGCCTCATCCGGAACGATGGGAATCGCGGCTTTTGCGCAGCCAACAACCAGGGATTCGCTGGCAGCGGGACGGAATTCGTCGCTCTGCTGAACAACGATGCCGAGGCTGAGCCGGGCTGGCTGGCCGCGCTGGTGGAAGCATTCGATGGACGGCCCGATGTCGGGATGGCTGCCTCGCGTGTCCTTGTTTACGAGGATCCGGGGCGCATCGACAAAACCGGCCATCTGATGTATCTTGACGGACAGAACCGGGGCCGCGGCTCCGGCTCAATGGATAACGGGCAGTATGATCGCGTGGAAGAGGTGCTCTGGCCCGATGGTTGCGCGGCGATGTATCGCCGCGCCATGCTCGACCAGATTGGAGGCTTCGACGAGGACTTCTTTGCCTATGCGGACGATGCGGAACTCGGCCTGCGGGCGCGCATCGCGGGATGGACGTGCCTTTATATGCCGGCCGCCGTCGTGCGCCACCGGCGCGGCGAGACGCTCGGTCTGCGCTCCCTCCGTCGCGTGGAACTCATTGAACGCAATCGAGTTCTGCTGGCGGCCAAGCTCTTTCCCTGGAGTCTCCTGTGTCTAAACGGCGTGTTCTACGCGGCTCGACTAATGGCGGGCCTGATGGCGGCCATGCGGGGACGGGGCGAGGTGGGCCACTTCCAGCCAATGGGACGTCTGAAGGTAGCAATGGCGCTGCTGCGCGGCGACCTGCAGGCGATTACAATGGTGCCCTCGATGCTGCGCAAACGCCGCCAAATTCGCGCGATTCGAAAGCTCTCTCCCCGAGCGGTTCGGCAACTGCTCTGGCGTCATCGAATCACCCTCGCCGAACTGAGCGAGCAAGCGAT
>Ga0265325_10003165_pt1 | contig 10826 bp, 10 predicted proteins | sample 41420metaG_FD_202090 | JGI IMG/M metagenome (GOLD analysis project Ga0265325, IMG submission 202090) | Rhizosphere microbial communities from Carex aquatilis grown in University of Washington, Seatle, WA, United States - 4-14-20 metaG | ecosystem: Host-associated > Plants > Roots > Rhizosphere...
CGAGAAATTCCTGATCCGCAATGCCGAGGAAGGGATCAGCACCAGCATCGATCCCGTCAGCCTGGTGAAGGCGTTCGGCGGCGGCGTCAACGACGTGCGCGTCTTTTCGAATTGGCTCGACCGCAACCTGTTCAACGGCGCGACCTTCGCCGATTTCCGGAAGACCCCTGGACCGCGCGTCTGGATCAACGCCTCCGACATCTACAACCGTACGCCCTTCATCTACGGCGAAGCAGCCTTCATCGCGCTCTGCAGCGATCTCGCCTCCTATCCGATTGCGGAGGCGGTTGCCGCGTCCGCGGCGGTGCCGATCCTGTTCACGCCGATGGTGATCAGGACCTATCCGAAGCAATGCAGCGACAAGCCGCCGCCCTGGCTGCAGAAGGCGCACGACGATCCGCATGCGCCGCCGTTGCTCAAGGCCTTCGCCGACGCGCTGTACAGCTACCAGGATGGCTCCACCAAATATCTCAAGCTGCTCGACGGCGGTCTGGTCGACAATTTCGGCCTGTCCGGCTTCACCATTTCCCGGCTGTCGGCGCGCTTCCCGCACGAGCCGCTGTCGCCCGAGCAGGCGGTGCGGATCAGGCGTTCGATCGTCATCCTGGTCGACGCCGGGCGTGCGCCGTCCGGTGACTGGGTCCAGACCGTGAGCGGACCAAGCGGTGTCGAATTGATCATGGCGGCGTCGGATACCGCGGTGCAGGCAAGCGTCCGCTCGAGCTACACCGCCTTCGAGCGCATCATGGCGGACTGGCAGCGGCAGCTCGTCGCCTGGCGCTGCGGTCTCTCCGAGGTGCAACGCAAGCGTTACGGCGCGCCGCCGAACTGGAATTGCCGTGACCTCAAGTTCTACGTCGAGCGGGTGTCGTTCGACGCGCTGGGGCGCGAGCGCGCCAAGGCGCTCAACGCCGTCGACACCCGGCTGAAACTGCCGGTCCAGCAGGTCGACGCCGTGATCGCGGCCGGCCATGATGCACTGCGCGCGAGCCCGATCTTCCGTGAGTTCTTGAAAGGGGTGGGCGGACGCACGGGTGAGCCGGCTGCGCCGCCAGAGCCTGCCGAGGCCACCCCGGTCGCCTCGGTGATCGAGCCGCTGCCGGCCGCGGCGCTGCCACCGGCCAGCAGCGCAAGCGCCTTCGCCGCGGCTCAGTAGAACAACCTCAGCCCGGTTCGAGGCCGTGCTTCTTCATCACGGCAGCCGCTCCGGGGCCGCTCAGGAACGAGGCGAGCGATCGTGCCGCATCGGCGTTCGGGGAGCCAGCCGGAACGCCGCAGCAGAACACCGTGACGTGCTGCACCTCGGACGGCAGCGGCCCGATGAATTCGACGCCAGGGATGTGCACGAGCTCGCTCACCTGCTGGAATCCGATTTCGCAATCGCCGCTTGCCACGATGGTTCCGATGGTGCCGCCGGAGGGCACGCTACGGAATTTGGCCTTCACCTCAGCCGCGATGCCCATTCGCTCCGTCAGTCCGGCCATGTATACGCCGCTTGGGCCGCTGGTGTAGCCGACGGTCTTTGCGGCCTGCAGCGCCTTTTTGAGGGCTTCGGCGGTGGAGACATCGGGCTTCGGCGCTCCGGCCCGCACCGCAATGCCGATCCCGCAGCGGGCGAGATTGACGCGGCTGTCGGCAGCGATTTTGCCCTGCTTGATGAGCTGATCGAGCTCGGTGCCGGAGATGATGATGAGATCATGGCTCTCGCCCGCCGCCATGCGCTGCATGATCGCTGTGGTGCCGGCCCAGGTTGTCGTCACCTTGTGGCCGGAAGCCTTCTCGAACTGCGGCACCAGCTCCAGGTAGGCTTCTTTGGTGGCGATCGACGACAGCACTTTGATTTCGCTTGGCAAGACGGTTCCCCGCATTCCGGAAGGCTTGTTTCGCCATCATTTCATTGACGTTGCGAAATTGCGAGTGGCCTTGACGTTGCGAGGGGCACGGGCGATTTGAAGACCATGACGCAGCAGTCCAAACCATCGAAACTGATCAGGGGATCGACCGGCGACTGGGAGGTCGTGATCGGCATGGAGGTCCATGCCCAGGTCACTTCCAACGCCAAGCTGTTCTCGGGCGCCTCAACCGCCTTCGGCGGCGAGCCCAACAGCCATGTTTCGCTGGTCGACGCGGCCATGCCGGGCATGCTTCCCGTGATCAACGAGGAATGCATCCGCCAGGCGGTCCGGACGGGCCTTGGCCTGAAGGCCAAGATCAACCATCGCTCGGTGTTCGACCGGAAGAACTACTTCTATCCCGATCTGCCGCAGGGCTATCAGATCAGCCAGTACAAGTCGCCGATCGTGGGCGAAGGCGAGGTGGTGGTCGCGATGCCCGACGGCGAGGCGGTCACCGTCGGCATCGAGCGGCTGCATCTTGAGCAGGACGCCGGTAAATCTTTGCATGACCAGCATCCGACCATGAGCTTCGTCGACCTCAACCGCTCGGGCGTGGCGCTGATGGAGATCGTGACCAAGCCGGTCATCCATTCATCCGAACAAGCGATGGTTTTTCTGAGCAAACTCCGCTCGATCCTGCGCTATCTCGGCACCTGCGACGGCGACATGGAGAAGGGCAGCCTGCGCGCCGACGTCAATGTCTCGGTGCGCAAGCCCGGTGGGCCGCTGGGCACCCGGTGCGAGATCAAGAACGTCAATTCGATCCGGTTCGTCGGCCAGGCCATCGAGCACGAGGCACGGCGGCAGATCGAGGTGATCGAGGACGGCGGCAGCATCGACCAGGAGACGCGGCTGTTCGACCCGAACAAGGGCGAGACCCGCTCGATGCGCAGCAAGGAAGAGGCGCACGATTACCGGTATTTCCCCGATCCCGACCTTCTGCCGCTGGAATTCGACGAGGTTTACGTCGACGAACTGAGGAAGAGCCTGCCCGAGCTGCCGGACGACAAGAAGGTCCGGTTCGAAAGCGAGCACGGGCTGTCGGCCTATGACGCCGACGTCCTGGTCGCCGAGAAGCCGCTCGCCGATTATTTCGAGGCGGTGGCCCGGGGCCGCGATGCCAAGGCCGCGGCCAACTGGGTGATCAATGAGTTGACCGGCCGCCTCAACAAGGAGGGCAAGGATATCGCCGCGTCTCCGGTCAGCGCCGAGCAACTCGGCGCGGTGCTCGATCTGATCGGCGAAGGAACGATTTCCGGCAAGATCGCCAAGGACTTATTCGAGATCGTGTGGAGCGAAGGCGGCGACCCGCGCGCCATCGTCGAACTGCGCGGCATGAAGCAGGTCACCGACCTTGGCGCGATCGAGAAGGTGGTCGACGACATCGTGGCGAAGAATCCGGACAAGGTCGCCGATGCGAAGTCCAATCCGAAGGCGATCGGCTGGTTTGTCGGTCAGGTGATGAAGGCGTCCGGCGGCAAGGCCAACCCGCAGGCTGTCAACGAACTGCTGAAGACAAAGCTCGGACTCTAGCGATCGACGCCGGCGCGTTTTTCGTTTTGCAAATCGCTCGCGATGCATCAAACGCGAATCACTTCGCCGACGATTCGCTCGTTTTTGATCGAATCCGCTCGCCGCAACGTCGAATCCGGCACGGCTGTGGAAAATTTTTTTGACCTGGGCATAAACGACACAGCGTCTCGGTTTTCATTGATCCGAGCGTTCGCGGAAAAAGCAATCCCGAACGCGATCGGAATGAAAAAACATTTTGCAAAACACGCAGAAAACACCGATGCCACAAGGGTTTTCACGCAGTCGAAGTTTTCGCGATGTCGCGTGCGCGAATTGCACGGCGCGCATCGAATTCGTTCACCATTGCACGACGCATAGTGCGAGAAGGCAGACGGGTTCTGCGCTCGCGTATACGCTCCGTTAAGTGGAGTCGGTGTTTTTTTCATCGCGCTGGTGTATTCGGAATGTAGTGCACGTCGATTCGCGGCGGCACTGTTCCGACATCGCCACATCTCGTGGCTAGGAGGGCAGCAATGGCGAAGAAGAGAAAAGCGAAGAAGGCGAAGAAGGCTCGGAAGAAGAAGTAGTCCCGGGCACCTTCATTGAAGGTCTCGTCATACGGTTCGGTGAGTGAATTTCAAGACCTCCTGAACTGACAGACGACAGAGGGCGACGAAGAGACTCCAAAGTCTCGCCGTCGCCCTCAGTGTTTTTGGAGCCCCACGATTCCAAGGTGCGCGCGGTGCTGTTGGCCCGCGCGCGAGAGTGCGGCCTCCGTCCCGCCATCCCCGAGGCCATATCCGCCACTCCGGAATTGATTTAAGCTTCCCCAAAATGAAAAGCGCGCTCCGGCGCGAGGCCGGGGCGCGACGCCGGGGAGGGCGCCATGGCTGACGATACGATTCCACGCCGCCAATTTTTGAAGCGTGCCGGTGCCGCCGGCACCGCCGTCGCCGCGGTCATGACGCCCGCCGTAATGCCTGCGGCGGAGGCACAACCCGCGCCGGCCGCAGGTGCGGCACGCGCTGCGGCCGCCGCGACCGCTGCAATCGCAAACGAGCCTGCACCTCTGCTGGCGCTGACGCCGACCGAGCATGCTTTCGTGGTCGCCGCGGTCGACACGCTCATTCCCGCCGATGAATTGTCGCCGTCGGGCAGCGCCTGCGGCGTCGACATCTTCATCGATCGTCAGATGGCTTCGGCCTGGGCCGGCGGCGCCAAGATGTATCGCTCTGGGCCATTTCATAAAGGCAAGCCGGAACAGGGCTACCAGCTTGCGTTGACGCCGCGCGAATATTTCGCCACCGGCGTGATCGCCACCAACGAGTATTCCCGCAAGACTTTTGGCAAGGACTTTGACCGGCTCGCCGAAGCCGACCGCGTCGCTACGCTGAAGGCGATGGAGAGCGGCAAGGCCGAGTTCAAGAATTTTTCGTCGCGAGGGTTCTTCAACCAACTCCATACCTTGGCGGTCCAGGGCTTCTTCGGCGACCCGATCTACGGCGGCAACAAGAACGCCGTATCGTGGAAGATGCTGGGCTTTCCCGGTTTGCCCGCGACCTACGCCCACGTCGTCGACGAATACAAAGACAAGAAATACGTCGTGCCGCCGCAGTCCATTGCGGACTTTTCGTGAGGGAGGCGGACATGGCAACGCGATTGAAGGAAGTCGATGCGGTCATGGTCGGGATGGGTTGGACCGGCGCCATCATGGCGCGCGAGCTGACCAAGGCCGGCCTCACGGTGGTCGGATTGGAACGCGGCCAGGATCGCACGCCAGGCGAGGATTTCACGCTGCCGAGCGTGCGCGACGAGATGAAATACTCGCAGCGCCTCGAACTGATGATGGACAATTCCGTCGACACCATCACGTTCAGGAACGAGCCCGCCGAGCTCGCGCTGCCGATCCGCCGCATCGGCGCATTCCTGCCGGGCGAGGGCGTCGGTGGGTCCGGCATCCACTGGGGCGCCCTGCATTGGCGGAATTTGCCGACCGACTTCCGCATCAAGAGCGTCATCAAGGAAAAGTACGGCGCAAACGCGATCCCCGACGGCATAACCATCGAGGATTGGCCGGTCAGCTACGACGAGTTGGAGCCGCACTACGACCGTTTCGATAAGCTTTGCGGCGTGTCCGGCCAGGCCGGCAACGTCAAAGGCAAGATCGACCCGGCCGGCAACGTTTTCGAGGGGCCGCGCGCCAACGAATATCCGAACAAGCCGATCAAATCGGCGCTGCCGAGCGAGATGCTGGCGGAGGCCTGCCGAAGCCTCGGCTTCCATCCGTTCCCGGCCCCGGTCGCGATAGCCAGCGAGAGCTACACCAACGTCGAGGGTATCGCACTCGGGGCCTGCGAATACTGCGGCTACTGCAACCGCATGGCCTGCGAAGCCAACGCCAAGGCGTCGGCTAACACCACGCTGATGCCGCTGCTCCGGCCCGAGCCGAAGTTCGAGTTGCGTACGCGCGCCTACGTCACCAGGCTGAACTACGACAAGCAGGCCAGGAAGGTGACGGGCGTTACCTACACGGATCTGCGGACCGGCGAGGAATACGAACAGCCGGCCGGCATGGTCGTGCTCGCGTCGTTCGTGTTCGGCAACGTGCAGCAGTTGCTGCTGGCAGGCATCGGCGAGCCGTACGACCGCACAACCGGGAAGGGCACGGTCGGCAAGAACTACGCCTATCAGTTCGAGGCGGGTGCTGCGGCGTTCTTCGAGAACAAGACCTGGAACCCGTTCATCGGCAACGCCGGCTCATCGGTTGTCTTCGACGACTTCAACGGCGAGACGTTCGACCACAGCGGGCTCGGTTTCTTCGGTGGCGGCTACATTGCCGGCGGACCGGCCGCGGCGCCGCCGATCGCCGGACGCGCCGTACCGCACGGCACACCGGAGTGGGGCTCCGAATGGAAGCGCGCGACCGTGAAGTGGTACCACCACTTCATGCGCTTCAACACGCAGGGCTCGGTCTACTCTCATCGCGACAACTTCATGGACCTCGATCCGACCTACAAGGATGCATTCGGCCGGCCGCTGGTCCGCCTGACCTACAATGGCACCGACAACGACCACAAGATGTCGCGCTTCCTGCTGACCAAGCTCGAGGCGGTCATCAAGGCCATGAACCCGACGCACTACGACATGCATCCGCGTCCGAAGAACTTCACCGTCGTGCCGTATCAGTCCACCCACAACACCGGCGGGACCGTGATGGGGACCGATCCGAAGAACAGCGTCGTCAACCGCTATGGCCAGGCCTGGGACGCATCGAACCTGTTCATCACGGGCGCCTCGGTGTTCCCGCAGCAGCACGGCTACAACCCGACCGGCACGGTTGGAGCCGTGACCTACTGGACCGCCAAGGCCATCAGCGAGCAGTACCTGAAGAACCCGGGACCGCTGGTCCATGCCTGAGCGAGGAACGAACTGACATGCGACGCGCACTATTGGTTTTTGCGGCCGCGGGCCTGATCGGCACGCCGGCAGTGGCCGCCGACGCCGAGCACGGCAAGTCGTTGTTCCAGGCCTGCGTTGCCTGCCACACCGAGAAACCGGATGCGCTCGGGCCGAGCCTGAAGGGCGTGGCCGGCCGCAAATCGGCCGCGCTCGATGATTTCCGCTATTCCAATCCAATGAAGCGGGCCAACCTGACCTGGGACGACGCGCACCTGCGCGCCTACATCCTCGACCCGCAAGCGACGGTGAAAGGCAACCGGATGCCGTTCGGGGGCTTGCGCAACGCCAGCGACGCGGACGACATCGTCGCCTACCTCAAGACGCTGCATTAGGCGCCTCGATTTGAATTTGGGATCGGCGTGGAGGTGGCATTTGGCCTGTCGGTTTTGCGATCGATACCATTGCTGACCGACCCCGAAACCCGATCATGACCGACTTGACCCACAGATGTTTGCCGGATTGAAAATCCGATCCCGCGTGTATGCGCTGGGCGCCGCGATCGCCGTCGTCGTTGGGTTTCTGCTGGGCGGCCTCGCCCAGGGGCTCGATCACTGGTCGACCGACCTGCAGGTCGCCTACTTCTCGGCGCGCAAGCCCGGACAGGACCCGCGAATCGCCGTGGTGACGGTTGGTGACGCGGCGTTGCAAAACCATCCCTACACATCGCCGGTCGACCGTCGGCTGCTTGCCGATCTGATCGATCGTTTGGATGCGGCGGGTGCCAAGGTGATCGGAATCGATTTCGTTTTTGATCGTCCCACCGAACCCGACAAGGACAGAAAGCTCCTTGAGAGCATTCGCAAGGCAAAAGCCAAGATCGTGTTCTCGGCGCTCGACGGCCGTACGCCGTTGCCGCAGATGAACCGAGAATTTCAGGCCAACTTTTTGATGCAGGCTGCGCGGCCGGTCGGGCATGCGTATTTCGAAGAAAACTACAGTCCGCTCGTGCCGAGCGATCGTGTCGTTCGTTTGATCGCGCCGCCATCTCCGGCATTTCCCGACCACCGCAGCTTCGCAGAGGTTCTGGCGGCTGCTGACGGACACGACGTGCGGCCGATCACCCCCTACGTCGCTTGGCTGCTGCCGCCCAAGAACGGGTCAGAAACCTTCATGACCCTTTCGGCCGAGCAGATCCTCGAAGGCAATAACGGCCCTGCGAAGCTGCCGCTGAACGATCTGTTCCGCGACAAGATCGTCCTGATCGGGGGAGACTTTCCGGACCGCGATCAGCATCTGACGCCGCTGTCGGTCACGAAGTCTCAGCGCTTCAGCGGCATATCAATTCATGCCCAGATTCTTTCGCAATTGCTCGATGGCCGGTCGATCGGGCCGCCGCCTCTGCCGATTGCAGTCCTGATCTTCGCGATTGCCGCCTGTGGCGGTATCTGGATCGGCCGCCGCGACCCACTCGGCCATTATCTCTTTTGGATCAGGAGCATCGGCATCCTCGGCCTGATGATCATCGCCACTGTGGCTTTCGCTTTCCTCGGCGTGATTTTTCCCATCACTCTCACATTGATATTCTTGCTGGCGGGGACCACATTTGGCTATCAGAGCAAGCGTTTTTTTTCATAATTTGGCCGCCACCTCCGCGGAAAATGTGTCCATGAAAAATAAAAATCGTGGTCTTGCAGCTTTCGTAGCCATTCTGGTCGCCCCGCTCGGGGCCACTTCGTCATGGGCACAGTTGCAGATCATCGAGTCGAATGTGCCCGGGATGGTGGTCGGCCAACGCGTGGACAACATCGACGAAATGCACCTGCCGGCGGGCGGCCGCGTCAAGGTGATCGTTCTTCCCGCCAACGAAACGAAGGTTTTTAACGGACCCGAGCTTATTCAGGGTCAAATGAAATACAGTCCGTTTGGCGGCACACGCGGGATTTCAATTCAAGATCCGCCTGAAAAATAGGGCCGCGCGATTGGTGCCGACAGGATTCCGCAGCGGGACCAGCCATGGCACCGAGCGTGCGATCTAACGCCCGCCTCAGCCCGGCTGGTTCTTCAACGAGATCAAGCGATGCCGGCGTGTAACAACGCGCTATGACAGGTTCGCAGCAAGCCACCTCGCCTTCATGCAGCTTGCATCAATCAGGCTATGGCTGCGCGTTAACGAAGTCCGCACCCTAGCTAGTTCGTGCGCGTCCAGCTTTTGCTCTTGCAGATGATGGCAACGCAGCCCTTGAGGTCCGCCCTATTGGCACCGGCCAGCGTGAAGCTGCCGCTATAGGTCTTGCCGTCCTCGGCGTTGTAGACTTGGCCGGACCATTTGTCGGCGCCGTCCGCCTTCATCGACAGCATGATCGGCGTGCCGATGATCGGCCGATTGCGCCTGCTCGCGTCGGAATTGTTCTTGTCGACCTTCGGTCGACCCTGCTCATCGTTGGGATGCTTCAGCCAGGCGATGTTGCCGCAGATCGCGGGGCCGCAATGGCTGACCTTCATCTTCACGTCCCCGTCCTGCGACAGCCACAGCCCGTTCGGGTCGGCCGCACGCGCCGCGACCGACGTCAAAGCGATCATCGAGACAGCCAGCGCAAAAGGCGCCAGGTGGGGACGTTTCATCGAATTTCTCCGTTGGACGAGGCGAGGGGCGAATGATCGACGGACGATGACGGTTCCATGCGATTCAGGGTCGGCACGATAGGAAAGTCCCGGCGTGCCGACAACAGCGCGGCATCGTTCGCGTGGTTAGCGGTAGGGCAATGACGAAGGTTAGCGTGCGGTGTCTGCAGGCGCGGACTCTTCGAAAACTCCGGAATTCCGTCGTTAATATCGGGTTGCGGCGGATCTGTGCCCTCGACCGATTCATTCCCCGTTCATTGCGACTCTTAAACAGCGATTCAAATTTTCACGCGATGGTCGGCATCGGATCGGGATACCGGTCCAAGAGATGCGCGCAAAAACCGGCAAGATCGTGCGCGCGGGCAGGGGAGGCCACAATGGCTGGTTTGGAAATCTGCGAGACGCATCCGCTCGAAGGTGCGCCGACAGCTGACACGCTGTTCGAACTGGGGATGATGTACGCGAGCGGACGCGAGGTCGCGGTCGACCTGATCAGCGCCCACAAATGGTTCAACATCGCGGCGACGAAAGGCCACGTCGAGGCGGTCCGGCTTCGCCGGGAGATTGCCGCGGAGATGGCGGACGCCGAAATCGGCCAGGCGCAGCGCGCGGCGCGCGATTGGCTCAAAGCGCATCCGGAACAACCGTTGCCCGTGGTTGTGCGAGAGTTGCGCGCGGCTGCGTAGCGATGTTCCACACCCTGCACGGCACTGTTCGGGTGTGTTCCCGGCTGTTCTGACGCATCGCGACGGTCCGATTTTTCAGCCGCGCCGCTTTCCGGGTTTGACGCCAAACCTCCGAAACTATAGGGGTTTCGGCACCGGAGAGGTGGCCGAGTGGCTGAAGGCAACGGTTTGCTAAATCGTCATACGGTTAACCCCGTATCGTGGGTTCGAATCCCACCCTCTCCGCCATTTTCGCCTGAGATGTAAGAGCGTTAGCGGCCGCCATGAGTCGAAAAGAACGCCGCGCTGCCGCGGCCACAGGCCGGCAAAACAATTCCGCGGGCACGCTCGCACAATCCGTACAGCAGCACGCACAAGCCATACGGCACTACGAGCACAGCGAATTGTTTGCGGCGGAAAGTTGCTGTCGTTCGGTCCTCAGCCGTGAACCGAAGCATATAGGTTGCCTCAGCCTGCTTGGTGCGATTGCCCAGCGAACCGGTCGGTTCGAAGACGCAGTGTCCTGCTTTCGGAATATTGTCAGTCTCAAGCCTGACAACGCTTTGGCTCATCATGATCTCGGCACGGCGCTGGTGGCGCTTGGTCGCATCGCGGAGGCAATCGCAGCGTTCGAACGATCTCTTTCCGTTAGCGCGGCGGGTTCTGCGCCAACGCCTGATCGAGCCATTACGGCCCTAAATCTTGGTTATCTCTACGAGCAAGCGGGCAAGCC
>Ga0265325_10003166_pt1 | contig 10821 bp, 7 predicted proteins | sample 41420metaG_FD_202090 | JGI IMG/M metagenome (GOLD analysis project Ga0265325, IMG submission 202090) | Rhizosphere microbial communities from Carex aquatilis grown in University of Washington, Seatle, WA, United States - 4-14-20 metaG | ecosystem: Host-associated > Plants > Roots > Rhizosphere >...
CCGAATCCTGCTGCTCGACGGCCGCGGCGATGGTGGTGGCGATGCCGCTGATCTCGCGGATGGTGTCGCTGATGCCGCCGATCGCCATGACGCAATCGCCGGTAGCGGACTGGATCGCCGTGACCTGTCCGGCGATCTCCTCGGTCGCCTTCGCGGTCTGGCTGGCGAGTTCCTTGACTTCGGAGGCGACCACCGCAAAGCCGCGGCCGGCGTCGCCGGCCCGCGCCGCCTCGATGGTGGCGTTGAGCGCCAGGAGATTGGTCTGGCTGGCGATGGCGCCGATCAGCCGCAGCACGTCGCCGATCTTCTCGGCGGCGGCGGTGAGGCTTGCGACCATCTCGGTGGTTTGTCCGGCCTTGACCACGGCCTGGTCGGCGACGCCGCTGGAATGGGTGACCTGGCGGCCGATCTCGGCCACGGAGGAGGCAAGCTCTTCGGTCGCGGCAGCAACCGTCGAGACGCTGGCCGAGGCCTCCTCGGAGGCGGCAGCCGCCGCGGTGGCGCGCTCCGAGGTGCCGTTGACGCTTGCAGTGATCTCGCCGGCCACCCGCTGCATGTCCTTTGTCGCTTTCGCCACCGCGCCGACCACGCCCTTGACGTCGGCCTCGAAGCGATCGGCCATCTGGCGCTGCAGCGCTTTCTTCTCAAGTTCCGCCTGCGCTTTGGTGGCTTCCTGCGCCTCGCGCATCGTTTTGGCTTCGATCATGTTGCGGCGGAACACGTCGACCGCCCCGGCCATGGTGCCGAGTTCGTCCTTCCGGTCGCCGCCGGGGATGGTGACGTCGGTGTCGCCGCTCGACAGCCGGTTCATCACGGCGGTGATCGCCGCCAGCGGGCGCGACATGCCGCGGCCGAGCAGGAACGCCAGCAGCGCGGCGAAGGCCAGAATGCCGAGGGTGACGAGAATCAACGTGAGCTGTGAACTGGCCGCCGCGGCCTCGTATTCGGTGGTGTCCTTGATGACCTCGAGCACGGCAACCGGCTGGCCGGCGTAGTTCCTGACCTGCCCGACATAGAGCGCGGCCGGATGGCCGCCGAAGGTGGCGTCGCGGTGCAGCGGCGCGCCGTCGAACACGCGCTTCAGCTCCTCAGGCGTGGCGACCACGGCGTCGCCGAAGGTCGATGACAGCCGCTTGAATTCCTTGCCGTCGAACGATTGCACGGCGAGATCGATGCCGAAGCGCTTTTTGGCGCGATCGACGAATTCCTTGCCGAAGGCGGCGCCCACGTCGATGTTGGCGAGGACCTTGCCGTCACGCAGGATTGGCGTCATGCCGAAAATGCTCAGCGCCTCCCGCCCCGGTTCCACGCCGACGATCGGCTTGCCGGTCTTGAGCGCTTCCACCACGGTGTTGCGGCGTCCCGAGACATCATCGCCGAAGGTCTTCGGCGAGTGGACGCGGTAGAACGAGATCGACGGCGGCACCTGGATGGTGATCAGCGGGATCCCTTGCTCCGTCAACGCCTTCATGGGGGCACCGAGCAGCGCCCCGACCCCGTCGCGATCGCCTTTGGCGATGGCGTCGCCGACCGGCGGCAGTGCGGCGACCACGGCGCTGACCGCGAGCGTGGCGCGGCCTTCGTAGTCGATCGCGGCGATCACGCTGTCATATTGCAGCTTCAGTTGCTGTTCGAGCGCCAGCCGCATCAGCGAGCGCTGCTGCAAAATCGAGAAAGTTCCCAGGATGCCGCAGGCCACCGCCACCGTCAGTGAAATGGCCAGGATGAGGCGGGCCGAGATCGATCGAAGCTTGAACATGGGGATACCGAAACTCCGCGAGGGTAGCTTCGGAAGCTCCCAGAAAGTACTTAAGACGGGCTTATCCCGTCCGTAATATTGCGGAGGGGGCGACCTTCAGGCGGGCTTGGCAGCCATTCCGGAACCGCCGGCCAGCAGCGCCTTGCCGACGTCCTCGTAATGGGTGTCGCGGGCCTGGATCTGCTGCGCGATGGCGTGCATGTCGCGAAAGCGGCGCTCGAACTTGTTGGCGGCGAACACGGCGGTGGCGCCGGCCATGTGATAGGCGGCGTCGACCACCGCGGCCGACTGATGGATCGTCCAGGTTGCAGCCAGGCGAAGCGCGACCCGGTGGTCGTCGCTGAGGTTCCCGGTGCGGGTCAGGTCGTGCCACACCTCCGCGGCGGTCGCATAGAGATAGGCGCGTGCCGCCCGCCAATTGCCTTCGAGGCGGCCGATCTGGCCCTGAACGGCGTTGTTTTCGCGCATCGCCGCCTGTCCCTGCGGCCGCTTGCTGCGTGAAAGCTCGATGGTTGCGTCCAGGGTGGCGCGCGCGACGCCCAGCGAGGTCGCAGCAAAGCCCATGCTGAACACCATGTTGGTGGTGAGCTTGTAGAGCGGTCCTTTTTCACGCAACGCGGCCGGATCGTCGCGAAGCGCGGCGTATCGCTCCGGAATGAACAGATTTTCGACGGAATAGGAGTCGGTGCCGGTGCCCTTGAGGCCGATCACGTCCCAGACGTCGTACATTGTGGCGCTTGCCACCGGAAACAGGATGGTGCGGATCTCGGGCGATCCGTCCGCCTTCTTGCGCGTCGTTCCGTCGGCCTCGACGACCCGGACATGGGCGCCGAGCCAGCTCGCCTGCCGGGAGCCGGACGCAAAATCCCAGCGCGCACTCGCCTGGTAGCCGCCCGGAACCGCCTTCACCTCGTGAGCGATGGCGCCCCAGGCGAGGATGCCCGGCGGCGTGTTGAAGATCTCGCCGGCGATATCGGCGTCGAGATAGGCCGCCGTCATGGCGCAGACGCTGCACTGGCCGAGGCACCAGGCGGTCGAGGCGTCGGCCTTCGCCACCTCCTCCTGCATCTGCATGAACACGTCCAGCGGCGCCTCGGCGCCGCCGAGGCTCTGCGGCAACAACGCCCGGTAAAGATCGTTCTCGATCAGGCCGGCAACCACCGGCGCGGTGAGGCGGCGCGTCCGCTCGATCTCGTCGGCCTCGCGCGCGATCAGCGGCGCCAGCGCGCGGGCGCGCTCGATCAGTCCGAAACCGGGAAGCTTGTTCATGCGTTTCCTCGCCCTTTTTTGGGTTCTTGGCCGGCGAAGTCGCAATGGTGATCTATCCGCCGCTGCGGATCAAGATGGGGAGGGGAGGCTATCTGTCGGTCATTCCGGGCGTGCGACGCCCGAACCCGACAATCTCGCGCAGCAATCCGGATTCCCGGTCTGCGCGGAGCCTGTCATCGGCCCGCGCCTTGCTCGGACCCGTTGGCGTATCCCGGAATGACGGACAGGCTCAGCTATCCACCTTCAGCGCGGCAATAAAAGCTTCCTGCGGGATGTCGACCTTGCCGAACTGCCGCATCTTCTTCTTGCCTTCCTTCTGCTTCTCCAGAAGTTTTCGTTTGCGCGTGATGTCGCCGCCGTAGCACTTGGCGGTGACGTCCTTGCGCAGCGCGCGCACGGTTTCGCGGGCGATCACCTTGCCGCCGATCGCGGCCTGGATCGGGATCTGGAACATGTGCGGCGGGATCAGCTCCTTCATCTTCTCGACCATGGCGCGGCCGCGGCCTTCGGCGCGCTGGCGGTGCACCAGCATCGACAGCGCATCCACCGGCTCGTTGTTGACCAGGATCTGCATCTTGACGAGGTCGGCCGGCTTGTAGTCGGTGAGGTGATAGTCGAACGAGGCGTAACCCTTGGAGACCGATTTCAGGCGGTCGTAGAAATCGAACACCACCTCGTTGAGCGGCAGTTCGTATTTCACCATCGCGCGGTTGCCCACATAAGTGAGCTCCTTCTGCGAGCCGCGGCGGTCCTGGCAGAGTTTCAACACGCTGCCGAGATATTCGTCGGGGGTAAGGATCGTGGCCTCGATCCAGGGCTCCTGGATCTCGGCGATCTTGACCACGTCGGGCATGTCGATCGGGTTGTGGATCTCGATCATTTGCCCGTCGGTCAAATGCATCTTGTAGATCACCGACGGCGCGGTCGCGATCAGGTTGAGGTCGAATTCGCGGGAGAGCCGCTCCTGGATGATTTCCAGGTGCAACAGCCCGAGGAAGCCGCAGCGGAAACCGAAGCCCAATGCGGCGGAGGTTTCCATCTCGAAGGAAAAACTGGCGTCATTGAGCCGCAGCTTGCCCATCGCCGCGCGGAGCGTTTCGAAATCGTCGGCGTCGACCGGGAACAGGCCGCAGAACACCACGGGGATCGCCGGCTTGAAGCCCGGCAGCATCTCGGTGACCGGCTTCTTGTCGTCGGTGATGGTGTCGCCGACGCGGGTGTCGGCCACTTCCTTGATCGCGGCGGTGATGAAGCCGATCTCGCCGGGGCCGAGCTCGTCGATCTGCTGCATCTTCGGGGTGAAGAAACCGACGCGCTCGATGTCGTAAGCCGCGTTGGTGCCCATCATGCGGATGCGGCTACCCTTCTTCAGCACGCCGTCGACGATCCGCACCAGCACCACGACGCCGAGATAGACGTCGTACCAGCTATCCACCAGCAACGCCTTCAGCGAGGCGTCGCGGTCGCCTTTCGGCGGCGGCAGCCGGTGCACGATGGCTTCCAGCACGTCGTCGATGCCGAGCCCGGTCTTGGCCGAGATCATCACCGCGTCCGACGCGTCGATGCCGATCACGTCCTCGATCTGCCGCTTGACCTGGTCGGGTTCCGCCGCCGGCAGGTCGATCTTGTTGAGGACCGGCACGATCTCGTGGCCGGCATCGAGCGCATGGTAGACATTGGCGAGCGTCTGCGCTTCCACGCCCTGGCTGGCATCGACCACCAGCAGCGAGCCCTCGCAGGCGGCGAGCGAGCGGGAAACCTCATAGGCGAAGTCGACATGGCCGGGGGTGTCGATCAGATTGAGGATATAGGTCTTGCCGTCCTTGGCCGGATAGGTCAGCCGCACCGTCTGGGCCTTGATGGTGATGCCGCGCTCGCGCTCGATATCCATGGAATCGAGCACCTGTTCCTTCATCTCGCGCGCCTGCAGGCCGCCGGTGGTCTGGATCAGGCGGTCGGCCAGCGTCGATTTGCCATGGTCGATATGCGCAACGATGGCGAAGTTGCGGATGTTGGAAATAGGGATGGATGTCATGGGCGCGGGATAGCATTGGCGCCCCCGTGCGGCAACCATAATGCGCTGTTTTTGCGGCACATCTTCACGCCAAGCTGATTCCACTTAGGCCCGAAACGCGCTACGCACAGACCATGACAGTTGCGTCATTTTTACCTGCCGCTTCGCGCGCGCGCCGCAGGCCGTCGGTGCGGCGGCTGGCGGCGTGGCTTGCGGCCTGCGCCGGCGATCCCGCCTCCGGATGGCGGCTCGTGATCGGCTTCGCGATCGCCCACGCCGTGCTCTGGACCTTCATCCTGATCAATCTGAAGGCGGCGCAGGACGTTCATATGGATGTCGCGGAAGCTTTCGCCTGGGGCCAGAAATTCCAGCTCGGCTACGGCAAGCATCCGCCGCTGTCGGGTTGGGTGGCCGGTCTCTGGTTCAAGGTGTTTCCGGTTACCGACTGGGCGACCTATGCGCTGGCGATGGCGACGCTGGCGTGCGGACTGGTGATCTCCTGGCGGATCGCGCTGCGTGTCGTGGATCGGCGCCGCGCCTTCTTCGTCGTGGTGATGCTCGCGCTCTATCCGATCTTCAACTTCAAGGGTTTCAAATATAACCCCGATCTCTTGCAGCTCGTGACCCTGCCGCTGCTGGTGCTGGCGTATCTGAACGCGTTCGAAAAACGCAGTGTGAGATCGGGCCTTTGGCTCGGTCTCGCCGGTGCGTTGGCCTTGATGACAAAATACTGGGTGCTGACCATGATCGGCGCCATCGGCATCGCCGCGCTGGTTCATCCCGATCGGCTGAAATTCCTGGGCTCGCCGGCGCCGTGGGTCGCGATTATGACCCTCGTCGTGGCCATGATCCCGCATCTGGTCTGGCTGAAGCAGGTCGACTTCGTGCCGCTGACCTATGCCGGCGACGTCTACGGCCTGTCGAACCGCGCCCAGAACGCCCAGCTCGTGCTCGGCTATGTAGGCCACAATCTGGCACTGCTGCTGGCACCCGTCGCGTTGGCGCTGCTGGCGCTGGCATTGATCCCGCCGTGGTGGAAGACGCCGCTGGCGCTGGTGACACGGGCGTGGTCGCGCGGGCCGAATCCGGGCGTCGATCGATCGCAGGCGCTCAACATCTGGATCATCCAGGTCGTGGTCGCGATCGGGCCGCCGCTCGGAGCCCTGATTTTCGAAGTCTATATGAAGACCGACTGGGGCATCTCGCTGTTCTTCCTGACGCCGCTGGCGCTGGTCGCAATACCCCAGCTCCGCCTGCAAACCAGGGCGCTGTTCAATATCGTCGCGATCTGGCTCGTCGTCACGCTCGCCACCCTTGCCGGCTCGCCCGCCATCGCCGTGCGCGAGATGGCGGAGAATCCCAATGGCGCTTCAGGCTACGGTGCGCGCTCGCAACTCGCCCGCGAATTGACCCAAGCCTGGCACACCCGTTTCAACACGAGATGGGCCGTGGTCGCCGGCACCACGGAGATCGGCGAGCCCATGACGTTCTACAGTTCCGATCATCCGGCGCCGTTCACCCCGGGCGAACTCTGGTCGTCGGGGCTGACCTCGCTGGAAGAGGCCAGGCGGCTTGGCTTCATCGGAATCTGCGATACGTCGGACGGCCGGCTGCCGGTCTGCACCGCGTGGATGGAAGCGAACGCCGCCGACGCCGAGCGTCTCACCATCACCACGCAGCGCTTCTTCCACGGCCGTCCCGGTCCGGCGATCAGCTGGAATGTCTACATCGCGCCGCCGGTGAAGTAGACGACTTGATCGAGCAGTTCGGGCATCACGGTTCGAGACGCGCCGCGCTGCGGCGCTCCTCACCATGAGGATCTAAGACCTCATCCCTGCGTAACGGCTTCGCCGTTATCGCTGGAGGGAGCGCGCACTTGCGCGCGTCTCGAAGGATGAAGCTCGTAATCTCTTACGTGCCTTCTTCGTTGAATTTGCCGGCGACGAGTTCGGTGATCGCGTCGATGGCGGATTGCGCGTCGGGGCCGATCGCGGAGACGACGATCGACGTTCCCGGTCCCGCCGACAGCATCATCAGTCCCATGATCGAGGTGCCGCCCACGGTCTCGCCGCCTTTGGTCACCCAGACCTCGGCATTGAAGCGCTCGACCATCTGAACGAATTTCGCCGAAGCGCGCGCGTGCAGGCCGCGTTTGTTGATGATGGGAAGTTCGCGGGACACCGCGCCCGTGGGGACACTCGGCCCGGCCTCGTTTGCAGACGGGGCGTCGTCGTCGCTCATTTGCCGGCGAGTACCCGGCTGGCGATGGTGACGTATTTGCGGCCGGCTTCCTGGGCCATCGCGATGGCGTCGGGCAGCGAGCGCTCTTCGCGAACTTTCGCAAGCTTGACCAGCATGGGTAGATTGATGCCGGCGAGCACTTCCACCTTCGGACGGCTCATGCAGGAGATCGCGAGATTCGAAGGCGTGCCGCCGAACATGTCGGTGAGGATGGCCACGCCATCGCCCGAGTCGACGCGGTTGACCGCTTCGATGATGTCGCTTCGACACAGATCGGAGTCGTCCTCGGCTCCGATCGTGACCGCTTCGATTTGCTTCTGCGGACCCATTACATGCTCAAGCGCCGCCTTGAACTCGTCGGCAAGGCGCCCATGGGTCACAAGTACTAGACCAATCATCGGAAACTCCTCGCGGGTGCCTTTTGGTGCACCGCACGAACGCGCCACTTTGACCATCCAGAGCCCCCGCGCAAGAGGGGTTCTTCGCGATTCTCCCGGAAATTAGCGGTAGAGGGGGGAGCCTGCGCCGGTTATTCCGTGGCGATAGTGGGGGTTATATGGTTACCAATTCCCTTCGAACAATCGGCCGAGGGTTGTGAAGAAGGTGAACTCGCGGTCATGGTCAGTGCGGCGATAACGAGCGGCAACGCTGCGAAGCCCAATCCTACGGGAATTCGGGGTATTTTGATACCCGAAATTTGCGTCTGAAACGCCTCGGGCGGCGGCATCCGTTCCGCATCGGGAGCGGCCAGATCGACCACCAGGCCGACAATGGCGTCCTCGGCAAAGTCGCAACGGCGAATTCCCAGCCCGCGAATTTCGATCAGCCCGGCCAGCTCGCGCGCCGGGCGGACCATCAGTTGTCCCTGGCTTGCCCTGAGGTGGACGCGGTCGTCGCCGACCAGCATGGCTGGCGGAATCTGCCCGGCGCGCCCGGCCAGGATGAGATCGAAGGCGAGGCGCGATTTGCCGGTCCCCGAGGCCCCCCGGATCAGCACCGCGCGGGGCCCGATCTTTACTGCGGAAGCATGCACGCTCGCGCCTGCCGTATCGGTCATGGCACCGGCAGCCTGACCACAAAGCGCGCGCCGGCGACCGTTGCTTCGCCTTCGGCGTCGACGGGGCCGGGACGATTCTCCGCCCAGATGCGTCCGCCATGCGCCTCGATGATCTGCTTCGAGATCGACAGCCCCAGTCCGGAATTCTGCCCGAAGCCCTGATGCGGCCGGTCGGTGTAGAAGCGCTCGAAGATCCGCTCCAGCGCGTCGTCGCGAATCCCCGGCCCGTCGTCATCGACCACGATCTCGATTTCCGATCGCAGGCGGCGGCAGACGATGCGCACCTTGCCGCCGGCTTCGGAAAACGACTGGGCGTTGGAGAGCAAATTGGAGATCACCTGTCCGAGCCTGGAATCGTGGCCCGGCACCGAGAAGGTGTCGTTGGGCCCTCTTCCCTCGAAGCGAACCTCGACGGCGATATTGTTGCCGCGCCTGGTTTCGTTGGCGACCGTCGTCAGCGCGTTGAGCAGGCGGCGAAGATCGACCGAGGTCATGTCCTGCCGCTGCAGTTCGGCGTCGAGCCGGCTCGCGTCGGAAATGTCCGAGATCAGCCGGTCGAGCCGCTTGACGTCGTGCTCGATCACCGCGAGCAGCCGCGCGCGGCTGTTCTCGTTGCGCGCCAGCGGCATGGTTTCGACGGCGGAACGCAGCGAGGTCAGCGGGTTCTTCAGTTCATGGGCGACGTCGGCGGCGAACATCTCGATCGCCTCGATGCGGTTGTAGAGCGATTCCGTCATATCGCGCAGCGCACCGGAGAGATGTCCGATCTCGTCGCGGCGGCGGGTGAAATCGGGAATCTCGACCCGGGTGCGGATGCGGCGGCGGACGCGCTCGGCGCTGTCGGCGAGCCGGCGGACGGGGCCTGCGATGGTGCTCGCCAGCAGCAATGACAGCATGATCATCACGGCGGAAGCGACGCCGCCGACCTTGAGGATCGCGAGCCGTTCGGCGGTCACCATCTGGTCGATGTCGTCGCCCTGGGTCGAGAGCATCAGCGCGCCGTGGATCGCCCTGAACCGCTGCACCGGCACCGCGACCGAGACGATCACCTCGCCGCGGTCGTTGACGCGCACCATGCTGCTCTTCTGCCCCTTCAGCGCGTCGGCGACTTCGCCATAACCGTTGCCGTTCTCGGGACCCAGCTCGCGATAGAGCGGAAGGTCGCCGCGATTGAGCCAGGTCCGGATCGCGATCGTCATCCGTTCGAAGAAGCCCGGCTTCTCGACCGAGGGCGGCGGCAGTTCGAAACGCAGCACGTCGCCGCGGCCGTACAGACTGCGGCTGTCGAGAATTAATCCGCCGTCGCGGTCGTAGATACGGGCGCGGGTCTTGGTCGGCGAAATCAGCCGCCGCAACACCGGCGCGACGCGCTCCGGATTGATCGGGAAATCGAGCCCGGCAAATTCATCCGGCGCGCCGTAAGTTTCGCCGGGCTTCAGATCCTGCAGCCGGTCGGGATCGATGGTGATGGTGTTGGTTTCGACCGTCGCCGACGCCGCGATCGCGCCGCCGATGATCTCGGCCTGGACCAGGAGGCTCTGCGCGCGGGCGTCGATCAGGCCGGCGCGGAACTGCGAGAGATAGAGAATGCTCGCCACCAGCGCCACCAGGCCGGCGAGATTGAGCGAAACGATGCGGCGGGTGAGGCTGGAGAAGCTGAGCGCAAAGAAGAACTGGCCGGCGCGGCGCAGCCAGCCGAGCGGCCGCTGCCAGCCCCGCACCGGCGGGTTATCGATGACAACGCCGTCGAGCGCGAGGGACGCCGAGACGCCCTCCGCATTCAGGCTTGGATCAGGCTGCGTTCGATCGAGCAATGGCCAAAACTGCCGGTTGTTTTCGATAGCGCCTTCGCAAAAAGACGCGGTGCCCGTATCCTATCCCAGACGGGCGTCGGCGTCAGTTAACAATCATCCCCTCAGCACGTGGCAATCAGGTTTCCTTGAAGCGGTAGCCCACGCCGTACAGGGTTTCGATCATCTCGAAATCGTCGTCCACCACCTTGAACTTCTTGCGCAGCCGCTTGATGTGGCTGTCGATGGTGCGATCGTCGACATAGACCTGGTCATCATAGGCCGCGTCCATCAGGGCGTTGCGGCTCTTCACCACGCCCGGGCGCGTCGCCAGCGCCTGCAGGATCAGGAACTCCGTCACCGTCAGGGTCACGGGCTCGTTCTTCCAGGTGCAGGTGTGACGCTCCGGATCCATGCGCAGCAATCCGCGGTCCAGCGCCTTGGCGTCGGTTTCCTTCGGTACCGCGGTGGGATCCTTCGGCGCCGAGCGCCGCAGCACCGCTTTCACGCGCTCCACCAGGAGGCGCTGCGAAAACGGTTTGCGGATGAAATCGTCCGCGCCCATCTTGAGGCCGAACAATTCGTCGATTTCCTCGTCCTTGGAGGTGAGGAAGATCACCGGCAGATCGGATTTCTGCCGCAGCCGCCGCAACGTCTCCATGCCGTCCATGCGCGGCATCTTGATGTCGAG
>Ga0265325_10003168_pt1 | contig 10817 bp, 7 predicted proteins | sample 41420metaG_FD_202090 | JGI IMG/M metagenome (GOLD analysis project Ga0265325, IMG submission 202090) | Rhizosphere microbial communities from Carex aquatilis grown in University of Washington, Seatle, WA, United States - 4-14-20 metaG | ecosystem: Host-associated > Plants > Roots > Rhizosphere >...
TGGGCCCACCGGCCCGACGCCCGCGGCTGCGCCGAGCCGCCAAGCTCCTACCTGCGCCGCATCTGGTATGACGCGCTCGTCTACACCCCGCACGCGCTGCGCCACCTGATCATGGTGGCCGGCGCGGACAAGGTGGTGCTCGGCACCGACTACCCCTTCGACATGGGCGTCACCGACCCGGTCGAGCGGGCCGCCGCCGCCGGCCTCCCGGCCGCGGACCTCACCGCGGTCCTGAGCGGCAACGCGGCCGCCTTGTTCGGCCTTCCCGCCGCCGTCAGCCGCCACGGCTGACTCGCCGGCGTAACCGGCTGGTCACGGTATGGCCGCGTTCCAGCTTGAGCGACCCTGGGATCTGGCGTTGGTAATCGCGCGTTCGGTACCCTCTCCGAAAACTCCCAACATTTCTGGAGAATTCGGGCCTGGCGATGAGCACACTTCCCTATTTCCCGACCCCGGCGACCCCTGAACAGATGACCGGGGAACCGGCTGCCGTGCAGCTGACCGCGGCCGGCCCGGCGCCGCAACGGCGCCTGACCGTGCTGTTCCGCGCGCTGATGGTCATTCCGCACGGCATCGTGCTTTATTTCCTCACGATCGGCGCTATTTTCACCGTGTTCGTCGGCTGGTGGGCGGCCTTGTTCACCGGTCGGCTGCCGGAATGGGCGCACTCCTACGTGTCCGGCTTCGTGCGGTGGTACGCGCGCGTAGTGGCGTATGAGCTGCTGCTGACGGACGTTTACCCGCCGTTCTCCCTCGGCGACGAACCCGGGTACCCGGTGCGCGTCCTCATGCCGCCCAGGGACCGCCTCCCCCGCTGGGAGGTCTTCTTCCGCGGCATCCTGGTCATCCCCGCGAGCCTGCTGACGACCATCCTGCAGTACGGCGGCATGACCATCGTCGCCTTCATCGCATGGCTGATCACGCTCATCACCGGGCGGCTCCCCCAGGGGCTGCACCAGGCATACATGGCGATGATCCGGTACCAGGCTCGTACCTACTGCTACTACTTCCTGCTCACTTCGACCTACCCGAAGGGGCTCTACGGCGATGGCCCAGCCGCCGCGGCCGCCGCCGGCGATGCGCCGACGCTGCCGGTCGCTGACGGGCCGGCCGCCAGCGACTGGGCGCCCCCCGGTGACCCGGCTCCCGCCGCGGACTGGGCGCAGCCGGCCGACGACCCCGCGCCGGGCGGCTACGGGACGCCCGCCGGCTACGGGACGCCCGCTGACTACGGGACGCCTGCCGGTTACGGGACGCCTGCCGGTTACGGGACGCCCGGCGGTTACGGGACGCCCGGCGGTTACGGGACGTACGGCGGCTACGGGACGTACGGCGCCTATGGGGCGTCGGCCGACGCGGGCGCGCCTGCTGAATGGCGGCTGCTCCTGAGCACAGGCGCCCGGCGGCTGCTGACGCTCTTCATCGTCCTCGGCGTCGTGCTTTACGTGGGCAATTTCGTCGCCAACATTGCTTTCAATGTAAACCGCATCACAACGACACAAAGCCCCATCAAGACGTTCAACACCGCGAACGCCACCCTGAACACCCAGCTGGCCAGCTGGGATACCACGCAGAAGGCCTGCGCCGACATCACCTGCGTCACCGCGGGAGACGCCCAGGCCGCTACCTACTTCACCGACTTCGCAAACACGCTGCACGGCACGTCCATGCCAGCGGCGGCCGTCGGCCCGGCGAACCAGCTCTACTCCGACGCGACCACGATTGCCAAGGACCTGACCACGCTCAGCCAGACGACCAGCAGCGCCCAGTACCAGAGCGCGGTCAACAGCACCGGCGTTCAGCAGGAACTGAACCAGTTCGACAGCGACGATAACGCGCTGCAGGACACGCTTAACAGCTAGCACTGGCCGGCCCCGTGGCACCGACTGGGGCCGGACCAGCCCCCCGTCGACGCACGGCGTCTGGGCCGGTAAGTGCGGCGGCCCGCGGCTGGCATGGTAGGTAGTGCAGAGGAGGCAAACGCGGGAAGGGACGTGATCTTGTGCGGGCGATAGTGGTGCGCGAGCTTGGCGGGCCGGAGGCGATGGTCCTCGCGGAGCATGCCGACCCGGCCCCGGGGCCTGGCCAGGTCCTCGTCCAGGTCGCCGCGGCCGGGGTGAACTTCATCGACATCTACCGGCGCTCCGGCGTCTACCCGCAGCCGCTGCCCTACGTGCCGGGCAGCGAGGGCGCGGGCACGGTCCTCGCCGCCGGGGAGGGCGTCACCGAGTTCTCCGCCGGCGACCACGTCGCCTGGGCCGAGGGACCTGGCAGCTACGCGGAGCAGGTCGCCGTGGACGCGCGGCAGGCGGTCCCCGTTCCCGAGGGCGTCGACCTCAAGGCCGCCGCCGCCGTCATGTTGCAGGGCCTCACCGCGCACTACCTGTGCCACAGCACGTTCCCCGTCACCGAGGGGAGCGTGACCGTGGTCCACGCCGCGGCCGGCGGGGTCGGGCTGCTGCTCGCCCAGATGATCAAGGCTCTGGGCGGCACCGTGATCGCCACCACCTCGTCGACCGAGAAGGCCGCGCTCGCCAAGCAGGCCGGCGCCGACTTCGTGACCACCTACGAGGCTTTCCCCGGCGTGGTCCGCGAGGCGACGGACGGCCGGGGCGCGGACGTCGTTTTCGACGGCGTGGGCAAGGACACCTTCGACGCGAGCCTGTCGGCACTGCGCCCGCGCGGCATGATGGTCCTGTTCGGCGGGTCGAGCGGCCAGGTCCCGCCGGTCAACCCGCAGCGGCTCAACAGCGGCGGGTCCCTGTTCCTCACCCGCCCCACGCTCGCCCACTACGTCGCCGACCGCACTGAGCTGCTGTGGCGCTCTGGCGACCTCTTCCGGTGGATCGGCAAGGGAGAACTGAACGTCCGCGTCGGCGCCGAGTACCCGCTCGCCGACGCCCCCCGCGCCCACGAGGACCTGGCCGGCCGCCGCACCACCGGCAAGCTCGTCCTCGTTCCCTAGCCGTTCTGCTCCGCGCCGCGCACAGGGCCATATTCCCATTCCCTTTCCGGTGGGACAAAAGGGGCAAATAGGGTCAGGCCTTGCCTCAAGCGCAGTAAATGTTCGGCGCGCGTGCCTAGCGCCGAGACTTTGACACCGCAGAGGTGTCAAACTCTCGGCGATGGCGAGAATTTTGATAACAGCAAGAAGCGCCGCAGGCGCCCGCCACCGTGCGACCCGCGCGGTCCGGGCCGCCGTACCGTCACCCCGCTGCGTGCAGTGCGCGGACCCGCGCGGCGACCGCGGCGGCATCCACCGGCACCGTGGTGTCCACCACGACCAGGTCGCCGATGCCGAGCGGGCGGTCATACTCGGCCATGGCCGGCGCCGGCAGCGACTTGATGACGTGCACCGGGTGTGTGACGCGGGCGTTGTAGCGGGCGCTGGCCAGCTCGGCGGGGCACGAGCAGTGCACCTCGACCGGCCGGCCGCCGAGCCCGATGAGCCGGCCGCGCTCGTAGTCGCTGTACGGCCGGAAGTTCGCCTCGATCACCACGTCAGGCGCGCGCGCCGCCAGCGTCCACAGCAGCTCCATCGCCGCGCCGCCGAGCCGCCGGGACCACGCCAGGTCCGCTTCCGGCGCGCCGAGCGCGTCGTGCAGCGTCTCCTTGATGGTGTCCTTGGTGATCAGCGCGTAGCCGAGCTCCGCGGCCAGCGGCCCGGCAAGGCTCGTCTTACCCGCGCCGGGTGCCCCGGATACGTACACCAGCCGCTTGACCTGCGTCATGTGGCACCTCCCTACTCCGCGGCCCCGCTCATCGCGCGACGCGGAACCGAACGGAAGCAGCCGCGCACGTTCGGGATGATGACCGTCGCACCCGAAGCCGCAAGCCTGCGCGCGCCGCCGTTAGCCGACGCGCGTGTCGGTTAACTCACACCTCCGGCAAGACCGGCGGGGAAGATCGCCATTAGTATCTGTTAATCCGTCGCCGAATGTCGCACGAGGAGCAGCCGTGACCTTGCTTGAGCGCATCACCGGCCCGCAGGACCTCAAGGACCTCACGCAGGAGCAGCTGGGGCTGCTCGCGGCGGAGATCCGAGACGTCCTGGTCGAGACGGTGACCAGGACGAGCGGGCACCTAGGGCCGAACCTCGGGGTCGTCGAGCTGACCATCGCGCTGCACCGGGTGTTCGACTCGCCCAAGGACAAGCTCATCTTCGACACCGGCCACCAGTCCTACGTGCACAAGCTGCTCACGGGCCGGCTCGGCGAGTTCCATACGCTGCGGCAGAGCGGCGGCCTGTCCGGCTACCCGTCCCGGCGCGAGTCCGTGCACGACCTGGTGGAGAACTCCCACGCGTCCACCAGCCTCTCCTACGCCGACGGCATGGCCAAGGCGTACAAGCTGCGCGGCGAGCACGACCGCACGGTGGTCGCGGTGATCGGCGACGGCGCGCTGACCGGCGGCATGGCCTGGGAGGCGCTGAACAACATCGCGGTCGCGCGCGACTCCCGGCTCGTTATCGTGGTCAACGACAACGGCCGCTCCTACCAGCCGACGATCGGCGGCCTCGCCTCCCACCTGTCCTCGATCCGGGTCAGCCAGCGCTACGAGCACGTGCTCGACCTGATCAAGACCACGGTGACGAGCACGCCGATCGTGGGCAGCCAGCTGTTCGGCGCGCTGCACGGGGCGAAGAAGGGGCTCAAGGACTTCCTGCAGCCGCAAGTGCTGTTCGAGGACCTGGGCATCAAGTACATCGGCCCCATCGACGGCCACGACGAGGAGATGACCGAGCATGCGCTGCGCCAGGCCTGCGAGTACGGCGGGCCGGTCCTCGTCCACGTGATCACCCGCAAGGGCTTCGGCTACCTCCTCGCCGAGCAGAACGAGGAGGACTGCCTCCACCAGGTCCCGGGCACCGGCCTCAAGGCGGCCCCCGCCGCGGCCGGTACCGCCGCGGCCGGTACCGCCGCGAGCGCCGGAACCGCGAGTGCCGCGGCCAAGCCGGCCAAGCGCTCGTGGAGCGACGTGTACAGCGACGAGATGGTCGCCATCGGCGCCCGCCGTCCCGACGTGGTGGCCATCACCGCCGCCATGCTGCACCCGGTCGGCCTCGCCCCGTTCAAGGCCGCCTACCCGGACCGGGTCTACGACGTGGGCATCGCCGAGCAGCACGCGATGACCATGGCCGCGGGCCTGGCGATGGCCGGCCTGCACCCGGTGGTGTCCGTCTACGCGACGTTCCTCAACCGGGCCTTCGACCAGCTGCTGATGGACGTGGCGCTGCACAAGCTGCCGGTCACCGTCACCCTGGACCGCGCCGGGGTGACCGGCCCGGACGGCGCGAGCCACAACGGGATGTGGGACGGTTCCATCCTCCAAGTGGTCCCCGGCCTGCGGCTGGCGGCGCCGCGCGACGGCAGCCGGATCGCCGAGTTGCTTGGCGAGGCCGTGGCGGTCAGCGACGGGCCCACCGTCGTCCGCTGGCCGAAGGGTAGCGTCGGCGCCGAGGCCGAGGCGGTCGGCAAGCTCGGCCAGATGGACATCCTGGCCGTGCCCGCCGAGGGCACCGGCCGGGACGTGCTGCTGCTCGGGGCCGGCCCGATGGCGGTCACCTGCGTCGAGGTCGCGCGAAGGCTCGGCGACCACGGCATCGGGGTGACCGTCGTCGACCCCCGCTGGCTCAAGCCGGTCGACGAGGCCGTCGTCGGCGCGGCGCGGCAGCACCGGCTGGTGGCGGTGGTGGAGGACAACGGGCGGGCCGGCGGGTTCGGTGACGCGGTGGCCCGGCTGCTGCGCGACCACGACCTGGACGTCCCGGTGAAGACGTTCGGCCTTGAGCAGCAGTTCCTCGACCACGGGACGCGGGATGAGATCCTCGAGGCGGCCGGGCTGACGCCACAGCACCTGGCGCGCCAGCTCACCGAGGCCGTCGCCCGCCGCACACCGGAGCCGGCCCCTGGACCGGCGCAGCAGGGCGCGCCGGCCGGACAGTCATCGACGCCGGAGCGGCAGCCCGAGTAGCTTTACCCCTATGCAGTCGTCTTCCGAGGGGACGGGCCGCCCCCGGCCCAGAGTGCTCAGGGTCGCCGTGGTCGGATCGGGCCCGGCCGGCCTGTACACCGCCGAGGCACTGGTCAAGCAGGCCGCGCTGCTGCCGTCACCGGTCGCGGTGCGCGTCGACGTGCTTGACCGGCTCCCCACGCCGTTCGGGCTTGTGCGCTACGGGGTGGCACCGGACCACAAGTCGATCAAGTCGGTCGCGAACTACCTGCAGCGCGTCCTTGAGTCGCCCGGCGTCACGTTCGTCGGCGGCGTGCACTTCGGCACGGACGTCACCAGGGAAGACCTGCTCGGCAGCTACGACGCCGTGGTGTACGCGACCGGCGCGATGCGCGACCGGCGCCTCGGCATCCCCGGCGAGGACCTGCCGGGCAGCCGGGCGGCGACCGACTTCGTGAACTGGTACTGCGGCCATCCCGACATCGAGCTCGGCGCGTTCGCGCTCGACGCGGAGTCCGTCGCGGTCATCGGGGTCGGCAACGTCGCCGTCGACGTCGCCCGCATCCTGGCCAGGTCACCCGACGAGCTTGAGGACACCGACATCCCCGAGCCGGTGATGGCCGCGCTGCGCGCGTCCAAGGTCCGCGAGGTGCACGTGATCGGCCGCCGCGGCCCGGCGCAGGCCAAGTTCACCACCAAGGAGCTGCGCGAGCTCGGCGAGCTGCCCGGCGTGCAGGTCAGCGTCGACCCGGCCGAGCTCGACCTGGAGGGCGGTTTCGACGCCTCCGGCGAGTCTGCCCAGCTTGCCGCGTCCGACCGCCGGGTGCGCGGCAACCTGGTCGCCATGACGGGCTGGAACGAGCCGTCGGCCGGCCCGCCAGACAACACGGGCCGCCAGCTGCGGATGCGCTTCTGGCTGCGCCCGGTGGAAATCGAAGAGTCATCATCCGGAACGGTGGGTGGCTTGCGCCTGGAACGCACCCGCATCTCAGCGAGCGGGCAGTTCGAGGGGACCGGGGAATTCGAGACGATCGAGGCGCAGCTGGTGCTGCGCAGCGTCGGCTACCAGTCCGTCCCGCTGGAAGGCGTCCCGTTCGACACCCGCGGCTGCACCGTGCCGAACAGCCACGGCCGCGTCCTGTCCGCGGCAGGCGAGCCGCTCCCCGGCGAGTACGTGGCCGGCTGGCTCAAGCGCGGCCCGACCGGCGTGATCGGCACCAATAAGGCCGACGCGGCGGAGACCGTCCAGGCGCTGCTCGCTGACCTGGCCGGCGGTCCCGACGTGGGCGAAGGAGCGCTGCCGCGGCCCGGCCTGCTGCGCCGGCCGGAGGGGGACCCGGACATCCCCGACGACCCCGACGTCCTGGCGCTCGCCGCGGTGCTCGAGGCCCGCGGCGTGGCTCCCGTCTCCTACGCCGACTGGCTCCGCATCTCCGCCGCGGAAGCGGAGCTCGCGGCCTCCCTCGGCCGCGGTGACCGGGTGAAGCTGCCCCACGGCGACGCGCTGTGGTTCGCCGCGGGCCGCGGGCACCGGGCATGACGGGCATTTCCTGACCGGTACCCCGCCGTCCCCCGGATTCACCGGCCGGCGTCGCCCGCCAGGCGATTACGATCTTGCCAGCAAGCGTCACTGTCCGTAAGAATGTCATTACCCCTCGGCAGGATGGTGTCACGGCGCGGAGTCAGGGGTCGGGCTCCGGGCCACGGCGGTGCAGCGATGGCCGCCGGGGATCGCGGCGAAGGGGACTTGAATGCATGGCGGCGCTACCGGCACGCAGCACCTGCTGCTCGCCGAGACCCTGGGGCTCGCGATGGCCCGCCGGGCCTCGGACATCCTGGAACGTCACCGCGCGTCACTGACGAGCGGTTCGGCCGCCGCGGGCAACGCGCCGGAGGATGACGATGATCAGTTCGCCGTCGACAACGCCATCTTCACCGCCGTGCTTGACGCGGCCAACGAGTGCCTCGGCCGGTTCGATTCCAGGCCCGCGGACGACCGCTGGTGCGACGCGCTGCTCCAGGTGATCCACCTGGCCCAGCTGGCCCGCCTGTCAGCGGACGGATTACCGAGCGCCCGGTTATCTCCCGGGAGACGGCCGCGCCCCTGGTGCTTGGCGGCATGGCGCCGTCGCCGCCCCTGGTCTGCGTGCCTGCCCCGGCCGCGGAGTAGTTACGCAGCGCGACCACTCCGGCCGCTGGCGGCCAGCAGCGAGCCTGGCCGACCCGGTGACCGGCTCACTGAAAAGCCGCCCGCCGGGCGGATACCTGCCTGTCCGCGGGTAGCGGTACCCGGCGCCGACCGGCTGGCCAGCGGTCAGAATTACGATTATTATGATCAGAAAAGCAGTTAATTACGGCTTCGGTGGGCGGGGAGAAGATGGCGCTGCCCGATTTCCTGATCGCCGGGGTCCCCAAGGCGGGAACGACGGCGCTTCACGCGGCGCTCTCCCGGCACCCGGGTCTCTACCTCTCGCCCGTCAAGGAGCCGAAGTTCTTCCTCACCGACGGGCCGCCGCCGACCAAAGGCGGCCCGGGTGACGCCCTGACCTACCGGGAACACGTCTGGCAACGGGACCGGTACGAGGCGCTGTTCGATGCCGCGCCGCCGGGAGCGCCGCGCGGGGAAGCGACTCCGCTCTACCTTTATGATCCAGCGGCGATGCGCCGGATTCACGACCTCATCCCGGACGTGCGCCTCATCGTGATCATCCGCGACCCGGTCGAGCGGGCCCACTCCAACTGGGCGCACCTGTGGTCGGCGGGCCTCGAGCCGGTCGGTGATTTCGTCGCGGCCTGCGCCGAGGAGGAGCGCCGGATCGCGGCCGGCTGGGCGCCGTTCTGGCATTACGCCGGCCTTGGCCGGTACGGGGAGCAGCTTCAGCGCGCGTTCGCCCTGTTCCCGCGCGAACAGCTGCTCGTGCTCCGCTACCGGCGGCTGATCGACGACCCGGTCGCCGCGCTCGACCTGATCTGCGCGTTCCTCGGCGTCGAGGTCGGACTGCTGACGGAGATCCCCAGGGAGAACGTCACCGCCCACCCCGAGCCGACGCTGTCCCACCGCGCCGTTTCCCTCGGCATGAGGGCCGGCGACGCGGTCGGCCGCCTCCTGCCTGGCACGGTGGCAACCCTCGCCACTCGCCGTCTTGAGGATTTCCTCCAGCGCGGCCGTCGCGAGCGCCAGCCCCTGAGCTGGGACCAGCGCCAAACGCTCCTGCCGAGGTTCGAAGCCGACGTCCAGCTCCTTGGCACCCTGCTTGGCGAGGACTTCAGCGACTGGCTGGCCCCCCGCGACCGCTCAGGCAACATCGTTGGCTCCCGTCCCGCTGGCCAGGGCCAGGCCAGGAACGGCCTGCGCCGCTAGCCTTCGTCGGCCGAGCCGCAGAGGTCGGACTTAGCCCGCTCGTTCAGCCACTTCGGTCACAAGCGCGTGCGACCCGTCGGGCCGCGCCATCTCGTAGTACAGCCGCGTCCGCCCGTCCGGCAGGTCCACCAGGTCCAGGTACCGCAGCCCGCGCCGATGATGGGGGGACTGCGCGTCCGGCCCCGCGCCAGGCGGCGAGATGGCGGTCAGCGCGGCGGGACCGGTCCCGAGCGCGATGCCGGTCCGCTCCTCGTAGTTCTCCGCGGCGCTGGCGCGGCCGTCGTAGTACGCCGTCACCGGGTGAGAGCCGTTCCCGCCGAAGCGCACGGCGGTGACCCGGGTGCCCCGGGAGTCCCACTCACCCGGCCGGCCGCGCAGCGCGGTTCCCTGCCAGGTCCAGTCCAGGCCGTCCGCGCTTGTCGCGTACTCGGTCGTCATCTGGTCCGTCTCGTCCGGGTCGGCCAGCGGGTGGATGGTCGCCCACATGTGCCAGCCGCCGCCGCGATAGGTGATGACCGGGTCCTTGACCGCTCGCTTGCGCGGGTCGCCAGGCAGCACGACGGCCCGGTTCGCCGCGTCGAACTCGGCCGGGTGCGCGGCCTCGGTCGCTTCAACCCGCCAGTGCCTGGTGCCCGTAGTGGCACAGCTCAGGTACAGCCGCCAGCCGCCCGCTGGCAGCTGGACCAGTTCGGGGCGCTCAAGCGACTCGGTGCCGAGCGCTTCCTTCGTGATGACCGTGAGCGGAGCGCCGAAGCTCATGCCGTCGGCCGCGAATGCGATCGCCACCGCGTAGCCTCGTCCGCTGCCTACCGGCCTGCGCAGCCGGTAGGCGAGGTAGACGCCGCCGTCGGCGGCGACGGCGGACGGGGCACCGGCCCAGAACCCGGAACCGGTGCCAGGGGGCTCGACCGCGGTCACCGCGTGGTCTGGCCGGGGGAGGAGCGCGCCGTCATTGCCACTAAGCATGTAGGAATTATAGGCAACTCAACTACCCGCCGTAGCCGGCCCGTTAAAGAGAAGCAGGAAGTCGTGATAGGGGACCTGCCCCCCTAGGCAAACCAGGACGTGCGGGTTTAGATGGGGATACGTAGGCGCTGATCATGGCAAGGGGGCCAGTGATGCGGGCAGGGGCCAGCGTGAGCTTGCGGATCGCTACTGCCGTGGCGTTCGGCGCCACCGCGGCCCTGGCCGTCATCCTCAACCGCGGCGCGCCGGTGCACGCCGCGCTTGCGTCGGAGAAGGGGCAGAACACGCCGCGCGCGGCGGCGGCAACCCAGGCGCCGGCGGCGACCACCGAGTCCCCGGCCCCGGTCCCGGCACCGCGCTGCGCCCTGTCCGGGTTGCGCATCTCGGTGGACACAGGGTCCCGGGTGACCACGGAAACGATCCGGTACGCGCTCGACTTCACCAACGTCGGGGGCGCGCCGTGCACGCTTACCGGGTACCCCGGGGTGGCGGCCTACCAGGGCGACGGCACCGAGGTCGGCGACGCCGCCGTCAGGGA
>Ga0265325_10003171_pt1 | contig 10812 bp, 12 predicted proteins | sample 41420metaG_FD_202090 | JGI IMG/M metagenome (GOLD analysis project Ga0265325, IMG submission 202090) | Rhizosphere microbial communities from Carex aquatilis grown in University of Washington, Seatle, WA, United States - 4-14-20 metaG | ecosystem: Host-associated > Plants > Roots > Rhizosphere...
GCTTGGTGCGGGCGCGTCGCAGATGCGCATCGCCGCGCAGGTGCTGGCCATGGGCGGCAACGTGCGCGTCGGCATGGAGGATTCGCTGTGGGTCGGCTCCGGCCAGTTGGCCGAATCGAATGCGCAGCAGGTCACCAAGGTGCGCAAGATCGTCGAGGGCCTCGGCCTCGAAGTGGCCTCGCCCGACGAGGCGCGCGAGATCCTCGCGCTCAAGGGCGGCGACAAGGTGAATTTCTGAGCGTTGTCATTCCGGGACGCGGGCAAAAGCCCGCGGGCCCTCTACTGGAGGGGTCATGGCCGGGCTTGTCCCGGCCATCTCGCTTAGGGAGGCATAGTGCCCGCCTGGTCGGGGTCACCGGGACACAAGGGCGTTCACGCCCGTCTTCGACGGGCTATGCCCGGTGACGTCGTCGTCGAGTGCAGACGTTAGCCATTGCCCTTCCGGCCATGAAATCCTCCTATACGGGGAGGAGATTCGCCGCCCATGGCCGCCCTCGACGCAATCAGCATCGCCATCCTGCTCGGCAGCCTGCTGGTGCTCGCCGGCATCCTGTCGAGCCTGATCGCGCTGCGCTTCGGCGCGCCCTTGCTGCTGGTGTTCCTGCTCGTCGGCATGCTGGCCGGGGAAGGCGGCCCCGGCGGCCTGAAATTCGACGACGTGCAGGTCACCTATGTCGTCGGCTCCATCGCGCTCGCTTTGATCCTGTTCGACGGCGGCTTGCGCACCCGCATTGCCACCTTCCGCAATGTGCTGGCGCCCTCGGTGATGCTCGCCACAGTCGGCGTGCTGATCACGACCCTGATCACCGCGCCCTTCGCCAAGTTCGTGCTCGGTATCGGCTGGCTGCAGGCCATGCTGGTCGGCGCCGTGGTTGCCTCGACCGACGCCGCGGCGGTGTTCTTCCTGATCAACGCTCGCGGCCTGCGCCTGCGGCCGCGCGTGCGCGCGGTGCTCGAGGTCGAGTCCGGCACCAACGATCCCTTCGCGGTGTTCCTCGCGCTGCTCATCGTCGAGATGCTGCTCGCCAACCACCAGAGCTGGTCGCACGCGCTCATCACGCTCGCGCGCGATACGTTGCTCGGCATCCTGTTTGGATACACCGGCGGCAAGCTGATCGCAGCCGTGCTCAACCGCGTGAACCTGGCACAGGGCCTGCACGCGCCCTTCGTCGCCGTCGGCGCGGTTGCCGTGTTTGCCTTCTGCAACGCCGTGCACACGTCCGGCTTCCTGGCCGTCTATCTTGCCGGCCTCGTCGTCGGCAACCAGCAGACCCGCGCGCATAATTCGGTCGTCGTGTTCCTCGACGCCATCACCTGGCTGGCGCAGATCGTCATGTTCGTGCTGCTCGGCCTCTTGGCCTGGCCGCATCGGCTCGCCGACAGCATCTGGGGCGCCATCGTCGTCGTCCTCGTGCTGACCGTCGTGGCTCGCCCTGCGGCCGTGTTCCTGTGCCTGGCGCCGTTCAATTTCCAGTGGCGCGAGAAGCTGTTCATCTCGTGGGTCGGCCTGCGCGGCGCGGTCGGCATTTTTCTCGCCTCCATCCCGCTGCTGGTCGGCCTGCCCGCCGCCTATCTGTTCTTCGACGTCGCTTTCGTCGTTGTGCTGTTCTCGCTGCTGGTGCAGGGCTGGTCGGTCGCCTTTGCAGCCAAGAAGCTTGACATGTCGTTTGCCCGCGCCGATCCGCTGCCGCGGCGCGTCGAGCTCGACCTGCCCGGGCAACTGGCGCGCGAGATCGTCGGCTATCCGCTGGCGCCGAACAGCCCCTTCATGCGACGCGGATTGATCCCGAACTGGGCGCGCCTGACAATGGTGGTACGCAACGAGCAGATCCTGACGCCGCCGGAGGCGCAGCCGCTGCAGAACGGCGATTACGTCTATCTGCTGGCGCCGCCCGAGAAGGCGCAGGCGCTCGACCGCTTCTTCGTCGACATGCCGCCGCCGGCGAAACCCGATCCACGCTTGCTCAGCGATTTCTTCGTACCCGGCACGGCGACGCTCGGCGCGCTCGCCGACATCTACGGCCTGCAGGTGGCGGCCGCGCATGCCGACCTGCCGCTCGCGTTCTACTTTGCCGAACAGCTCGGCCGCGCGCCTCGTGTCGGCGATGTTGTCGCGCTGGGGCCGATCGCATTGCTCGCCCACCAGGTCGAAGGTGGCCGCGTGGTCACGGTCGGCCTGAGGCTCGCCGAGCCGGAGCCGCCGGCCACATGGCGCGAGCGGCTCACGCTCTGGCGCGACAAGCTGCAGAGACTACTGGGCTGAAGCCCATTCCTGGAACATCGCGGCGAGTGCATCGATACCGTCGGTCAGCGCCGCCGGGCCCGGCTGCAGGATGATTGTCGACTTCACCTCGCGCAGCCATCCGGTCGCGACCGCAGGCACAGTGCCGAAGCCGGGCCGCTCGGCGACGCGCCTCGGCACGAATTTCTTGCCGCACCACGAGCCGACGATGATGTCGGGACTTGCCGCGATCACCTGCTCGGCTGAGACGATGCGGTTCTTGGCGCTTTTCTGTGCGCTCAGTTCGGCAAACACGTCGATGCCGCCTGCGACCGCGATCAATTCCGAGACCCAGCCGATGCCGGAGATCATCGGTTCGTCCCATTCCTCGAAATAGACGCGCGGCTTGCGCTTGAGTGTGGCGGCCTGGGCGCGGATGCCGTCGAGTCGCGCTGCGAGGGAGGCCGCCAGCGCATCCGCATTGGCGCTCGCGCCGATAAGCGCGCCGAGCGTGCGGATCATCGCCAGGATGCCGGCGACGTCGCGCTGGTTGAATGCGTGCACGGCGACGTTGGCGCGGATCAATTCCGCGGCGATGTCGGCCTGCAGGTCCGAGAAGGTCAGCGCGAGGTCGGGCTTCAGCGCCAGGATCTTCGGCACGTCGGCCGAGATGAAGGCCGCGACGCGCGGCTTCTCCTTGCGCACGCGGGCGGGGCGCACCGCATAGCCGGAAACGCCGGCAATGCGCCGCTCCTCGCCGAGCAGGTAAAGCGTCTCGACGGTCTCTTCGGTCAAACAGACGATGCGTTCGGGCGGAAACATGTGCCTCAAAACAAAATGGCCGGGAACGTGCCCGGCCATTTCAGCAGATTCGGTGCGCGGCGGTCAGAGCGGACGCTTGGCCAGCTCCGGCCCGTGCAATGCCAGCCAGGCGCCGCCGAAGAGCGCCGCGGCCCAGGCGAGATCGCCGAGCACGGTACGGTCGAGGAACGGCAGTGCGGCGATGTAGCAGTCCGCGAGCCCCTGCCAGGTCATCGGATAGAGGCCATCGAACGCCCAAACGGCGAAATTGGTGAGACCGAAGAAGACCAACGAACTCGCGATCATCGCTGCCGCGGTCGGCGCGATGCCGGACCAGCGGCGGGCGAGCATGCCGAGCAACGCCGGCACGCAGAGCGCAGCGGCGACCGCCACCAGCACCTGCCAATGATCGCCGGGCAGCACGAGATTGCTGGCGGCCACGGCGCCGAACGGCACCACGAAGGCAAGCCACGGCCAGCGCAAGGTCCGGCCGGCAAAGAGCGCGCTCGCAGCCACCGGCCAGACGCCGGGAACGTGCGGCAGAAGCCGCGCGGTCACGTCGAAGCCGATCAGGAAGGCCACCAGCGCCAGATCCATCCAGAGCTCGGTGCGGTTTTTCGCGGGCTGCATCGTCAGGTCCTCGTCTCGTCGAACGGGCTGAGACTAGCACGTTCGGGAAAGCGTTTCACCAGCCGCGCAGATCGATAATTGTGCCCTTCAGGGCCCGCATGTCGGTGATGACAACATTGGCGCCTGCCGCCCGCAGCTGTTCCAGCATCGCCGGGCCGGCATGGCTGCCGCCGGCGAAACCAATTACGCGCATGCCGGCGGCGACGCCGGCCGCCACGCCGACCGGGGAATCCTCGACCACGATGCAGTTCCGGGCGTCGACCCGCATGCGGGCGGCGGCGTGCAGGAAGAGGTCGGGGGCCGGCTTGCCGTGCCTCACCTCGCTGGCCGAGAACAGGAAGGGCTCGAAGAAGCGCAGCAGGCCAGTCGTCTCCAAGCTCAGCCGGATGCGGTCGATGCCGGACGAAGAGGCGACGCATTTCGGTCCGCGCAGCCATGCCAGCGCATGCGCGGCATGGGCGGTGACCCGTAGATCCGCGCGAAAGCGCTTGAGGATCTCATTGGTGAGGACGGTCGCGAAATTCGGCGGCAGACGCCGGCCTGCCGCGATTTCTACGTCCGCGAACATGTCGGCGGGGCGACGGCCGGTGAAGTAGCGCGCGACGATCTCGGGCGTCAGCGCGAAGCCCGCGCGCATGAACTCGCGCGAGACGACCTCGGCAACGAGCGGTTCGCTGTCAACAAGCACTCCGTTGCAGTCGAAGATGACCACAGAGGATGCCCCGGCCAGGGCAGGAGGTCGGCCTGCCACCGAACGCTGTGTCGAATCACTGACAAATAGGAATAGCGCGGCAACCGATGGTACGCAAAGACCGCCGGCGCAGCCCGCTCCGATGAGCCGCTCATAACTCCGGGGATAACCGGACGCGCTGCCCTCGCGCCAAAAGACAATGGCCGGGAGGGGCCCGGCCATTTCAACATATCCAACTGGAAACAGCGCTCAGTTCAGCTTCTTGCTGACGTCCTCGATGCCGCGGGCGAGGAGCCGGCCGGCCACTTCGCCCTTGGTCTCCTGCCGCAAAATCTTCTCGGCGGCGGCGACGGCCGCTTCCGCGGCGGCGGCGCGCACATCGGCGGCAGCCTGCGCTTCGGCCTGGGCGATCTTGGTTTCCGCCATCTTTGTGCGGCGGGAGACAAACTCCTCGATGCGGGCCTTGGCCTCGACAGCGAGACGCTCCGCTTCCGCCTTGGCGCTGGACACGATCTCCTGCGCTTCCCCTTCCGCGTCCTGACGCTTGCGCTGGTATTCGGCGAGCAGCGCCGCCGCTTCATTGCGCAGCCGGCGCGCCTCGTCGAGCTCCGCCTTGATGCGGGCGGCGCGGTCGTCAAGCGACTTGCCGATCGTGCGATGGACGCCGACCCACCCCATAAGTCCGAGAAAGACGAGGAAGCCGATGGCGACCCAGAATTCAGCCTCGTGGAACATCGTCCGGGCTCCTTACGACTTCAGCACGTCGGCGACGGCGTCGGACACGGCCTGATCGCCAGGCTTGATGCCGATCAGCCGCTCGACAATCGCCGATGCGGTGTCCTGGGCGATGCCGCGGACGTTCGCCATCGCCGCCTGCTTGGTGGCGGCAATGGTCTTCTCGGACTCGGCAAGCTTGCGGTTGAGGTCGTCCTCGAGCCGCTTGCGCGTGGCGTCCGCTACGGCCGCCTGCTTCTCGCGGGTCTCGTTGGCGATGGCCTGCGCGTTGGCGCGGGCATCCGCCAGCGCCTTTTCGTAGGCCGCGATCGCCTCTTCCGACTGGCGCTTGAGCCGGTCGGCTTCGGCGAGATCGCCAGCGATGCCCTTCTGGCGGCCCTCGATCACCCGGGCCACCTGCGGCAACGCCCACTTCGCCATCAGCGCGTAAAGCAGGACGAAGCAGAGCACCAGCCAGACGAGCTGAGAGGGGAAGGTGTGCGCGTTGAACGGCGGGAATATGCCGTGCTGCCCACCCGGGGCCTCGGTGCTCGTGCCGTGAGCTTGTTCTGCCATCGTTGGCTCCCGCGCCTCGCCGGTCGCCTTAGAGCGCGAACAGCAGCAGGAGCGCGATCAGCAGCGAGAAGATGCCGAGCGCTTCGGTGATGGCGAACCCGAAGATCAGGTTGCCGAACTGGCCCTGGGCGGCCGACGGATTGCGGATGGCCGCGGCGAGGTAGTTGCCGAAAATGATGCCGACGCCGACGCCCGCGCCGCCCATGCCGATCGCCGCGATGCCCGCGCCGATGTACTTCGCTGCCACTGGATCCATAACCATGCTCCTTTTGCGTTAGCCGTATTGGTCGGGCCGTCAGTGGCCCGGGTGAATCGCATCGTTGAGATAGATGCAAGTGAGGATCGCGAACACGTAGGCCTGCAGGAAGGCGACCAGCGCCTCCAGCGCAAACAGCGCGACGATCATGGCGAACGGCAGCACGCCGCCGATCCAGCCGATTGTGCCGAGCGCGGTGCCGAGCAGGATGATGAAGCCCGCGAACACCTGCAGCGCGATGTGGCCGGCGAGCATGTTGGCGAAGAGACGGACGCTGTGCGAGATCGGGCGCGAGATGAAGGAGAGGATCTCGATCGCAACGATCATCGGCAGAATGTAGATCGGCACGCCCTTCGGCACGAACAGATTGAAGAAGTGCAGGCCGTGACGGACGAGGCCGTAGATCAGCACGGTGAAGAACACCGTCAGGGCCAGTACCGACGTAATGATGACGTGGCTGGTGACCGAGAAACCGTACGGGATGAGGCCGAACAGGTTCAGCAGGAGCACGAACATGAAGATCGTGAACACGAACGGGAAGAAGCGCATCCCTTCGTTGCCGCCGGTCGAGCGCAGCATGGTGGCGACGAACTCATAAGTGAGCTCGGCGGCCGACTGCAGGCGGCCCGGCACCGGCTTGGCGCCGGCGGTGCCGACGACCAGGAAGCCGGTCAGCAGGATCACTGCCGCGACCATGAAGAGGGCGGAATTGGTGAAGAAGATCTCGGCGTTGCCGATCTTGCCGATCGGGAACAGGTTGACGATCGTAAACTGGTGGATGGGATCCATGGCGCAGTCTTAGTCTTTCAAATTCCTGTCGGGCGCAACACCCGCAGCCCGCATCACATTCAGGACGCCGGCCGCGAAACCGAGCAGCAGGAACACGATCAGTCCCCACGGCGTCGTTCCGAGCCAGCGATCGAGCAGCCAGCCTAGCCCCGCTCCGACGAGCACACCGCCGACCAACTCGGTCGACAGACGGAAACCGCGGGCGAATGCCGAGGTGTCGTTGGTCTGCCGAGCACCAAAGTCTGTTTCGGAGGGCCGGCTCGCTTGATCGAGCCGTTCGCCGAGACGCTTGAGCCTCGCAGAGAGGGCGGCCTCGTTGTCCGGCGGTTCTGTCCGTTCGTCTTCGCGTCGCGTGCCGTCAGCCATGCTTTCGACTCGCGCGGATTCGAAGACCCCGTGTGCTACCGCCGCCCCTCAAAGCCGCGCGGACCATACTGATGCGGTCACAATGAGTCAAGAAAGCGCCACTGGGCACTAAGTACATGGAAATGCAGGAAAAATGCAACTTTTTTCAGAGCCGGAGAGAGCGCCCGCGTGCGTTGCGGCAAAGCTCCGGGGATTGCGCCGCGGAATGCATGTTCAGGGCCGCGGCACGGGTGATAAAGTTGGCGCGTTGAGGCTGATCGCGGACCGAAAGGTGAGGATGAAAGCCATGCGCATGCTGGTGCCCGCACTCGTGGTCCTGCTCGGCGGCGCGCTTGCCGCCCACGCCGAGGACACGCCACCGCCGCCCGCCGCTGCCGCGCCGGTCAGGATCATCGACGCGACGCCGGCCCCGCCTGCGGCTCCCAAAACCGATCAGACACTGCCTGCGGCCCCGCCGGCCGTCAGCACGCAGGACAAGACGGTGCCGACGCGGCCGCAGGACGGCGCACGCAATCACTTCAGCTTCGTACGTGTCGACGACGGTTTCCTGCGCTTCGATCTCGAGACCGGACAGGTCGCCTACTGCAATTCGCGCAAGGATGGCTGGGGCTGTCAGGCCGTGCCGGAGAACCGTTCGGCGCTCGAACGCGAGGTGCGGGGCCTCAAAGACGCAGTCGCTGCCTTGAAGCGGCAGGTCGAGGAACTGCGGCAGCCGCCACCGCCGCCGCGCCCGCCGGTGCCGATCCCGCCGCCGGCCACGCCCGCCCCGCCGGCGCAGGGCGACATCATGCGCGATGGGCCCCGGCACGCCGACATGGATAGCGCGAAGGCCGTGCTGCAGGATGTGTGGCAGCGGCTGGTCGAGGCCATCGTTGGCTTCAAGAACGACGTGCTGCGAAAGAGCTGAGTGGTTTGCCGGCCTCACTGTCGCAGATCAGGACGAGCGCACCGCAGGTCATCGCGGCGGCTCAGTTGCATATCGACACGCCCGGCGCCGGCCTCATCGAATTCACGCGCGAGGCCGCCGACTTTCTCGACCGCCTCGGCGCCGGAGACGGCGTCCTGCTGGCCTTCCTCCGGCACACGTCGGCCTCGCTGACGATCCAGGAGAACGCCGATCCCGATGTTCGCCGCGATCTGGTGGCCGCGCTCGCCCGGCTGGCGCCGGAAAACGCCGGCTGGGTGCATGACGTCGAGGGCCCGGACGACATGCCGGCGCACGTCAAGGCAATGCTCACCGGCGTCTCGCTGCACGTCCCGGTAGCCGATGGCCGCATGGCGCTTGGAACCTGGCAGGGCCTGTATCTGGTGGAACACCGCCGGCGGCCGCACGTGCGGGAGATTTCGCTGCAATTCGTCGGCAGCCGTGGCTGAAGACTCTCGGCCTGCGGCAATACGGTAGGCGAGACATACCGTCTCGAACGATAGTATAACGCCCGACGAGGGTGGAGCGCCCGTATGCGCAAAAGGATCTGTCGGTGAGTGAGAACGCGCAGTACCGGTTGATGATCGCCGACGATCATCCCCTGTTCCGGGGCGCCTTGCGCGAGGCGGTGACGGGACTGCCCGAGGGCGTCGACTGCACCGAGGCCGGCAGCTTCGACGAAGTCGTCGCACTCCTGGAGAAAGGCGGCGAGTTCGACCTCGTCCTGCTCGATCTGTCGATGCCCGGCGCCCGCGGTTTCTCCGGCCTGATGTATCTGCGCGCGCAGTATCCCGGTGTGCCGGTTACCGTGGTCTCGGCCAACGACGATCCGGCCGCCATCCGCCGCTGCATGGATTTCGGCGCTTCCGGCTTCATCCCGAAAACGCTCGGCGTCGACGGCATGCGCAACGCCATCTCGCGCATTCTCAGCGGCGACGTCTGGACGCCGCCCGACGTCGATCTCGCCGCCGGTTCCGATGCCGAGGCCGCGGAATTGATGGCCCGCATGGCGAGTTTGACGCCACAGCAGGTGCGCGTGCTGATGATGCTGTCGGAGGGACTGCTGAACAAGCAGATCGCCTACCAGCTCGGCGTGTCCGAGGCGACGGTGAAGGCGCACGTCTCGGCCATCCTGCAGAAGCTCGGCGTCGAGAGCCGCACCCAGGCGGTCATCGCCGCCGCCAAGATCGAAGCCGGCCAGTGGCCGCAGGGCGCCGCCGCCGAAGGGTAGCCGCAGCGTCGTCAGGGTGACGGAAGTTATCGGTTATTCCGCTGCCGCAACCGCCCGCAGCACGCGCCATTGCGCCAGTAGCGCGCGCAAGGCCGCCGGCTTCAGCGGCTTGTGCAGAATCTGGATGTCCATCGCGCGTGCTTCTTCGCGCACGGCGGGGGTGCGGTCGGCGGTGATCAGGATCGCCGGAAGGTCGCCGCAGCGCGCGCGCAACGCGACGATCGCCTCGATCCCGGTGCCGTGGTCGAGATGATAGTCGACCAGCAGCCCGTTCGGCGGCAGCGGACGTGCATCGACGGCGGCGAGCGCCTCGGAAAGATTGGGCGCCTTGATGACGTCGCAGCCCCAGCCGCGCAGCAGCGTCTCCATGCCGTCGAGCACCGACGGCTCGTTGTCGATGCACAGTGCGGCGATGCCGGCGAGCTGGCCCGGATCGATGCGGCGGTCGTCGCGCGCCGGCAGTTCCACCGGAGCGCCGTCCGACAGTGCAACCGTCACCGAGAACTGCGAGCCCTGGCCGACGCCGGACTTTACGCCGATGTTGCTGCCGATGACGCGCGCCACGCGCTCGACGATCGACAGACCAAGGCCGAGGCCGCGGGCGATGCGGGCGCCATTGTCGAGGCGATGGAATTCCATGAACACGTCGCGCAGCTTGTTTTGCGGGATGCCGATGCCGGTGTCGTGAATATCGACGCGCAATTGGCTGCCTTGCCGGCGGCAGCCGACAAGGACGCGGCCCGACGGCGTGTATTTGATGGCGTTGGAGACGAGATTCTGTAACAGCCGCCGCAGCAGGCGCCGGTCCGAGCGCACCACCAGCGAGCACGGCACGTAGGTCAGCGTCAGGCCCTTGCCGGCGGCCATCGGCGCGAATTCCAGTTCGATCTGCCGCAGCAATTCGTCGATGCGGAACGACGCGAATTCCGGCCGCAGCGCGCCGGTGTCCAAACGGGACATATCGAGCAGCGCGCCGAAGATTTCCTCCACCGCCTCGAGCGAGGCGTCGATGTTGTCGGCCAGGCGGCGGTCGTCGCCGGCGCCGCGCTCGATCAGGCTGGTGACGTAAAGGCGCGCGGCGTTGAGTGGCTGCAGGATGTCGTGGCTGGCGGCGGCGAGGAAGCGCGTCTTCGAGATGTTGGCGGCATCCGCCTCGGCCTTGGCACGCGCGAGCGCGGCGTTGAGGCGGGTGAGTTCCTCGGTGCGCTCCTGCACGCGTCCTTCCAGCGTCTCGTTGGAGCGCTCGAGCGCCTCGGCCGCCTCGACGCTGGCGGTGATGTCGGTGAAGGTGGTGACGAGGCCGCCGTCCGGCATGTGGTTGGCGCGCACCTCGATCACCGTGCCGCGCGCGGCAAAGCGCCTGAGGAAAGGCTCCTGCTCGCTGACATAGCGTGCGATCTGCTCACGTACGAACTCGTCGATGCGCTCCGGCGGCATCGCATCGCGTTGCGCGCTGAACTGCAGGATGTCGGCAAGGCCGATGCCAGGCCGCACCAGCGAGGGCGGCAGGTCGACGATCTCGCCGAACTGCCGGTTCCAGCAGATCAGCTGCAGGTCCTTGTTGAACACGGCGATGCCCTGACGCACGTGATCGAGCGCGGTCTGCAGGATT
>Ga0265325_10003173_pt1 | contig 10811 bp, 7 predicted proteins | sample 41420metaG_FD_202090 | JGI IMG/M metagenome (GOLD analysis project Ga0265325, IMG submission 202090) | Rhizosphere microbial communities from Carex aquatilis grown in University of Washington, Seatle, WA, United States - 4-14-20 metaG | ecosystem: Host-associated > Plants > Roots > Rhizosphere >...
CGCGCCATCATGAAGCCATGGGCTCGGTTGAACGCGACGATCTGCCCGATCAGCATGTAGCTGAAGAGATTCGCCGGGGCTATCGGCTGCGCGATAAATTATTGCGGCCGGCGCTGGTGCGTGTCGTTTCCAATCCAAAGCAAACAAGCGAATAAGCGGGGATAAATCCTAGGAATGGGTTCAAATACCAGAGTGAGCAAAGCAGATTACTACGAGGTTCTCGGTGTCTCACGCGACGCCAGCGACCAGGAGTTGAAGAGCGCATATCGCAAACTTGCGCTGAAATTTCATCCTGACCGCAACCCCGGCGACCATGCCGCAGAAGAGAAATTCAAAGAGGCCAGCGAAGCGTATCAAGTGCTGTGCGACGGGGACAAACGCGCCGCTTACGATCGCTTTGGTCATGCCGGCGTCAGCGGCGTGGGCCAGGGCGGATTCAGCGGCTTCTCAGGCAGTGTCGATCTCGGGGATATCTTCGGCGACCTTTTTGGCGAGATGTTCAACATGGGTCAAGGCCAACAGCGCGCCGCGCGGCAGCACCGTGGCGACGATTTGCGCTTCGACCTGACGATCGATTTTCAAGACGCAATTTTTGGCACCGAAACCGAAGCGCGGATTCGGCGGCTCCAGTCGTGCGAAACGTGCAAGGGCAGCGGAAGTGCGTCGGGTCGTGGGCCAATCACCTGCCCGCAGTGCCAGGGACGCGGCCAAATCCGCTATCAGCAGGGGTTCTTCTCTGTGGCGCGAACCTGCAGTACATGCGGCGGCAGGGGCTCATTGATCAGCGATCCGTGCCAGACCTGCCGGGGCGAGACGCGGGTAACCAAGGAGATCAAACTCAGCGTCAAGGTTCCTGCGGGTGTTGAAGAGGGAACGCGCATTCGCTACACGGGAGAAGGGGATGCCGGCCGGTCGGGTGGCCCGAGCGGTGACCTTTACGTCGTGCTCTCGGTTCGCGCACACGACTTCTTCCATCGCGAAGGTCAGAATCTTCACTGCCTCATTCCCATCAGTTTTCCCCAGGCTGCATTGGGAGCGGAGATTGAGATTCCCGGAATTGACGGGCCAGTGATGTTGAAGATTCCTGAAGGCACACAGAGCGGCAAGGAACTGCGCATACCTCGGCGAGGTGTTCCGTTTCTCAATGAAAAGGGACGCGGCGATCTGATTGTGAAGGTGGTCGTGCAGATTCCAAAGAAACTCAGCCGCGGTCAACGGGAGTTGGTCGCCAAGCTGGCCGAGTCAATGACCGTAGAAAACAAGCCGACATCTCCGGGGTTGCTCGAGAAGATGAAGGACCTGTTCAACTAGACGGTTCGGAATTGAGATGGCTCGGAGATTTGAGTTTCGAGCCACCCTTTCCACTTGTATTTGAAGGGGCCGCGCGTCCTATGAGACGGATCGTACGTTGCACAACCGCCGTAGATTAAGCGGTATATAATCACGCAGATGCCCCTGAGCCCACATGCGATCATCGATCAGTACGAGATCCTCGCCCCCCTCGGCTCGGGCGGTATGGGCGAGGTTTATCGTGCACGCGACACACGTCTGAACCGCGAAGTCGCGATCAAAGTACTGCCTGGCTTGTTCTCGGTTGACGCCGATCGTTTGCGTCGCTTCGAACAGGAAGCGCGCGCAGCGGCAGCATTGAATCATCCCAACATTCTTGCGGTTTACCAGATGGGCACCGATGGGGGCGTGCCGTACCTGGTGTCGGAACTGCTGGAGGGCGAAACTCTGCGCGAGCGGCTCAAGCGCGGACCGCTGCCGGTACGCAAAGTGATTGAATTCGGAGCGCAAATTGCGCGAGGACTGGCGGCGGCGCATGAGAAGGGAATCGTCCATCGCGATCTCAAGCCGGAGAACCTGTTCCTGACCAAAGACGGACAAGTAAAAATTCTGGACTTCGGATTGGCTCGCCTGACCCAGCCGAAAGAAGCCGAACCTGGGGACGGCCCCGCGCAGGATGCGCAAACGCAAACCGGTATGTTGATGGGGACCGCGGGTTATATGTCTCCCGAGCAAGTGCGTGGAGAAGTTGCGGACCATCGTTCTGACATTTTCGCCTTCAGCGCTGTCTTGTACGAAATGCTCGCGGGGAAGCGAGCCTTCCAAAAATCCACTTCAGTAGAAACGATGAACGCGATTCTGAATGAGGAACCGCCTTCGCTTGCGCAACTTGCTCCCAACACGCCCCTGGCGTTGCAGAGGGTGTTGCATCGCGGTCTTGAGAAGAATCCAGAGCAACGGTTTCAATCTGCCTCAGACCTGGGATTTGCTCTTGAGGCTTTGTCAGACACAACGCTGTCATCGCTGACCGCGAGCTACAAAATCGAGGATGGAAGACCGAGTCAAAATCGCAACTGGCTGGTTGCATTTGCAGTTGTCTTGGTGGCGGTATTGGGAGGGCTGGCGTATTTCTGGATGCGCCCCACGCCAATTCCTCAGGTTTCGAATTATGTGCAGCTCACGCACGATGGATTGCAGAAGGATTTAATTGGAACTGACGGATCCAGACTGTTTTTGACGCTGATTAATTCGGGAATCGAAGACTCGTCGGCGATTCAAATTACAGGCGGCGAACAGACGAGGATCGCGATGCCCGGTCCAAACATGGTTCCTGTGAACCTGTTGCCTGACGGTTCAGCATTTTTGGTCGTTGACGGACGCGGCTATCCCCCCATTGGTCCATTCTGGAGCCTGCCTGTGCTGGGTCAATCGCCGCGCCGCCTTGGAGACGCGATGGGACAGGATGCCGCCTTGTCAGTCGACGGTAGAATGCTCGCCTATGCTTACCTTGACGACGTGTTTCTTGCCAATGCTGACGGAACACAGCCGCGAAAGCTGCTTACGATGAAGAACTTCGTGTCCAGCCTCGAGTGGTCGTCCGATGGGAGTCACTTGCGCATCGGCACCTCTGAGATTTCCGGAAGCGGCGCCAATCTTACGATTGGAGAACAAGCCATCTGGGAAGTTTCGGCGGATGGTGCGAATCCTCATCGTTTGCTTGCAGGATGGAAAAATGCGTCCGATGTGTGTTGCGGCAGGTGGACTGCGGATGGGAAGTACTTTGTCTTCCAATCGCAGGGTCAGATATGGGCGCTGGCTGCTGCCGGACGTTTTTTGCGCGCGGATCCGCAACCGATTCAGCTCACGTCGAGTCCGATGTCGTTGCACTCGCCGCTTCCGAGCAAAGATGGCACCAAGCTTTTTGTGGTCGGGCGAACCTATCGGGGCGAGTTAACGCAGTTCGACTTGAAAACGGGCGCGACTTCACTCTTTTTTGGCGGCATTTCGGCAGAGTTCGTCGACTCAACAAAAGACGGCCGGTTGGTTACGTATGTTTCGTATCCGCAAGGCGCATTGTGGAAGAGCAATGCCGACGGGACGGAACGTGTACAACTCACATTTGCGCCGCGAGCCCCGGTTTTGCCCCGCTGGTCTCCTGATGGCAAGACGATTGTGTTTTTTGAGTTTCCTGCGGGCGCATCAAAGCCGGGCCACATTTTTGAAGTCTCCGCAGACGGAGGCACTCCGCGAGAATTGATACCTGACGATTCGCACAATCAACAGGATCCGACCTGGTCGCCGGATGGGAAAAAGATTGCCTTTGCTGGAGACGCGAATGATGCCGTTGCAGCTGGCAATTCGCCGTCGATTCGATTATTTGATTTTGAAACGCGACAGGTTTCGCCGGTGCCAGGTTCGAAGGGGCTATTCTCACCGCGATGGTCCCCAGACGGGCGCTACATCGCGGCGATGACGAGCGACTCAAGCGCCCTGATGCTTTTTGATTTCCAGACGCAGAAATGGACAGAACTGGCGAGGGGGACATTCAGCTGGCCCGGTTGGTCAAAGGACGGACAGGCGCTCTTTGCGAATGACCCATCGGATAAAGGCGCGCTTGACCGCATCCGCATCAGCGACCACAAGGTCGAGCGGGTTATCGAGCTGAAAGACTTTGTGGTTACGGGCCTCGGCGGAGGCTCATTCTCGCTCGCCCCGGATGGATCGCCCCTGCTGCTCCGCGACAGGGGAACGCAGGACGTGTACGCGCTCGACTGGGTGCAGCCCTGAGCGGAAGGCTTGGGTTTTCCTTCGCGGCATAGGGTACTAGCGACTTTCTCGGCAAATCCCTTTGACCCCGTTCGAGATGTCAGTGGCGCGACGCTAAGGTTTCTTAGCCCAATCCGCAACCGAGACCTGACAAGCGCTGAACCCGACTTCGATGACTCCCGTGTTCTTGATGTCAAAGACCACGTGCGACGGAATTTGGAATGAGTCGACTTTTGCATAGTCGATGCGAACAGTGACTTGAGTTTGCGGAGCGGAGGGCGGCTGATTGACCTGGGATGCAATGGTCGAGATGACAAGTCCGTCGGGAGTGCTGACATACACGGGCTTGGCCAGGACTTTGAGATCGGGAGTGACCACAAGGACCTGGGTTAGAAGCATGTTCTTGTCGTAATCCTCGTCGAATGACGTGCCGCTCGATGTGCCACCCAGGTGAATGCCTGTTTCTGTGTTGGTGATATTGAATGTACTGTCGGGAAGTGGAACCATGCTGCCATTCATGTAGGCGTTCCAACTCTGGAAGAAGCCAGCGACCGTAGTCTCAAGCCCATCGCGCATCTGATTTGTTGCCTGCTCTTTTCCCGCGGGCGGGACTCCATCGCTGCTCCATTCCAACGAGCCCTTGCCTTTCAGTTGATCCGACACAGAGAGGTGGACAGTCTGCAAATACTTCAAGATTGGACTGTCATCGGGAATCTCTGTCCCCGCAAAACGACCCAACATTGCTTTCCAGTCGATGGTTGCTTCACATCGAAAGGACTTCAGCCCGCTCACTGTGGGCGTGTAGTACTGTGCGTGGGCAGCCGATAAGCGGTCGCGCGCAGAATTATCCTGAGCTATTGCCAATGCGCAAAATTGGCACGAGACTGCGCAGAGAAGGATGCTAAGAGTCTTGCGGGTCATGCATGAACTATAACGCGTGCAGTTCTCGCCCCCCATTAATCTCGTCGTACGAGGGAAGGCGGAACCCTGGAAAAGATGTTTTCTGGATGGATTGGTGGAGCTGAGCGGGATCGAACCGCTGGCCTCCTCGTTGCGAACGAGGCGCTCTCCCAGCTGAGCTACAGCCCCACGACTTATTTAGTTTACCAGCGGACGACCAATCGGGAAAGGCGCCTCACATTTTGCCGCTGCGGGCGCGTTCCATTGCATACGGACGGCTCTGCCGGTCCGGAACTAATAGTAATAACGCGTCTTGAGTGTCCAGGGCGACTTGGGATAGCGGCGATGGAGCAACTCAAACGCGGCCTTGCTGGCCGGCGTGTATTCCGACTTTGAGTCAGACCCCGCATTGGGATTCCACGTCTGGCACGCATAGTGTGTGGCACGAACAGTCAGTGCCAGGGCTTCAGGAACTTGCGGATCCTCCGAGTGGTCCACAGCATAGTCGATGACTCGCTGGCCAATGAGCGCAGCGGAATCCGGCAGTTTCTGCAAGCGCTGATACTCGGCATCGGCGAGAGTCTTATCCTCTGCCGACATGAAGGTGGGAACCGGCTGCATCGCTTGCCGCGAAGAATCAACAGCATCGCGGTTGTCCCAGGGCTTGCACCACCAGTTATTGCGTAGTTCGTCGAAATAGCTATAGCTGGCGACGCGCGAGACGCCGGCTTCGAGGTAGGGCCGGATGCCGGGATTGCGCAGGATTGCCAGGGACGTTGAAAAGCCGACGCCGGTACCCGACATCTGACTCAGGGAATTGGGCAACAGCGGAGCGAGCGTGGCTGCGCTTGCCGCATCCTGCAGCATGACGCTTCGAGTCCAGGCCATTACCGCCAGGTCTCTGCGCAGATTTGCGGGCAGGCCTGTTGAATTCACAGCTTCAATCAGCTTGCGAAGGGGCGTCTCCCGATTGAACACAGCGACAGCGTCCGCGTCGAACTCGAGCGGTTGCTTGAGCTCGGGACAGTCCGCGGGCTCGTTGGTGGCATGCGCATCCTTGTTGCACTGAGCCCGCAGGTCCTCCGCTCCTTCTGATCCTGTTGAGAGAGCGAAACGCGGCGCATAATCGAGAAATTCATTGAAGCTTCGCGCTACCGCCATGCGCTCCCCAAGCAGGGCATTCAGATTCGAACTTGGTTTTTGCTTGCGAAGAGTAGGCAGCGTCGCATCCAACAGAACTCGCGCCTCATCGGCACGCCCAACGCCGATCAGCAGACGCACACGATGAAAAAAGGCAGTATCGTAGGCGGGCGATCCCGATGGAATCTTCGCGGCGGCATCCAGGAGAGCAGGTGCGAACTCATCCGATGGATCAGCTTTGACCAGCGCGAGAACTAACCACGGAAGTGCGTGGTTCTGCTGCCAGGCAGAAAAAGCCGACGCTGCGGTACCGCTGCCGCGCCAAGCTGCAATCCACGCCAGGAGCGGAGGCGGATCCTGAATCTTGATCTGCTTTCCAAGCAGCCAAGCGAGGTCCTGCATGTCGTGTGCGAAATTAGCGTCGGGCTCGGGCCCGGCGAGGGCGGCACTGATTTCAACGGCGCGTTTTTCAGGCTCCGTGCGAATACGAATGAAATTCAGCTCGTCCTGGACGATCGCGTGGGAAGGAACAGGGTCAGGCTGCGCGAGCAACGCGGCAAGCATCTGTTGCGCACGCTGCATTGTGGCCGAGTCGAAGTTCGCGAGGTCGCCGCTGTAAGGATCCGTAGCCTTGCCCATCGCAAACGCTTTGCGCACCGTTGCGCGCGCCGCGAGGTAGTTGCCCCAGTCCTTCCAGGGAGAGTTGGCATCAAGCGCGATCGCCGCGAACTGTTTAGCTGCCTCGTCGAATTGCTTTGCGTAGAGTGTCGCAGCAGCGGTCTGATAAGCGCGGTCTGCAACAAGCAGTGCGGGACTATCCGGCGGAGCAGGACCGGGCGCTGCGGTTATTTTACCCTCACAGTTGTTGAACACCGCATCTTGCGCGTGAATCCAGTCGGCGAGCCACGGGCTCCCCTTGCCCCAGGCGCCTGCGCGCTTATCCAGAGTTAACGAGGCATTTTCGAAAGCAGGATTGGGACAATTCAGATAGCTTGGGTCAAACGCAATGTTGCCTTCAAAGTCCGTGGGGAATGTCGGGGCCTGCGCGGCAGGCACGCTTGCCGGCAGGTACTTCGCGCGCGTCAGCAACCACACTCCCGCAGGTTGAGCATTGAAATTGGCTTGTCGCTGCGCCTGCTCAGCCGCGGAGGCCTGCTCCGTGGTGAGGTTTCTGAGGTCTTGAAGAATGTGAGGCGGCTCCGCTGAGGGCGCGTAAAGTCGACTCTCAGCCGCGGAGAGCTTTCCTCCATTGAGGTAGCGGTAGGCAACTGCGTATTCATTGGAGTCAAAGCCCGCCTGCAAAATGCCGAGTTGGCCGTTGGCGAATGCCGATAAGTCGTCGGGCCGCGTGTTGCTGACAAAGACATCGGGTTCGAACCAGGGACCGCAGGCTTCCACGTCGCGCCGAGGAGAGAGAAAAACGGCCGCGACAAAAACCGCAATGGCGATACGACGCGATTTCATTCGAGTCTCCGTTCTACCGAGGCAGGCGAATCGGCACGCCAGCCTTTATCGGGGAATACATACACACGCTTGTCGGCCACGTCAGAAGGCCACGGTTCGGTGGTCGACACGCCAGCGGAGAAGCGGCAAAGAGGATCGCGAATTCGAAATGCATCGAGACCGGCAGGGGCGCGACGACGATCCGGCTCCATGCGGAAGAGCATCGGCACGGCTTCGTCTATCGGCAGGTCCTTGAGCCAATCGTCCCAACTGCACCATGAGGCGAGCGCGGTTATCGAAAGGGGAAGCGGAGCTGGCATCTGGCGGCGCAGATCGAAAAGAAGGTCGCGATAGAACTGTCGCTGCGAGCGGGTGGCATCAAAATCGACTTGAAGCGCGGCGATGCCGGGCTCGTGCGCACTCACAAGAAGTTGTTGCACCAATGCCGAGCGGTTTTCGCTGTCGAGCACTGCCGTCCGATCCGCCTCGATGCGGATCACGGGGATACGCGTGGCGGATGCGGGAAAAATCACCGGATCGCGCCGCGGCTGAGATTGCACACTGGGCCCGACGGTCAAAGTCTTGTCGAGGTAGGCTACCGCGAAACGGCGCGTGTTCAGTGCGTGAAGATCTTCACGGCGTTCCCATGCCCACAGCGTGAATCGAGGCAATGCGGCCATGCGCCCTTGCGGATGCGGCATGCCGTCGGAGCGTACTCCGAACGCGCAAACGAATGCGACGACGGCAAACGAAAAGCTGTTCCAGCGTTGGGAAACGAAAGGCATGAAGATGGCAGTACCACGATGCACCAGGCAGAGAGGGAAATCAAGTCATTGGCCCAGTGGCGAGTCGGAGTCACGACTACTGCCGGGCAGCTTAGTTCTCTCTCAGCGAGCGAATGTGTATGTGCCACACAGATCCGTCGAATGCTGAAGAGCATCAAAGGTGAATACCGGTGCGCCAGTTCCAGAGAAGAAAGCGACTTGCAGCGTACGACCGGAAACATATGTCGCCATCCACTGCGTATCCTCGCTGCCGCAGAGCGTGTTGTGATGCAGGAAGCGCTTTGCGGCAGGCACAGTGAGGTGGTAGAGGGTGCCAGTGCCGCCGGAGTTCACGTCCGCATCGAAGGCCGAGGCAACTTCGGCGGCAGCAAGGGTGCGCGCCTGAACAATGGGAAATGCAGTGAAGTTGATGGTCACCTTTGCGTCGGAGAGGGCAATGTCGCCCGTGATGGACGTCGCGGTATTGCTTGCGGCACGCCAGTAGCCCTTATCCTGGGCGGCACAGGAGAGCGAGCAGAGCAGCGCAAGGCTCGCGACGGAGGAGAGGAGGGGGAGTATCTTCACTCTTCAAGGATGGCATTGAGAGTCGGAAACGGGCAACCTGGTGCGTTCCTCTCCGAATTCCTCATCCCGCCGTCGTGGGCTTTCAAGAAGGTCGAACGATTCTGAATCCCTGCATGCTCTGACTCTGTAAAAAGCGAAAGGCCGGGGAGGATGTCCCCGGCCTTTACTTCCAGGCCCCTGAGTACTAGACCACCTAGACCGCAGAGCTGGAATTTCGTTAGAGCTGATTCATGTTCGCAAGGAACTCGGCGTTGTTACGCACCTTTTCAAGACGGCTGATCAGGAGCTCCATGGCTTCAACCGGTGACAGAGGATTGAGCACCTTGCGCAAAATCCAGATGCGCTGCAAGTCTTCCTTGGGGATAAGCAGCTCTTCTTTCCGCGTGCCGGAGCGCTGAATATCGATGGCCGGGAAGGTACGCTTGTCCACCAGCTTGCGGTCGAGAATGATTTCCATGTTGCCGGTGCCTTTGAACTCTTCGAAAATGACTTCGTCCATGCGGGAGCCGGTATCGACGAGCGCGGTAGCGATGATGGTGAGCGAGCCGCCCTCTTCAATATTGCGGGCCGCGCCAAAGAAGCGCTTGGGCCGCTGCAGGGCGTTGGAATCAACGCCGCCCGATAGGACTTTGCCCGATGGAGGCACGATGGTGTTGTAGGCGCGCGCGAGGCGGGTGATTGAGTCGAGCAAGATAACCACGTCGCGTTTGTGCTCGACGAGGCGCTTGGCCTTTTCAATGACCATTTCAGCCACTTGCACGTGACGTGCTGCCGGCTCGTCGAAGGTGGAGCTGATGACTTCGCCCTTCACCGAACGCTGCATGTCAGTGACTTCTTCGGGACGCTCATCAATGAGCAGCACGATCAACACAACTTCAGGATGATTGGTCGTGATGGAGTTGGCGAGCGACTGCAGCAGCATCGTCTTGCCGGTACGCGGCGGGGCGACAATCAGTCCCCGCTGTCCTTTACCCACCGGCGTCAGCAAGTCCATCACGCGGCCACTGATGGCCTCACGTACGGTCTCAAGCTTGATGCGTTCCTGGGGATAGAGCGGGGTGAGATTGTCGAAGAGGATCTTGTTGCGTGTTTCCTCGGGCGACTCGAAGTTAATGGCCTCAATCTTGACCAGGGCGAAGTACTTTTCGCCTTCATGCGGGGGGCGGACATTGCCGCTGATGGAGTCGCCAGTCTTCAAATCAAATTTGCGAATCTGCGAAGGGGAGACATAAATATCGTCGGGGCCGGGCAGATAGTTGTAATCGGGCGAGCGGAGGAAGCCGTAGCCGTCGGGGAGAATTTCAAGGACGCCCTCGGCAAAAATGTGGCCTTCTTTTTCGCTCTGCGCCTGAAGGATCTTGAAGATCAAGTCCTGCTTGCGAAGGCCGCTGGCGCCCGGGATTTCCAGGGTGCGCGCGATGCGGCTCAGTTCAGTGATATTTTTTTCTTTTAGTTCGGCGATCGTCATGTTCACCTGCGAGATGGGCGGGATTGTTGTGCTGGAGGAATCCGAGAGGGGGAAGTGCTCCTGGAGCAATAGGCGGGGTTTAAGGTTGCGGTCGGCGCGACCGCGCGATCTGCACTTCCCAGACTCAAGCGGAGTGTTGAAACGCGGGGGAAGAGCGGCTGAAGACTGCGGATGCCGCCATAAGTCGTTGCTTAACTCAACTCGATAATAACAGGAGGTGCTATCAGGCCGCGCGACGCGTCTCTATCGGCCGAGCCGCTGGCACATTTGCCAGCGTCAGGGTGCCGGGGTTAGTGGAATGAAAGCGCTCCAGGACTTCATTTGTGGTGTCCTGCAGCCGTGTATTCGGCTTGTGCAGCTTCCGGGTTGCCTTGCTAGCCAACTGGCAGAGCTGGTAGCGGTTGGACACATGAGAGAGTGCCCCAAATACCAAATTAGAACGCATTACAAATTTC
>Ga0265325_10003174_pt1 | contig 10810 bp, 10 predicted proteins | sample 41420metaG_FD_202090 | JGI IMG/M metagenome (GOLD analysis project Ga0265325, IMG submission 202090) | Rhizosphere microbial communities from Carex aquatilis grown in University of Washington, Seatle, WA, United States - 4-14-20 metaG | ecosystem: Host-associated > Plants > Roots > Rhizosphere...
CGTGCTGGATTTCTGGTCGATCTGGCCGGACAAGCAGGATATCGAGGACGCGCAGAGCCGCTTGAACCGGGCGATGGGAAAGCCGTTTTCTCCGCCGCGGCGCTTCGGAAAGTACCCGCTGGAGAACAAGATGTTTCACCTGGCGGTGCTCTGCGCGGGGCTCTCGGTGATCTGCACCGGGATATTCATGCTCTTTCGCATCCGCACGCCATTTTTCACGCGGAACCCCTACATTTTGGGCGATGAGACCTGGGGCCTGGTGTACGTGCTGCACGGCCTGGCCGGCGTGGGGTTCATCGCGCTGGTAATGATGCACATTTACTTCGCCGTCCGGCCGGAGAAGCTGTTCCTGACCAAGTCGATGATCTTCGGGTGGATCACGCGTAATAAGTACGTGGAGCATTACGATCCCGAGCGTTGGCATGCCGAAGGAGAGGGTTCGCAGCCCGTGCCCGCCAAGTCACCGGAAGCGGTGATCTGAAGCGATGCGGGAAAAACTCGAGAAGAGTTGCGACGCTGTCGAAGAGTGTTATGAGTTCATGCTGGCTTACGCCGCGCAGGGAATTGGCGGGGACGAAGGCAGCCAGTCGAGCGATCAGCTTCGAGGATACCTGACCCGCGCGGTAGCTGCTGTTGCGGGGCTCGCCGAGACATTCACCGCGCTTGTGAAGCAGGACGGCCTGCAGCCCGCCGAAAAATACCACAAATTCATTGCCGTTCTGGATCGCGACGCGCACGACGCGCTGGCCGCTATGGAGTTGGTTCTCTCCCAGCCGTCCATAAGCTCACAGCTAATCGATAACCTGAATGCCTCGATACACCTCCGCGCGCTCCTTACCGATCTGTTCCTGATCGACGAGATCACCAAGCCGAAGCGAACGGTCACTACCTAGAAAAGGAAGCAGAGGAAGTTGAGGAGGCAAAGGAGGTAGAGGAGACGACCTCCTCGCGTTTCCTTATTTGCTTCCTTTGCTCTTTTGCTTCTTTTCTTCCTCTGTTTCGTTTGCATCCTGCTTCGCAAGCTCCTTCTCCCTCCCAACGGCGCTATGATGGATACAGGCGGCTGCTTCTAAGATAAATCGTGGCTGCGCGAGGTGATTGGAATGGAAACTCATGGCAATCGATACGGGATGTTGGGGATGCTTTGGGTGGTTTACGGCGTGATTATGATCGCGGCGGCGGCGTGGATCATCGTCTACAACCGGACGCTTACGGTGATGTGGGGCGCGATCGTGAGCCACGTGGCCGATCCGTTTGCGTGGATGAACGCGTTTCACTTGTTTCTGGGTGCGACGGTGGTGATGGCTCTGATTTCAGCGGTGCTCTCGTTCCTGGCCGGTATGGCGCTGATGCAGGGCGCGGGATCGTCGAGGAGCCTGGGGCTGGCGGCGGCTGTGTTTGGGATGCTGGGAACGCCGCCGGGGGTCGCCCTGGGAGTATTCACCATTGCCATCTTGCTTCCGGCGGGCGCGAAATAGGGGAGGCAAAGGAAGCACAGGAGGCAGAGGAGGCATAGGAAAAGAAAAATCCTAACTCCGTTCGAATTTGGCCGCGGCGGGTTCCTCCTCTGCCTCGTTTGTTTCATCTGCTTCCTTCGCCTCGTGACCCGGTTCTTCGCCATTGGAGCATTGAGCACGTTGCGGATTCGTTCTCGTTGCTCTCCGCGCCCGAGTGATTTAAGTTTCGTGCGCGGGGGAATCGACCTAATGTCAGACAGCGAATCGCCATTGATGGAGGATGTGTTTCGCCCTTATGAGAAGCTTGTCGAGATCACGATTCTCGGCAAGACTTTCCTTGTGCCGGAGAGAAATTCGCTGCTGCGGGCATTTCAGTTCATCAGCCCCGGAACGATTCCTTATGGGCGGTTCTGCTGGAACCAGGAATGCCAGTATTGCAAGGTGAGCTGCCAGCTTTCCGACGACGACCGTTCGCGGCCGATCCTGAGCTGCAAATTCATCGTGTCGGAGGGAATGAACATTTCGTGGCTGGCGCCGGAACTGGTCGGATGCCTGCGCGCGAAACTGGGAGCGGTGGCTGCTTCATCGGCGAAGCTGCGGGAAAGCGACAACGCGTCCCCTGACGGGGAACCAGAGACGGCGCTTGCGGACTCTGATCTCGAAATTGCCAAGGCGCCCGAGGCTCTGGCACGCACTCCTGTCTATCAGGACAAAGTCTCCAATCTGAAAGCGTGAAGCCGTTAGCGCGCGCAAGCTGCTCCGGAAAGTTTCCCGGATCTCCCGTCGAAACTTTAATCGCGGCCCCTTACATTTCTGAATTTCCTCCAGAACTAGAGCTGCGGCCTGCTTTTCTTCTATACTGAACGCGGAAACAGCTTCGAATCGCGCGTTTCACGTCCCGCGCGCAAGTCCGTTCACGGCCGATCCATTTATGAAAGCACTTACAGCGGCGGAGATGAGGGAAGTCGACCGGCTGACGACCGAGCGCTACGGCGTGCCGGGGCTGACGCTCATGGAAAACGCCGGAACGAGCGCGGCCGAATTCATTCGCCACAAGTTTCCGAACCTGACGCAACGACGAGTGGTTGTGCTGTGCGGAAAAGGGAACAACGGTGGCGATGGCTTTGTGATCGCGCGCAAGCTGCGCGAGAGCGGCGCGAATCCAGCGGTGTACTCGTTCGCAACTGCAGACGAGATGCGCGGCGACGCTGCGGTGAATCGCAAGCGCTGGCAGGAAGGCGGAGGAGAATTGCGCATCGTCGCGGACGCGGCCGGTTCTGCCGCCGCAAAAGCGGCGATTGCTTCGGCAGACGTGATCGTGGATGCGCTGCTAGGAACCGGGACGCGCGGGGCCGTGGAAGGCGTTTTGCGGGAGGCCATCGAGGAAGTGAACCGGCGGCGGAGCGCGCAGGTTGTGGTGGCCGTGGATATTCCATCGGGCGCGGCGGCCGATTCGGGCGAACTTTCGGGCGTCTCGGTGGAGGCGGACTATACCGTCACATTCACCGCGCCGAAGATTGGCATGCTGAGTGGGAACGCGAACGAGTGCTGCGGACAGATTTTGGCGCGCGATATCGGCTCGCCCTGGGAATTGGTGGAGGAAATTGGCAAAGGCGACGTGCGGTGGAGCGAGCCGCGCGAATTTTCGGAGTTCGCGATTCCGCGCAAGCCGCAGGGGAACAAAGGCGATTACGGCCATGCGCTGGTCGTGGCCGGGTCGGTAGGGAAGAGCGGGGCGGCGGTGATGGCTTCGTGGTCGGCGCTGCGAGTGGGCGCGGGGTTGGTGACTGTTGCCACACCCGAACCCGCGCTGCCGTTGGTGGCCGTACACACACCGGAAGTGATGACGGAGCCGCTGGCCGCAACGGAAGCGGGAAGCATTTCGATGCGCAGTCTCGATCACGGTTATTTTGATTCCGTGGTGAAGGGCAAGCGAGCGCTCGCGATCGGACCGGGCCTTTCGACGCACACGGAAACTCAGGAATTCGTGCGGGCTGTGGTTGGCAAGAGAGCCGTTCCAATCGTGCTGGACGCGGATGGACTCAACGCCTATGCCGGGCGCGCGGCGGAGCTGAACGATCCGCGGTCTAGGCTCGCGATCACGCCGCACCCGGGCGAAATGGCGCGACTGCTCGGCAGCAGCAGCGGCGACGTGCAGTCGCGGCGGATGGAAATCGCGCGGAAGACGGCGGCCGATTGGAACTGCGTGGTGATCCTCAAGGGGCACCAGACGATCACGGCGACTCCCGCGGGTTCGCTTCGGATCAATTCCACCGGGAATCCCGGGATGGGCACTGGCGGCACGGGCGACGTGCTTACCGGCATGCTCGCGGGACTTACCGCGCAATACGCGGATGTGGAGTGGAGCAAGGTGCTCGGCTTCGGCGTGTATCTGCACGGACTGGCCGGCGACCTCGCCTATGCCGATTCCGGGGAAGCGCCGCTGATGGCGAGCGACCTGATTCGATGTATTCCGCGCGCGTACAAGCATTTTTACAGCGAGATGGGCCGTGGCTAAGCGCGAAATGGTCACGCACTCGTCGGAGCAGACGATCGAACGGGGCCGGGAAATTGGCGCCGCGCTGAAGGCGCCGGCGCTTATTCTGCTTTCAGGCGACCTTGGGGCGGGGAAAACTACGCTGACGAAGGGAATTGTCAGCGGGCTGGGTGCGGCGCGCGAAGAAGATGTGACCAGCCCTACGTTTACCCTGGTGCATAAATACGAGAATGGCACGCGCGTCTACCACGTGGACCTCTACCGCGTGGTGAGCTTCCACGATTTCGAAACGCTGGGGCTGGAAGATGTCTTCAGCGAGCGGGCGATTGTGATCGTGGAGTGGTCGGAGAAATTCGCGCTGCGCATGGACTGGCCGGTGGTTCGCATCCACTTGGAACATGTGGCGGAAGACACGCGGCGCATTTCCATCGACGATGCTTTTGAGGTTCCGGCGAGCCGCGAGAATTCCTGAGAATTACAGCCCTACGATCTGAAATCCCGCATCGACAAATATTATATTTCCGGTGACGCCCCGGCCAAGGTCGCTTCCGAGGAAAACGGCGGTGTCGGCTACTTCGGCCGGGTCCGTGTTGCGCCGGAGGGGCGCGTGCTGCGCGACGAAGTCGAGAACCTTTGAGAAATCCTTGATGCCGCGGGCGGAAATGGTTTTGATCGGGCCCGCCGAGATGGCGTTTACGCGAATGTTTTTTTGCCCCAGCTCACCTGCCAGGTAACGCACTTCGGCCTCGAGGGCCGCTTTTGCCACTCCCATCACGTTGTAATTTGTGACCACGCGCGTGGACCCGAGATAGGTGAGCGTCATAATCGAGCCGCCCGATGTCATTAGCGGTGAGAGCGCTTTCGACAGGGCGACGAGCGAGTAGGCGCTTACTCCGAGGGCAAAGGTGAAGCCGTCGCGCGAGGTATCGAGAAACGGCCGGTTCAGGTCTTCGTGGTTTGCGGAGGCGATGCTGTGAACCACTACGTCGAGTTTGTGCCCGGCCGCGCCGAGGGATTCGGCTAGTTTGTCGATATCACCGGGTGTCTGCACGTCGCAAGGAAAGAAGTCCACGGCGCCGAGTTCGCGCCCGAGTTCCTCGACGGCCGGCTTGGCGCGTTCATTCTGATAGGTGAGCACCAGCTTCGCGCCTTCGCGAACATAGGCCTGAGAGATGGCATAGGCGATGCTCCACTTGTTCCATACGCCGAGGACGATTGCTGTTTTGCCTTCCATTATTTTTGACATGGCTTGCCATTCTATCCGGAAATTTGAATTTCGCGACAGGGTTTGCGGGGCAACGCGGCAAAAATCGGATCAGCGCAGAAGGCGGATCAATTCCCGAACGATGTCGGCGAGCACCGGCCAGAGCACGGCGAGAAGCCCGATCACCGCAACGCCGCGCCGGGAGACCTGCGGAATCGACAGGCCCTGGAACCGGCCGGCGTCCGGCTGATGGCGCGCGCAGAAGCCGCCTTCGACAGCGCGGCGATTGCAGCGCTGGCCGGAAGGTCCCAGATACAGGCATGGTCCCAGGTCGCCGGCGCCAGAAATGGCTTGAGGAGTTTCATCGAAGACGTCTTCCGGCGCGGCGTCTGGGAGATCATCAGGAATCTCGCCGGACGGCGTTCCGGCGTTAACGTTTACGCTCCCTTCGATGGGTCTCGCCACAGTGGCTCGCCTCGGTGGGGATAATCTAACAGCAGCGATTGATGTCCGACACCCGAACTATGACTGCTCCCGCCCATCCGGCACGGATGAAGCTTGAGCCGTACTCCGCCGACATCCGTCTGAGCAGCCTCACGCTGGGCATCGACAACATCCATTATGACGTTTTCCTGAGCCCGCTATTTGTGGAATTTACGCGGCAGTATCTGCTGGACCTCATCCGGCAGACGGTGAACGTGACGCTGGTCTACGGCAAGAATCTAAAGAAAACCACGCCGCCCGAGCACGCGACCTTCCGCAAGCTGCTCACCGAGGTACTGGAGGCGTCAACGACCCAGGCCAAGGCCCTAGGCTCAATCGAGCCGGATGTGCTGCACCGGCTGGCACTGCTGAAATTCATCAACATGGAGCTGGGGAACCAGTTTTCGAGCACTCTGGTGGAGTGCAAAGACTGGATCCGCTCGCGCGGCGAACTGTTCGAGCACAGCGAGCAGGCTCACGTGATGCGGTCGAAGATTTCCGATATTCAGGCGGACCGGAAGAACATTTTCCGCAAAGTCGGGGAAACGATCGGGCATGTGTGGCGGGAAGTGGAGGAAGGCACGCTGTGGAAATCGCGCCGGGCGATTTTCGGCGAAGACTTTCGCGAAACCTACGAGTTGCTGCAGAACCGCTTCCTTTTCGTGGAGGGCGGGAACGACGAATACCTGTTTCTTGAGCACTACGTTCTTCTCGGCAACTTCATGAACGATCCGGACCGGTTCGCCGTTTTCGAGGCGGTATTGCTCGATTTCGTGCGCGACATCGTTTCGGACGAAGACAACTCCGAGGAGCTGAGCAAGGCGCGCAAAGGCTACGAACGCCTTCTCGAACAGGCTCGCCTGCTGCGGTCGGAACTCGCGAGGATCGAGCGGGAGCATGATGAGGTCGCGGCGCGCATCGGAGAAGCGGACGACCGGTTCACGCAAATTTTCCGGCTCCGGGGCAGCGGCTCGCCGGAAGGGCAGGGCGATCTCGACGAACTCCGGCAAAAGACTGTTGCGCAGGAGAAGAAGCTCGCGGAACTGGCTCCGGAGGTCGACGCTGCCAGGCAGCGGTTGGAGTTTCTCGCCGACGAGCACAAGAACCGGCTGGGCGATTATCTGAACCAGCCCGCCAACGCGCGGCGGTTGTTTGATGCGTCCGCTTCGTTTGGTGAGAACGACGCGTCGGCGGAAACACGGCAAGGGCTGCTGGAGGAATGGGTCCACCGGCTGGAAGAGCGCGATCTCGTCTATCACATGCTGGCGGGCTATGAAATCCGCAAGATCCATGGCGAATATTGCCCGCCGATCCACCTACAGCAGCTGAAAAAGGCCCTGGTGAACCGCGACGAGGCGAAGCGCGTGGAGCAGATCCTCGAGCAATTTCCCGCGCGAAAAATTTCCATGAAGAGGCTGGACGACGTTTCTCGCGCCATCCGGCGGCGGACGCACGAAGAAACGCTCCCGGTGGGCCTGCAGTTTGCGGAAGACCTGATGCGGCTGCGGCGCGACCGGCGCAATTACCACCAGGTGGTCGGCTGGATGGACCGCATCAACCTGGTGCGGTCGGAGCACTCGCGGGAGCTCTCGCAGGCGAACAAAAGCCTCTACGAATTCCTGCATCCGGAAGAGGGCCGCCCCGAACAGGACCTGGTGATCAATCACGTGGTGATCAAAGCCGATGTGCGCGGATCGACGGAGCTCACCAAGGACCTTCTGGACCGCGGTATGAATCCAGCGTCGCACTTCAGCATGCACCTGCACGAACCCGTGAAAAGGATGCTCGAAAGTTACGGGGCCGCCAAGGTATTCATCGAGGGCGACGCGATCATTCTCGCGATCTACGAGCACGAATCGACGCGGTCGACGCGGCGCGCGGTCGCCCGGGCGTGCGTGCTGGCCCGTGAAATTCTGGCCGTCACGAACCATTACAACGTGCGTGCGAAAACGACCGGTCTGCCCCCGCTGGAACTCGGAATCGGAGTGGCATTTCAGGATTCCGCGCCGGCGCTCTGGATGGACGGCGATTCGAAGATCATGATTTCGCGCGCGCTGAACTTGTCCGACCGGCTTTCCGGCTGCTCCAACATGGCCAAGCGCATGTTCCAGGCGAATGAATCGCCGTTCAATCTGTTTCAGCTACAGGCCTTGATGGACGAAGCGGCCGGAGACGAAGGCGAGATTCCTCTGATTCGTTACAACCTCAACGGCATCGAGCTGAATGAAGAAGGATTCGAGAAGCTCGGCAGCGAAATCGCGCTGGCTCCGATGGCGGGAAATTTTCCCATGCCCTGGGGCAAAGAGCGCGTGCAGCTTTATTTCGGTGAGGTTCCGCTGGGCGGATCGCTTGAGCCCATTATCGTCCGCAAAGGCTTCATCCGGCAGTTGCTACCCGGCGCAAAAATCGGCCAGGCGGGCAACAAAGCTTATTATGAAGTGTGCACCGATCCGAGGCTGTTCGAAGTCGCGCGCAAGAAGTTCCCTCCGATTTCCTCGAAGAATTAAGAATGTGATGCACGATTCCTTCTATTTTGCCCAAAGACGGTAGCCGCCGCGGAAGGCATTGCTGTTGGCGGCCAGGCGGGTTTTCGGAGGGAGCTTCTTGAGTTTCTTGGCGTTTCCTCCTCCGAGGACTACATAGTCAGGGTTCGTTGCTGCGGAGAGTTCCTGCACGATGTCGGCGATGTGGCGCCTCCACTTCTTCTTGCCCAGGCGTTTCAGGCCGCGCAAACCGGCGTAATCCTCATATGTCTTGCCGTGCTTGTAAGGAAGATGGGCAAGTTCCATGGGCTCGACTACGCCGTCAACGATCATCGCGGAGCCGAGTCCGGTGCCGAGGCCTAGAAAAAGCATCCGGCCGCCTTCGTAGTCGCCCAGGGCCTGCATGGCGGCGTCATTGATGATTTTTACGGGGCAGCCCAGTGCCTTGGAATAGTTAAAACAGACCCAGCCCGCGCCCAGATTGTAGGGTTCACGCAATGGTCTGCCGTGCACGACGGGCCCGGGGTAGCCTATGGAGGCAACGTCATGCGGCCAGTTCTTTGCGGCCGCTTTTACCCACGCCGCCATTTTCTTCGCGGTCATTTTCGGGCCGGAATCGACCTTGCGCGGGGTCCGCTGGCCGCTCGCCAGGATCTTGATGTGCGTTCCGCCGACGTCGATCACCAGGATTTTGTGAGCCATTCGGGCCGCCCCTCCCCCTATTTTATCGAATCATGGCCTACCGCAGAAGCCGCCATCTTTGCATAATTGCTCTTCCACCAGCGGGAAATCCCTGCAATCCATCGACCTTGTACCTAAAAATCATTTTTACTTTATTGACAACGATGTTCGCGAAGTGATATGAGTCCGCCACGGGAATGGGTTGGTGTGGTTCGTTCAGGAGTAGCCGGGCAGGCCGAACAGGGGGCTGACTAGCGCCGCATGCAGATTCGAGTCGCGCTTCTACCAGGATTGATTTGCCTGCTTACCCTATTTTCCCCAGGCGACCGGGTGACGCTTGCTCAAAATCATCTCCCCGAAGCGTTGGGCGGAACAGTCAGATCGCAAGAAGAAGGCGCGATGGAAGGCGTGGTGGTCAGCGCCCGTAAGGATGGGTCTACGACCACAGTCAGCGTGATCAGCGACAAACAGGGCCATTTCGGATTTCCCTCGAATCGCCTCTCGCCCGGCCATTATTCGCTCGCAATTCGGGCCGTGGGGTACGACCTCGACGGTCCGGCGACTGCGGATGTGAGCGCCGTCCACGCCACAGCTCTGAATCTTGCGCTCCGCAAGACCACCAATCTCGCCTCGCAGCTTACCAATGCGGAATGGCTGATGAGCATGCCCGGCACCGACGAGCAGAAGAGTTCGCTGATGGGCTGCGTGAACTGCCACACGCTGCAGCGGCCCGTCGCTTCGACCTATACGGCAGACCAGCTCACCAATGTGATTCACCGCATGTACGGCTACTCCTCGGGCAGCGAGCCCGGAAAGGCGCAGCGCCGCGTGAACGCCGACGCGCAGGCCGGAAGTCCCGAGAAGTACCGCAAGCTCGCCGAATACATCGCCTCCGTCAACCTGAGCAAGGGACCCGAGTGGGCCTATTCGCTGAAAACGCTTCCTCGCCCCAGCGGCCGTGCGACGCGCGTGATTATCACCTCCTACGACCTGCCGCGGGAGAGGGCCATGCCGCACGACGTGATCGTCGACGAGCACGGCAGCGCCTGGTACTCCGATTTCGGCGAGGAAATTGTAGGCGAGCTCGATCCGAAGACGGGCAAGGTGCGGGAATGGCCCGTGCCGGTGCTCCAGCCCGATCATCCCAAGGGCATGCTCGGTATCGAGGAGGATCGGGACGGCGAAATCTGGCTGGGGATGATGTTTCAGGCGGCGATTGCGCGTTTCGATCCCAGGAGCGAAAAGTTCAAGACTTACAGCGCCCCCGAAGTGCTCAACGAAAACGGCATGCCGAAATCGCAGGAGCGGCAGCGCGAGGTAACCCTGCAGTACCGCGTGGACGGCAAGGTATGGACCACCGAGGACAACGGCGAAATCGAGCGCGTCGATTTGAGCACCGGCAAGTATGAACGGTTCCAGCCGCTCAAGAATTTCGCGGAGCCCCCGCCCTATACGATTTACGGCATCGCCGCGGATTCGCAGAACAATCTCTACTTCGCGGAGAACGTCCACAGCTTCATTGGCCGCATCGACGCCAAGACCGGAGAGGTGAAGTTCTTTCGAACGCCCTTTCCGCATTCCTACCCGCGGCGCGTGCAGATGGATGAGCAGGACCGGCTCTGGTTCGGCGAGTACACGGGCAATCGGATCGGCTTGTTCGATACCAAGACGGAGAAGTTCACCGAATGGGACGCGCCCACGCCGTGGAGCGGGCCCTATTACGTGACGCGCGATAAAAACGGCGAGTTGTGGACTGGCGGCATGACCAGCGATCGCGTGACGCGCCTCAATCCCAAGACCGGCGAGTTCGTCGAATATCTCATGCCGAAAGATACGAACATGCGCCGCGTGTTCGTGGATAGCTCGACCACGCCGGTTACTTTCTGGGTAGGGAGCACGCACGGCGCCGCGATTGTCAGGGTAGAACCGCTGGACTAGAAGCAGGAAGGCGCGCGGTGGCGCGTCAGGGAAATATGTAGCGGTGGGGCCAGGCACGGGGGAGCTG
>Ga0265325_10003175_pt1 | contig 10810 bp, 10 predicted proteins | sample 41420metaG_FD_202090 | JGI IMG/M metagenome (GOLD analysis project Ga0265325, IMG submission 202090) | Rhizosphere microbial communities from Carex aquatilis grown in University of Washington, Seatle, WA, United States - 4-14-20 metaG | ecosystem: Host-associated > Plants > Roots > Rhizosphere...
GGATGCGGGAAGCGAGGTCGCGGTTCTCGACGAAGCACACGTTGGCCTCGCCGTGCCCGAGAATGTGCGCCACCTGTTCCGACGAGCTGGTCTGGTAGACGGGCACGGTCACGCCACCGTTGGCGAGGATCCCGAAGTCGGCCAGGTGCCACTCCGCGCGGTTGTTCGAGAAGATCCCCACGTGCTGGCCCGCCTCGATGCCGAGCTCGGCGAGACCGGCGGTGACCTCCGCGACACCTCGTCCGTATTCGGCGTAGGTCATGGTTTGCCAGGCGTCTCCCACCTTGGTGCGCAGTGCCGGCCGATCGGGGATCCGGCGCACGTTGTTGCGGAGTGCGTCGACGATCGTGTCAGCGTCGATGACGATCGAATTGGAGGCTTCCATCGGGTCACACTCCTTCGTGTGTACGGTTGGATCCGACTCCGACGGGAACCGGTTCTGGGGGCAGCGGCGGAATCGCGACCGGTTCCGGTGTGGCCTCCGTGGGACCTTCGACGCCCGGTCCGCGGCGACGGCTGCGCCGAACGACGACGAGACCGGCCGCGAGGAGCAACGCTCCGAGCAGTGCCATCGCCCAGGGGATCTGGCGCTCGACGAGCGTCATCATGTGCTGGTTGGTGCGGGCATCGTGTGCCGCAGCCAACGACGACGGCACCGTCTCGGTGTACGTGTAGCTCTCGGCGATCTGCGCCGGGCGCATCGCGAGTTTCGACAAACCGACCGACAGCGCCTTCACGGACGGGATCGAGATGTACTCGTTGAGCAGTGGTGCGAGGATGCCGATTCCGCTCAGGTCGGGCTGCACGGAAATGCCCTGACGCTGGGCGTGCACGTCGATGAGTGCGCCGGTCTTCGGTTCGATCGAGACCGTGCCGTTGTCGATGAAGAAGTAGTTCAGCTTCACCGGCGTGGCCAGCACCTTCGAGATGAGCTTCTTGCCGGCGGCCGTGAGGTGTGGTCCGACGTCGGCGAGCGCCTGGTTGACGTCGATCCCGGCCGCGATCAACTGGGGCTCGAGCTGCGCGCCGGTGATCTGCATGGGCAGGCCCATCGCCTGCAGGTGCTTGAGGTAGTACGGCGCCACCGGCTTGGTCACGTTGCTCACGAAGTCCATGACCGGAAGGTTCACGCCGGGGTGGGAGTGCAGTCCGCGCACGAGCACCAGGTGGCTCGTGACGTCGGCTTCGGGGATGAAGGCGAGGTAGGAGCCGTTGGCCTTGGTGCCCATCGAGAAGTTGACGCGGTAACTGCCGGGCGCGGCGTGCATGACGGCCTTCGGATCGCCGAACGCGATCTGGCGCGGGTCGGACACCATTTGCATCGTGCGCCGGTCGATGACGTACTGGTACGTCTCGACGGTGCGGAGCGACGGGGTCTTCACGGTGACGGTCTCGTCGACCACCGCCTTGGAGAAGGTGCCGGAGACGGCCTTCACGTGACGACTGATCTGCAGGGGCTCGCTCTTCGGATGGGCGAGGGGCAGGAGCGTCTTCTGGTCGACGTAGGTCGTCGCGGTTCCGGAGTACCGCGCGGTCACGTCGACGTTGAGCGGGAACCGCACCAGCGCCGGCGCGGCCGCCGCTCGGAAGCCGACGGACCCGACCAAGAGCGTCACTCCCAAACCGATCGCTGCCACTCCCCAACGACTGTGTCGCATGGGATCCCCTCTTTCGTGGCCCGGGCAGGCCTCGTATCTCATTGGGCACCTCGAAGCCCCATTGGCACTAGAGACGTTGTGCCCTAGGTCAGCGCCGAGTGTCCCTGCCGAGGTCGCGGGCTGCGGCGTGACCTTCGCCTCTGTCGCCCGACCCGGAAACGGCAGAAGTTCAAGGGTGCGTGCTCGCGACGAAAGGTCGGACCGATGAACGCATTCATGCAGGACAGCGACGCCTTCGCCTGGTACCTGGAGCGGGATCCGACCCTCCGATCGACGATCGTGGGCGTCGCCTGGTTCGAGCGCAGTCCCGACTGGGACGAGTTCGTCACGAAGATCGACCGGGCGACGCAGCTCATCCCGATGTTCCGCCAGTGTGTCGTCGAGCCGCCGGGCCGGATCGCCACTCCCAGGTGGACCAACGACGCCAACTTCGACCTCACCTGGCACGTCCGCCGGATCGAGTCGCCGGCCCCGCACACCCCCGCGACGGTGCTCGAGCTCGCGCGCAACGCGGCGATGACGGCCTTCGACCACGCGCACCCGTTGTGGGAGTTCACGTTGGTCGAGCGCCTCGAAGGCGGGCGCGCCGCGCTGGTGATGAAGGTGCACCACGCGCTGACCGACGGCATCGGCGGGATGCAGCTCGCACTCGAGCTGTTCGACCTCGAGGCCGAGGCACCGCTGCGGGTGTCGACGCCCGACGCTTCGGGCGCCGGCGGGCCCGACACCCGAGCGTTGATTCCCGACAGCCTCGCGTGGGATTGGGGCCGCGCGATCGCGCTCGTGAGCCGCGCCACGGCGGCGGCGGCGCCGAGCATCTGGAACGCTGCTCGTCACCCGATTGTCGCGGCCGGCGAGGCAATCGAGACCGCTCGCTCCATCGCTCGCACGCTCGCACCCGCGAACGAGACGCTCTCGCCGATCATGAAGGAGCGCAGCGTCGCTCGGCACCTCGACCTGATCGAGGTGAGGCTCGACGACCTCAAGCGCGCGGCGGTGTCGACCGGCGGGAGCCTCAACGACGGCTTCATGGCTGCGGTGACCGGCGGGCTCCGCCACTATCACGAGCACCACGGGGAGCCGGTCGACGAGTTGCGGGTCACTTTTCCGATCAGTATCCGCAAGCCCGGCGACGCGCCGGGCGGCAACCACATCACGCTCATCCGGTTCGCGGTGCCGGTGGCCGACGCCGATCCGGCATCGCGCGTGCGTGCGATGGGTCGCTTGTGCCGCGCGGCGCGAGACGAACGATCCCTCCGCTACACGGGCGCCATCGCCGGGACGCTCAATCTGTTGCCGCGCTCGGTCATCGGCGGGATGCTGAAGCACATCGACTTCCTGGCCAGCGACATCCCGGGATTCTCGTTCCCGGTGTACCTCGCGGGCGCGCGGATGGAGCGATACGTCGCGTTCGGACCGACCACCGGAACATCGGTCAACTTCTCGTTGCTGTCGTACGACGGCACCTGCTGCATCGGCATCTCGGTCGACACCGCAGCCATCGCCGACCCGCAGATGCTGGTCGAATGCGTCCGGAAGGGTTTCGAAGAGGTGCTCGACCTCGGCGGCGCGCACGAACCGGCGCGGCAGCCGCTCAGAGAGACGGTCAGCGCGCCCACAGTGCCCGCGCGCCGGAAGAGCCGAACGACCCTGCCGCTCGGCTGATTGCCGCGCGATGCTCGGTTGCGGAGGGAGCGTCATGGAACGCATGGGCAGCCTCGACGCGGTGTTCATCGCGGTCGAGGACTCGGTGAATCACATGCACATCGGATCCGTCGGGATCTTCGAGGGACCCGTGCCTTCGTACGAATCCGTGCGCGCGCTCGTGGCATCGAAGCTCCAATTCGTTCCGCGATACCGGCAGCGGGTGCGCGAAGCGCCCGCGAGCGTCGGCCGGCCCCTGTGGATCGACGACGTCGACTTCGATCTGGATCTGCACCTGCGTCATACCGCGCTTCCGGCCGGCGATCGCTTCGCGCTCGAGAACCTCGTCGGGCGCGTGATGTCGCATCCTCTCGACCGGCGCCAGCCGCTCTGGGAGATGTGGCTCATCGAAGGTCTGGACAACGACGGTTGGGCGATGCTGTCGAAGGTGCACCACTGCATGGTCGACGGCATCGCCGGCAGCGACCTGCTCTCCGTGATCATGGATCTCGAACCCGGATCGCCGCTCCCCGAAGCCGACGCTTGGACTCCCGAGCCGGAGCCGTCGCGATTGGATCTCGCCCGCTATACGGGCGAGATGACGATCGAGTCGGTCACCGATGTCGTGCGGGGCGGGCTGCGCGCGTTGCGCCGCCCGGCGGAGGCCATCGAGCGCGCGCGCAATGTCGCCACCGGTCTCGTTCGCGCCCTCGCGCCCGGGCGCCGCGGCGGCTCGTCGCTCACTGGTCCGATCGGGCCCCGCCGGCGTTGGGCCCGAACCCACGTCTCGCTCGACGACGTGAAGACGATCCGTACCGCGTTCGGCGGCACGGTGAACGACGTCGTCCTCGCCGCGGTCACGCGCGGCTTTCGCGAGCTGTTGCAGGCGCGCGGCGAGCCCGTGGACAACCGCGCGATCACCACGCTCGTCCCGGTGTCGATGCGCGGCACCGATGATCGGGGCAAGCTCGACAACCGCGTGTCGGCGGTCTACGCGCGGCTCCCGATCGGAGTCGAGGACCCGGTGGAGACGCTGGCCGCGATCCGCGGGCACATGGACGAGCTGAAGGTGTCACACGAGGTCGACGCGTCGGCGGCGGTCATCGGTGTGGCCGACATCGTCCCGCCGGTGGTCGCCGCGGTGCTGGCCCGGTCGATCGTGCACGCGCAGGAGATCGCGCAGACCGTCGCGACCAACGTTCCCGGCCCGCAGGTGCCGTTGTACGTGTGCGGTCGCCGGATGCTGGAGGCCTATCCCTACGTGCCGATCGCCGGGCACATCCGGGTGGGGGTCGCGATCTGGTCGTACTGCGGCGACATGTACTTCGGGATCACGGGAGACTGGCAGGGCGCCCCCGACATCGATCGGTTGCGGCGGGGGATCGACGTCACGTTCGAGGAGCTCCTCAAAGAGGCCGCACGCGCGCTGCGCTGAGGGTCGATCGGCCCTACTCGTACGCCGGCGGCCGGTGTTGTCTGGATACATGCTGGGTTCGGCGTTCGACGTGTTTCGCATGCGGCAGTACTTCGACGTCATCGTCGGCGTCCGCGACACGGTCGAAGGCATCCTCGACGACGTCGGGTTCCTCGACGACGCGCGGCGCGCGCTCGTCTCGCTGCCGCTCGACCGCTGGCCCGCCGCCCGTTCGCCCTTTCCGGCGGTCGGGTTGCCCGCCGCGTCCGCCTCGGAGCCGCGCATTGCCTTGCTCGCGACCGGCGGGAGCGGCGCCCTCGCATCGGTTGTGGGAGTGGCCCGCGCGTTCGAGGAGAAGGGTCGCAGACCATCACTCATCTCGCTGTGCTCGGGCTCGGCGCTGTTCGGGTTCCCGATCGCCGCGGGGATCGCGGCCGACGACGTGGCCGCGTTCGCGCTCGGCCTGCGGCCTCGCGACTATGTCGACGTCGACTGGCGAGGGTTGCTCGCGCTGGCCCCGACGCTGGCGCGCGGCTTCGCGGGCATCGTGCACGGGGATCGACTCGAGGCGACCTATCGCCGGCTGCTCGGCAACATGACGCTCGCGGAGATGCCGATTCCCGCGTACGCGCCGATCTGGAACGTCGAGGAGAATCGCGTCGAGTACCTCGGGCCGCGGACGTATCCGGACGTCACCGTCGCGCGGGCCGTGCGTATGGCGGTCTCGCTCCCGCTGTTCATCCAGCCGGTCGAGCTCGACGAGGATCACTGGTGCGACGGCGGGATCGTCGACATCTTCCCGGTCATCCCGGCGATCGATCTCGAACCGGGCTCCGACGCCGCGGTGGCGGTCAACGGTTTCTATCCCCCCGAGTTCGCCGGTGAAGACGTGCGCGGCTGGGAACGTCGGGTCGGGAGCATCGTGACGGTCGGCAGTCAGGTGCGTACCTGCCAGCAATCGGAGTTGGCGAGGGTCAACCTCGCCCGGCTTCGCGAGGCGATGCCGGTCGCGATGATCGAGCCGGTTCCGTACGAGAAGGTGCGCGGCCTCGGCTTCTACCGCCAGTTCCTGAACAACGGCGAATGGCCGCAGTTCATGAGAGCGGGCCGGACGGCCGGCCGACGCGCGCTCGAGTCGCTCGCGAGCCCCACCGGGTCGTTCGTCCCACCCGCGCGCACGCGGAACGGGTCCTTCGACTCTGGCCGCCACATCGCCCCCCGGCGCACGCTTTGATCGGCGACTGAAGACGGGGAAACGAGGTGCGCCAGGATGAACGTAGAGCGAGAGCGGATCGTGGAAGGAACCAACCGGATCATCGAGTCCGTACGCGACGCCGAGGAACTTGCACTCGAAGCCGTGCGGAAGTTCGTCGACACCGTCAACGGCATTCTGCCCGACGTTCGTGACGACGCCCCGCGCCGCAAGATCATCGACTCGGCGGTGAAGATGACCGAGTCGCTCGTCGGCGCGTCGTCGGATCTCGCGCAGGAGATCGTTGCCGCGGCGAGCGACGCGTGGGCGAAGCCGGACCGCGACGTCGACCTCACGGCCTGATCGTCGCCGGCTCGGGCTATCCCGAGGCTTTTGTTCCTTGACGCCATCCGGGCACGCTCGGTGCGTGCGGCTCGAGCGACCGCAGGTACGTGATGATCTGGCGCACCTGCTCGGCGGTGAACGTGCCGCCATAGTCGAGGCTCCACGCCGGCATCTCCGTGCCGGACACGCCACCCGACACGAGGGCGAAGATCTGGTCGTCGGAGGTGCTCTTCAGGAATTGGCTCGAGTTCAAGGTCGGTGCGCTGCCGCCTCCGCTTCCGCGGTTTCCGTGGCACTGCGCGCAGTTCGCGCTGAACAGCTGTTGCCCGATTGCCGTGTAGCTCGTTGTCTGCGCGCGGGTCGCGTCGCGGCGTAGGCCCGGCTCGCGCACGCGGTAGGCGACGAAGCCGACGAGGAGCAGCACCATGAACACGAGTCCCCACGAGAGATAGCGATTCAGGCTGCGATCGAGCCACTCGGGTTCGAACGGCGGGGGCTCGGGGCGTTCGCGGGGCACCTCAGGCCTTGCCGATGCAGCCGGGACCCTTGGGCGGGGTGAGGAAGATCTTCGCCCCGTGGGCCGGACCCGGTTCGACCACGCTCGTGTCGACAACGACGTTGTCGGCCTCGATCGTCACCTTGTAGCGATCCATGCCCCGCGGCGCCGGGCCCGTGATGTATTCGCCGGCGAGGTCGTAGATCGATCCGTGGCACGGACACTCGAACCGGCCGGAGCTCTCGCAGTACGGCACATGACAGCCGAGGTGCGGGCACTTCTGGGAGAGGGCGAAGATGTAATCGTTCGCGTTCACCACGTACATGCGACCCGCGGGAACGTACGTGCTCGTGTCCTTCTCGAAGCTCGCGGTTTTGCCGACCGTGATCTTGGCGCCTCCGGCACTCGTTGCCAGCGGCCGCAGCGCCTCGTAGCCGGTGTACGCGGCGGCGCCGATCAGCAGGGCGCCGCCCAATTTCCACCCACCGCGGAGAACATCGCGTCGACTCTTGTCGTCCATTGACACTCCTAGAACTCGATGTACGAGTGGGTCCACGGCGCGACGAACGTCCAGCCGGGTCCTCGGAAGAACGTTCCGATGACGGTCAGCCCGACCGCCATCGCAAGGAGGATGCTGAACAGGATGATCGCGACCTTCCGGTGGCTCGCCCGCGTGTCGGGGTTGCGATCGATGTAGGGCAGCAGCACGAAGATGAGGATCGCGCCGCCGGGAACGAGGATCCCGGCGATGAGCGGATCGAAGTGCGAGAGCAGCTCCTGCAATCCCGCGAAGTACCACGGCGCCTTCTCGCTGGCGGGAGTGAGATTCGGGTTGGCGAGGCCGTGCAGCGGCGCGCTGAACGCGACGCCGAGTCCGAGCACGACCGCCGCAGTGCCCAACGCAACTACGACGTGACGCACCAAGAGATGCGGCCAGGTGAACACCGTGTCGTCGACCGGCCGCGCGGCCTCGGTGACCGACTCGCGGTCGACCACGCCGAGCAGGCGCACGCGACCGCCGTAGAGCGCGGGTGTGGCCTGCGCCATCGCCGCGGCCGCGGGCGCGGCGACCGGGCGTTCCGTCGCCTCCTCGGCGAACGCGCCGACGCTCGCGCGCTCGACGGCGAAGCCGTCCTTGCGGACGCGCCAGATGTGCACGGTGAGGAGCAGCACGAGCAGCATCGGGAGCACTGCGACGTGCAACGCGTAGAAGCGCAGCAGCGTGTTCTGCCCGACTTGCGGACCGCCGATCAGGAGGTCCTGGAGCCTCCCGCCGAAGAGCGGCACGTAGTGGACGAGCCCGGTGCCCACGGTGACGGCCCAGTACGACAGTTGGTCCCACGGCAGGAGGTAGCCGGTGAACGAGAACAACAGCGTGAGCACGAGCAGCATCACACCGATGACCCAGTTGAACTCACGCGGCTTCTTGTACGCGCCCGCATAGAACACGCGGACCATGTGCAGCCCGACGACGAGCACCATCAGGTGCGCGGCCCAGCGGTGGACGTTCCGGATCAGCTGCCCGAAACCGACGCTGGTCTTGAGGTGCTGCATGTCGCCGTACGCGGAGCCCACCGACGGCGTGTACACGAACATCAGGTACACGCCGGTGACGAGCAGGATCCCGAAGAGCACCATCGCGATGAAGCCGAGCCGGAACGAGTAACGCATGCGCAGCACGCGCTTGGGGATCTTGACCGGGTACACGTGCAGGAACACGTTGCTGAACGACTGGAGGGCGCGTCCGCGTGGAGTGTCCTGCTGCGCGTGCCGGAACACCGATCGCCATGCATCGCTGCGCTTGACGCGTGCCGTGACCCCGTGGTCGACCGACGCGCGGCCGGGCTCGAGCTCGTCGAGGTCGACGTCAGTCATGCGTGAGCTCCCTCGCGTGAACCATCGACAGTGCGCCGGGCGGACATCGGTTCACGCACAGTCCGCAGCGGATGCAGAGGTCTTCGTCGAGGAGCAGGACCGATTGTTCGGGGCTCCCGAGCCCGACATCGTCGGCGCGCGCGATCGTGATGCAGTTCGGGGGACATACGTCGACGCAGAGCCCGCAGAGGATGCACAGCTCGGGGGAGAGCATCACGTTGTCGAAGCAGCGCAGGCAGCGCAGCCCTTCGAGACGCGCTTGCGGCTCGTCGTAGCCGATTTCGACCTCGCCGAATCCGACGCGTCGTTCGGTGGGAGTCGCCGGGATCCGCTGGCGCGGGATCGCGTCGTAGTCGCTGTCGAGGCGGCGGAAGCCGGTACGCAGCTCGACCCGGACCTCGTGCGAAGTCGTTGGCGGCGGGGAGGCGCCGGTCAGCGCGCCGTGGATCGAAGCTGCCGCGCGCCGTCCGTCGGCGATCGCGTCGATCAGGTTCCTCGGCCCGCGCGCGACGTCGCCCCCGGCCCAGATGCGGGGATCGGACGTACGCATCGAGTCGGGATCGATCTGCACGCCGCCCGCCCGGCTGCGCTCGAGCTCGATGCCGGCGCCGAGGAAGCTCACGTCGGCGCCCTGTCCGACCGCGAGGATGACGGTGTCGGCCGGTATGACGCTCTCGGTCCCGGGTTGGAAGGTCGGTGCGAACCGACCTTCGGCGTCGAACACCGACGACACGGCGATCGTCTCCAGGCCCGTCAACTTCGTGTCGCCGACGAAGCGGTGCGGACCTTGCCGGTACACGATCCGGATGCCTTCACGCTCGGCCTCGTCGATCTCCTCGGGATCGGCCGGGATCTCTTCGGGCGACTCGAGCGCGACGATCGTGACGTCGAGCACTCCCGCGCGGCGCGCTTCGCGCGCGACGTCGAGCGTCGTCGTCATCGCGCGCCGGGCATCCTCTTGGGAGGTTGCTGCCATCGGGACCGGCGCGGGCGGGGCGGCGCCCGTGGAAGCGGCGCGCAACGCAGTGCGTGCGGCGTCGAACGCGACGTTCCCGCCACCCACGACCACCACGCGCGCCCCGAGCTCGACGCCGAAGCCCTGGTTCACGTTCAAGAGGTACTCGACGGCCCGCAGGACGCCGTCGAGCTCGTGACCGGGCAGGTCGAGCTCGCGCCCGACACCAGTGCCGACCGCGAGGAACAGCGCGGCGTGCCGGTCGAGAAGACTCGAGATGGAGTGCGTGTCACCGACACGGGCGTTCGTCTCGACGAGGATGCCGAGCTCGATGATCGCGTCGATCTCACGGGTGATGAGCGCGCGAGGGAGCCGGTACTCGGGAATGCCGAGCACCATCATGCCGCCGAGGCGGTCCTGGGCTTCGTACACCGTCACGCGATGGCCTGCGAGGCGCAGGTCGCACGCGGCGGCCAGTCCCGCGGGCCCGCCGCCGATCACGCCGACACTCGGACCCGTTGCCTCGGGAACGTCGTCGTGTGCCGCGTGCCACAAGGTGTTGGCCGCGAAGCTCTCGACGCCGAAACGCTCCGTGACGAATCGCTTCAGCGCGCGGATCGAGACGGGGGCGTCGACGGATCCTCTTCGACACGCGCGCTCGCAGGGTGCGGCGCACACCCGCCCGCATACCGAGGGGAACGGATTGGGCGCGCGGGCGATGAGGTACGCGTCCTCGAAGCGTCCCTCGGCGATAGCCGTCACGTACGCGCCGGCGTCGGTGTTCACCGGGCACGCGGCCCGGCACGGTTCGTTCGCCCACAGCCACTCGGCGCTCGGTACGGCGGGAGTCGGCATCAGATGATTTTCCGGCGCTGGAGTTGTCTCAACGCCCACGCCATCACGAGCAGTACGACGAAGAACATCGTGGTGGCGACGGCAACGAGGCTGCCGTGCGTCTTGCCGTGGAGCTTCGTCATGACGGCGTTGGGGGCGTACACGAGCAGCGCGATCCCGACAACGACGATCACCACCGCGGTGATGGTCGCGCGCAGTCCACCGATCGGAGGAGTTCCCTTGGTGTCGTCAGTCATGTGGTCAGCTCACCGTGAAGGGGGCGCGCATGCCTTTGCCGTAGTGCTGGGCGATGTTGCAGACGATGTCGTAGTTGCCGGCGGTCATGTTCTTGATGGTGAAGGTTCGGGTGTCGCCGGGTTTGAGGTTGGGGTCGCCG
>Ga0265325_10003178_pt1 | contig 10805 bp, 10 predicted proteins | sample 41420metaG_FD_202090 | JGI IMG/M metagenome (GOLD analysis project Ga0265325, IMG submission 202090) | Rhizosphere microbial communities from Carex aquatilis grown in University of Washington, Seatle, WA, United States - 4-14-20 metaG | ecosystem: Host-associated > Plants > Roots > Rhizosphere...
GAGTTCCGCCATCGCCCGCGGCATATGCCAATTCGATGTGACGACGATGAGTGAATTGAAACCTTTCTCGCGCGCCCAGCGCTTGGCCTCGATCGCATTGCCGAGCGTGTTGAGCGCCGAGCGGTCGAGATCAACGCAGCACGCAAAAGTTTGCTTGTTGAGCGGTATCAGCCGGGTGATTTCGCGCGCGCTGGTGGTGCGGTGCACGCCGGTGATGAGCAGCCGCTGGCCGCGCTTGCTATCGAGTAATTCGAGCGCATCAGGAATCCGCGTCGCGGCGCCGGTCAGCACGACAATACCATCGGCCTTGCCGTCGAGGTGACTTTCTTCGTCCGGTACCTGCCAGACAAACCAGACAAAACCCACGGCCAGGAGCACAATGCCGGCGACCAAGGCGGTCATGGTGAAAAACCCGACCCAGCGGGCAAATCCGGACATCTTAGTCGATAGCCTCAAGCGTGCGGTTGACGGTGTGGCGCGAGGTAAAGGCGGTCACCAGCCCGATCAACACCACCACGGCCAGAACCGCAACATAGCCGGTGATGCCGACCGAGAATGTCCCGAATAATGCCGACGCCTGATCGCCGGCCGGAGTCCTGCCAAACCAGCGGCTCAGCAATCCGGCGATGACAAACAGAACCATGGCCGCGCCGCCGCCCAGCGCCCCGCCCTGCAGGCCAAGAACCAGGAAGTGACGCTGGAAATGGCCGGCAATGAAGCCGTTCTGAGCACCGATAAAATGCAGCACTTCGATCACCGGCCGATTGGTTGCCATCGCGCCGCGCGTTGCGAAGCTGACCGACAGCATGGTGGCGATCAGCATCAGAACCAGGATTCCGACACCCGCCGCGACCGCGCTATTGGCCATGGCGCGCATGCGGTCGATCCAGCCCCGGTGATCGTCGAGGCTGGCCGCAGGCACCTCGCTCGCCAGCACGCGACGCAATTGCGCCAGATCGGCCCGGCCGCCCGACGCGAGCGTGACTACGATCATCCGCGGCACCGGCAACTCATCGAGTGAAAGATCGGCGCCGAGAAACGGTTCCAGCAGCTTCGCCGATTCCTCCCGGCTCATGGCTCGCACATCGGAGACGCCGGAAATTCCTTTGGCCAGTGCCGCCGCGCGCGTGACATCGGCGTCGAGATTGCGTCCGGTGACCGGGCGGACCTGGATCGTGACCTCGTGCGACACGTCAGCCTGCCACTCGCTGGCCGAGCGTTGCACCAGCAGCACCGCGCCGATGGTCAGCGACGCCAGAAAGGTCATGATGCCGACGACCGACACCAGCGCGCGGCCGGAAATCGATTGGCGCGGCACGATCGGCGTTTCGAAACGCGGCGCAGCACCGCCCGGCCTGCGCGGCGGCGCCGTCAATTCCGCTGAGGACTCGTCGCTCATCTCATGCACTCGCCGCTAATCATAGATGTGCAGCCGTCCCTCGTGCAGCACGAGGCGGCGAGCGTCATATTGGTCCATCAATGCGATGTCGTGGGTGGCAATCAGCACCGAGGTGCCGGACTTGTTCAGTTCGATGAACAGCCGCAGCAGTCGTTGCGCCAGACTTGGGTCGACGTTTCCGGTCGGCTCGTCGGCAAGCAACAATTGCGGCCGCGCAATCACCGCGCGTGCGATCGCCGCGCGCTGCTTCTCGCCGCCGGACAGAACCGGCGGCAAGGCCCACATGCGATCGCCGAGGCCGACCCAGTTGAGCAATTCGACGACCTCGTCGCGATAGGTGTCCTCCTGGCGTCCGCTGACGCGCAGCGGCAGCGCGACATTCTCATAGGTCGTCATGTGGTCGAGCAGGCGAAAATCCTGGAACACGATGCCGATGCGGCGGCGCAACGTCGACAGCGCATCTTTGTTGAGGGTCGCGACGTCGTGGCCGAATTGCGTGATCAGCCCGCGGGTCGGCCGGAGCGAGAGAAACAAAAGCCGCAGCAGCGAGGTCTTGCCGGCGCCTGAGGGGCCGGTGAGAAACTGAAACGAATGCGGGTCGATCCGGAACGAGAGGTCACGCAGAACCTCCGGTCCCAATCCATATCGCAGCCCGACATTCTCGAATCGAACCAAACCCGCCATCCCCGGGGCTTTCCCCCGCTGCCGCCACATTTGCCACGAGCCGGCCCGGGCAAAGCGGCGCAGTCCGCGTATTTACAGCAATATCACGGCCTCGCCACCGCCGCCCCGCCGCCAGACCGGCCAAACCATGGTTTCCTAAGCATTAACGGTCGCCTGCTACGCTCATTCGATCAATTTGTCTGGCGCCAATGCTGATCGTCTGCCCGTCCTGCGCGACTTCCTACATGATCGAGCCGGCTTCATTGGGGCCGGACGGTCGAACCGTGCGTTGCGCGCGCTGCAAGACGTCATGGTTTGCCGGCGGCCAGAAATCCGAAGTCTCCAGCTTCGTCGACGACGTGATTGCCGAAGCCGAGGCGCGCGACGAGCCGATGCCGACGCGACGACAGGCCACGGCAAGCGATGCCGGCGGCGACGATTTTGGCGAGGAGTCGGCGCAATCCGCGGCAGGCATCCCGAACCACGACCCTGCGCCGCAACATCCGCTGCCGCACCCCGCGCATGGCGACATACCGCCGGCAGATGCGCCGCCAATCGTCCCGCCGATGGGCGATGCGGGCGCGTCCGAATCCGATAACGATGACATCGAAAGTTTCGCCACGCGGCGCAGCCGCTCGCAGGCGCGGCGCAAAGGTAAGCGCAAGTCATCGAAATGGACCGCGATCATCCTGGTGCTGTTCGGCTTCAACGTGGCGCTGATCGGCGCGCGCAACGAGGTCGTGCGTTATTTGCCGCAGACGGCGTCGCTGTTCGCCGCCATCGGGCTCCCCGTGAACGTGCGGCAACTGACCTTCAACGACGTCAAGATCAGCAAGGAAGATCATGACGGCGTCGCTGTGCTGTCGGTCGAAGGCAATATCGTCAGCCAGTCCAGCAAGGTCGTCGAAGTGCCGCAGCTGCGCCTCGCGGTGCGCAATGCGACCGGCCAGGAAATCTATGCATGGACCGCGCGAGCTTCACGCAGCACCCTGGGGCCCGGCGAAAAATTACCGTTCCGCGCCCGCCTGGCCTCGCCGCCCGCCGACGCCAGCGACGTCATGGTGCGTTTCGTCAATGCGCGAGATTCCGTGGACGGAGATAAATAATGGCCCGCATTCTCGTCGCCGAGGACGACGACGCGATCCGCGGACTTGTTGTCAGGGCGCTTGAATATGACGGCCATCACGCCGTCGCGGCATGTAATGGCGAGCAAGCGTTCAGCAAACTCTCGCTCGATGCCGGCTTTGAGCTTTTGCTGAGCGATGTCAAAATGCCGGCGATGAACGGCATTGAGCTGGCGATGGCGGCCGCGCGCCAGGATCCCGATCTGGTGATCCTGCTGATGACCGGCTTTGCCGATCAGCGCGAGCACGCCCACGATCTCGACGCATTGGTTCACGACGTGATCGCCAAGCCGTTTTCGGTCGATCAGATTCGCGGCGCCGTCAGCGAGGCGCTGGTTCGACGCCAATAAGCGTCAAAAGCCTTTCAGCAGGCGCTCGATATAGTCGAGCTCGAGCTGCGGCCGGCTGGGTTCGGAATACCGCCGACGCAATTCCTCAAGCACACGGCGCGCCCGCTGGACGTCGATTTCGCCCGGCACCTTGACCGTGACGTCGTCGCCATATTCGCGGCCGCGCATCGGCCGGCCGAGCGGATCGGTATCGCGTTGCGCGCGCGCCTGGCCACGCCGGCCGGGCTGCCCCGGACCCGGACCGATGCCATTCTGCTGCATCGCCTGCGCCATGCCTTGCGCGCCCTTGCGCATCGCCTCGAGCGCGCGGCCTTGTGAATCCACGGCGCTGTCGGCATCGCCGTCGCCGAGCTGGCCTTCGGCATCGCCCATCGCCTCGCCGGCCTGGCCGAGCTCGTCGCCACCGTCACCTTTTTCACCCTTCTGGCCTTTTTGGTCCTGTTGTGGATTGCCAAGGCCACGCTGACGCAGCTGTTCGAGCAGCTTGTTGAGGCGGTCGCGCAATTGCTGCTGATCCTGCCGCAGATCGCCCATTTGATTATCGCCGCGCTGCCCGCGCTGGCGGTCGCGCCGCGCATCCTGGCCCTGCTTGAAGGTGCGGTCGCGCAACTGTTGCTGCTTGCGGATCATGTCGCTGAGATCGTCGAGCGCCGACATCATGTCGTCGTCGGAATCGCCCATCTCGCCGCTATTGGGCTGCGCGGTCTGCAGGTTTTCGAGCATCGACTGCAACTGCTCGAGCAGGCGGCGGGCGGCGTCCTTGTCGCCCGAACGCGCCAGATTCTCGAGACGGTCGATCATGTTCTTGAGGTCTTGCGAATTCAGCATCTTGGTATTGCGGTCGAGCGGCCGCGCCAGCTGCTGCGGATTCTTCTGCATCTGCTGGGCAAGCGCCTGCAGGAATTTATCGAGCGCCGCGCGCAACTGATCGGTCAGTTTCTTGATCTCGTCGTCGGTGGCGCCGCGCTCGAGCGCCTGACGCAACGCATCCTGCGCCGCGCGCAGTGCCTGTTCGGCTTCCGACATATTGCCGTCTTCGATCTGCACCGCCATTGCCCATAGTCGTTCGGCCACGTCGCGCAGCTCGTCGTCGCTCCTGGCGTTGGCGAGGAGGAAATAGATCGAACGCAGGCCGAGATAGACGCTCGCCTCAGGCGTAAATTTGTCGGGCGCCAGCGCCAGCGCATCAAGCGCGATCAGCACCAGGGGCGCGGTATTGGCGTCCAACGCCAGAATGCGACGTTGCTCGACCAGCGCCCGCGCCAATGGCTTGACGAAGATTCGCTCCGGCAAGGTGAATTCATGCGGTTCGCTTTGCCCTTCATTGCCAGCCTCGTCGCGCGCAACCAGTGTCAGGACGACTTCGGAGCCGGCCCAGGGATGATCGGACAGATCGTGAATTGTCTGCGCCGCGCCGGCCCGGGTCCGCGCTTGCGGCAGCGACAGCGGGAATTTCGGCGCGTCATATAGCGGATGCGGCGGCGGCCCGGCGCTGTCATCCGGCTTGCGAGCAAAGGTCGCCCGCGCTTCGACCACGCCATAATCATCTTCCATCCGATAATCGAGCCGCAACGAGCCGCGAGCCTCGCGTTCCGGGTCATGGAGCAGCGTGATGGTCGGCGGCCGGTCCGGGAGCGCCGTGAACTTCCAGGTCAGGTCGCTGCTGCCGACGCCGTGCACCGACGCCGTGCCGTCGCCGCGAATGACGAAGCGGCGCTCCTCGGCACCGGCGGGCACCGGCGAACCGGAGCCTGGCGCCGCTTCGATTCCGCCTTTTTGCACGACATCGATACGCACGTTGCCGGTCGAACGGATCACCAGTTGACTGCCGACGGGGACCGCGAGCGGCGCGCCCGCGGCTTGCACGGCTTCGCCCGGCCGCAGGCCCGGCAGCATCACCGGCGCCCGGCCGGTATAAACCGGCGGGTTGACCCAGGCATCGACGCGGAAATTCGTCGCCGTAACCACGCCGTGCCAATCGAAAGCGGCGGTGACGCGTTTCACCCGCTCGCCCGACGCGGCAAAGAAGCTTCCGATCACCAGCAGCAGCACGAGCGCGCGAAACGCCATCGGATCGCGCAAGGCAAGCCGTGGCGATGGCCACCCGGCCTTGAGATCGCGCGCCGACGACAATGCCCGCTCGACATGGACGCGCCACAAAGCCTGCGCGACCGGATCATGGGCGTTGGCGGCGATGCCGTCGGCGACACTGGTCGCCGGCCGGTGCGGCTCGCCGCTGTTACGGTCGAGGCGGCGCAAGCCGTCATAGACGCTCGGAAACCGCAACAGCAGCAGCGGAATGGCCGCGACCGCGGCAACGATCGCAAAGATCAGCAGCCCAACCGCGCGAGCGATCGGCGGCAGCGCGAGCCACAATCCGGCCCAGGACAGCGCCAGGAACAGGCCGACGACGGTCGCCAGCATGGCCAAAGTCGGCCACAACCGTTCCCACAAAATGCTGCGGCGAGCGCGTTTCAGCGCCCGCGCGAGCATGCTGGCGACCGGCGATCCTTTAGCCTGCGGGGGCTCGTCCAAGCTGTCCAAACCACGCTCCGTCAGCCCGGCTTCGGAGAATCTTTCAACAGGCTAGCACGCACAAGGCGCCCAAACCACGCAGAGCCCTCATGCACCGATGCCCGTTTCCTATAGCCATGGCGGCAAGCGATCGAGCGCAATCAATTGGTCGACTTCAAGGCGGGGCCGCACCAAGGCCCAATCGGCGCCTTTCACCAGCACTTCCGGGACCAGCGGGCGGGTGTTGTAGGTTCCGGCCTGCACCGCCCCATAGGCTCCCGCCGACATGACGGCCAGCAGGTCGCCCGCCTGCGGCTTCGGCAGCTCCCGGTCGAGCGCCAGGAAGTCGCCGGATTCACAAACCGGCCCGACCACGTCGGCCCGAATCTGCGGCGCCGACACTGACGTCTCCCGCACCGGCCAGATTTCGTGGTGCGCCTCGTAAAGCGTCGGGCGGATCAGATCGTTCATCGCGGCATCGACCACCACGAACGTCTTGGCCTCGCCGTGCTTGAGAAACAGCACGCGCGTCACCAGGATTCCGGCATTGCCGGCGATCAGCCGTCCGGGCTCGAAAATCAGCATGCAGTCGAGCGAGCGGGTCGCGCGCTTGACCACCGCCGCATAAGCGGCCGGATCGGGCGGCGGCTCATCGTCGTCGCGATAGGGAATGCCGAGCCCGCCGCCGAGGTCGATATGCGTGATGACATGGCCGTCGGCGCGCAGCGTGCGGACGAAATCCGCCAGCAGCGCGAAGGCGTCGCCGAACGGATCGAGATCGGTGATCTGGCTGCCGATATGCATATCGACGCCGGCGACCTTGAGGCCGGGCAGCGTCGCGGCCAGCGCGTAAACCTCGCGCGCACGGCTGATCGGAATGCCGAACTTGTTCTCCGCCTTGCCGGTCGCGATCTTGCGGTGGGTCTTCGGATCGATATCCGGATTGACCCGCACCGAAATATGCGCGGTGCGGCCCCTCGCCGTGGCGATCGACGACAACAGCGCAAGCTCGGCATCCGACTCGACGTTGACGCAGAGAATGTTTTCGTCGACCGCGAGCGCCAGCTCCTCGGCGGTCTTGCCAATGCCGGAAAAGGTAATCTTCTCGGGCGCGATGCCCGCCGCCCGCGCGCGCCTGAGCTCGCCGCCGGAGACCACGTCGGCGCCGGCGCCAAGCCGCGCCAGAGTCTTGATCACCGCCTGATTGGAATTCGCCTTCATGGCGTAGCAGACCAGCGCGCGGCAATCGGCGAAGGCGCCGGCGAATACCTGGTAGTGACGCTCGAGCGTCGCGGTCGAATAGCAATAGAACGGCGTCTTGACCGCGGCGGCGAGCCTATCGAGGTTCACCGCTTCGGCGTGCAGCACGCCGTCGCGATAGGCGAAATGATGCATGGTGTACTCGGATCGGTGCGCAGTTTGGCAGGCTCAGTTGAGCAGGACGTCGATCGGCAGATCCCGTTTCGGAACGACCCGCGGCGCCGGCCGTGGCGCTCGCATGGTCGGAAATGCCGAAGCCGGGGCCGTCGCCTTGGCTTCGGCCGCCGGCGCAACGCCCCCAACCGGCGCCGCCGAAGCCGAAGCGGGGGCCGCTGAAGCCGATGGCGGCAGATCGAGGCCGCTCTTGCGGCCGCAGCCGCCGAGCGCCAGCGCGGCCGCGAGTGCGGCGATCAACGCCAAGGTCGACATCGGCCGTTCAAACGATCGCATCGTATGCGCTCCCGGGTCGCCGGCACCATAGCAAGACGGCGCACCGGCTTGAACCCTTACCCCGCTTATTTTGCGTCTTTGTCGAGCTTGCGCAGCCAGCGTTTGGCCTGGGCGCGCACGTTTTTCGGCGCCGTGCCACCATAACTAACGCGGCTCTTCACCGATTTCGTGACCGAGAGCACTGAGAACACGTCGTTGGTGATCCTGGGCTCGATCGCTTGCATCGCTTCGAGCGGCAGCCGGTGCAGCGGAAGGTTGCTGTCCGAGGCCTTGGCGACGATTCGCCCGGTCAGATGATGGGCGTCGCGGAACGGGATCTTCAGCGTCCGCACCAGCCAGTCGGCGAGATCGGTCGCGGTCGCGTAGCCCTCGCCGGCGGCTTTCTTCATGCGCGCCTCGTTGGGCAACATGTCGCCGACCATGCCGGTCATCGCCGCCAGCGACAGCGACAGCGCCGACAGCGCATCCATCATGCCTTCTTTGTCTTCCTGCATATCCTTGGCGTAAGCCAGCGGCAGGCCTTTCATCACGATCATCAGCGCGTTGAGCGCGCCGATGATGCGGCCGGCCTTGCCGCGCACCAGTTCGGCCGCGTCGGGATTGCGCTTTTGCGGCATCATCGAGGAGCCGGTGGTGAATTTGTCGGATAGCTTGATCAGCGCGGCCAAGGGCGACGACCAGATCACGATCTCCTCGGCGAGCCGCGACAGATGCACCGCGGTGATCGAAGCCGCCGCCAAAGTCTCGATGGCGAAGTCGCGGTCGGACACGGCGTCGAGCGAATTGGCCGACGGCCGGTCGAAGCCGAGCGCGTCCGCGGTCATGGCGCGGTCGAGCTTGAATGAGGTGCCGGCCAGCGCGCCCGAACCGAGCGGCGATTCATTGAGCCGCTTGCGCGCATCGGCGAAGCGGCCGCGATCGCGCGCCGCCATCTCGACATAGGCGAGAAGATGGTGGCCGAAGGTGACGGGCTGCGCGTTTTGCAGATGGGTCAAGCCGGGCATCACCGTGCCGGCATAGGCCAGCGCCTTTTCGGCCAAAGCCCGCTGGAATACCGCCAGCGCGGCGTCGAGCCCGTCGATCGCGTCGCGGGTCCACAGCCGGAAATCGGTCGCCACCTGGTCGTTGCGGGAGCGCGCCGTGTGCAGCCGTCCGGCCGTCGGGCCGATCAATTCGCCGAGCCGGCTCTCGACATTCATATGAATGTCCTCGAGCGCGCGCTTGAAGGTGAACGAGCCGGCGTCCATTTCTGACAGGATCGTGTCTAGACCTTGCGCGATCTTTTTCGCATCGTCAGCCGCAATGATGCCTTGCTTGGCGAGCATCTCGGCATGCGCCTTCGATGCCGCGATGTCCTGCTTGTACAGATGGCGGTCAAAATGGATGGACGCGTTGATATCTTCCATAACGGCATCGGGAGGTGACGTGAAACGCCCGCCCCACATCTTGTTGCTCATGACACGTCCATCGAAGCCCTAACGGCCCCACAAAATGCCAGAACTATCCGAACAAACCGCAAAAACCTCGTCAGGCCGCCGCTTCATTCTGCTCGCAGGCGCAGTTGCCGTTGGCATTCTGATCGCGGGATCGATTATCGGCGTCCTAACGTTCGGGTTTGCGTGGGTATACGAGATTGCAAGCATCAAGCGCAATGGCGATCAGGCTTGCGCCGCCAGCGCCGCATTGGCGCAAAAACTCAAGCCTTTGGCGCGGGGCGAAGTCGCGGCGGTCAATGTCCCGGACGTGCCGCTGCACCTGCCCGATCTCGCCTTCCATGATGCGGCCGGCAATGCGAAGCGGCTGGCGGATTGGCGCGGGCGCACCGTGCTGGTCAACCTGTGGGCGACCTGGTGCGTGCCGTGCCGCAAGGAAATGCCGGCGCTCGACGCCCTGCAGCAGAAGCTGGGCGGACCTGACTTCCAGGTGGTCGCCATCAACATCGACACCCGCAACCTCGACAAGCCGAAGGACTGGCTGAAGGAGGTCGCCGTCGACAGGCTCGATTATTTCGCCGATCCGAGCGCCAAGGTGTTTCAGGATCTCAAGGCGGTCGGCCGTGCCTTCGGCATGCCGACGACGCTGCTGGTCGATCCGTCGGGCTGCGAGCTCGGCACCATTGCGGGCCCCGCCGAATGGGCGAGTGACGACGCGGTCAGGCTGATCAAGGCGGCGCTGGACGCCAAGTCCTAGCGGTCAGGCGATCGTATCGACCCAGGACGACGTGCTGCTCGTGGACGAGCTGTCCAACACGTTGCTGGTCGTCGAGCTTGTGGTGCTGGTCGTGCTCGACGTTGCGCCTTGCGCTTGCGTTTGCGTGAGCAGGCTCTGCGCCGAATCGATCTGGGAATTGATGGCGTCGCTTTGCGTGTTTGCCGTGGTCTGAAGACGGTTCAGAGCGGCCTGTGCGGCATTGGTCGCGCCGGTGCTGATATTGTTTTGCTGCGCGTTGAACATCGCCGTATTGGCGGCGTCCATATTGTCCTGGTCTTGCTGGATCGATTGCGCGCGCAACTGGCGATGATATTGGATGTCCTGCCAGGCGGACCGGGTACTGATCCAATGAAAGTGATCGTTGAAGCCGACCGACGAAGAACTGGACATCGCACACTCCCCACACCCAGGGGCCCCCAAGCGTCAGGGTAAAAGGATGTCGTTAATCAATTATTAGCGCCGGACCCGCTAGCGCGTCGGCACCGGCTTTTCGCCGCGATAATCGTAGAATCCGCGCTTGGTCTTGCGGCCGAGCCAGCCGGCCTCGACGTATTTCACCAATAGCGGGCACGGCCGGTATTTGGAATCGGCCAGCCCCTCGTGCAGCACCTGCATCACCGACAGGCAGGTATCCAGCCCGATGAAATCGGCGAGCTCGAGCGGCCCCATCGGATGGTGCGCGCCGAGCCGCATCGCCATGTCGATGCCCTCGACATTGCCGACGCCTTCATACAGCGTGTAGATCGCCTCGTTGATCATCGGCAGCAAAATACGGTTGACGATGAAGGCCGGGAAGTCCTCCGACACCGCAATGCTCTTGCCAAGCTTGTTGAT
>Ga0265325_10003183_pt1 | contig 10797 bp, 13 predicted proteins | sample 41420metaG_FD_202090 | JGI IMG/M metagenome (GOLD analysis project Ga0265325, IMG submission 202090) | Rhizosphere microbial communities from Carex aquatilis grown in University of Washington, Seatle, WA, United States - 4-14-20 metaG | ecosystem: Host-associated > Plants > Roots > Rhizosphere...
TGCCGCCGTAAACCGGATCGGAATGCAGCACCACGGTGCCCGGCCGGACATACGCCCACAACGTCGTCGAGATCGCCGCCATGCCCGAAGCGAAGACGACGCTGGATTCCGCCTCGTCCCAAATCGCCAGCCGATCCTCGAGCATTTCCAGGTCGGGATTGTTGATGCGGCTGTAGATCAATCCCGGCTGCTCGTTGGGCCGCTGCTGGCGCAAGCCGTAAGCCAGTTCGAAGAACGCCTTGCCGTCCTCCGCCGTACGGAAGACGAAGGTCGAGGTCAGAAACACCGGCGGTTTGAGCGAGCGCTCCGACAGATGCGGGTCGTATCCATACCCCATCATCAGAGTCTCGGGCGACAAGGGCCGCGTGCCTATGAAGCGGCTATGCCATTTTTCGGATCCCATGGGCGCACCATCCGCGAGCATTTTGCTTCCCGATGGTAACAGCTATGACCGCGAACAGCAGCATGGTCAGCCACCTATTGGCAGACTGCCACCCGCTCACATAGGCTGGGTTTGTGCTGCGAAGGGGGCAAGAGCATGCAAGTCGTCACACCGCATTATTTGTTCGCCGAACGGCAGCTGTGGGCCATTTTATTCTGGCTAAGCTTCGCGGGCTTGTTCCTTGCGAGTTCGCTGGCGAATCGGCGCGACCGCACGGGGGCGAAGGGCGAAAATCGCGACCGCGGCAGCAAAGGCACCATTTACGCCTTTTCGTTTGCAGCCTTTGGGTGCGCCTTCTGGGCACCGTCCGTCCTGCCGCAAGCGCGCATCGCACTTCCGATGGATCTGGTGTTCGACGCCGCGATGGCCGCGTTCTGGAGCGGTCTGTTGCTCTATAGCTGGGCCCTGCAGACCTTGGGCGCGTTCTTCCGAACGTCCGTTACGCTTCTCGACGGGCAGAAGCTGGTAACGCGCGGGCCTTATCGCCTGCTGCGGCATCCCGCTTACACCGGCGGCATCCTGATCTTCGCTGGGATCGGCCTCGCCATGGGCAACTGGGTATCCGCGATCGGCTCGATGCTGCTCGTGGCGCTCGGCTATGTTTGGCGCATCCATGTCGAGGAGCGCGCCCTCAGTGAACGCTTCGGCGCGGAATTTGAAGCACAGCGACGGCGCACCTGGGCGGTCATTCCGCTGGTCTGGTGACGGCGCACCCGAAAATCCAGACGATCAAGCGGCGGGATTGACGGTCAGTCCGACTCCGAGCGTCCTTAAGTCGCTGCGAAGCTGGTCCGCGCCGGTAAACAGCAATGCCCTGAGACCCAATTGTTCGGACGCGCGGACATTCCTGAGACTGTCGTCGACGAAAACGAGGTTTTCTGTCGGAATGTCGATCCGCTGCAAAGCGGCCCGGTAGAAGCGCTCGTCGGGTTTTGCGATCTTGTGTTCGCCGGACAGAAAAATTTCTTCAAAGAGATCGAGTTCCTCAAACTTGTCGCGAACCAGCGGAAAGGTCTCGGCGCTCCAGTTCGACAGCGCGAACAGGCGAATGCCAAGGGCCGACAATTCGCGCATGATCTCCGCTGTGCCTGCGACCCGTCCGCCGATCATCTCCGGCCAGCGGCCGTAGAAGGCTCGTATCTCGCGTTCCCATTCCGGGAAAAGAGCCAGTCTTTCGTTGGTGGCGGCTTCCAGGCTCCGCCCGGCGTCCTGTTGCTCGTTCCATTCCTGCGGACAAATGCGTTTCAGGAAATCGGCCGCTTTGGCCTCGTCGCCCCGGAAGATTTTTCTATAGAGATGCATGGGATTCCAATCGATCACCACCGCACCCAAATCGAAAATGACTCCAACAATTTTCGACGCGACCAATTTCAGATTCTCCAAACTTCTATGCGTGAAACCAGGGCACTTCTTATATCAATTCAAATAGTTCTGTCATTCCCGGCGAGGCTCGCGTGTTAGCGCGGGCCGAGGGCAGGGAATCCAGAACCCTTCGCAGACTGATGGATTCCCTTCCCCTCGCTTCGCTCGGCCGGGAATGACAACAACAATAAGAGCCGACACGTTTTTATCCCGCGCCGATTTGCTCGAATATCCAGGCGATGTCCACGTTGGCGTCTTTTACCGTGCCCGCCAGAACGAGCTGTTCGGTGCGACGGATCGTGTCGCCGCCCAGATAGACGCTCTCCTCGACGGCGACGGGCGTGCCCGAACGAAAGCGCCAGCCCTCCCCGTTCGGCAGCTTCAGGATCACGTCGCCGCTCTGCGCGCGCGAAACGCGAACGTCGGGGTGGATGTGGAAGCGCACGGCGAACGGGACCGCGCCGCCCTTGCGGTCCTTTTGCGGCAGCAGCCGGTCGGCGCCGGTCAGCGCCAGCCCCTGCGGCGACAAGGTCAGTTCGCGCTCGTGGCGGATGCCGAATGTACGGACATAGCCGTCATGGCTCGCCTCTGCGGTCAGACCCCTTGGGGTTTCGACACGGCGCGTGATGACGTCGGCCACGCCGCCGAGCAACCGCGGCCCCAACAAATTTCGTACCCATCCTTCGGTGAGAATGATGCCGGCAGAGGTATCCGCCAGCGTCACGGTGGAATGCGCCGCCGTGCCTCTCAGCGCGGTTTCCCATTTGCGGTGGCCCGCGAGATCCGCCGACCCGCAATTGACGACGATACGCTGGGCGTTCGCGCTGAGCTCGAAGGAGAGACATCCCGCATGGGCGCAGTTGGAAAATGCACCGACCGGCGGCCGTCCGCAGTCCATCAGCACCAGCGTGCGCGCCTCGGCCAAGCGATGATAAGCCGAATGAGGCGCATAGGAGAAAGGCTGACCGCGAACCTCGTCCCGCGACAACAGGCCGGCAATCATGCGTGCGTCGCTTTCCGATCCGCCGTTGAACAGCGCCAGTGCGCCGTCGCCGTGACGGAAGAAGCGGATCATCGGCGCCATGCGGTCATGCGCACCGCGCAAATGTTGGGGCACGTCGCGGCCCGTCGCGGTAAGTGCGTCCATCACCATGACGATGTGGCGATAGGCGTGGACGAGCGCTTCCGGAGAACGGCTGATGTGCCCGCCGTCGGGGAGAATCTGGCGCTCGATCTCCGCATCCAGCCGCGCCAGTCCGCTTTCCAGGCGGCGCGGGCTGTCGGCGAGGCAGATGCCCGACAACGCCAACGCGGCAGCGGCCTCCAGGCAGGGCAATCCCTCCGGCGCTTCGCCGGCCATGCGCGCCAACATGCGCGACTGTTCGCGCAGCGAGACAAACACCTTCGACCGCCACAGCATGTCGGAATTAGAGAGAACAAACCGTCCGTGTCCGAAGATATGAACCAGGCGCCTCGCGGTGACGTGAGGAAGCCATGCGGGTTCCGAGTAATGCGCATTGCGCTTCAGCCATTGGCTGATGAGGTTGGTTGCCAGCGTGCGCGCGGCATCGCCGCCCGCGGACGACAAGGGCGGAAGCCAGGCGAAACTGTGCAGCGCCTCGGCCCATTCGCGCGACGGGGCAACGGAATCGAAAATCGAACGGTCTTTCGCCTCGACGGTTTCGCCGTGAAACCGGAAGCGGCCGCGCAGCAGCGCATCGGCGTCTTCAAGACGGCGCGGCAGCGCGTCATAGGGATGGAAAGCGATACGGTCGGCCAGCGGGCCTTTCAGCAGGCGCCGATAGAGCCAGGTGCTGCGGTACCAGCGGCGGAATCCGCCGAACGCCTTCCACAGCACCACGCCGGCCGCTTCGGGAAGAAGCGCCAGGGACGCTGTCGACCGTTGAGACGGGCGCGCCGCCACACCATTATCCTCTCAACGCGGCGATGTTGGACGCATAGTTCTGTGCGCCGCCCCGGAACACCGCAGTTCCCGAGACCAGCACGTTCGCGCCGGCGGCTATCACCTGCTTGGCGGTCGCCGGATCGATTCCGCCATCGACTTCGAGCGCGATCTCGCGCCCGGTCTTGGCGATGCGATTTGCCGCCGCTTCGATCTTCTTGAGCTGGCCGGTGATGAACTTCTGGCCGCCAAATCCCGGATTGACGGTCATGATGAGGATCAAATCGACCAGATCCATTACGTTGTCGAGCATATCCACCGGCGTGCCCGGATTGAGCGCCACGCCCGGCTTCTTGCCCAGGCTGCGGATGAGTTGCAGCGTGCGATAGATGTGCGGCCCCGCTTCGGGATGCACCGTGATCCCGTCCGCGCCCGCCTCGGCGAATTCCGGCACCAACGCATCCACCGGCGAGATCATCAGGTGCACGTCGAGCGGCTTTTTAGCGTAGGGCTTCAGCGCCTTCACGATCGGCGGCCCGATCGTCATGTTGGGCACGAAATGGCCGTCCATCACGTCGACGTGGATGAGATCGGCGCCAGCTTTTTCGGCCGCCTCGACCTCGGCGCCTAAACGCGCAAAATCGGCGGACAGAATCGAAGCGGCGATGCGGACTGGAGCGGCCATGAGGCTGCATTAAGTGCCGGATTCGACTGGCTTCCGCAAGGCGCGTTGAAGTCTCGGCCCCTCCGTCAACAACAACGCCAGCACGGGCACCCAGATCAGTCGCGACTGGTAGCGGTCGTGCGGTCCCGAGAACAGGCCGCAGACCAGCGCGTTGCCCAAAAGTGCCAGGAAGACGAAGGCCGGCAGCGCGGCCCTGTTCCAGCGCCGGTGTTTGACCGCTTTCCACAGCAGAATGCCGAGCCAAACCTGCGCCAGCAGGGCCAGCGGGTATTGGACCACGTTCACCGATTCGAATCGTACGGCGTCCTGCTGCTGCCTGCCCTTGAGATAGTGCGCGTATTGGCGCGGCATGAAATTCTGGAACTCGGGATCGAGGACCCATTGCTGCGGGGATATCCCGTCGCCGGTGCGGAACATGAAGAATTGCCGGAACGATCCCCACAGGCCAGTAGCAAGACTTGTCAGCGGATAACGGCGAAGGCTTTCGGCCACTATGATTTTGTATTCATTCTCGGGGCCCTTGAAGCGTCCCAGCTTGTTAAACGGGCTTTCGACGCCCCACAGATAATTGTCTGCGCTCGGCGACAGCTGGTCTTTGTAGGCGCAGAGCTTGAGATGCTGCCTTGGGCAAATGTCGTAGAGCGTGCGCTTGACGATGCCGTCGCCCATCAACCGCGCCGTGAGAAAGATGTTGCCCGAACGGCTGATGAACACCTTCTGGGTCAGCGAATAGTTCGCGGCGTACACCAACCCCAGCCCCAGCACGAAGCACGCAATGGGCAGAAGCGGATTTGGCCGCGGCAACCGCACGCGTTTGCGCAGAGCGACACTTGCGGCCCACACCAGCGCGATACAGAGCGCGAGCCCGGCGCAAAGCCCCAGATGAGACTGGTGCGCAGCGGTCGCAAACGCGGCTACGCAGACCAGCAGCGCCCCTCTTATCCAGCCGACTTGCCGCGTTTGAAACGCCAGCAGGTACAGCACCAGCACCAGGACCGGCGTCAGGCAATCCGGTTCGATCTGACCTGCGGACCACGCAATGCTGGTAAAAAGAGCGAGCGCCAGGCCGATGCCGAGCATCCGCCACAGACTGGTATGCGGCCGTATCGCGCGGGCGAATTCGGTTACGACAAACGCCGTGATGGCGCACTGCGTGACCGCCACATACCAAAGGCTCGCGCGCCCGTGCGCATAGAGCAAAAACAGCGAATAGACCGAAGATCGCTCCGGCACGAGGACGCGGGCAAAGCCCTCCAGCACATAGGCGCCCGTATCGAAGAAGACGAAGGGAAAGCGGTTCCACAACGCGGCGTAGAGGAAAATCGGGCACAGCAGCAGCACAGTCGCAATTTCCGCAGCCGGATTCGACAGCGGCGCGTCAGGCCATGTTAGCCGCCCGAACCGGCCCGGCGCTCTTGTTTGCGAATCACTCATATCGATGCTGATGCCAAGGCGCCGATCCCCGGGCCGAAACTGCCGCATCGCCGGACAAACCGCAAACGACGATCGGCCCAACCAATGGTTCAGTTTGTCCCACGACGTTCGTCATGGCCGGGCTTGACCCGGCCATCCAGCGTTAAAGTCACATCGCCGCGCCGACGCGCGGCGACTGGATGGCCGCCTCGAGGGCGACCATGACGAATATGGGAACATGTTCGACGAGACTCCCATGCCTCTTCGGTTGACTTAGAAGCCCGTAAACCTACACTCCGGCCCGGTTTTACCCTCATCCCTTCGAGGATATTCATGGCGGATCAACCGCACAAAGTGGCATCGCGACCGCTTTCGCCATTCCTTACCGTTTACCGCTGGCCCATCACGATGGCGACGTCGATCGTCCACCGGATGACTGGCGTCGGTCTGGCTGGCGGCATTCTCCTTCTTGCCTGGTGGCTGATCGCCGTGGCGTCGGGGCCGGAGACGTACGACACCTTCTGCACCATCGTCGCAACGCCGCTCGGTCAGCTCGTGATGTTCGGCTTCGTCTGGTCGCTCGCCTATCATTCGGTCAACGGCATGCGCCATCTGGCGTGGGACTTCGGCTACGGCTTCGCCGTTCCGACGGCCAACCGGACCGGCATTCTGGTGTTCCTGCTCTCGGGACTTCTGGCGATGGCGTTCTTCATCCTCGCCTACACCGGCAAGGGGGGATACTACCAATGAGCCTCGAAACCCCGTTGCGTAAGGCGCAAGGCCTCGGCTCGTCGCATTCCGGCGTCAATCATTTCTGGCGCCAGCGCGTCAGCGCAGTCATTCTGATTCCGCTGACCCTGTGGTTCGCGGTTTCTGCGCTCGGCCTAGTCGGCGCGCACGAAGCCTCGGTGCTCTATTTCTTGTCCCATCCGCTGAACGCCGTGCTGATGGGCACGTTCATCCTGACCGCGCTGTACCACATGGCGCTGGGACTTCAGGAAGTGATCCTCGACTACGTGCCCCACGAAGGCGCCAAGCTGCTTTTGATGATCCTCAACCACGGTTTTGCATTTGCCGTCGCCGCTGCCTGCGTCTTCGCGCTTCTGCGAATTGCCGTCGGAACCTGAAATGACCGCTTATCCGATTACCGAACATACCTTCGATGTCGTCGTCGTCGGCGCCGGCGGTGCCGGACTGCGCGCCACGCTCGAATGCGCGCGGCTGGGCCTCAAAACGGCATGCGTGACCAAAGTCTTTCCCACCCGCAGCCACACGGTGGCGGCGCAAGGCGGCGTCGCCGCGGCGCTCGGCAACATGGGCGAGGATGACTGGCGCTGGCACATGTACGACACCGTCAAGGGATCGGACTGGCTGGGCGATCAGGACGCCATCGAATACCTCTGCCGCAATGCGCCGGAAGCGGTTTACGAGCTGGAGCATTTCGGCGTGCCGTTCTCGCGCACCGAGGACGGCAAGATCTATCAGCGCGCCTTCGGCGGCATGACCAGCCATTACGGCAAAGGCATCGCCCAGCGCACCGCCGCCGCCGCCGACCGCACTGGCCACGCCATGCTGCATACGCTGTACGGCCAGTGCGTGAAGCATGAAGTGAACTTCTTCGTCGAATATTTCGCGCTCGACCTCATCATGGAAGACGGCGTGGTGCGCGGCATCATGGCCTGGTGCCTGGACGATGGAACCATCCACCGCTTCCGCGCGAAAAAAGTGATCCTGGCGACGGGCGGCTATGGCCGCATCTATTTCTCCTGCACCGGGGCGCACACCCAGACCGGCGACGGCAACGGCATGGTGTTGCGCGCCGGCCTGCCGCTGCAAGACATGGAGTTCATCCAGTTCCATCCGACCGGCATCTATGGCGTCGGGACGCTGATCACCGAAGGCGTGCGCGGCGAAGGCGGCTACCTCACCAATTCGGAGGGCGAACGCTTCATGGAGCGCTATGCGCCCAACGCGAAGGACCTTGCCTCGCGCGATGTGGTGAGCCGCGCCATGACCATCGAAATCCGCGAGGGACGCGGCGTCGGCCCGCTCAAGGATCACATCCACCTGCACCTTTCGCATCTCGATCCGAAGATCATCCACGAGCGGCTGCCCGGCATCCAGGAAAGCGCGCGCATCTTCGCGGGCGTGGACGTCACCAAGGAGCCGATCCCCGTGCTGCCGACCGTGCATTACAACATGGGCGGCATTCCCACGAATTACATGGGCGAAGCGCTGACGCTGAAGGACGGCAATCCCGACACGGTCGTTCCGGGCCTGATGGCGGTGGGCGAAGGCGCCTGCGTCTCGGTGCACGGCGCCAACCGGCTGGGCTCGAACTCGCTGATCGATCTGGTGGTGTTCGGCAAGGCGGCCGGTGCGCAGGCGGCAAAATCGCTGGAGGGCGGCGCGACGCAGCCCGACCTGCCCAAGAACGCAGGCGAGGAGACGCTGGCGCGGCTCGATCGCTACCGCCACGCCAAGGGCCCGACGTCGACCGCGCAGATGCGGCTCGCCATGCAGATGGCGATGCAGGAAGACGCGGCCGTGTTCCGCACCGGCGAGACGCTGGACAAGGGCCGCAAGCGTATCGACGCAATCTACAAGAACATCGGCGACATCGGCGTGACCGACCGTTCGATGGTCTGGAACACGGACCTGGTGGAGACGCTGGAATTCGAGAACCTCATCCAGCAGGCCATTGTGGCGATCGAGGGCGCTTGCACCCGCACCGAAAGCCGCGGCGCCCATGCCCGCGAAGACTTCCCCAACCGCGACGACGCGAACTGGATGAAACACACGCTGTCATGGCTCGACCCCAAGACCGGCTGGGCCAAACTCGACTACCGCCCGGTGCACAGCTACACGCTGTCGAGCGACGTGGAGTACATTCCGCCGAAGGCGAGGGTGTATTGAGTTTACTCCCCTCTCCCCCTGAGGGAGAGGGCGGTTTGCCTTGCACTTACGCAGTAAGTGCTTAGGCAAACCGGGTGAGGGGTAATTCGCGGACCGGGGGGACACGATGCGGATTTTCCAGGGACTGTTTCTCCAAGCTGCCCTGTTCGTGGCGTTGGCCGCGCCCGCACATGCCTTTTGCAGCATCATCGATGCCACGCACCCGCGCTGGGGCGATCTCACTGGCGCACCGCGCCAAATGACCGTGGCCGATGAGTTTGGCGCCGTCGATTTTGTTCTCATCGGCAAAGTTGTCGGGCAGCGCAGAGTCGGCGTGCACAACGACGGCCTGTTCGACGCCACCAATTACCGTGTTGCACTGGTCACGCAGTATAAAGGCAAGCCGCCAAAAACTCTGACGATCTACATCTCGAACACTTCCGCGCGTTTCGACATGGACATCGGTAAAGCGTATCTGCTGTTTGTCTATCACCATTGGGGACGTTACGAAATCGACAACTGTGGCTGGTCCGACGAGATTCCCAATTCCAACCCGGCCTTGCGCGAATTGGATCATCGCGCCGAATTTGCAAAGCGACCGTCACATTGTTGGAAGGGCTTGAAGCACGCCTGTGTGCCCGACCTGCGCACCTATCGCCCGGACGAGAAATCATCAGAGCCGGGAATTCGGTGATAGGAGCACTGATGTATGGTGACAGGAGTACCTGCCGCCACTCCGTCTTGACAGTTCGTCTCCTATAGGATACAACATCATTCGATGATCGAGGTCCGGCAGACCGCCGTTTTCGCGAAATGGCTTTCCGGTCTCAAGGATCGGGTGGCCAGAGCGCGGATCGTGGTGCGGATTGATCGGCTTGCACTCGGCAATCCCGGCGACGTGAAGCCGGTGGGCGCAGGCGTCAGCGAAATACGCATCGATCACGGGCCGGGCTACCGGGTTTATTTCGCTCGGCGGGGCAAGGTCGTGGTGCTGCTGCTCAGCGGCGGCGACAAGAAAAGCCAGGCGCGCGACATTGCGGCGGCAAAGGCGATGGCCGCGAAATGGGAGTACGAGTGATGGCGTTGAAGACCACCCGCTACGATACGGCGGCCACTCTCAAGACCAAGAAGGACGTCATGGCCTATCTCAACGCCGTGTTCGAGGAGGACGATCCGGCCCTGATCGCCCACGCCCTCGGCGTGGTGGCGCGGTCCGAAGGCATGGGCGAGATCGCGAAACAGGCCGGCCTCACTCGCCCCAGTCTCTACAAGGCGCTTTCGAAGGGCGGCCGGCCGGAATTTTCCACTGTGCTGAAGGTGATCAACGCCCTCGGCCTCAAGCTGAAGATTGCCGCCTGATTCAAGCATCCCACCCTGTCGCGTGAGGCCCATTATTGACATTCTAACGTCTCGTGAATATATTGAATACACGTATTCAAAAACGAGATTCCTGCCATGGCAACCTCCGTCCGCCTCGAAGCCGCCTTGGAAAAACGCCTCGACGTGCTGGCCCGGCGCACCGGCCGGACCAAAGCCTATTACCTGCGCGAGCTGGTTCAGAGGGGCATGGACGATCTGGAAGACTATTACCTCGCCGCCGCAACGGTGGAGCGCGTCCGTAAGGGAGAAGAGCAGACCTATTCCGCGGCGGATGTGAGAAGCGACCTTGGCCTGGACGATTAGCTACACCGCCACTGCCAGGAAGCAGCTTCGCAAACTCGATAAGCAGACGGCCCGTCGCATCCTCGATTTTCTCGACGAGCGCGTCGCCGGTGCACAGAACCCCCGCGACACAGGCAAAGCCCTAACCGGCCCACTGCTCGGCACCTTCTGGCGCTACCGGGTCGGAGACTATCGTATCATCTGCGAGATTCAGGACGGCAAGCTGTGTGTGCTCGTCATCGAAATCGGCCACCGCCGAGACGTCTACCGGTAGGGCGCGCACGCATCGCCGCACCCTCTTGAAGCCGCGCCTCGCGCCTCCCACATCGCACCGGCTCTTTGACATCGCTGGAAACGGTGCAGTGCATTTGCGTCGCACGTACGTTTGAGATTAGGGCGCATTCTTGCGGTCAAAAGCTGTCCACGAAGCAAGGC
>Ga0265325_10003184_pt1 | contig 10797 bp, 11 predicted proteins | sample 41420metaG_FD_202090 | JGI IMG/M metagenome (GOLD analysis project Ga0265325, IMG submission 202090) | Rhizosphere microbial communities from Carex aquatilis grown in University of Washington, Seatle, WA, United States - 4-14-20 metaG | ecosystem: Host-associated > Plants > Roots > Rhizosphere...
TCAAGCCTCTCCCTCGGGCGAGCTGTCCCTTCGTAGATGCGCTCATCCGCCGCCAACTCCTGGTTAGCGCGCGCGCACTCAGGATCACACAGCCCATTCTCTGGATCAACGACGTGACCTATGCACCGCTCATCGAGAGAACCGGTTGGCCCTCGCTATATGACGTCACCGATGATTGGCTCCTTGCTCCGGCTTCAGCTCGCGAGCGTGCGCGGCAGCGGCGGCTCGATCACCTCGCACTCGTTCACGCAGACGAAGTTGTGGTTTGCTCGCCGGCGCTCGCGGCCAGCCGCGGCGCCGCTCGCAGAGTGACGCTGATACCCAACGGCGTCGATGTCGGTCATCTTTGTTCGCCGCAGGCGCGCCCGTCGGATCTCCCCGAGTCGCCGGTTGCGATCTATGTCGGTTCGCTACACGACGCCCGTCTCGACGTCGACCTCGTCTGCATGGTCGCGAGCGCCCTCCCCGACGTTACTCTGGCTTTCGTCGGGCCGGACGCCCTCTCGAGCTCTTCGAGGAAGCGCCTGCTCCGGTTGGTGAATGTCCGATTGCTCGGACCGCGACCCTACAGCGAAGTACCAGGGTATTTGCAGCACGCGGACGTTGTCGTCGTCCCACATCTCGTTTCACCTTTCACAGAGAGCCTCGACCCGATCAAGGCCTACGAGTGTTTGGCGCTCGATACGCCCACTGTGGCAACACCAGTTGCTGGCTTCCGTGAATACTCTCGCGAATTCAACGTAGTCGAGCGTGACGCGTTTTCGGCTCGAGTCGAAAGCGTACTCACCAACACTACGTCACGCATCGGCAATATCCAACCTGCGAGCTGGGAACAACGGGCCGCGGCGTTCGAGAGCGTTCTCGAGCGGGCAGTGGCACAACATCGAGACGCTCGCCATCCCCCTGATCTCAGTCCGGCCAGCGAAGTCGCGTGAAGATCGGCACGCCTCGCCGATGAAGCCATCGCGGCGCCGTTTCATTCGACAACTCGTCCCGCCCGCTCTTGTGTCCCTCCTGAAGCGAGCAGCCCGCAATCCGAGCGAACTCTGGACACCAGAGCAGGCTGCTCTCAAGGCGTCGCACGAGATACTCAACACAGGGTGCCCGGCAGACGCGATGATAGTGCGCGACGGGATCAGAATCGGGCTTCACCCTGAGTCGCGGTGGGGCTTCGAGCATTTTTGCTTCATCGCGCCGGAGATGGTGGCGGAGATGGATTCTTTCGTCGCGAACACCAAAGACCGTTCGCGCCTACTCGATATCGGAGCGCTGCACGGTCTCTTCTCACTCGTGTTCGCCGCCAGCCACCCAGGGCGATGCGCCGTCGCCGTCGACGCCTCACCAATAGCTTTCGCGCGACTGCTCTACAACATCCACAAGAACTGCGCGGCGAACATCAAGCCTTTGGAATGTGCCCTCTCCGATAAGACGGGAATCCTGACGATGCACTACGAGTGGGAGCACGCCGTCGCTGGTGGCGATAGCCTGAACCAGAACCTCCTGTCAGCGAGAATGTGTACCGGCGATGAGCTCTGCGCCGAACTCGGATTCGTTCCCGACACGATCAAGATCGATGTCGAAGGCCATGAGGTCAAGGTGATACGCGGTCTGCTCGAGACTCTCAACCGGCACGAGCCGCTGATCTTCCTTGAGGTTCATCCTAAGCGGATCAGGATTGAACACGAGCGTGCCGAGGAACTCGCGGAGATCTTTAGCCGGCTCGGCTACCGTGCCGAGGATTCTGCGGGGGTCAGGGTTCAGCTTGACAAGCTCGCAACCTTCACCTTGGACGAGCGTCTTGTCCTCTGGCCGGTCTGAAGACATGACGAGGACCTGAGCCGCCGGTGCGTCACTCAGCTTTCGGGGTTGCGTCACCTGCACCGCTTCGCTCCCAGGGCTCCGAGACCCGGATGAGTTTTGGCGTCGGATGTCCTCGGACGAAGCGAACGAGATGGAAGGGTATCCGAACCAGTTGGTCGGCTGACCGTCTGACCTGCCGGTCGCGAAGATGGGCGAGGCTGGAGTGCCATCGCTTGCCGACCATGTATCGCTGATACGCCCTCCATCCGCGTCGCGCGATGCGTTGCTGCGTCGCGTCGTTCTCCGGTGAGTAGAAGGCTTTGCAGCGGACAAGCCAAGCCCGCCGCTCGATTCCTTGCGCTGCACCAAGGTTTGCGCCGTGCCTTCGGTAATGCAAGATGACCTCGTTCACGAAAGAAAGGTGGCCAAACCTGCTGATCCGGATCAGCATGTCCCAGTCCTCGGCGCCCCGGAACCACTCGTCGAACCTCCCGGCGCGCTCGTAGACGCCGCGCCGTGCGAGGAGCAGCCCGGGCGGAAAGAGAACGTTGCCGTTGACCAGAACGGCAAAATCTGTCGGTTTGTCGAGGGGCCAGACGACGAGACGGCGCACCTCAAGCCCAAGCCGGTGCCTGCCGTTGTCGGGATACGACCAGCCCGGGATCGGGTGGCCGTCTTCATCGACGACCTCGGCGAGACCATGCGCCCCGACCGCCGCCGAGTCGCTTCGAAGCCGAGATGCGAGGGTGGCCAGAGCATGTGGCAACCAGACGTCGTCGCTATCCAGGAACGTGACGAACTCCGAGCCGGGGCTCGTGAGGCGATACCCGTGATTCCGGGCGGCCGAGGGGCCGCTGTTGTCGATTCGGACCACGCGGAAGCGACTGTCTTGTGCTGCGAACTCCCGTGCGATCTCGGATGTTGAGTCGGTCGAGCCGTCGTCGACGACCACACACTCCCAGTCCGTGAGCGATTGCTCCTGGACGCTTCGAAGGGTGCTCCCGAGAAACCGGTCGCTGTTGAACGCCGGGATGACGATGCTTACTGACGGCGCGCACAGCGGGTGTGCGGCTTCGTGCGACTCGGAGGATGCAACCGCAGCCGGAGGAGAATCAGGTGCGCTCATAGAGAGAGTCCGACCAGAGCGCGACGCCTTGTCTGATGAACGGCTCGGCCATTCCGGTCAAGCGAAACCCGAGTTCGGTGAGCAATGCATGCAGCTCGGGGAAGAGCATATCGCCGACATAGTGCGACCGGAAGTTCGTCTCGATCAGCAACCACCTGGTTCGGCCAAGCGTTTCACGAGCGCCTTCGATGGCGGCTCGTTCAGCTCCCTGAACATCCAGCTTCAGCAAGGAGACCGCGTCCGTGCCGCGCATGATCTCGTCGATCGTGGTCAGCGGCACGACGACCTGACTGGTGATGTCGTAGCCGCCCCCGTAGAAAGCGTTCATCACGTCCGAACGCGGAGGGAGCAACGAAGCGGAATGGGTGTGGCTCGTGACATTGAACTGGACCTCGCCGATGGACGATCCCACGGCGGCACCGACGATCGAAACGGAGTTCGACGAACCGATGGCCTTCCGAAGCAGCGGGAGAATGTCTGGCGAGGGCTCCACTGCGACGACCCGTTGCGGCCGCGCGAGCGCAAGTACGGCTCTGCTCCAGAGACCTTCGTTCGCCCCGACATCGACGACGGTCTCCAACTCGCGCAGTGCGCCCGGCGGCAGGAGGTCGAGACGCGCCCCGCGCGCTAAGCTGGCCGCTCGGGGCCTCGTAGTCGCGGCCCCGAGGCGTGACAACATCCGGTGGTTCCGCACTCCCTCCACCACGCCGTGAGGCAGAAGGGCGATCGCTGCTTCTCTTGCAATCATCAGGCGAGTTTCACCCTTCCAATCGGCTCACGATTCGCGTACGCGGCATGGGCGCCAGTAACTGGTTGACGTACCGGGGCGGCCGCGAATGAGCGGGGCGCACCGTCCACTCATCCTAGGTGCGTTGTCGGGCTTGCCCGTCGATTCTGTGGAACCGTTCGCCCGGTCGTTGAGGGCAACGGGTTTCACAGGCCGTCTTTCGATCGTGGCGGCCGGGTATGACGCGGTCCAACTCAAGGAGCTTGAAGCGCTTGCCGATCACGTCCACACGGTGGACGAGGAGTACGGCAAGAACCATCCGCGCACCTTTGCCCTGTTGCGCCAGATCCGGGGAACTCGGGGCCTTCGGCGAATCTATCCTCGCCTCTTCGAGGAGATCGCATGCTCGGTGCCGGAGCCGGCCTCGTCCGAACGTTGGAAGAGCATGGAGCTTCACCTTGAGGGGCTTCAGTCTCTCCGCTACACGCACTACTACCGATACTTGCTCGAGGATGCGGTGGACGTCGATTCAGTCATGATCACCGACCTCCGTGACGTCATCTTCCAACGTGACCCCTTCGCCGCTCCGGTTACCGGCCTTGAGCTCTACCTCGAGGACGACTCCGTTCGGATCGGTGTGGACGCCTTCAACACCCGCTGGCTCTGCGATCTCTTCGGAAGAGCCTACGTCGACGCGATGCGCGGCCGACCCGTGTCATGCTCGGGAACGGTCTTCGGCACTCGAGACGCGATGATGAAGTACTTGTCGGAGATGATGACGAGCATCGCACGGCGAAGGCGACCGATGGGACCACACGACCAGGGCATTCACAACGCGCTCATCCAGGATGGTCGCCTTCCACAGGCGCAGGTCGTACCCAACGAGCAGGGTCGAGTTCTGACGTTGGGCAGGATGAAGAGCCCACGGGTCGACGATGACGGCCTTCTCCTCAACGTCGACGGGAGGGTTCCGGCGGTTGTTCACCAGTGGGATCGTCATCCGCAGCTCGTCCCCCAATTGCGGACGTTCCGCACGGAGTCTGTGCGCAAGTGAAGGCCTCCGCAGCAAGCTACCGCTGCGGCGCGACCGTGAGCGGCCGGTATCCGCCCCGGGGTCTTCTTGCCTGAAGCGCTGCCCCTGACGCTGATCAGACCGCCGGGACGCATCTCGCTCTCCGGTGTCCGAGAGACGATTGGGTTCCACAGCCTGATCGTCCGGCTCGCCGCGCGCGACGTGACCCTGCGCTACCGCCAGACGCTCCTCGGGATCGTCTGGGTCATCCTGAACCCGCTGCTAGGCGCGGGCGTTCTCGCGATCGTCTTCGGCAACGTGGCGAAGCTGCCGGCGGGGAAAGGCGTGTCCTACTTCCTCCTCGTGCTCGTTGGCACCATCTGGTGGAACGCGGCATCGCAGGCGCTTACGCGGATCTCGACCTCGCTGGTGTCGAATTCCCAGCTCGTCAGCAAGGTCTACTTCCCTCGCCTGGTGATTCCGGTTGCGATGCTCCTGTCCGGTTCGCTCGACACTGCCATCGGGTTCACGTTCATGCTCGCTGTTCTGTTCGCGACAGGCCCCGCGGTCTCGTTCGCGCTTCTGCTCGCCCCCGTGTGGATTCTGCTCGGCCTCGTCCTCGCGACCGGCATAGGCCTCGCGGCGGCAACCTCGGCGGTGAGGTATCGAGACATTCAGCAGATCCTCCCCTTGTTCGTGCAGTTGATGTTGTTCGCGAGCCCGGTCGCCTATCGTCTCGACGCCGTTCCGCACTCGCTGCGCTGGGTCTACGACATCAACCCGACCACGGGCCTGCTCGAGGCGTTCCGTTGGTCGACGGTCGGCGGCAACTTCCCAACAGTCCTCGTTGCGTGGTCGGTGGTTGCGTCGCTCGCCTCCGCACTGGGAGGCCTCTTGATCTTCAGCCGCTGGGAGCGGATCTTCGCCGATGTCATCTGAACCCGTCATCCACGCCAAAGGTCTCGGGAAGGCCTTTTCGATCAGTCACGACACGACGGATTCGGTGACCCTCACCGAGGCTGCGATCGCACGCCTACGCCATCCGCTCAATCGCCGCACGCGCGAGACGCTCTGGGCGCTCCGGGACATCTCGTTCGAGATCGAGCGCGGCAGGGTCGTCGGCCTGATCGGCCGTAACGGCTCCGGCAAGTCGACACTGCTCAAGATCCTGACGCGCATCACCCCTCCGACCGAGGGCGAAGCCCGCCTCCGCGGGCGCGTCGGAAGCCTGCTCGAGGTCGGCACCGGCTTCCATCAAGAGCTCACCGGACGCGAGAACATCTACCTCAACGGCGCGATCCTCGGCATGACACGGCCCGAGATCACGCGCGCGTTCGACAGCATCGTCGAATTCGCTGGGGTCAGCCGCTTCCTCGACACGCCCGTCAAGCGCTACTCGACGGGAATGTACGTGCGCCTCGCCTTCGCAGTCGCGGCCCACCTGTCTTCCGAGATCCTTCTCGTCGACGAGGTTCTCGCGGTCGGCGACGCCGCGTTTCAGAAGCGCTCGATGGGGATGATGCGCGATGCCGCCGACTCGGGACGAACGGTCATGTTCGTCAGTCACCAGATGGCGGCAATCGCCGCGCTGTGCGATCGGGCAATCGTTCTCGAGCGCGGCCAGATCCGCTTCATGGGCGAGACGCAAGCGGCGATCGAGATGTACATGGCGTCGTACGCCGCAGCGCCAGGGGACCGCGAGTCATTCGAAGCGCACCGGGCCGGCGGGGGCGAGTGGCGCATCACGAATCCAAGGCCCGCAAAGGGCACGTTCCAGGTCGACGAGCCCAAGACCATCGAGTTCGAGGCAAGCCGAATCACGGATCACGAGGTCGTCCCATTCGCGTGGGCGAACTTCATCGATGAGTCAGGCGTTATCGTCGCGAGGTGTGACAGTCGCCTTGCAGGGGTTGCTATCGAGCCTGGAGCAATCGATGCATCGTTCAGGCTCTCTCTTCGAACACCCTGGCTTCGACCGGGACGGTACTTCGTGGACATCTTCCTCGAGAACTACGGGCTCTACGACGGCTGGGAGCGCGCGTGCACGTTCGAGGTTCTCCCGGTGCTGCCGTACAGACACACGGCCGACGAGGGCGCGACCGCCGGCGGCCCGGTACTTGCCGACTTCGACTTCGACCTAACCCGATCGCAGGGTCACTGACCTTTCGCGTAGCGCTGCGGCAAGAGACCGACTCCGAACCCGCAGGGCGGATACCGGCCCGCTACCGGTTTCCCGCAACTCACGACAGAGCTCGATGACCCTGTGGAAAGTAACTTCGGGGCTGAAGAACGTGCTGTGTGCCGTCGTCGCAGCGGAACTCATCGCCGGCCAAACCCGATCGCGTTCCTCGAGGAGCTTAACGAGTCCGTCGGTCCGGCCCTCCGGCCAGCGCAGGCTGCAGGCGTCCCAGTCGGGCCCCGGCGGCGCCACCCACTCGTCGGAGATGATCACGGGAACCCGGCCGGCACCGAGAGCCTCGTAGAGCCGAAATGTCGACGTTCCTCGCCCGCGCGGGCAGAGGACGAACCGCGAACGCCCGAGGATCTCACGGTACCTCGCCCAGAGGCCTTCGTATCCGGGCGAGGCGACGTCCCAGAACGTGAAGTCCCTGACCTCTTCGACGATCGCCGCGGGATGGTCGAGCTCGAAAAGCGGCCGGCGGCACGGCGCGGTGGCCGAGCCGACAAACGAGAAGAGCAGGTCAGGGTCTGGGGATGGGCTCGGCGTGTTCGGAGCGCCGAGGTAGCCCCATGCTCGTTGCGACCTTGCATCGAACCCACGTGCCCGCGCATTCACGTACACACCGGGGAAGCTGCGCCATGGCCGGTCTCGTTCGTCGAACACCATGACCTTCTCCCAGTGCTTCCTCGCGACCGGGTGCTCCCGAAGGGCGCGAAGGCGCGAGTCGACCATGTGACACTGAGTGAAAAGAACGACAGCGGCCTGGGCTGGATCAGGAGTCAGCCGGTGCTCGCCGAACCGATCCGCCGCAGCGAGACGTTCGAACGCGTCGACCGGCTGGTCGACGGTATGCGCGGCACCGATTCGTGCAACAAAGACATGCATCGCGGCTGAGTATTGCGTTTCCGCTCCGCCACGGACGGTGCAGCCGACCCATAAGATCAACCATATGAAGGTCCTTTACGTGGCCATGAAGTACGACTACGGGCAGCGCGACTCGGGTCTCAGCTTCGAGCACTGCAACTTCTTTGACGCCCTCGAAGCCGAGGGGCACGAGATCATCTACTTCGACTTCATGACGCTTTGGAATGACCACGGGCGAGAGGAGATGAACCGCCAGCTCCTCGAGATCGCCAGAAGGGAGAAGCCCGACCTGATGTTCACGGTGCTGTTCAGGGACGAGCTCGACCCGGGGGTGGTGCGAACGATCTCGACCGAGCTGCCGACAGTAACGTTGAACTGGTTTTGCGACGATCACTGGCGCTTCGAGTCGTTTTCCTCCCGCTGGGCATCATCATTCAACTGGGTGGTGACAACCGCCTCAAGCGCCGTCCCGAAGTACGAGCAGATCGGCTACCGAAACGTGATCAAGAGCCAGTGGGCGTGCAACACCCATCTGTATCGCAAGCTCGACCTGCCACCCACCTACGATGTGAGCTTCGTCGGTCAGCCGCACGGCAATCGCGGCACGGTGATTAACGCCTTGCGGGCGGCCGGGATCGATGTCCACACCTGGGGACGGGGCTGGAAAACCGGAAGGCTGTCCCAGGAAGAGATGATCCGGGTCTTCAATCAGAGCCTCATCAACCTGAACCTGCCGAACGCCTCCCACTCGCAGCTGCCCGAACCAGGGTCCGGACTCGGACTCGGACCGAGAATGCGCAAGGCGACGAAGCAAGTCCTCGATGCGCTGCCGCTCGGCAAGCAAGTGCTGGAGTCGACGCGGCACCGACGGCAACAACTTGAAGCGCGGCCGAGGGAGGCCGATGCCTCCGCCGCCGAGCTCATCTACCCCGAGCAGATCAAGGGCCGAACGTTTGAAGTTCCGGGCTGCGGCGGCTTCCTTCTCACGGGGCCGGCGGACGACGTGGGGCAATACTACGAACCAGGGCGGGAGATCGCTGTCTTCCACGGCCTTGAAGACCTAATCGATCAAGTTCGCCACTACCTGGCTCATGAAGACGAGCGCCTTCGGATCGCCGCTGCCGGACATGCCCGTACGCTGCGCGACCACACCTATCGCCAACGCTTCGCAGAGATCTTTGCAGCTGTCGGGCTCTCCTCAGGCTCGCGCGGCACCTCTCTCCACTCAGGTGAGACCAGGAGTTCCACTCGATAGAGTCGGTTGCACGCCGATGAGAAGAACCCTCGCGACGGTTGTGAACAGACCGCTTCGGAAGCACTCCCGCGCCGAGGACAAGCAACGCTAACCGGCGGTGGAGAACGCGTCGATATCGACCTCACGCAGCCACTACACGAGGACCGCCTCGACATCTACGAACTGTCGCACCTTCGCCGCTACCAGTTCGTGGTATCCAAATCGCACCCGATGCCACGGTGGTTGACCTGGCGTGCGGCACAGGCTACGGATCCGCCATGCTCGCAAAGCAGTCTTCGAGCGTCATCGGCGCCGACCGCGATACCTCCGCCGTAAACGCCGCGACCTCGCGCTACTGAGCGCTCGCCAACCTCAGCTTCCGCAACATAGACATCCTCAATCTGGATGCGGATGGCGCCTTCGACAGAAGGTTGGGTCGTGAACGGCAAGACGATCCAACGGCTCTGGCGCGAAGAGGGCCTGCGCGTTCCCCAGCGGAAGCGGGAGCGGAAACGGCTCCAGCTCGGCGAGTCGACCGTGCCCGCCAAGCGCCTGCGCGGCGACCGGCCCAACCACGTCTGGGCGCCCGACTTCCAGTTCGACACCACGACCGACGGCCGCACGCTGAAGCTGCTCCACGTCGTCAACGAGGACACCCGCGAAGCGTTGGCGATCCGCGTCGCCCGCTCGATCGACGCCGATCACGCCGTCCGCGTGCTCGACCAGATCGTCCGCCAACGCGGCACCGCTCCCGAGCTCGTACGGCACCCCTAGCCTGACCAGACAACCCATGGAACAACCAGCCCGACTCTCGTAGCGGCTGGACCGACAAACGGGGGCCGGTCCATTGATTCGCCCCGGCGCTGCCGCGACTCGTAGGCGAGTTTCGGACGCCGTAGAGCTGGGTGATCTTCTACACGGGCTGCGTCTCGCACTTTCGGCGGCGTGGTCATTCGGAACAACCTCGAGCCGCAATGAGGCGAGTGGCCGGCGTGTCTTCGGCCAGCTCCAAAACGTTCCTTCGGCGTCTATCGGAATCGGCGGCCGGGACAATCTATCTCAATGGGATGCGTTGCTAAGCGCGTAGATCTTTGCGCACCCAGTTTTCCCAGACAAACAGGAACTGATATGAGAGCCTGTGCGTCTTGCTCAGTCGGCGCTGGATCTTGCCCATTCGGGCTTCAGCCGTCGGGGAAACATTATGAAACTGAACTTGGATTCTATGAATTCTATCTATGAGGCGAGTGTCAAGAATTCTCTCGAGTAGCTCGTATTCTCCTCCTTCGATATTTATCTTGATAAGATCAATTCGATCGATATCATTCTCGTGACAAAACTCCTTGATGTCGACGAGCCGGGCGACCTGTGTGCGTAAGCCCGTCCTGAATGTCGACGATGTCACGCCTTCGACGCTCATGTCTTCATAGCGTGTACGACCAGCCAGTCCGAAATTGTGGACACGCACCTTCGGATTGTCCCTAAATCGGTCGCGGATAACGCTCGCGTAGGCGACGACAGGTTCGAAAACATGAATGGTGCATTGATGGTTGGTGTAAAGCCGGTCGGCGAACTCTCCTTCGTAACCTCCGACATCAAAAATGACCGCCATATCATTCAGAGGATAGTTGTACCTAAGGCGCAGGTCGCCGCCCGCTGCATACCATTTTCGCACCTGAGGCGGTTTGTCGTGGACTGTGGGGCCAAAGATGCGGCACCAAATCTTGCTCAGTGTTCGCTTGACGCCTCTCGCGAAGAGCCTGTGAGCGTACACTCACTCCTCGCGAATGATCAAATCCGACAGGACGAAGGCGAGGCGCTTGATCATGCGCCAGAGGCGGACGTGCCGGCGTCG
>Ga0265325_10003185_pt1 | contig 10795 bp, 10 predicted proteins | sample 41420metaG_FD_202090 | JGI IMG/M metagenome (GOLD analysis project Ga0265325, IMG submission 202090) | Rhizosphere microbial communities from Carex aquatilis grown in University of Washington, Seatle, WA, United States - 4-14-20 metaG | ecosystem: Host-associated > Plants > Roots > Rhizosphere...
ACCGTTTCGAAGATGTTAACGCGGTATTCGTGCGGTCCCAGCGTCACGCGCAAATCGCGAAAGGCTTCCTTTGGCGAACTGGCCAGACGGACGCTTCGATACCACGGCATCACCACGGCAACCTGATGGCCAGCCGCGTGCAACGCAGCAGGCAGAGCGCCGAGCACGTCGGCCAGCCCGCCAGTCTTGGCGAAGGGCGTAGCCTCCGGTGTAACCATCAGGACACGTGCCATTTACCCTTGCGGTTCCTTATTTACCGCGTCGAGAACCCCGTTAATGAATGGTACGGATTCGTCGCCAGAAAATCGCCGCGCCAATTCCAGAGCCTCGTCGATAACGACCGCGGCCGGCGAAAGATGTTTCGTCATTTCGTAGATGGCCAGCCGCAAAATATTGCGATCCACGATGGCCATTCGCTCAATCGTCCAGTTCTGGGCCTTAGCAGTGATGCGTTCATCGATCTCGGCTGACATTTCCGTCGTGCCGACAGCCAGTTCTTCCATGAATTCATCGCGCGCGGGTGGTTCGGGCAATCCGGCGCCGATGCTGTCGTACCAGCAGGCGATTGCCTCCTGCACCGGTCGCTTTGCGAGATCCCACTGGAAAAGCACCTGGAGTGCTCGCTGGCGGGAACGGTGGCGGCCTCCGGGCATGGTCAAACTATTTGCCCGGGCCGATTCGGCGTCGAAGACTGGCCATTTCAATCGCCGTCATCGCTGCGTCGAAGCCTTTGTTGCCGCTCTTTGCGCCCGCACGATCGATGGCCTGCTCCACCGTGTTGGTGGTCAGCACGCCCATCGCAACCGGAACGCCGGTCTCGGTCGCAACGCGCGCCAGGCCGCCCGTAGCTTCGCCCGCGACGTAATCGAAGTGTGGAGTTTCTCCACGAATCACCGCGCCGAGCGCAATCACCGCGTCGTATCGACCCTGACTTGCCAGCGCTTTCACAATGAGAGGAAGTTCCCACGCGCCCGGAACTTTGACAACGTCGATATCGTCGGCCGACCCGCCCATTCGCGCCAGCGCATCCAGTGCGCCGGCCAACAGGCGATCGGTAATGAAGCCGTTAAAGCGCGCGACGACAACAGCAAACTTCAATCCGCGTGCGTCAAAAACGCCTTCTGTCACCTGCGCCATGGGATAATCGTTGGTTCAGGCCCATTCTACCGCATGGATCCGCGCTTCATCCGCAACTTCTCCATCATCGCCCACATCGACCACGGGAAGTCGACCCTGGCCGATCGTCTGCTTGAACTCACCGGCGCTTTATCGCAGCGCGAGATGATGGCGCAGGTGCTCGATTCGATGGATCTGGAGCGCGAACGCGGCATCACCATCAAAGCCCACGCCGTCCGCCTCGATTACCGCGCCGATGACGGCCACGATTATCAGTTGAATCTCATCGATACGCCCGGCCACGTCGATTTCAGCTACGAAGTCTCCCGCAGTCTGCAGGCCTGCGATGGCGCGCTCCTTGTTGTGGATGCCTCGCAGGGCGTTGAAGCGCAGATTCTGGCGAATACGTACCTGGCCCTGCAGCACAACCTGGAAATCATCCCGGTCATCAACAAAATCGATCTGCCTGCGGCCGAACCCGAGCGCATCCGCGAGCAAATTGAACAGGTGATCGGCCTTCCCGCCGACGATGCTCTTCTCGTCAGCGCGAAAAGCGGTCTTGGCATCAAGGAAGTCCTCGAAGCGGTCGTGCAGCGCGTGCCGCCACCGAAGGGCGATCCCGACGCTCCCCTCCGCGCGTTGATTTTCGATTCGTGGTTCGATCCCTACCGTGGCGTCATCATCCTGATGCGCGTCTTCGACGGTCGGATCGCACTAAAACAGAAGATCCGTCTCTTCTCCAACGGGCGCACCTTTGAAGTGGACGGACTCGGCTTCCAGGCGCCTAAGCCCATCCCCTGCACCGAGCTTTCGGCCGGCGAAGTCGGCTTCGTTTTCGCAAACATCAAGACCGTGGCCGACGCGCAGATCGGCGATACCATCACCGACGACACGAACCCAGTCACCGAGCCCTTGCCCGGATTCGAACCGGTGAAGCCGATGGTGTTCGCCGGCCTCTATCCCGTGGAATCGCACGAGCACGGCCGTCTCCGCGACGCCCTCGAGAAACTCCGTCTCAACGACAGCGCCTTCAACTTCGAGCCCGAAAACTCCGTCGCCCTCGGCTTCGGTTTTCGCTGCGGCTTTCTCGGCCTGCTTCATCTGGAAATCGTGCAGGAGCGCCTCGAGCGCGAATTTGAAATTGATCTCATCACCACCGCGCCCGGCGTCCGCTATCGCGTCACCAAAGTAGGCGGCGAGGTGATCGAAATCGACAATCCCACGCGCTTTCCCGATCCTTCCGGCATTCAGCAAATCGAAGAGCCGATCATCGACGCTACCGTGATTACGCGCGAGGAGTATGTCGGTGAAATTCTGAAGCTGCTCGAGGAGAAACGCGGCAAGCAGCAGAAGTTCGAATACATCGGCACAGGCCGCGTGCTGCTGGGCTACCGTCTCCCGCTGAATGAAATCGTGCTGGATTTCTACGATCGCCTCAAATCGGCCTCTCGCGGTTATGCCTCGCTCGATTATCATCTCGCCGGCTACCAGGTCTCGCCCATGGTTCGGCTCGACGTTCTCGTCGCGGGCGAGGAAGTGGACGCGCTCTCCATGATCATCCACCGCGACAACGCCTTCGAACGTGGCAAAGCCCTGATCGAACGCCTGCGCAAACTCATCCCTCGCCAGATGTTCGAAGTGGCTCTGCAGGCGGCCATCGGCAGCAAGATCGTGGCGCGCGAAAACATCCCGGCTATGCGCAAGAACGTCATCGCCAAGTGCTACGGCGGTGACATCTCGCGCAAGCGGAAACTCCTCGAAAAACAAAAGGAAGGCAAGCGCCGCATGAAGCGCGTCGGCCGCGTCGAAATCCCACAGGAAGCCTTCCTCGCCGTGCTGAAAGTCACCGGCAGCGACAGCGAATAAACTTTCGTCACAAAACCCTGTATACTGACCACACTCATTTAGTCGAGCCGCGACCCGTTCCGTAACGGGCCGGAAACCGCAACGACGCGTGTCGCCCGCGCCGCACGCAGAGCGAACCAGAACTGGGGGATTGTTCATGAAGCGTTTCGCCGTGCTGGCCGTGATGTTGGCCGTACCCTTTGTAGCCGCGCAGGAAACACGCACCTTTTTCCCGCAGGATTCCATCCGAGGCTATCTCAGCTTTGAGGTCGCGCCTCCGCACAATGAGCCGGATCTCGGCTTCTGTAATGCCACCATTCTGAGCACTCGCTGCGGCGCCTTCGCACGATATGTATGGGGCGGATATATCGAACTGCAGCCCTTCGGCATCCCCACGCTTCGGCGTTTTTTCCTGTTCGCCGATCCGAAAATGTACGGCGGCGACAATCAGCCTCAGGTCGACTACACTGCATCCGCTTATCCCATCGCCTGGGAACGCACCTACGGGTTTGGCGTGGAGCTTCCGAAACACCTGGAATTGCGCATGACCCACCACGATACGCAGTTGCTGGGCAAGTACGCCGGCCCGAACAACGTAGCCAACCTGAGCCGCAACGGACCGCTGGGCCTCTACACGACAGTCGGCGTACGCTGGTATTTCGGCAAATACGGCCGCCGCGACATCCACGAATAGCCGGAACCCAAACCCGCGGTAACGGATCGGCAAGTTTCGTATTATGATGAACTAACTCTCAGCTTCGGGTGAGGTCGCGCTCGCCGGGAATCTGTCCACGCCGCCGGATTCACGTTTTCCCAGTCATTCTGAAATCTTTACAGCCGGGCCGCCTGACTTGTTCTGCCGGAGGACAACACCATGCTATCCCTGCGACTCAACTTAACCCGTTCCACCAGGAACCAGACCGCGTTTCTGATCGCTTCGATCCTGCTCATGGCCTGCGGCTTGTTTGCCCAGACGTTCCGTGGCGGCATTCAGGGAACTGTCATCGATTCCTCGGGCGCCGGGGTCCCCGACGCCGAAGTCGTCGTCCTCGGCACTGAAACCAGGCTCAGCCGGCACACGACTACGGATGGATCAGGCAATTACGCCTTCACCGAGCTGCCCCTCGGCGTCTACAGCGTTTCGGTTACAAAAGCTGGTTTTCAGAAGCAAGTCACCTCCGGCATCACGGTGACAGTGGGCACGGCCGTTCGGGCTGACCTGACGATCTCGCCCGGCGCAGCGCGGGAGGTCGTCGAAGTTGTGGCTACCGTCCCGCTTGTGGAAGCCAATTCCGACACCACCGGCGGTACCGTCGAAGGCGAACAGGCGGAGGAACTCCCCGTGAACGGCCGCGATTTTGGCAAAGCCGTCATGCTGGTTCCAGGGGCGTCCGCCGATCCTTCCTCGGCCTCCGATTCGCCCGGTTCCTTCGGCAGCTTCAGCATGAACGGCAACCGCGGGCGATCGAATAACTATCTGCTCGACGGCACCGACATGAATGATGGCTACCGCAACGATCCGGCCATCAACGAGTCGGGTGTTTTTGGCACGCCGGCCACCTTGCTTCCCATCGACGCACTGGCGGAGATCCCGGTCATCTCCAATGCCGACGCCGAGTTCGGCCGCAATTCCGGTGCCATCGTGAACATCGTCACCAAATCCGGCACCAATTCGTTTCACGGGGCTTTGTTCGAGTTGTTCCGCAACAATGCCATGGACGCGCGCAATTTCTTCAACACCACGAACGTCGTGCAGGATCCGCTTCACAACAATCAGTTCGGCGGTTCGCTTGGTGGACCCATCCTGAAGGACCGCCTCTTCTTCTTCTTTGCGTACGAGGGCCAGCGTGAGTATGGCGGCATTTCCTCGCTCGCCCACGTGCCCACCCAGCAGGACATCGCCGCGGCGCTCGCTTCTCCCACCGTCGTGCAGGCCGGAGGAGAGAACCCCATCATCGCCAACCTGGTGGCACGGAATCCGTGGCCCTCCGCCAATATTCCTACGGATGCGAATGGCAACAACCTGCTGGCTATGACCCCATTCACGAACACCATCGACAGCCTGATCGGCAAGGTCGATTATCACTTCGGTGAAGGCGACGTTTTCACTGGACGTTACTATTTCGGCAATGGCAACCAGAGCTATCCGCTCGCGCTGGTCGGCGGCGGCGATCTGCCTGGCTACAACACCATTACCCCGACGCGCGTCCAACTCGTCTCGTTGTCCGAGACTCATGTCTTCTCGCCGCGCCTGTTGCTGGAACTGCGCGCCGGTTACAACCGCTTTTTCGAGACATTCACTCCCCAGGACGCCAGCTTCGATCCGCGCTCTATCGGATTGAATACAACTCAGGGAAACGACACCGGATTGCCGCTCATCCTGGTGAGCGGCGAAGCCGCCCTGGGCGCCAACAGTTCGGTCCCCCGCGGCCGCGTCGATACCAACTGGCAGTACTTTGCCAACATGTCCTACAGCACTGGGAAGCACAACCTGAAATGGGGCTACGAATTCCGGCGCACGTTCGTGAATGGTTATTTCGACGATGGTTATCGTGGACGCCTGCTCTTCCCGGATCTGGCCAGCTTCCTCGCGGGCGAACCCGGCGGCACCCTTACCGAAGGCAATCACGAAGCTCAGGGCGATTCGCGCCGCGGTACCTACCAGAACAGCGACGGCCTGTACGTTCAGGACAATATCAAGCTCACACAACGGCTCACCTTGAGCGCGGGCTTACGCTGGGATTATTTCGGCGTGATCGGAGAAGAGCGCGGGCGCTTCAGCATTTTCGATCCGTCCATTCCGGGCCCGAAACTGGTCAACCAGCTTTATCCGCACGATTTCAAGAATTTCGCGCCGCGCGTCGGTCTGGCCTACGACCTTGGCGGCAAAGGGAAAACCGTGATCCGTGCCGGGTGGGGCCTCTTCTACGACGCTTTCTCCCAGGATTTCTTTGTCGGCCAGTTGCCGTATAACACATTCAATCCGGGTCCCGCCTATAACGACGTCGGTCCTTCGCCGGTGCTCTTCAGCAACACCGCGGCAATTTCCCTGGTTCCCGGGCCCTGTAGCGGGACGAATATCGCGGTGCCCAACACCAACATGTGCGCGCCGCCGGTGTTCAGCAATTTCGGCGCCACCGACGTGTTCACCGTCGACCAGCATCTGCGCACTCCCTACGTCCAGAACTACAATCTCAACATCCAGCAGCAGTTGGCTGGCGGGATGGTGTTGCAGCTCGGTTATGTTGGCTCTGCCGGCCGTCACCTGTTTCGTTTTCGCGATCTGAATCAGACCGTCGGCGGTGGCCCATTGCCGTATCCCGATTTCGTTTACATCAACCAGTTCGAATCCACGGCGGTTTCGAACTACAACGGCCTGCAATCAACCTTGCGCCTGGCCACCCATGGCGTCACCGCGGCGCTCAACTATACATGGGCCCATTCCATCGACAACGCCAGCGACGGTCAGGACTTCGTACCCAACGCCGCGCAGCCCGACAACAGCTTCAACACCGCGAATGAGCGCGCTAGTTCCAACTTCGACATACGCCAGCGCTTCACCGGGAACTTCGTGTATGAGCTGCCCAGGGTGAATACCTTCAAGCCCTTGCTTTCCGGCTGGGAGGCGGACGGCATTCTGACTCTACAGGCCGGCATGCCCGTGAACGTCAACTATCTCTTTGAAGGAGATTTCAACGGAAGCGATGAGTATTTCGGTCGCCCCGATCTGGTGGGCAATCCTTTCTCCGGCCAGAGCCTCCCCAATACGTACCTGAACGCATCGGCCTTCGCGGTTCCATGCACCTGGGATGCAAGCGCTGAATCCTGTGTCCCAGGCACCCAGCATTTCGGCAATTTGGGCCGCAACGCTTTCACCGGGCCTCCGTTTAAGGAATTCGATTTTTCCCTGGTGAAGAACGGTTCGTATCACGAGTGGCTGAACGTGCAGTTCCGGGTGGATTTCTTCAATATCTTCAACCACCCAAACTTCAGCAACCCCATGCTGCCGGCTTTTGGTCTGGATTTCCTGAACGGCGGCATGCCCGACGCCAACGGCCGGGGTAGCGGATCCATACCGATCACAGCAACGCCGGACGTGGGCTCGGGAAACCCATTCCTTGGCGGAGGCGGGCCGCGCACCATCCAACTCGGCCTCAAGTTCAAGTTCTGAAAGTGACGACGCCGCGACCGTAAGGAAGCGGACCCTATCTCGAACGGCTTTCGCCAGGATTACTCCGACGAGTGTGGCGCGCCTGACAGACGCGGCACTCGTCAGCGCAGAATCTTTCTACGCATCGCGTAACTTCAATTGATTGTCCGGCGAATCAATGGCTATTGCGGGACATCCGTTGCATTCGCACGTCTCGTATAGGACAATGCGGGGACCTGGTGCCGGTTCTCACTCAGCTCCGCACCGGGCGACCAGGTAGTCGACTAGACATCAATTGAGGAGATTGTTCCATGAAGGTTTCGAAAAGTTCTCTGGTTCTTACTGCCGCTTTCACCGGGTTGCTTGGCGGCACCATGGCACGCGTGAACGCAGCCAATATGACCCCGTCGAATTCGGGTTCGAACGTTACTTCCGCGCGCTCGGCCGCGGGCCAGCTCGCCGGTTCCGTTGTGAACGACGACGACAAGGACAAGCACGGCTGCAAAGGCGCCAACTCCTGTAAGGGTAAGGGCGGCTGCAAGACCGGCGACAACGGTTGCAAGGGCAAGAATTCCTGCAAGGGCAAGGGCGGCTGCGCCACCGACGGCTCCAAGCTTTAATCCCGAAGCCACCTGCATCACACGGGGCCGCAGCCACATGGATCCGGCCCCGTCTTCATCGCATCCATCAATTTCATGCCCGCGAATCGATTTAACGGATTCACCGACTACGGCATCGGCATAGGCCTGCGCATCCCCCACTACCGCCACATTTTCGAGCACAAACCGGTAGTCGACTGGTTTGAGATCATCTCGGAGAATTTTATGGTGGATGGCGGTCGTCCCCTCGCCGTGCTCGATCAGATCCTCGAACAATACCGCGTCGTTCAGCACGGCGTATCGATGTATTTCGGCTCGGCCGAGCCGCTCAACCGCGAGCACTTGACGCGATTGAAGACGCTGGTCCGGCGAACAAAAACGCCGTGGCTCACCGATCATCTTTGCTGGGGCAGCGTGGACGGCCGGTACACGCACGACCTTCTGCCCATGCCCTACACGTTCGAAGCGGCCGAAATCACCGCACGCAAAATACGCGAAGCGCGCGACTTTCTAGAGACCCCCATCGCCGTCGAAAACGTCAGTAGCTACGCCGAGTTCCATGTCTCGGAAATGACCGAATGGGAATTCCTGAACGAAGTGGTGGAGCGCGCCGACTGCGGCATCCTGCTCGACGTCAATAATATTTATGTCAGCTCGCGTAACCACGGCTTCGATCCGAGCGATTACTTGAACAGCGTGCCAGCCGAACGAGTCGCCCAGATTCACATTGCCGGTCATTCGAAGTTCGAGAAGTACATTCTGGATACGCATGACCACCCGGTGATCGACCCTGTGTGGGGTTTGTACGAACAGGCCGTCCGCCGCGCCGGTCCCACGGCTACTTTGCTCGAATGGGACGATCACATTCCTTCCTTCGACGAAGTGCACGCGGAAGCGCGCAAAGCCGAACAGCATATTCCGGTGGCGGTCTCCCAATGACCCTGCAGGAATTACAGGAGCGCATGGGTGCCGCTGTGATGCGGCCTCTCACCGCATTGGATCAAACGAAAAACCGGCCCGCCGACGCCGATTTCGTCAAGCCGAACGACCGCCTGACCGGGCTCGAACGCCTGGAGATTTACAACCGGCAGTATTGGTTCCGGGTCCTCGACTCGCTGGCCGAGGATTTTCCAGGCCTCGCGGCGATAGTCGGTAAACGCGCATTTGAACGTCTATCCCGCGCGTACATCGCGGAAGTGCCGTCGCGATCGTTCACACTGCGCAATCTCGGCTCGCGTCTCGAAGAATGGCTGAGGCAAAATCTCCAGTTCGCAGGGCGTGTTCCGGATCTCGCCATCGACATGGTGCGGCTGGAGTGGGCGCACATCGAAGCATTCGACAATGCCGCCCTGCGCGTGCTGGGTCCCGAGGATCTATTGGAGCTTGGTCCCGATTTTCGCGCGTCGCTGCAACCCTACGTGCGGCTGCTGCATCTGCGTTACCCGGTGGACAACCTGCGAATTCGCGTAAATGCGCACCTGGAGGAGCATACGACGGCCAGCAATGCTGTGAGTATGAATCGGGAACGCGTGGTGCGCCGCTACGCCGTCCGATTGCAGCCGGAAGATATCCGTCTCGCCGTTCATCGCGTGGATTTCCAGGTGTACTATCGCCGCCTGGCGCGCGAGGAATTCGCTCTGCTGGAAGCGATCGGCCGCGGCGCATCGATTGGCGAGTCGATTGACGCCGCTTTCGTCAGCACCGCTCTTAGTGCCGAACAGATACCCGCAATGCTGGAGCGGTGGTTCGCCATCTGGTCCGAATTGGGCTGGCTTTGCCATGATTGAATTCGTCGGCAAACTGTATCGCCTGTTGGTCTCGGTTGCGTCGAAGCTGCAATCGCCGCTGTTGCTCGCGGTCCGTTTGTACTGGGGCTATCAGTTTATGCAGACCGGCTGGGGTAAGCTCCAGCATCTGGATAAAGTAACTCAGTTCTTCACGAGTCTTGGTATACCCGCGCCCGCGTTGAACGCGGCGTTTATCTCTGGATTGGAACTGGTGGGCGGTGCGTTGCTGGCGTTGGGCCTGGCCTCGCGGCTGGTTTCGCTTTTGTTCGTGGGCGACATGCTGGTGGCCTACATCACGGCCGATCATGCGGCTCTCTTCAGCTTCTTCTCAGATCCCGATAAATTCGTGGCGGCCGCGCCTTGCACGTTCCTCTGCGCCTCGCTGCTGATCTTGATTTTCGGACCGGGTAAGTATGCGCTGGACACGCTGGTGGGCCACTGGTTCGCGAAGAAGTCAGCCCGGCTCGCCGAGCCGCGACGGTAACGGAGCTGGTATTACTTAGGCTTTCAGTATGAGCGATTCGCACATCGCCGAAGCGTGGGCAATTCATGACCGGATTAATCGCTATCTGCTTGCGGCAGTCCCCGACGAGGCGCTGAGTGCCGTCTCCGCGTCGAAGGGCCGCACTGTTGCCGAGCAGTTTGCACACATCCACAACGTCCGGCTCATGTGGCTGAAGTCGTCGATGCCCGCTGCTCTTGCCGACCTCACGAAACTGGAGAAGACCCAGCTCGATCGCCAAAGTTTAAACCGCGAACTTGAGAAGTCCGGGGCGGCCATCGCTGAATTGCTGGAACAGGCCGCCGCCAATGGCGACCGGGTGAAGGGTTTCAAGCCGCACGGGACAGCGTTTTTCGCGTATCTTGTTTCCCATGAATCGCATCATCGCGGGCAGATCATGCTGACTCTCAAGCAGTCAGGTTTTCCGGTGGACAAGAAAGTGGCGTACGGAATCTGGGAGTGGGGCTCGCGCTGAGCGTCACCGTTGCGGTTCGGTCAGGTTCGCCCGTACCAGTTCGAGCGCCTCTTCCCGAGTGCTCACGCTTCCTTCTAGTTGGGCGTCTTCCACCATTTCCAGCAGCCGGGAAAACTCCGGCCCCGGCCGGTAACCGGCGGCGATCAGGTCGTGGCCAGTCAGCAGTCGTGGAGGACGCAGTTGTTCCGGCTCAGTCTTTTCGAAACGGTCGCGGGCGAACTCGTAATTGCCGAGGCCGCCGTGGCTGCTCAGGCAGTCCAGCCGATGCAACGCCAGATGCTCATCGAAACCGGGCATTCGCAAAAACCGCTTCAGCTTGCT
>Ga0265325_10003188_pt1 | contig 10786 bp, 11 predicted proteins | sample 41420metaG_FD_202090 | JGI IMG/M metagenome (GOLD analysis project Ga0265325, IMG submission 202090) | Rhizosphere microbial communities from Carex aquatilis grown in University of Washington, Seatle, WA, United States - 4-14-20 metaG | ecosystem: Host-associated > Plants > Roots > Rhizosphere...
AGGTGAAGTGGGCCGCGTACAGCAGCCGCCAGAAGTCGTTGCGCGGGTTGGCGAAATGGGCGTGCGCGGCCGCCGAGACCCGGCCGGGGTTGATCCCACAGAAGACGACGCGCAGCCCCGGCGCGAGGACGTCGGGTACCGCACTCGAGGTGCTTACGCGGCCTCGACCTCGTTGACGCGCGCGTCGAGCCGCTGCTCGAGCAGCTTCCGCAGGTCCTCGCCGGACACCGTCGTCGGGAAGCGCCGCCGCCGGGGCGCCGCCCGGACGACGAGCACCGTCGAGTCCCAGCCGCGGTAGCAGCGCGCATAGCACTCGGCCTCCGACAGCGTTCTGAGCCGTCGCACACCAGGAGCGTACGGACCGGTCCGGACGGCGCGGGAGCGACGCCTAGCTCGTCTCGATGGGGGCAAGCGTCAGCCCGAAGCCGCGCAGCTGCTCCCAGTACAGCTCCGCCTGCTCGCGCTCGCCCGACCACACGATCGCCAGCCCGTTGTTGTGGATCTGGTCGGCGAGCTTCAGGCCGTGGTCGTAGTCGACGCCGGGGATGACGCTCGAGAGCGCGAACGCGACGCCCTGAAACGTGTTGTGGTTGTCGTTGAGGACGACGACGTGCCACGGGCGTCCGAGGCCCGCGCCCTCGCCGCGGTCGAGGCGCTCACGCGGCGGCGTCAGGGTGCTGCTCATGGCACGATGGTAGTCGGGTAGCGTCCCGGCCATGAGCACCGTCGCCTTCGACGTGGACGCCGTCCGGGGCCGCTTCTCCGCCCTCCAGGCACCGACGGCCTTCTTCGACGGGCCCGGCGGGACCCAGTGCCCGGATTCCGTGATCGACGCGATCGCGGGCTACCTGCGCGAGTCGAACGCCAATCTCGGGGGTGCATTCTCCTCGAGCGTGCGCAGCGACGCGCTGCTCGAGCTCGCCCACATCACGGCGGCGTCGTTCCTCGGCTGCGCGACGGACGAGACGATCTTCGGACAGAACATGACGACGCTCAACTTCATGCTCACGCGCACGCTCGGGCGCACGCTGCGCGCCGGGGACGAGATCCTCGTCACCCGCCTCGACCACGACGGGAACGTCTCCCCGTGGCTCGAGCTCGCGCACGACCTCGACCTGAAGGTCGGCTTCGTCGATGTCCGCGACGACACGTCGCTCGACCTGCAGGACCTCGAATGGCGGCTTACCGACCGCACGCGTGTCGTGGCGTTCCCGCTCGCGTCGAACGCGGTCGGCACGCTCGTCGAGGCGCGCCGCGTCTCCGAGCTCGCGCACGACGCCGGAGCGCTCGTGTGGGCCGACGCGGTGCACTACGCCCCGCACGGCCCGATCGACGTCGCCGAGCTCGGCGTCGACGTGCTGCTCTGCTCGCCGTACAAGTTCTTCGGCCCGCACCTCGGCCTCGCGTTCGGCCGCGCGGAGCTGCTCGAGCGCTGGCGGCCGTACAAGGTGCGGCCCGCGCCCACGGAGGTGCTCGGCCGGCGCTTCGAGACGGGAACGCTCGCACACGAGCTGCTCGCAGGCTTCGTCGCCGCGGTCGAATACGTCGACTCGCTCGGCTGGCCGGCGATCCGAACGTACGAGCGGGCGCTCGGCGAGCGCTTTCTCGCCGGACTGCCGGAGCGCTGCACGCTGCACGGGCTGCCCACGATGGACGGGCGCGTCCCGACCTTCGCGTTCACGGTCGACGGGCACACGCCGCGCGCCGTCGCCGAGCGGCTCGCGGAGCAGGAGATCGCCGTCTGGGACGGCGACTACTACGCGGTCGAGGTGATGGAGCGGCTCGGCCTCGCACCCGAGGGCGCTGTCCGCGCCGGGTTCATCCACTACAACACCGCGGCCGAGGTCGACCGGCTGCTCAGCGCGCTGGCGGAGCTGTGACCGACGTCGTCGAGCTCCTGCGCGAGCTCATCCGCTTCGACACGACGAACCCGCCCGGCAACGAGGCAGCGTGCATCGGACACGTCCGGAACTTGCTCGAGCAGGCCGGCGTCGAGACCCGGATCGTCGCCAGGGACGACGCGCGGCCGAACCTGGTCGCGCGCCTGCGCGGCGCCGGCGAGGCGCCGCCGCTGCTGCTGTACGGCCACGTCGACGTCGTCACGACCGCCGGCCAGGAGTGGGCGCACCCGCCGTTCGCCGGCGAGCTCGTCGACGGCTGGGTCTGGGGCCGCGGCGCGCTCGACATGAAGAGCGGGGTCGCCATGCTCGTCGACGCGTTCCTGCGCGCCGCGCGAGGCGAGCTGCAGCCGCGCGGCGACCTGATCCTCGCGGTGCTCAGCGACGAGGAGAACGGGGGCGACTTCGGCGCGCGGTTCCTCGCCGAGGAGCACGCCGACCTGTTCGCCGGCGTCCGGCACGCCCTCGGCGAGTTCGGCGGTGCGACGTCGCACCTGGGAGGCCGCGCCTTCTATCCGATCCAGGTCGCGGAGAAGCAGATCTGCTGGCTGCGCGGCCGCGTGCGCGGGCCCGGCGGCCACGGCGCGATCGGCGTGCGCGGCAGCGCGATGGGCAAGCTCGGGCGGATCCTGGCGAAGCTCGACTCCGCGCGGCTGCCGGTGCACGTCACGCCGGCCGCGCGGGCGTGGATCGAGGCGATGGCGGAGGCGCTGCCGCGGCCGCAGTCGCTCGTGCTGCGCTCACTGCTCGACCCGCGCCTCGCCGAGCTGACGCTGCGCGCGCCGAGCGAGCAGCTGCGTCCGCTCGACCGCGCGCTCCGCAACACGGTGAGCGCGACGATCGTCCACGGCGGCGAGAAGATCAACGTCATCCCCGCCGAGGTCGAGCTCGAGCTGGACGGACGGACGCTGCCCGGCTTCGGGCCCGACGATCTGATGCGGGAGCTGCACCACCTCGTCCCGGACCTGGAGCTCGAGCTCGTCCGTCACGACCCGGGCGCGGCGGAGCCGGACCTCTCCGTGCTGCCGCTGCTGGGCGAGATCCTGCGCGAGCTCGACCCGGAGGCGGTCCCGGTGCCGATGCTGCAGATCGGCGTCACCGACGGTCGCTTCTTCCAGCGCATCGGCATCCAGACGTACGGCTTCCTGCCGCTCCAGCTGCCGCGGGGCTTCGACTTCCTCAAGCTCGTGCACGCAGCGGACGAGCGCGTTCCCGCGGACGCGGTGCGCTTCGGCGCCACGGCGGTCGGGCGCGTGCTGGAGCGCTACACCGGATGAGGCTGCTCGTCCTCGGCGGGACGGCGTTTCTCGGCCGCCACACGGTCGAGGCCGCGCTCCGGCGCGGCGACGAGGTGACGATCTTCACGCGCGGACGCACGCACCCCGAGCTCTTCCCCGAGGCGGAGCACCTGGTCGGCGACCGCGACGGCGGCCTGGAGGCACTCTCCGACCGCACGTGGGACGGCGTCGTCGACACGAGCGGCTACGTGCCGCGCGTGCTGCGCATGTCGGCCGAGCTGCTGCGCGGAGCGGTCGGACGCTACGTGTTCGTCTCGAGCATCTCGGTCTACGGCGACTTCAGCCTGCCGGTGGACGAGGAGTCCCCCGTCGCCGTGCTCGACGACCCGTTCAGCGAGAGCGTCGAGGCCGACTACGGCGCGCTGAAGGCGGCCTGCGAGCACGTCGTCGAGGAGGTGTTCGGAGCGCGCGGCGCGAGCGTCCGGGCCGGGCTGCTCGTCGGCCCGCACGACCCGACCGACCGCTTCACCTACTGGCCGCGCCGGCTCGCGGAGGGAGGCGACGTGCTCGCGCCCGGCGACCCGGCGGCGCCGGTGCAGCTCGTCGACGCGCGCGACCTGGGCGCCTGGCTGGTCGAGCTCGCCGAGCAAGGCCCCGGCGGCGTCTTCAACGCGACCGGGCCGGCGGCGCCGCTGACGCTCGGCGAGCTGCTCGAGCGCGCGATCGCCGCCGTCGGCTCGGACGCCCGCCTCGTATGGACGGACGAGCAGCGGATCCTCGACGCGGGCGTCCAGCCGTGGATAGAGCTGCCGCTGTGGGTGGCCGGCGACGAGTACGCCGGCTTCCAGCGCGCCGCCGTCGACCGCGCGCTCGCCGCCGGCCTGCGCTTCCGGCCGGTCGAGGAGACCGTCCGGGACACGCTCGCCTGGAGCCTCGAGGCGGGCGAGCAGCGGCCGACCCTGACGCGCGAGAAGGAGCGCGCGATCCTCGCCGGTGCCTGAGCTGTCGCAGAAGCTCGGAGCGAAGCCGGGCGCCGAGGTGCTCGTGTTCTTCACGACGCGGCGCGCCGAGCTCGAAGGGCGCTTCGCAGCCTTGAAGGCGACGCTCGCGCCTGCGGACGGCCTCTGGATCGCGTGGCCGAAGAAGGCGGCGAAGCTCGACACCGACCTCGACTTCGACGCGGTCCAGTCGACAGGCCTCGCCCACGGCCTCGTCGACAACAAGTCCGCGTCGGTCGACGAGAGCTGGCAGGCGCTCCGCTTCGTCTACCGTCGGAAGGACCGATGAACGGAATCCCCGACCACCTGCGCGTGCGCCGAGAGCCGCAGCGCGGCGTCTACGACCGCGAGACGATCGACGCGATCCTCGACGAGGCGCTGTACTGCCACGTCGGCTTCGAGGCCGACGGCCGGCCGTACGTGATCCCGACGCTGCACGCACGCCTCGGCGACCTCCTCTACGTGCACGGCTCGGCGGCGAGCCGGATGCTCCGAAGAGCGGCCGAGGGCATTCCGATCTGCGTGACGGTGACGCTGCTCGACGGGCTCGTGCTCGCGCGCGCGGCGTTCAACCACTCGATCAACTACCGCTCCGCGGTCGTGCTCGGCACCGCGACGCTCGTCGAGGACGGCGCGAAGCTCGCCGCCCTGCGCGCGTTCAGCGAGCACGTCGCGCCTGGACGCTGGGACGCGGTTCGCGCGCCGACCGACCAGGAGCTGAAGGCGACCTGGATCCTGTCGCTGCCGCTCGCCGAGGCGTCCGCCAAGGTGCGCTCCGGCCCGCCCGAGGACGAGCCCGGGGACGCCGACTTCCCGGTCTGGTGCGGCGTCGTCCCGGTACATCTCGCCGTGGAGGCGCCGCTCCCGGACGAGCACGCCGGCGGCTTCGACCCGTACGTGTGGCCGCGCGTGCACGACGGCCGCCTGGGCGCGGGCCACTAGGATCAGCGCGTGAGCACGTACGAGCGCCACGTCCTCGACAACGGTCTGCGCGTCCTGACCGCGGACCTGCCGCAGGCCCAGTCGGTGACGTGCATGGTGATGCTCGCGGCGGGCTCCCGCTACGAGACGGCCGACACGAACGGGATCGCGCACTTCTCCGAGCACATGTTCTTCAAGGGGACGGAGCGGCGGCCGACCGCCCGCGACATCGCGGGCGAGATCGACGCGATCGGCGGCGAGTTCAACGCGTTCACCGGCAAGGAGGTCACCGGGTACTACGTCAAGTGCGCCGCCGAGCACCGTGACATCGCACTCGACGTGCTCGTCGACATGCTGCGCAACTCGCTCTTCGCGGAGGACGAGATCGAACGCGAGAAGGGCGTGATCGTCGAGGAGATGAACATGTACTTCGACACGCCGCGCGACTACATCGGCGGCGTCTACGAGTCGCTGCTCTACGGCGACCAGCCGCTCGGCTGGGACATCATCGGCCGCAAGGAGACGGTGCGCAGCGCGACGCGCGACATGTTCACGTCCTACCTCGATCGCTGGTACCGGCCGGAGCGCATGGTGCTCGGGCTGGGCGGGCGCATCGGCGACGACGTGCTCGAGCGCGCGCAGTCGCTGCTCGGCGACCTCGCCGCGACGGAGACCGGCACGCCGGCAGCGGCGCAGCCGTTTACGAACGGCAGGGTCAAGGTGTTCACGAAGCAGTCCGACCAGGCGCACCTGATCCTCGGGGTCTCGAGCTACCCGCTCGAGCATCCTGACCGGTACGCGCTCCAGCTGCTCGCGACGGTGCTCGGCGGCGGCATGTCGTCCCGCCTGTTCACCGAGGTGCGCGAGCGCCGCGGGCTCGCGTACTACGTCTTCGGCATCAACCACAGCTACACGGACGTCGGCTCGCTCTACTCGCAGGCAGGCGTCGACATCAAGCGCATCGACGAGGCGGTGACGACGATCGGCGCGGAGCTGAGGAAGATCGCCGCCGAGCCGGTGCCGGCGGAGGAGCTCGAGAAGGCGCGAAACTTCGCGAAGGGCCGCTTCGTGCTCCAGCTCGAGAGCCCGCAGGGCCTGATCATGTACGGGCTGCGCAAGGAAGTGCTCGAACGGCGCGCGCCGGACCTCGACGAGATCCTGGCGGGTTTGAACGCCGTCACCGTCGAGGATGTGCAGCGCGTCGCGCAGGACGTGATCCGCGACGAGGCGCTGCGGCTCGCGCTGATCGGCCCGTTCGACGATGCGGGCCACTTCGACGGCCTGCTCTGAACGTCCGCGACCAGGTCGCCCTGCGACCTGGTCGCTGCCGTAGACAATGGCCTTGGTCGGCGGTTCGGTCAGCACCTACGCCCGAAGTCGCCCGTCAGAGTGCTTTCAACCCGGCCTGAGCGGTTCTTCTACCACGGTTCGCGGACGGCGCTCAAGCTCCTACGTGCCGATCGTGGCGAGATCGGCCTCGAGCAGGGCGCGGTCGTCCTCGTCCGAGATCGCCTCGCCGGCGGCGCGCGACCTCGCGATCCAGTGCCGCGCCTCCTCCTCGTCGCCCGCCGTTGCGTGCGCGCGGGCGAGCGCCTCGTAGGCGAACGGCAGGTCGAACTCGTCGAGCTCGTCGGTGGCCGACTCGCACAGATCGAGACAGCGCCGCGCGTGGTGGAGCGCGGGCTCCGGACGGCCGAGCACGGCGTAGACACGTGAGCACTGCCACTCGCCGCGCGCCGCGTTGACGCGCGTGCCGGCCCGGATCCAGTGGTAGCGTGAGGCGTGGGCGGCGTGGAGCATCTCGTCGTCCTCGTCCGGAGTCCGCTCGACCTTGTCGAGCAGGCGCCACGCCGCGTTGAACAGCTCGGCCGCCAGCGTCCGCTGCTCCTCGACGCTCACGCCGGGATCGTCGCGCGTTCGGCCATGGTTTGGCAAGGCGGGACGGAAGCCAATGCTCCCGTCCCGCCTCGTGCGGCCGTCCTGCTAGCCCTCGCTCACCTCGGCGTCGGCCCGATGCTTGATCTCCTCCACCACCGCCGGGTCGGCGAGCGTCGTCGTGTCTCCGAGCTGCCGGTTCTCCGCCACGTCGCGCAGCAGTCGGCGCATGATCTTGCCGCTGCGGGTCTTCGGCAGCTCCGGCGTGAACACGATGTTCGCAGGCTTCGCGATCGCCCCGATCTTCGTCGCCACGTGATTGCGAAGCTCCTCGAGCTTGTCGAGCGAACCCTCCTTGCCGCCCTTCAGCGTCACGTACGCGACGATCGCCTCGCCGGTGATCGCGTCCTTCCGCGAGCAGACCGCCGCCTCGGCGACGTCGTGGTGGTCGACGAGCGCCGACTCGACCTCGATCGTCGAGATGCGGTGGCCGGAGACGTTCATCACGTCGTCGACGCGGCCGAGCAGCCAGAAGTCGCCGTCCTGGTCGATGCGGGCGCCGTCGCCGGCGAAGTACACGTTCTCGTACTTCGACCAGTACGTCTCCCGGTAGCGGTCGGGGTCCTTGAAGATCCCGCGCAACATCGCCGGCCACGGCTTCTTGAGCACGAGGTAGCCGCCGCCGCCGGGTCCCACCTCCTCGCCTCGCTCGTTGAAGACGCCGGCTTCGACACACGGGAACGCCTTCGTCGCGGAGCCCGGTTTGAGCGTCGTGATCCCGGGCAACGGCGTGATCAGGATCATCCCCGTCTCGGTCTGCCACCACGTGTCGACGACCGGCGTGCGGTCGCCGCCGATGTACTCGCGGTACCAGATCCACGCCTCCGGGTTGATCGGCTCGCCGACCGACCCGAGCAGGCGCAGCGACGTCAGGTCGTGCTTCGCCGCGTGCTCCGGGCCCCACTTCATGTGGGAGCGGATCGCCGTCGGAGCCGTGTAGAGGATCGTCACGCCGTACCGCTCGACGATCTCCCACCAGCGCTCCTTGTCCGGGAAGTCGGGCGTTCCCTCGTACATCACGGATGTCGCCCGATTGCAGAGCGGCCCGTAGACGATGTAGCTGTGGCCGGTGATCCAGCCGATGTCGGCCGCGCACCAGTAGACGTCCTCGTCCCTTTTCAGGTCGAAGATGTAGTGGTGCGTCGTCGCGACGCCGGTCAGGTAGCCGGCCGTCGTGTGCACGATCCCCTTCGGCTTCGCGGTCGTGCCGCTCGTGTACATGAGGAAGAGCAGGTCCTCGCTGTCCATCGGCTCGCACGGGCACGAGGCCGGGTCGTCGGAGACGCCGTCCTCGAGCTCGTGCAGCCAGTGGTCGCGGCCGTCCTGCATCGGCACGTCGTTGCCGGTGCGGCGGAGCACGACCGAGGCGCGCACGCCGGGCGCGGCGGCCATCGCGTCGTCGGCCGTCCGCTTCAACGGCACGAACGACCCGCGACGCCACGCCTCGTCCTGCGTGATCAGGATCTCGCACTCCATGTCGTTCATGCGGCCGGAGAGCGAGTCGGCGGAGAAACCCCCGAAGACGACCGTGTGCGGCGCGCCGAGCCGGGTGCAGGCGAGCATCGCGACCGCCAGCTCCGGGACCATGCCCATGTAGATGGCGACCGGAGTCCCCTTCTTCACGCCGATCGACTTGAGTGCGTTCGCGCAGCGGACGACGTCACGCTGGAGGTCGGCATACGTGATCTCGCGCCGGTCTCCGACGGGCTCACCTTCCCAGTGGTAGGCGACCTTCCCGCCGTGGCCCGCCTCGACATGGCGGTCGACACAGTTGAAGCAGACGTTCAGCTTGCCCCCGAGATAGAACTTCGCGTACGGCGGCTCCCACTCGTAGAGCTGGGTGAAGGACTCGAACCACGTGATCCGCTCGCGGCCCTCCCGCTCCCAGAAGCTGTCGAAGCTCTCCTCGTAGATCTCGGGCTGGGCGTTCGCCTGCCTGGCGAACTCCTCGGACGGCGGATACCGTCGCTCCTCGAGGAAGATCGTCTCGATCGCCGACTGTCCTACGTCACTCGCCACGGGCTGGTCTCCTCTCTGCCGAGCGTCGGTGTGCCGACCACTGGTTCAGGACTTCCACAGCGGCGGGCCGACCGGAACGACGGTCTTCCCTGCCATTCCGTTCACGACGCCTGCGGAAGAGGTGTACCACGCGACGGCGGCGGTGACGATGCCGAACCAGCCGCCCCAGTGCACCCATCCGGCGGGGTGGCCGTGCGCGACCCGGAAGTTGCCGATCGCCAGCAGTATCTCCGTGATCTCGAGCGTCAGGAAGACGCCGAACACGGCGATGTTGAGGCGCGAGCTCCACATCAGCATGTACGTATTGAAGATGGCGAAGGCGATGAGGAACCAGGCGGCGGCGTTGCCGATGTCCGCGCTGGTGAGGCCGGCGGTGAAGCTCTTCACCGTCACCGCGAGGGTGACGAAGATGCCGAACGCCATCCAGAAGCCGCCGTAGGTCGAGAACGCCGTCGCCCCGAAGACGTTGCGGTTGCGGAACTCCCACATCCCGGCGCAGAACTGGGCGAGTCCACCGTAGAAGAACGCCGGGCCGATCCAGATCAGGTCGGGGATGAACGTGGCGTTGTGCCCGCTGAGCAGGAAGGTCGTGAGCGCGAAGCCCGCGAGCCCGAGCGGAGCGGGGTCGGCAGCAGGGACGCTCTCGACGAGCGTCGGCCGATCCTGGGCAACTGCAGCCATGGGTAACGCCTCCTTCCGGCGCCTGCGCCTGCACCAGCGCCAACTGCATAGGATGCCGATAGAGGCCAGCACCGTACTCTCCCGCACGGAGGCAGCCCAGGTCAAGCCGCCCGGCGATGCCCGGAGCTAGGGCTCCAGCGCGTACGGGTACTGCGTAACGACCTCCACCCCGTCGTCGGTGACGACGAGGATGTCCTCGAGGCGGACGCCGCCGTAGCCGGCCCGGTAGAGGCCCGGCTCGAGCGTGATCACGTCGCCGGGAACGAGGTCGTCGCCGGCACGGGAGATCCACGGCCGCTCGTGCACCTCGAGCCCGACGCCGTGGCCGAGGCCGTGGAAGAAGCCGCTGTCGAGCACCTGGCCCGGCTTCTTCGTCAGCGGCGTCGGGTAGCCGTGCGCCGCGAACAGGTCGCAGACGAGCCGCATCAGGTCACGCCCGTTCACGCCCGGCTTCGCCGCCTCGGTCGCCAGCTCGAGCGCCTCCTTGCAGAGGCGGTGGTACTCGCGCAGCTCGTCGGAGACCGCGCCGACAACATAGGTGCGGGTCATGTCCGAGTAGACGCCGGTCTCGCGGTCGCGCGGGAACAGGTCGAAGACGATCGCCTCGTCCGGGAGGATCGCGCCCGAGCCGAACTCGTGGCCGATCGCGGTCTGCGGCCCGTGCGAGACGATGAACTCCTCGGCGGCGACTCCGTGTGCGCTGAAGACGCGCTCGATCGCGACCTTGATCCGCTCGCTCGTCAGCGGCTCGCCGTCGAGCTCGAGCGTCCGGTTGGAGTCGGCGTTCCGCAGCATGTCGCGTGCGACGTCGAGTGCGGCCTCACAGGCGCGCTGCGCGCGGCGGAGGCCGGCGATCTCGGTCGGGGTCTTGCGGCGGCGGCGGTCCTCGAAGAGCTCGCGGTCGACGCTGACCTCGATCCCGTTCGCGCGCAGGTGGTCGGCCAGCTCGAGCGGGAAGTTGGCGGGCACGACCGCGTCGCTGATCCCGAGCTCGCCGCAGGCCCGCGTGTACACCTCGAGCTCGGCGAGCGCCGACGGCATCCCGCCGGCGAGCAGCTCGTCCATCCCGAGCGTCTCGGGCGGGAGCGTCTCGATC
>Ga0265325_10003189_pt1 | contig 10785 bp, 10 predicted proteins | sample 41420metaG_FD_202090 | JGI IMG/M metagenome (GOLD analysis project Ga0265325, IMG submission 202090) | Rhizosphere microbial communities from Carex aquatilis grown in University of Washington, Seatle, WA, United States - 4-14-20 metaG | ecosystem: Host-associated > Plants > Roots > Rhizosphere...
CGCACTGGCGCCGCCGCAACTGCCACGCATGGCGCAGCTGACGCTCGCCGCGATCATGGTCCGGGCCGGGTTCCTGTTCATTGCGATCGGTTTGCCCGGACTGTTCACCGATCTGGTCAAGCACGTGTTCGGCCGCGCCAGACCTTTTGTCGGCGGCGCCGCCGATCCGTACGTGTTTCATCCTTTCACCTGGCCGGCTGCCTATGCCAGCCTGCCGTCCGGCCATGCCACGACCGCGTTTGCGGCGGCGATTGCGGTCGGTGCGCTGTGGCCGCGGGCGCGTACGGTGATATGGATTTATGCGGCGCTGATCGCCATCAGCCGGGTGGTGATCTATGCCCATCATCCGAGCGACGTTCTGGCCGGGGCGATGGTCGGTGGCGTCGGGGCGCTGCTGGTGCGGCAGTCCTTCGCCGCCCGCGGCCTTGCCTTTGGCGTGACGCCGCAAGGCGCTATTGCTGCATTTCCCGTGCCGTCGAAGCGGCGGATCAAATCAGTTGCCCGCGCGCTGCTGGCTGAATAAGAAGCACGCGCAGAACGCGCGCTAATGCGCTTTTTTGGAGCGCAGCAGGACCAACAATGGCAGCAATGACGGATCCGGCGGTATCGGTCGTTGTGCCGGTGCGCAACGAGGCGGGCAATATCGCAGCGCTGATCGAGGAAATCGCCGGCGCGCTCGACGGCAAGTGGCCGTTCGAGATCATTTACGTCAACGATGGATCGACTGATGGCACGGCCGCGGAACTGAAATCGCTCATGGCACAGCGATTCTACCTGCGTTGCATGCGTCATGCGCAATCGTGTGGCCAGTCGGCGGCGGTGCGCACCGGCGCCGGCGCCGCGCGCGCGCCGCTCGTCGTGACGCTCGACGGCGACGGCCAGAACGATCCGGCCTTCATTCCGGCCATGGTCGCCGCGCTCAAGGCGGGTGCGCCGCGGGTCGGCCTGATCGCAGGGCAGCGGGTCGGCCGCAAGGATACCGGTTTCAAGAAATTTCAGTCGCGCATCGCCAATGCGGTGCGCAGCGCCGTGCTGCGCGATGGCACCCGCGACACCGGCTGTGGATTGAAAGCGTTTCGCCGCGACGTGTTTCTGGCGCTGCCTTATTTCGACGGGCTGCATCGTTTCCTGCCGGCGCTGGTGCGCCGCGACGGCTTCGACATCGGCTATGTCGACGTCGTCGACCGGCCGCGCCGCATGGGCCAATCGAATTACGGACTTTGGGACCGGCTCTGGGTCGGCATCCTCGATCTCGCCGGCGTGTGGTGGCTCATTCGCCGCAAGCGCCGCCGCCCTGACGTCTCGGAAGAAAGCGCCTGAATCCGGCAAGCCGGATCATGCGCCGCGAACAAGGACAAATCTCATGCTGATCAACATCGCGCAAAGCGTCGGCGGATATCTGCACGACGTTTTCTATCTCAAGCTGGATTGGTGGGTAATCCTCGGCGTCGTTGCGCAGGTTTCTTTCACCATGCGCTTCGTGGTGCAGTGGATCGCCTCGGAGCGTGCCGGCCGCAGCGTGGTGCCGATGGCGTTCTGGTGGTTCTCGATCGGCGGTGGTCTGCTGCTGCTCGCTTATGCACTGACGCGGCGCGATCCGATCTTCATCATCGGGCAGGCGTTCGGCGTTTTTGTCTACACCCGCAATCTCTATTGGGTGCTGCGCGACCGCGGCGAGGACGCGACCGCGATGTGATCAGGCTGCCGCCATCGCCGCAAAGCCGCGCTCGAGATCGGCGATCAGGTCGCCGGTGTCCTCCAGCCCGATATGAAAGCGCAGTGTCGGCCCGCCCGGCGCCCATGTCGTCGCGGTGCGGAATTCGCTGCAGTCGAACAGGATCACAAGGCTTTCAAAGCCGCCCCACGAAAAGCCCATGCCGAACAAAGCGAGCGAATCCATGAAGGCGTAGACCTTCGTTTCGCTTACCGGCTTGAGGACGATGCTGAACAGGCCGCTGGCGCCGGAGAAGTCGCGCTTCCAGATGGCGTGGCCCGGATCGCCTTCGAGCGCCGGATGCATGACGCGCGCGACTTCCGGGCGCGCCGCGAGCCAGCGCGCGACCTTGAGCGCGCTCTCCTGGTGACGATCGAGCCGCACCGACATGGTGCGCAATCCGCGCAGCGCCAGAAACATGTCGTCGGGGCCGACGCAGAGGCCGAGTTGCCCATGCGTCGCCTTGAGGTTCGGTGCCGCCTTGGCGTTGGCGGCGACCGCGCCGAACATGATGTCGGAATGGCCGCCAATATATTTGGTGCCGGCCTGCAGCGAGACATCGACGCCTTTATTCAGTGCATCAAAATAAAGCGGTGTTGCCCACGTATTGTCCATCACCACCAGCGCGCCCTTGGCGTGCGCCACTGCGGCGATAGCGGGGATGTCCTGCATGTCGAAGCTGAGCGAGCCGGGCGCCTCGACGAACACCGCACGGGTGTTTGGTTTCATCAGCGACGAAATGCCGCTAGCGATCAGCGGCGGGTAAAAAGTCGTTTCGATGCCCATGCGCTTGAGCACGTTGTCGCAAAATACGCGGGTCGGGCGGTAGACGCTGTCGGTGACCAGCAGATGGTCACCGGCGCTCAGCAGCGACAGCAATGCGGTTGAAACCGCAGCGAGGCCGGACGGAACCAGCACGACGCCGGCGCAGGCCGGCCCTTCGAGCTCCATCAAGGCGGCTTCGAGAGCCTCGGTGGTCGGTGTGCCGCGGCGGCCATATTGGTAGCGCGCGCGATGCGCGACCTGGTCGGCGGCGGTTGGATAGAGCACGGTCGAGGCGTGATAGACCGGCGGATTGACGAAGCCATAATAGGCCTGCGGATCGCGGCCCCCGGTGACGAGCCGGGTTGCGGGCTTGAGAGGAAGATCGCTTTTTTTTGCCATGGCCGGGCCCGGTTCAATGCAATGCGTGCCTGAAAAAGCGCCGCTAAATCATATACCGCGTCTCCTCAGCCTACCGTCAACCCCTTGACCTTGATCGGGGATCGTTCTGTGATGCGGACGAGGGCGAGTGGGAGTTGTGATGATCGGGCCGTGCGTGGGGACACTTCGGACGACATCCTGGCCAGATCGGCTTCGCGCACTCATTGGCTTTAGCAATCGTCGCCTTGCTCTGCGCGAGCAAGCGGCGCAAACGAAAATATGAACCGAGAAAAGGTTGTATCATGAAACGCGTCATCAGCACTCTCGCATTTGCGGCGGCGCTCGCCGTGACCGCGTCGGCGGCTTCCGCCCAGACGCTCAACACCGTCAAGTCGCGCGGCATCCTCAATTGCGGCGCCAACGGATCCTTGGCCGGCTTCGGCCTGCCGGATGCGCAGGGCAACTGGGCCGGCCTCGATGTCGACTTCTGCAAGGCACTCGCGGCCGCCGTCCTCGGCGACTCCAAGAAAGTGAAGTTTGTTCCGCTATCGGCGAAAGACCGCTTCACCGCGCTGCAGTCGGGGGACGTCGACGTGCTCGCGCGTAACACCACTTGGACGTCGTCGCGCGACACCTCGCTCGGATTGAACTTCACCGGCGTCAATTACTATGACGGCCAAGGCTTCATGGTGCGCAAATCACTCAAGGTAAACTCGGCGCTCGAGCTCAACGGCGCCTCGGTTTGCGTCCAGCAGGGCACCACCACCGAGCTCAATTTGGCCGACTATTTCCGCGCCAATAAGATGCAGCTCAAGTCGGTGACTTTCGCCGACGCCGACCAAACCATCAAAGCCTACGATGCCGGGCGCTGCGACTCGTTCACCACCGACGCGTCGGGTCTCTACTCCGAGCGCCTGCGGATGGCCAAGCCCGATGACCATATCGTGCTGCCTGAAATCATATCCAAAGAGCCGCTTGGCCCATCCGTCCGTCACGGTGACGACCAATGGTTTGACATCGTGAAATGGGTTCATTTCGCGATGGTCGACGCCGAAGATCTTGGCGTTAACTCCAAGAATGTCGACGACATGCTGAAGTCCGAGAATCCGGAGATCAGGCGCTTGCTCGGTGTCGAGGGCAATTACGGCGAACAGTTCGGGTTGGCCAAGGATTGGGCGTTCAACATCATCAAGCAGGTCGGCAATTACGGCGAAGCTTTCGATCGCAATGTCGGGGAAGGCTCGCCGCTCAAGATTTCCCGCGGGCTCAATCGCCTGTGGAGCAAAGGCGGCATCATGTACGCTCCGCCGGTCCACTGAGCGAAAAGGCTGGAGACGGCCGCGGACCATTTTGGCCCGCGGCCGATAGTTGTGGAGACGCTCTTGTCAAAAGCGCGCTCCTGGTGAGGGGATGATGACAGTCGAGAGCACGGCGCCACAGCAGCCGGCGCGGGTCGCTTTCTATAATGATCCGAAGATTCGGAGCATGGGCTATCAGGCCGCGCTGTGCCTGATTGTTGCATTGCTGATCTACGGCGCCGTCAACAACGCAATCGACAACCTCCAGCGTGCTCACATCGCGTCCGGCTTCGGCTTCTGGGATCAGACCGCCGGCTTCGACATCTCGCAGACGCTGATCTCGTACAGTGCCTCGGTTTCCACCTATGGCCGCGCGTTCTGGGTCGGGCTGCTGAACACTTTGCTGGTCGCGGGCCTCGGCATTATTTTCGCGACCATCATCGGCTTCACCGTCGGCATTTGCCGGCTGTCGACCAACTGGCTGCTGTCGCGAGCGGCGACCGGCTATGTCGAACTCATCCGCAACATTCCGCTGCTGCTGCAGTTGCTGTTCTGGTACAACGCCGTGCTCAAGGCGCTGCCGGACATTCGCGACAGCCACAAGTTTCTGGGCGGATATCTCAACAACCGCGGGCTGTTCCTGCCAAAGCCGATTGAACAGCCTGGATTTGGCTGGGTTGAGCTTGCGTTGCTGATTGGCATCATCGGTTCTGTCGTATTCTATGTTTGGGCACGCAAGCGTCAGATGGCAACCGGCCAGCAGGCCCCGGTTACGTGGGTGACGCTCGGCCTTGTCATCGGCCTTCCGCTGATCGTGTCCGCACTTGCAGGGTTTCCGCTTCAGTTTGAATTTCCCGTTCTGGGCCGCTTCAACCTCAATGGCGGTCTCGGGGTACAGCCGGAATTCGCCGCGCTACTGCTCGGGATATCGCTCTACACCGCCGCCTTTATCGCGGAAGTCGTACGCGCCGGCATCCTGGCGGTGTCGCGCGGCCAGACCGAGGCTGCTTATTCGCTCGGCATGCGGCCGCGGCCAACCTTGCGGCTCATCATCGTGCCGCAGGCGATGCGGGTGATCATCCCGCCACTGACCAGCCAGTATCTCAATCTGACCAAGAACTCCTCGCTCGCCGTCGCGATCGGCTATCCCGACCTGGTGCAGGTGTTTACCGGCACGGTGCTTAACCAGACCGGGCAGGCGGTCGAAGTCGTTGCCATCACCATGGCGGTCTATCTCTCGATCAGCCTGCTGACCTCGCTGGCGATGAATGTCTATAACAGCCGCATCGCACTGGTCGAACGGTAGGGCCGCGCCATGACGATGTCCGACGGAGAACTGGCGATCGCCGAGGCGCGGTTCCTGCAAATTGCGCCGATCCCGCCGCAGCCGCCCCCGATGGCGATGACTGGGGCTATCGGCTGGGTCCGGACCAACCTGCTGTCGACGCCGTTCAACATCGCGCTGACGATCTTCGTCGGCCTTCTGCTGCTCTGGATCATCCCGGACGCGCTGAGATTTCTGATCTTCGACGCCGCCTGGACCGGGCATGACCGCGAGGCCTGCATCTATACCGCCGAGCATCCCGACGTCGGCGCCTGCTGGCCGTTCGTGTGGGACCGCTTGTCGTATTTTGTCTACGGCTCCTATCCGATCCCGGAGCGCTGGCGGGTCAATATCTTCTTCGTCATGCTGGCGATCGGGATCACCTGGATGCTGTGGCTTAACGCCCCGCGGCGCGACCTTGGCGCGGCCTATTTCTTCATCGTCCTGCCGATCTGCTCCTTCATCCTGTTGCACGGCGGGCTCGGCCTGCTCTACACGGTCGACACCTCGCTTTGGGGTGGCGTGCTGGTGACGATCGTCGTCTCCTCGGTCGGCATCGTGGTCTCGTTGCCGCTCGGCATCGTGCTGGCGCTCGGGCGCCGCTCGCATATGCCGACGGTCAAGACGCTGTCGGTGATCTTCATCGAGTTCGTGCGCGGCGTGCCGCTGATCACCGTGCTGTTCATGGCCAGCGTGATGCTGCCCTTGTTCGTGCCCGATGCCTATTCGCCGGACAAATTGGTGCGGGCTCTGGTCGGTATCGCGCTGTTCGCGTCCGCCTATATGGCGGAGGTGGTGCGTGCCGGCCTTGCCGCCATCCCCAAGGGCCAGTTTGAGGGCGCCATGGCGGTCGGCCTCGGTTACCGGACGATGATGCAGCTCATCGTCCTGCCGCAGGCGCTCAAGATCACGATCCCGAACATCGTCAACACCTATATTGGGCTGTTCAAGGACACGACATTGGTCTTCATCGTCGGTCTGTTCGACCTGGTGAAGACGATTGAGGTGGCGCGTATTGATCCGCAATGGGCGGCGCCGACCACCAGTTCGACTGGCTACGCCTTCGCGGCGATGTTCTATTTCGTGTTCTGCTACGGCATGTCGCGCTACGCGCGAGCGACCGAAGCGCGGCTGTCGAAAGCCGAGAAACGGTAAGGGTGATGTGATGGAAGCGAGTACCAGCAAAGCGATGCGACCGGCCGCGCTCAAGCCGACCCAGCTCAAAAATCCCATTGCCGTTCAGCTCACCGATATGAACAAGTGGTACGGCGAGTTTCACGTGCTGCGTAACATCAACATGACGGTGAAACGCGGCGAGCGTATCGTCATCTGCGGCCCGTCCGGCTCCGGCAAGTCGACCATGATCCGCTGCATCAACCGGCTCGAAGAGCACCAGAAGGGCTTGATCATTGTCGACGGCATCGAGCTCACCAACGATCTGAAGAAGATCGACGAGATCCGGCGTGACGTCGGCATGGTGTTCCAGCATTTCAATCTGTTTCCGCATCTCACCGTGCTGGAAAATTGCACTTTGGCGCCGATCTGGGTGCGTAAACTGCCGAAGAAGGACGCCGAGGAGGTCGCGATGCATTATCTCACCCGCGTCAAGATCCCGGAACAGGCCGCCAAATATCCCGGCCAGCTGTCGGGCGGCCAGCAGCAGCGCGTCGCCATCGCCCGCGCGCTGTGCATGAGCCCGAAGATCATGCTGTTCGACGAGCCGACTTCGGCGCTTGACCCGGAAATGGTCAAGGAAGTGCTCGACACCATGGTCGGTCTCGCCGAGGACGGCATGACCATGCTCTGCGTCACCCATGAAATGGGTTTCGCGCGCCAGGTGGCGAACCGCGTCGTGTTCATGGACGCCGGCCAGATCATCGAGGCCAATACACCGGACGAGTTCTTTGCCCATCCGCAGCACGAGCGCACCAAGCTGTTCCTGAGCCAGATCCTGCATTAGGATCCGGATCGCCATCAACGCTCTAGTGGTCCGCCGGCCTTTTTCCAGGCGTCGATGCCGCCGGTGATATGTTTTGCCGCGGCGAGGCCGGCGTCTTGCGCCGCCTGTACCGCCATCGCCGAGCGCTCGCCGAAGGCGCAATAGAACAGCAGGGTTTTCCCGGCGAACGAGTTGAGCAACTCGCCGGCGCCGAGATTACGCTGCAATTCGGGATAGGGCGCGTGCTGCGACTCCGGGATGACGCCATGGCGGTCGCGTTCGCCCTGTTCGCGCAAGTCGATGAAGACAATGTCGCCGCGGCCGATCAGCGGAATGGCCTGCGCGGCATCGAGCGCCCAGCCGCGTCTGGCGATCTGATCCTGGGCGAGGCCGACCTTCAAGTTGGACGGGACCGCGACGTCCATCATTTTTGGGTTCGGCAATTTCAGGTTGTTCATCAGCTCCACATAGTCATCGATCGATTTGACCTGGAGCCGCGGATTGCAACGCTTCTCCTCGCCAATGGTCGAGACGGTGTCGCCTTTGTAGTCGTGGGCCGGGAACACCATGGTGTCGTCCGGCAGCCGCAGCAGTTTGCCGAAAATCGACTCATATTGCACGCGGGCGCTGCCGTTCTGGAAGTCGGTGCGTCCGGTGCCGCGGATCAGCAAGGTGTCGCCGGTGAACACACGGTCCGCCATCACGAAGCTGTAGGAATCGTCGGTGTGGCCCGGGGTGTAGAGCACGTCGAGGCTGACGCCTTCGACAGTGAGCTTGTCGCCCTCGGCGAGCCGCATCGATACCAGGTCGGCTTTTGTATTCTCGCCCATCACGGTGACGCAGCGGGTGCGGTCGCGCAGCGCGCCGAGCCCGGTGATGTGGTCGGCGTGGAGATGGGTGTCAAGCGCCTTGACCAGGCGCAGGTCGAGCTCGTTGACTAGTTGCAGGTAGCGGTCGACCTTTTCCAGCACCGGGTCGATAATCATCGCCTCGCCGCCGCGCCGGCTCGCCAGAATATAGGAATAGGTGCCGGAGACGCTGTCGAACAACTGGCGAAACAGCATGCTGTGCCCCTTCGCGTTCGCCGCTAGTCCTTCTCGACCTGCAGATCGGGACGGGCGCCCCATTCCGACCACGACCCGTCATAAATGCGCGGCAGCGGCTTGCCGAGAGCGTCAAGTCCGAGTGCCAGGATCACCGCGGTCACACCTGAGCCGCAGCTCGAGATGATCGGCTTGTCGGTATCGACGCCGGCCTTGGCGAACGCCGCCGCGATCTTTTCCGGTGAGGCGAGGCGGCCATTCTCGACGATATCGCTAGACGGCACATTCAGGGAGCCTGGCATGTGGCCGCCGCGCAGCCCCGGCCTCGGCTCGGGCTCGCGCCCGGCGAACCGGCCGGCCGAGCGGGCATCGACGACCTGAGATTGCGCATTGAGCGCCATCTGGACGTCCGACAGCATGGCGACCGCGCCGGTGTCCATCTCGGCATTGAAAGTCTTCGGCTTGCGCTTTGACTCGCCGGATTCGAGCGGCCGATTTTCCGCCCTCCAGGCCGGCAGGCCGCCGTCGAGGATGAAAACGTTTTTCGCACCGAAAATTCGGAAGCTCCACCACACGCGCGGCGCCGAAAACAATCCGAGGCCGTCATAGACGACGATGGTGTCGGCCTCGCTGATGCCGAGCTTGCCGACGGCCTCGCCGAATGCATCCGGTCCCGGCAGCATATGCGGCAGGTCGCTGGAATGATCGGCGATGGCGTTGATATCGAAAAACGCCGCGCCGGGAATATGGCCGGCGAGATATTCGGCGCGAGCGTCGCGTTTCTGCGTCGGCAGATAATACGAGCCGTCGACCGGTATCACTTTGGCATCGCCCAGCCTGGCAGCGAGCCATTCGGTGGACTTGAGCCAGCGGCTCGAGGGGGTCTGGTTTGCCATCATTGCTCCAAAGTGCAGCGTCATTGAGATAGTGCGAATTGGCCGCCCTGTGCAACTGCCGGCGGGCGCCAGAGTTGCATCGAGTTAGACTGCAATCGGGGAGAACAAACATGATCAGCCGGATTTGGCGCGGCTGGACCACGCCGCAGAACGCTGATGCCTATGAAAACCTGCTGCGATCGGAGATCTTTCCCGGCATCGTCGAACGCAGGATCGACGGCTTCCGCCGGATCGAGCTTTATCGCGCGCCGGCAGGCGATGAAGTCGAGTTCGTCACGTTGATGTGGTTCGATTCGATGGACGCCATAAAGGCCTTTGCCGGCGCCGATTGCGAGACCGCCGTGGTGCCCCCGAAAGCGCGCGCGGTGCTCAAGCGCTTCGAGCCGCGATCGCAGCACTATGAGGTCCGCGAGGCGCGAGACGCCGCGCGCTGACCGCCGCGTTGCCCGGTTGACCGACATGTCAGGTCATCATACAACTTATGCAACCGACTGAGCCCCGAGGTGCCCGATGAAGACCACGCCAATTACCCCCGCCGATCTCGCCAAATCCGTGCTGTCGGTGCCGCCTTTGGCGCGCCGCGCCGATTTCACCATCGATGCCGCGGAGAACACGCGGCTGCTCGACCAGTTGCGCGCCGGCGGGGTCAGCACCTTCATGTATGGCGGCAACGCCAACCTCTACAATATTGGCGTCACTGAACTTCGGACGCTCGCCGAGTTACTCATCAAATTATCGCACGACAGCGACTGGATCGTCCCCTCGGTCGGCAGCGACTATGGCAAGGCGTTTGACCAGGTCACCATGATGCGCGAGCTGCCGTTTCCGACCGTGATGGTGCTGCCGCACAAGGCGCAGTCGACGCCGGCCGGCGTCGCTATCGGCATTCGCAAGCTCGCCGATGCCTACGGCAAGCCGGTGATCGCCTACGTCAAGGACGAAGGTTACGTCGAAGCCGCCGACATGGGCCGGCTGGTGAAGGACGGCGCGATCTGCGCCATCAAATACGCGATCGTGCGCGACAATCCATCGGACGATGCGTTCCTGCGCGATCTTGTCAACGCGGTCGACAGGAGCATGATCATCAGCGGCATCGGCGAGCGTCCGGCGATCGACCATTTGACCAAATTCGGCCTGCAGGCTTTCACCTCCGGCAGCGTCTGCGTGGCGCCGGGCCTCTCGATGTCGTTGCTGCGCGCGATCAAGCGCGGCGATCTGGCGGAGGCGCAGCGTGTCCGCGCGCTATTCATGCCGCTCGAGGATCAGCGCGATGCACATTCGCCGCTGCGTGTGCTGCATGACGCGGTGCGGCTCGCCGGAATTTGTAAGACCGGGCCGATGCAGCCGTATCTGACCGGCTTCACCGATCCGGCAATCCTGTCCGGCATCGAAAAGGCCGCGAAAGACTTGCTTGCGGCGGAGCGGTCG
>Ga0265325_10003190_pt1 | contig 10784 bp, 10 predicted proteins | sample 41420metaG_FD_202090 | JGI IMG/M metagenome (GOLD analysis project Ga0265325, IMG submission 202090) | Rhizosphere microbial communities from Carex aquatilis grown in University of Washington, Seatle, WA, United States - 4-14-20 metaG | ecosystem: Host-associated > Plants > Roots > Rhizosphere...
GGGCGCGTCGTCGCAGCGGATCTCGACTCGATTCCCGCGCCCACGGCTCCCGGGGCCACGTCGCTGGCCCGGGTTCCGGCGTCGCAGGTTCCGGCGGCGCTCCCCGCCCCTTCCGACGAGTCCGAGGTGCGACCGCTCTCGCCGATGCGAAAGACCATCGCGAGACGGCTCACCGAATCGAAGGCCACCGTGCCTCACTTCTACTTGTCCATCGACGTCGACGCGGCGGGACTCGTGAAGTTGCGCGAGCAGATCAACGCGGAGCTCGCGGCGAACGCGAACGGGAAGACCAACGGCGCAGCGACGCCGCTCAAGATCTCGCTGAACGACCTGCTCATCAAGGCGTGCGCAGTCGCGCTCGTGCGCGTGCCGGAGTGCAACGCGAGCTTCACTCCGGAAGCGCTCCTTCTCCACAAGCGCGTCGATATCTCGGTGGCGGTCGCCATCCCCGACGGGTTGGTCACGCCGGTCGTGAGGCACGCCGATCAGAAGAGCGTCGTCGCGATCGCGAGCGAGGTACGCGAGCTTGCGGCTCGGGCGCGCGCGCGCAAACTCAAGCCCGAAGAGATGCAAAACGGTACGTTCTCGATTTCCAACCTGGGCATGTTCGGCATCGACGAGTTCGCAGCCGTCATCAACCCGCCCGAGGGCGCGATCCTCGCCGTGGGACAAGTCCGAGACGTACCCGTCGTCGCCGATGGAGCCGTCGTCCCGGGCAAGCGCCTCTCGTTGACGCTTTCGTGCGACCACCGGGTCGTCGACGGCGCGGTGGGCGCCGCTTTTCTCGCTGAGCTTCGCCGACTCGTCGAGCACCCTCTCCGCGTGCTGACCGGGTGAGCGAGTGACGCGCTCCACGCCTTGGTCGGTGGTCGCTCCGGTCGGCGTTTGCGCGGTCCTCGCCCCTCTCAGCGCGTCCGCTCATGGTCCGCAGCGGCCCGAAGCGTGGTGGGCTAGCCTCGACGTCGCGGCTACGAGCGCCCCCGCAGACGGCGTGCACTTGCTTCGCGCCCAACCCCAAGGGCGCGTCCGCATCCCGGGCGGCACGTTCGTGATGGGGTCATCACCGACGGGAATGACGCGGGCTCTCGAGCTCTGCCAGCGCGAGGTCCACGCCTCGACGTGCCACGACGACGGCGTCGTCGCGATGGTGCGCGCGGAAGGCGTGGCACACGCCGTCACCCTCTCTCCGTTCGATCTCGACCGGACCGAAGTGACCGTGCGGGCCTACGGCCGGTGCGTGTCCGCGGGGTCGTGCGCACGCGCGGAAATCCTGCCCGACGACGGTCGATTTGCCGGCGCCGACTTGCCCATCACGCACATTCGCTGGGACGACGCGAGCGCCTTTTGCCGCTGGACCGGTGGCCGGCTCCCGACGGAGGCGGAGTGGGAGTACGCGGCGCGAGGCGCCGGCGGACGCGAGTTCCCTTGGGGAACGTTATACAATGCCCACCTCGCCAACCACGGTGCGGCTGCGGACGACTGGACCGACGCGACCGACGGCTACTTCGAGCTGGCCCCGGTCGGCTCTTTTCCCGACGGCGCGACGCCGCTTGGCCTTCTGGATATGGCGGGCAACGTAGCGGAGTGGGTGGCCGACGTTCTCGAGTTCGACGGGATGGGGCTGCCCCTACCGTACCCCGATGCAGCGGAAATCGACCCGCAGGCGAAATCCGGGGAGGGAGGACTGCACGTCGTTCGCGGCGGTTCGTACGTCGATGGCGCCATGTGGCTACGGGGCGCGGCGCGCGACACGACCTCGGCGCTCCGCTCTCCGTGGGTAGGGTTTCGCTGCGCGGCCGACGTTCGATGAAAATCGCACACTTTTCGGATTTGCACCTTTATGCGCGCGGCGCCCCCGCCTGGAAATTTCTCAACAAGCGGCTGACGGGCTGGGTCAACCTTCGTTCCCGGCGCGGCGCGATCCACAGGGCGGGTTACGTGGACGCAATCGCCCGGGAAATCGCGCGTCTCGGAGTGGATCACGTCATCGTGACCGGCGACCTGACCAATCTTGCGCTCGAGGCCGAGTATGAGCTCGCGCGCGGAGTCCTCGAGCGCGAGCTCGGGCTCGATCCGACGCGGGTGACGATCGTGCCCGGTAACCATGATGTTTATACGCGCGGCGCGCTCGCGTCGCGGCGCTTCGAGCACTACTTCGCCGCGTGGCTGCGGAGCGATCTCCCCGAGCTGGCTACGGACGTGAACGGCGGCCGTTTTCCCGTCGTCAAGCTGCGTGGAGAGGTGGCCATCATCGGGCTATCGAGCGCGGTGCCCCGTCTGCCGTTCGTAGCCGCGGGAGCGTTGGGACGCGCCCAGATCGGTGCGCTCGGGAGGGTTCTCGAGCATCCGGAGGTCGCTCGGCGCACCGCTGTGATCGCGTTGCACCACCCGGCCGTGAATCCCCGCTCCCAACTCAATCGGTACCTCGAAGGCCTGCGCGACGCGCCTGCGCTCGTTGCGCAGCTTCGCCCGCTCGCCCGCGGCCTCCTGGTCCACGGTCATCTACACCGCCGCATCCAACGCGACGTACCAACCGATAGCGGTCGGGTCCAACAGATAGGGGCCACCAGCGCGTCCCTCCATCATGATGCCGCCGACCGCATGGCTGGATTCAACGTCTACGAGTTCGACGACTCCGGAGTCGCGCGCGCCCTAGCCTACGTGTATTCACCGCACACCGGCGACTTTCGCCTCGAGAGCGTGCCGAAGTACGTATGAAGGCCTAACCTGCTGCGGCAGCCGCGCCTGCGCCGTTCTGGCGCGTGACGTTGATGGCCTGGAGACCCTTCGGACCCTCTTTGATCTCGAACTCCACGACCTCGTCCTCGACGAGACGCCGGCGACCCTCGCCCTGAATCTGCGAGTAGTGCACGAAGACGTCGGGCCCGGCGTCCTGCTTGATGAATCCCCAGCCCTTTTCGTCGTTGAACCACTTGACGCGTCCTACTGCCATCGGAATGCCTCCGTTCCTTCGCACCAATGAACAGCGCTGTACGCTAGGGGATGGCGTTCGCGAAGGTCAAGGTCGGACCGTGTTCGAGAAGATGGATGTTGACAGGCGGTCGTGATCTAGGGCCTACGCTTGTTCGGCCCGGGCGACAGCGCGTCGAGTTCCTCCAGATTCGCCTTCACCCGCGGATCGTCCGGAGAGAGAGCGCGCGCCTTCTCGAGCGCCGCTCGGGCCTCGCCCCTCTTGGCGGGATCCATCGCAAGCGCGGTCGCCAGATTGATCCACGCGCTCACGAGCTTTGGATCGAGCCGCAGCGCCTCGCCGTACTCGGCAACGGCCTGGTCCACGCGCCCGGACTGCTGGAGGGCGTAGCCGAGATTCGAGTGCAGGCTCGCACGCCGAGGATCGGCGGACACGGCGCGCTGGAGCTCCGAGAGGGCGCGTGCGAGGTCCTGCGTTCCGAGGAGGGCGGTCCCGAGATCGGAGTGTGCCAGCGCATCGCCGTCATCAATCCGTACGCGGATCTCGTACTCGGCAATGGCGTCCTTCGTGCGGCCCGCCATCATCAGCGCGGTGCCGAGGTTGCCGTGCCGGGCGGCGCTGCCCGGGTCGGACTCCGTCGCGCGAGTCAGCTCGGTCACGGCTTCGCCGGCGTGTCCCGTCGCCAGAAGCGCGATGCCCAGCTGGGAATGCGCCTCGGCTTCGCCCGGCATCAGCTGGGCGCCCTTCCGCAAGGCGTCGACCGCCTCGTTCGCGTCGCCCAATAGGAGAAGGGCGCGCCCGAGCTCGACGAATCCGGGACCAAAGGAAGGCGCGGCCTTCGTCGCGCGAGCCAGATCCTTCGCCGCGGCCGCGATCTCGGGGTTTCCCTTCCCGGCCCCGTAATCGAGCGGCACCTCGACCCGCGCGACCCGCACGCGCGCCAGTCCCACGAGGGGCGCCACGCTCCGCAGTGCGGCGGCCCTCGCGGCGTCGTATCGCTTGCGAGCCTCCAAAAGGTCACCGTGCTCGAACGCGGCGTCTCCGGCCGCGAGTTCCGCGTCTCCAGGATCGCCGTGGCCCGAGGTGAGAGCGATTGTCGCGGGTCGCGGTGGAGGATTTGCAGCGACGGGCGCAGCCGGCGGTGGAGGTCTCGGCGGAGGAGGCGGTTCCGGAACGGGAGCCGGCGCTGCAACCGAGCCGGCAACATGGCTTGGGGCGGGAACGGTCGCCGAAGCCGCCGCTTGATGGATCGGCGGCGGCGTCGCCGTGCCCGCACCACAAGCACCCTGCGAGAACAGCAAGGCGATGGCCGCCGCGACCCTACTCATGCCTCTTCACCACGGCCCATGCATGCGCGATGACATCCCTCGCGGCGTCGAGCGCGCGCTCCTGGGTCCGCGGGGTTCGCAACCTCACGACGCCTGAAGAAGGCGCCTCCGCCTCCAGGACGACGCGGCTCGCCGCGCGCACCGCCTCCGGTACCTCCTGGTCATGCGCCAACGCCTCCAGGTGCTCCAGATAGGTTCGCCCCCAGCCCGCGTTCGGCTCGACGAGGAGCACGGCGTTCAAGGCCATTCCGGCAGCGCGTTTCATCCCGACGGCCCCCGCGCGGGCGTCGCCGCGCCCATATGCGGCTGCGGCTCTCCGCAGCTCGCCTAGTGCAGCGCGTATCCATTCGTCGGGCGAGAACCTTCGCAGCCAGTCGCTCGGATCGCGCACAAACTCACCCATGGCAGAAGCCCCGTGCTCACGAGCGGGGATGCCGCGTTGCGTGCTCCTTGCCGTCATACCGGAGCAACGCCGGCTTGCCCTCCGCGATCGTCGTGACGTTCACCGGCCGCTTCCAGATGCGAAGCAGGCTCCGCATCACTTCCTTCGCGTAGTCCTGCCGTAGGTCGAGCCCCTGATGATCGTGCCTGACGAGCAGCTCGCCGCGGTTTTCGAAGTTCGCATCCTCGACGTAGATGAACGGGTTACCGCCGTTCGTCAACTGGAAGAGGAGCTTCTCTTTGACGGCCTTGAACTCGCGAGACTCGACCTCGAACCGTTCGTTGCGGTTGGACCAACCGAAGCTGAAAAGCTTCTGCTCGCGCACGAACTCGGGGGTCAAAAACTCGTCGATGAACGTGACGTCGTTGTAGAGCGCTCGGACTTCGAATATTTTCTTTTTGCCGAGACCCAGGCGAAGATTCCAATTTTTCTTGGCCTCGAGGTCGTCGCAGTCCTCCCACTCCTTGCCGAACTGTCCTTTGTCCCACCGCTCCTCGATGTGGCGAAACAGTTCGACTCCCAGTTTGTACGGGTTGAGGCGCCCACCGCTCGTAGCGAGAACTCCCGCAGCGTGGTCCGCGTAGTCGATGATTTCGCTCGCGTCGAGAATCTTCTCGGTCAGAAGTTTCGAATGCCAGTAGGTGGCCCAGCCCTCGTTCATGATTTTCGTCTGCCACTGCGGGGCGAAGTAGTAGGCCTCCTCGCGAATGACCTCGAGAACGTCGTGCTCCCAGCGATCGAGCGGCGCATGCTCGAGCAAGAAGAGAAGGACGTCGCGCTCCGAGTGCTCGGGAAACTTCTTGGCTTTCTCGCGCTCTGCCTCGAGTTTCTTCTTCTGCCGCTCGAGGTATTCCTCGGGGTTGATGAAGCTCTCCATGTAATCTTTGGCGCGTAGGCGAGGGATCTCGGTCGCCTTCGGCTCTTCGTCCTCGGCCGGACGCTTTGGGCGGCGACCGCTGAATGGAGAGTGGAGATCGACGAGATTCTCCAAGCTCAGGCAGTGGTCCAGAAATTCTTCGACTTTGTTGATCCCCTGGCGCGCCACGATGCGACGAAGGCGCGCCCCGTGGTTGGCCATCTTGTCGATCCAACGGCGGTTCGGATCGTAGCTGCTCGGCCGCTTGACCGGATCGACCGTCCTGCCGCCCGTGTCGAGGTCGGTGGAGCGAAAGCAGTAGTTGTTTTTGAAGAAGTCGACGTGCGCGTACACGTGCGCCATGACGAGCTTCTGATCGACGAGAGAGTTTCCTTCGAGGAGATACCCGTACGAAGGGTTGTTGTTGATGACCATCTCGTAGATCTTCGAAAGGCCATACTCGTAGCCCTTCGCGAGGCGCTCGTATTCCATTCCGAAACGCCAATGCGGGTACCGGTTCGGAAATCCGCCGTATGCCGCAATTTCGTTCATTTGGTCGTACGTGAGGATCTCGAAGACCGTGGGGAAGAAGTCGAGCCCGCCCTCCGCGGCCAGCTTCTCGATCTTGTTTTGCTGCTCGCGCAGGTACGCGGGGAGTGCCGTCTTCAGCGCGAACTCGCTCATGTTCTGACCTCACCCTGCGCGGTTCTCTCGGGACCCATCACGCCCCCTTTCCCAAGAACTCTTTGATCGAACCCACGATGGCGTCCTTGTCGCGGATCTCGCTCGTGATGACCCGTTCGTCCTTCCCGAAGTGCTCCCGCAAGTCCTTGATGAACTGACCCGAGCCGTAAGGACTCTCGACCTGGCCGTACGCGAACATGTTCGCGCGCGGCAATATCTTCTGCTTGAGCACGTCCACGCAGAGGAGCGTGTCGTCCATCGACCAGTTGTCCCCGTCGGAGAAATGGAACGGATAGATGTTCCATTCCGATGGCGGGTAGTGGTCGTCGATGAGCTGCGAGCAGAGTTTGTACGCGCTCGAAATCATGGTCCCGCCGCTCTCCCTCGTGTGAAAGAAGGTTTCGCGGTCCACCTCGCGGGCCACGGCGTCGTGGATGATGTAGCGGCTCTCGAGCCCCTTGTATTGCCGCGTCAGCCATGCGTCGATCCAGAAGCTCTCGATGCGCACGATCTCTTTCTGCTCGTCGCCCATCGATCCCGAGACGTCCATCATATAGACGATGACCGCATTGGCGACAGGCTCGGCTTCGGTCTTCCAGCTCCGATATCGCTTGTCGGAAGGAATCGGGACGACCACGGGATTGCCCGGCACGTACGTTCCCATCGCGATTTGGCGCTTGAGCGCCTCGCGGTAGGTACGCCTGAAGTTGCGCAGCGACTCCGGGCCGACGCGTCGGATGCTGGTGTAGCGGTCCTTCGCGTTGATGATCTTGCTCTTGCCCTTGTCCTGAATGTCGGGAAGTTCGAGCTCTTCCCCGAGGATGGCGGCGAGCTCGTCGAGCGTGACGTCAACTTCGAGGACGTGCTCGCCTGCTCCCGACCCCGCCTGATGTCCCTCGCCGGGCTCCTGCGCGTCCGGATCGCCGCCGATCGGATCGCCCGGGTCCCCGTCCCCCTGGCCCGCTCCCCCCCGCTGCCGGTCCCCGAACGCGAAATGGGGGATGTCGATTTGCGGGATGGGAATGGAAACGAGGTCCTTGCCCTTGCGACCGATAAGCTCGCCCTGCGAAATGTATTTGCGCAGGTTCTGACGGATTTTGCCGCGAACGATCGCTCGGAAGCGGGAGTGGTCCTGGTCGATCTTGAGCGACATCGACTACAGTCTAGCGCGTTCCCCCCCCCTTGCCTCGAGCGCCGTGCGTGCCAGCCAGAGGCAAACGAGCGCGTTGGCCACGGCCCAGATACGCATGAGAAACGCACCCCCGACGTATGCTGCATCGCCGGTCCAAGCCATCTGTACGAGGAGCGCTGCCGACCCGAGCGCGACGCCCCCGATGAAAGGCCGAACGCGTCGGTTTGCGAATCCGAGCCCCGTGACCACCACCGCGGGCAGAGCGCTCGCGAGAAACAACCACCTGTGCAGTCCCGCACCCACGAGTACGAGGTCCCATTCTCCGAGCGGCCGCGCGAGAAGCTCGAAGAAGGTGACCGCGGCTCCGGTATGGGGCGTGAACCCGAGCAGCGGAAGCACCGGAAGCAGTCCAATGCTGGCCGCGAGCGTCCCGACCGCCGCAGCCGGGGTCCGGGTCATCTTCCCGCCCCCTCTTCGAATGCGGCGCGCGACGCCCCAAGCGATCCCCAAGAACGCGACGGCCCGCAGCAAAAGGTGCGTCCAATAAACGTGGGAGACGGCCGCCGCGGCATCCAGAATTCCGGAGCCGAATAGGGACTTGTCGTCGTCCTCCTCGCCCGTGACAGCCGGACGCCGCGCGGTGGACTCCAGCGCGCGGCGCACCGAAGCGACATCCGTGACTCCCAAAGCCTCCACCATGGCCACGGCGCCGGCGACGTGCGGCGAAGCCATGCTCGTCCCGTTGAAGGTTCCGAAGACCTCGCACTTGTCGCGACCCCCGTTGCACACCGTTTGCTGCGTCACGCCGACCCCGGGCGCCGCGATCGCGACCTCGGGCCCTCGCGACGAAAACCACGCGATCCGGTCGTTCGAGTCGCTCGCGCTCACGGCCACGACCCCTGGATATGCGGCGGGCCAACCCACACTTCGGCCGCTGTTGCCGGCCGCCGCGACGATGACGACGCCCTTTGCGAGCGCGTACTTCACGGCATCCTCGAGGATCCCGCTCTTGATCGGCCCACCCAATGACAAGTTGATGACCTGAGCCCCCTCGTCGGCGGCGTATCGAATCCCCTCGGCAACGTTCGCCACCGTTCCGAAACCCTGCTTGGAAAGCACTTTGACCGGCATGAGCGTCGCGCAGAAGGCCAGGCCCGCCGTGCCCATCCCGTTGTTCGTCGTCTGCGCGATGGTGCCGGCGACGTGCGTTCCGTGACCGTGATCGTCGTATGCCTCGCTGGAATCGTCGACGAAGTTCCAGCCACCTTCGCACCGCGTCCCGGCCAGATCGGTGCCCCGCGAGAACGGCCCCTTGTCGAAACAAGCGATTCCCGTGTCGATCACCGCGACCGTGATCCCCCGGCCGCAGGAGTAATGCCACGCTGCCTCAGCCCCCACCCGCTGCAGGTGCCATTGCTTGTTCGCGTAGAGCGGATCGTTCGGGACGAAGCTCGCCCGGTAGAGCGCCATCGGCTCGACATGCTCGACGCGCGAATCACCGAGAAGCGCGGCGATTGCTGCCCCTTCGGCGGAAGGGACGACGTCCGCTACCTCCAGCTTGTCGTGCGAAGTGCTCCAGGCGCTGTTCGGGCGTAGCGCGAGGCCGTACCGGGCGCTGATGTCCGCAATGTCAGCGGGGCTCGCGTCGTCGCGGAGGTCGACGGCGATTTCTCCCGCGACGGTCTCATCTCCCTCCGCCCCGTCGCCGAACGACGGTGCGGTCGCGGAGCGGTCTCCCTCTGCCGTGCCGGCGGAGCGGGCGCCGCCGACGGCTTGGCCGGAAGCAGCGGTCGCAAACGAGGCGACGAGTGCCAGCGCGATTGAAACCGCGGCGCACGGAACGACGAGACGCAATCGCATGGGCTCACCTATCGGCTGGAGTCATCGACCAAAACGCGAGCGCACTGCCCGAGGAGAAGCGCGTGGAGCAGGCACGCGCACCCGTAAGCCATGATGGGGCGAAGGGCGGCCCATACGAGAGCAACGCGGAGCCACGGGTGAAGGAGCCAAGGTGTCGCCCACGTCAAGAGACCCCCCAAGCCCAGCAAAAGAGCGCTTGCAACGGCGTTCCACGTTGCGAGTCGCACGATTCGACCCGAAAGGCGCGGGTCGCGCGCAAGCAGGCGAACGCCCAGCGGGAGCAGCCGAATGGCGAGAAGGGACTGCACGATCGCCATTGCGGCGACCGCGAGGGTGGCGAGGACGTCGAGAAAGCCCCCGACCCCCAGCCTCGACTGAAGGTAAAGCAGAACGGCACACACGGCCGGAACGAGCAACCAGACGACTGCGACCTGCCCGACGGCAAAGCTGACCCACGCCGTGACCCGGACCAGGGCGGGCGCGCGCCGCGAGCGAGGCGAATCTCCCGCGGTGCCCCAGCCAAGGCGACCACGCGGTTCCACGTACGCGTAGAGGCAGGTCGGCAGGATAGCCGCGAAGGCTGCGGCGAGAACGGCGGCAATCGCGGTCATGGTCGGCACGAGTGCGCTCAGCATGGCAGCCGAAGGGTAGCTTCGCATTTTGCATCGAACGCGCCACACGCGACGCGGCTCTGCCGCAAAGATCGCCCCGCAGCGCCGCCTTGGCCCAGACGAGCGCGCCGAAGGCGAGCCGCCTCAGCGAGCGCCGGCTGCCAAAGCGGAGCGCGAAGGCCCCGGCGAGACGGGAGCGCGAAAGCCGTACCTTCGCGTGGGCGGCGGGGGACCGTGGACCGCGGGGAGCTCGTAAACGGAGATCACCGGCGGCTCGATCGCCGGCCCCCAGCAGGCGGTCATGTGGGCCGGAACCGACGTGCTGGCGGACGAATTCCCGGGCGATGAACCCGGCGTGATACACGCGGCTTCCGAGTTCGCCGCAGGCGACCCGGGGCGCGCGGCTCTTCCCGAGCGGCGCCAGTTTGCGATCAGCACCACGATCGCAAGCGCCATGAAGGCGGCAAACCCCCATAGAACGCGTCGTGAACGCGGCGGAAGAATCGGCCCGGGTCCGATCCGAATGGTCGGAGAGGAGCCAGGCCCTCCGTCCGAACCGCTCGAACGGCGTGGCGGAGGAAGGGAGGAAATCGGGGGCGGCGGCGGGATCGATTGCGGGCGCTTGCCGAGTTCGGGGCCGAGCCACGACATGGGTCGTGGGGCGCGCAACGAAAATGGCTCACCAGGAAGCACTCCGCCGGGATTGGCCCTTGGCGCGGGTCGTTCCGTGACCGCCGAAGGGGAGTGGCGCGTTGCCATCGCCATACAATGCCACAGTCTCGGGTCCTTGGAGGGTGCCTTGAATCAGAAGTATTTGTCCGAGCCCGAGCTCTCGGGCGCCATCGGAATCCAGTGACAACGTAAGCTCCCGAGAAAGGGCGGGCATGGCCCGAAGAGCCCCGTCAATGACCTGGACGAATGCGATCGATGATCGCTGCC
>Ga0265325_10003191_pt1 | contig 10783 bp, 12 predicted proteins | sample 41420metaG_FD_202090 | JGI IMG/M metagenome (GOLD analysis project Ga0265325, IMG submission 202090) | Rhizosphere microbial communities from Carex aquatilis grown in University of Washington, Seatle, WA, United States - 4-14-20 metaG | ecosystem: Host-associated > Plants > Roots > Rhizosphere...
CGGTCAGGTCGGCACGAGTTAGAGTTGAATTGGTCATGGCGGGCAAACGACTCCCTTCGAGGCGCTAACCCTATGCGGTAGAGGGATTTGCCGTCAACATCAAAGGGATAGGAGAAGGTCCTGAAGCACCCTACCAGCGCAGCAGTGCCGAACCCCAGGTCAGCCCGCCACCCATGGCCTCCAGCAGGACCAGATCGCCCCGCTTTATCCGCCCGTCTTCCACCGCGGTCGCCAGCGCCAGGGGCACCGAGGCAGCCGAGGTGTTGCCGTGCGTTGCCACGGTAGAGATCACTTTTTCGGGGGATATATGCAGTCTTCTGGCCGTTCCGTCGAGAATCCGTTGGTTGGCCTGGTGCGGCACGAACCAGTCGATATCGTGGACACTGAGGCCCGCCGCGGTGGCGGACGCCTCGATCGCTGCGGCGATGTTGGCGACCGCATGGCGAAACACCTCCTTGCCCTGCATGCGCAGATAGCCGGTCGTCTGAGTGGTGGAAGGGCCGCCGTCCACATAAAGCATGTCGTGCAGCCGGCCGTCCGAAAACAGCTGGGTATTGAGGACGCCGCGGTCGGCATTGTCGCCGGCGCCTTCCGTGGCGGTCAGCACCACCGCGCCGGCACCGTCACCGAACAGCACGCAGGTCGTGCGGTCGTTCCAGTCCAGCAGTCGTGTCATACATTCCGCGCCGACCAACAAGACCGTGCGGGCCTGCCCGGTGCGGATGAAATTGTCGGCCACCGCAAGTCCGAAGATGAAGCCGGAACATACCGCCTGCACATCGAACGCCGCGCCGCGCGTCATGCCGATCCGCGCCTGGATCATGGTGGCGACGGAGGGAAAGGTCTGGTCCGGAGTCGTGGTGGCACAGACGACGAGATCGATGTCCTTCCCCGTTGCGCCGGCATGGGCCATCGCGGCGCGCGCCGCTTCGAGCCCTAAGTCGGACGTCTTTTCGTCCGGCGCGGCGACGTGGCGTTCGCTGATTCCAGTGCGCGCGCGAATCCACTCGTCGCTCGTGTCCACACGCTTGGCTAGATCATGGTTCGTCAGGATGGTCTTCGGCAGATACGCGCCGCAGCCGAGGATTTGGGAACGGATCACGAAACTGCTGCCTCCCGGCCGAGTGCGCTGACGCCGGCCCTGTCTGCTGCGATACTCTTGTTGATCCCGCCAAGGGCCATGTCGATGGCCATGTCGATGGCGGCGGCGAAGCCAAACGCATCCGTTCCGCCGTGACTTTTCACGACGATGCCATTAAGTCCGAGGAACATGCCGCCGCCCGCAGCGCGCGGATCAAGCTTGCGGCGCAGCGTCTTCAACGCTCCGCTCGCGAGAAACGCGCCTAGCCGCGACAGTAGCGAACGCTTTAACGCGCTACGCAAATAGCCGACAACCAGCCGGGCCGTACCTTCCGCCGTCTTGAGCGCAATGTTGCCCGTGAACCCGTCGGTCACGACGACGTTTACCGTACCCTTCGCGATGTCGTCGCCTTCGACGAACCCGGCGAATTCCATCGGCAGCGCCACGTTGCGCAGCATCCGGGCGGCGCCCTTCACGGCGTCATGCCCTTTTGCTTCTTCGGAGCCGACATTGAGCAGACCTACAGTCGGACGCTCCAGGCCGAACACGGCACGCGCGAACGCCTCGCCCATCACTGCAAAATCGACAAGCTGTTCGGCGTCCGATTCCACGTTGGCGCCGACGTCGAGAACCACGCATTGGCCGTGCGTGGTCGGCCATAGAGCCGCAATCGCCGGCCGCGAAATGCCTTCCACCATGCCGAGCTGAAACATCGACATCGCCATCAGGGCACCGGTATTGCCCGCGGAGACAACCGCCTCGGCCTCGGCGATCTTCACGGATTCGATGGCACGCCACATGCTGGTATTACGGCCACGACGCAGCGCCAGACTCGGCTTCTCGTCCATGCGGACATGCGCCGCGGAATGGCGAATGCTGACGCGATGGGCGAATTTGGTCTTCCATCTCGCCAACAACGCATTGAGCGCCGTTTCGTCGCCGTGCAGGATGAATTTGGCGGCCGGGTGTCGCTGCAGCGAACGCACCAGCGCAGACACGACAACGGATGGACCCGCATCAGCGCCCATCGCATCAATCGATACAGTCAGTTCGCGGGACACGATCTTACCTGCCCCTTGGAGCCTGGCCAGTTTGCCGGGCTACTCAGGCCTTTACCTTGGACACTTCACGGCCATCATAATGTCCGCAAGCGGCGCAAACATGATGCGGGCGCTTCTGCTCACCGCAATTGGGGCATTCACCGTAGGAACTCGACGCCAGGGCGTCGTGCGACCGGCGCATGTTGCGCCGTGACGGCGACGTTTTTCTCTTGGGGACCGCCATGGCGGAAACTGTTCTCCATCAGGCCCAGCCGGTTGGGCACGCCTTATGACGTCCGCTCCAGGGGGGCAAAGCAAGGCGCGGAGTGAACAGGAAACCGACCCGGGATTCAAGCGGCAAAAACGGCAGTTTTCTGCGGTTCAACCGCGCTCCTTTATGTCCTTGAGCACAGCAAAGGGGCTTTCCGGTGGCTCCGCTGCCGCCCTGGGGAGCTCAAATGCGACACCCTCCTTGCGGGGATACGGATCAATTGCCAGCAAGAACTCCTCCAAGAGCGGCATCGCCAGATCATAGTGGAGGCTGTCGATCTCCTCAGGGACGTCCTCGTCGCCTGCTGCCAGTGTCAGGACGCCCCCGGCCGCCCGAGAACGCGGTACGTAATGCAGTTCACGCGAAAAACGGCGCGCGATATGGGTCGCCACGGGTTCAAGTGTCACCACACAGGCCTGCACAATATCGGCGTCCAACGCAGCATCGAAGGCGAAATGTGTCTTCGACAGACGGCGCAGCTCTACGACGGCCGAAAATGCATTCACGGCGTCGACGCCTGCCCAATGTGCCAGATGCACGAGATCTTCGCCGGAAACCAAAACCGGGACGTCGCTGCCCGCCTCCGATAAACCGCCCAGATCGAAGAAATGGCGGACCGGCGGTTCCTCGGGTTCGTCGCTCATCTCGTCACCTCTTCCGGCAGAGGTCCAAAATCCAGTTGCCCCGCGTCCACATCGCAGTCCACAAGCTGCTCTCTGGCGCGCAGCGCATACCGCGCCAGGAAATTTGCCGCGGCACCCGGTTCTCCTCGGTAGAGGTTGCGGACAAGAGCAGATTCCATGGACGCTTCGTTTGTCGCCTCGCCGTAAGCCTGCATACGCCCGTAGAATGCGTCGGCGAACTTCTTCACCCGCTTACCTATGCCGATGTCGCCGGCGCCCAGCTCGCGCAGCGCCTCGTCGAAGCCGACGAAGACCCGGTCAACGAACGCTTGCGATAAGGGCCCACCCTTGAGGCGGTCCAACACCAGCCAAACGTGCAGGACGATCAGGTCGAACCGGCCGTCGAGCGTGTCCTTGACCCCGAAGATTGCAAAAAAGACAGGTTCGCGCGCCCTTTCTACCACGGCGGCATAGAGATTGGCCGCCTTCAGCCGATACCCCTTTCTCCTGCGCAGCGCGTTCAGCATGATTTGGTTCCCCCGACGGGAAAGTCTTGCAAGTATGCCGTCCCAAGGCTAGCACATCGGGCCATGGAGAACCCTGTCAAAGGCCTCAGAGGCATGAAAAAGCTCGCTCTTTGCTCCATCTGCCTAGTTCTGATGGGTTGCACACCGATCGTCAGCCAGCGCGGTTACCAGCCCGATCCCGATGGCGAGGCCGGCGTTACGGTCGGCACGGACAACAAGACGACCATTGAGACGAAGCTGGGCGATCCTTCGGTCCAGGCCACGTTCACCAACGATGCCTGGTACTACGTTTCCAGCATCGAGAAACAGGTCGCGTTCTTCACGCCGACCATCGAGTCCCGCCGCATCCTCGCTATCTACTTCGACAAGGACGGCAAAGTTACCGACATGAAGCACTACAGTCTCGCGGACGGCCATATCGTTGTCTTCGAATCCCGAACGACACCGTCGCTCGGCCGCGAACTCACCTTCCTGCAGCAGCTCTTCAACGCAACCCCCGGCGTGCCGGGTGGCGGCATGGGCCAGCAGGAGCAGAATCCGGGCGGCGGCGGCATTCCTCACTGAACACGAGAAGGGTGAACGGCGTTTTCCTGACGCCCCCCCAAAAAAAGAAGCGCCGGGATATTCTCCCGGCGCTTACTTTTCTGATGCCGACTTCAGGTCAAGTTCGCCAGCGTCGCCAGAAGCAGTAGCGCGACGATGTTGGTTATCTTGATCATCGGGTTGACCGCGGGGCCCGCCGTGTCCTTGTACGGATCGCCGACGGTATCGCCCGTCACGGCCGCCTTGTGTGCGTCGGAGCCTTTGCCGCCGAAATGGCCGTCCTCGATATACTTCTTGGCATTGTCCCACGCGCCGCCGCCCGAGGTCATCGAGATTGCGACGAATAGGCCGGTTACGATCACGCCCAACAGCATTGCGCCCAACGCGTTGAAGGCCTGTGTCTTACCTGCAACTGCATCGACAATGACGAACAGGACGATGGGCGACAGTACCGGCAACAGCGAGGGTACGATCATTTCGCTGATGGCAGCTTTGGTCAGCATGTCGACCGCACGGCCATAATCGGGCTTTTGCGTCCCCTTCATGATGCCGGGCATTTCCTTGAACTGCCGGCGAACTTCTTCGACCACAGAGCTAGCCGCACGGCCCACCGCCGTCATCGCCATTCCGCCGAACAGATACGGCAGCAACCCGCCAATGAAGAGGCCGACGATAACCCACGGATTATCCAGGCCGAATGTCGGAATCTGGATGTCGGCAAAGTAGGTGTACGTGGCGGAGTTGTGGATGAAGTATTTGAGGTCCTCCGTATAGGCCGCGAACAGCACCAGCGCTCCGAGGCCCGCCGATCCGATGGCATAGCCCTTGGTCACCGCTTTCGTGGTGTTGCCGACGGCGTCGAGCGCGTCGGTGGTTTTGCGCACATCGCCTTCCAATCCGGCCATTTCGGCAATGCCGCCCGCGTTGTCGGTGACCGGTCCGAATGCGTCGAGCGCCACGATCATGCCCGCCAGCGACAGCATGGTGGACACCGCGATGGCGATGCCGAACAGGCCAGCCATCGTATACGTGACCACAATGCCGACGCAGATCACCAGTGCCGGCAACGCGGTCGATTCCATCGATACCGCAAGTCCTTGGATGACATTGGTACCGTGACCTGTGACCGACGCCTTGGCAATCGACATCACCGGACGCAAGCCCGTCCCCGTGTAGTATTCGGTGATCCAGATCAACGCGCCGGTGACCAGCAACCCGACAACACCGCACAGGTAAAGTTGTGTACCGGTGAAGGCGAGATCCTCTCCTACGGTGAGGACCCCAGTCATTCCGCCTGGAAGCAGGAAGTTCATCAACGGCCATAGTCCGATCAGCGACAGCACGCCCGTTGCGATCACGCCCTTGTAGAGCGCGCCCATGATCTTCTTCTTCGCGCCGAGCCGTACGAAATACGTTCCGATGATCGAGGTCAGGATGCACATGCCGTTGATCCCGAGCGGCAGGAGCATCAGCGCGGATTTCGTCTCGCCGGTAAAATAGATCGAGGCAAGCACCATGGTAGCGACCGTGGTCACGGCATAGGTTTCGAAAAGGTCCGCCGCCATGCCGGCGCAATCTCCGACGTTGTCTCCCACATTGTCGGCGATCGTGGCCGGATTGCGCGGGTCGTCTTCGGGAATACCGGCTTCGACCTTGCCGACCATATCGCCGCCGACATCAGCACCTTTGGTGAAGATGCCGCCGCCGAGACGGGCGAAGATCGAGATCAACGATGCGCCGAAGCCCAAGGCCACGAGCGAATTCTGGATGATACGGCCATCCGAAGGATTATCGATATCGAGCGCCAATCCATAGCGCAGGAAGGCATAATAACCGGCGACACCGATCAGGCCGAGACCGACGACCAGCAGGCCCGTCACCGCGCCGGAACGAAACGCCAGCGTAAGCGCAGGGGCCAGCCCGCCGCGTGCCGCCTCAGCCGTACGCACGTTGGCGCGAACCGACACGTTCATGCCGACATAGCCGGCCAGACCCGACAGGCCCGCACCGATCAGGTAGCCGACGCCGCCCTGCCAGCCGAGGCGCCATGTCGCCAGCGCAAAGATGACCACGCCGACGATCGCAATGGTTCTGTATTGCCGATTGAGGTAAGCGCGCGCGCCTTCCTGAATCGCAGCGGCGATTTCCTGCATCCGGGCGTTCCCCGGGCTCTTGGAAAGAACCCAGCGGACCGTCAATCCGCCGTACAGCAGCGCCAAAAACCCGCATACCAAGATGATTAGAAGCTCAACGCTCATGTGATCCCTCGTTCCGATTCCAGAACCTTAGTGGCCGACGCCGCACGCCGACTCGCATGGCAGGATGAAAATCCTGCTGCTTCGAAGGCGGCGGAACATGCCAAAAGCTCGTACGGGAAGCAACTTAGTGCTGCGCGTCTTTTCCGGGTTTCGGTGTCGCGGGGTCTGACGCACCGGAAGGAGCAGCGCCCGTCGCGCCCATCTGACTTTGATTCGGTGTCGCAGCCGTTGCCGCACCAGCTGCCGGGGCAGCCGGAGCCCGTTCCGGAAGAGGCACCTGGTTCAAGGTCGAATCACTTGGGTGCAGCGGCGCAAACTCCATCCGCACAAAGACCATACCCGCAACCTTGGAATTGCCCACAACACGTCTCGCATCGTCGACCAGCCGGGCATTCAGGAGGGCCGTATCGACCGCCGTCGGATCGTCGGGCTTGCAGATCGGATCGCCATTCACGTCGCGCACGAAGGCATCCTGGATAAAGGCGAGCTTTTCGCGCACGTCGATGGCGGCAGATTGCGACGAGGCAACCAGTTTGCTGGAAATGTAAGTGTAACCAAGCAGTTTGCCGTCTTTGCTCATAGGCGCGATGAGGAATGGCATTTCCACATTGGTGCCGGGAGCGCCTTCCTTGGCTGCGGCAGCCATGGCAGGCCGGGCAGCGGCCGTGCAGGCCAAAATCAGCAGGCAGACGACAATCCGGCGCATGACCCTAGCCTCGCAAATCATGGCTAAAAATGTGTAAACCCGGTCCGCGGAACCGCGATTTCACGTCCTGAGGCATCCACAAGCGCGACGCCTGCGCCCCGCTGTACCCGGCCAATGCATGCGACAGACGTTTTCGCGCGCCGGGCGGCATCCATGACGTCGGATTCCGACGGTGCGGTAAAAGCGATCTCATAATCGTCGCCCGAGGTCGCGGCGCGGGCGATGGCTTCATTTGTGTCGCCCCACTGCGTGCGCAGGGCGCCCGAGCGAGGAATGCGCGCCGCTTCGACGACAATCCGCACAGAAGAGACGTCGGCGATGTGCGACAGATCGGCAATCAGGCCGTCGGAAACGTCGAGGGCGGCGCTGGCGATGCCGCGCAAAGCTCCGCCCAGCGCCAAACGTGGGTTTGGAACGCGGTAGCGGGCGATGAGGTCTGCACTCGTTCCGCCCTCACCTTTCAGGATCGCCAACCCGCCGCCGGCATCGCCGATGGTGCCGCTGACGAACACGCCGTCACCCGCCTTCGCCCCGGCGCGGCGGATCAAGGTCCCTGCGGGCACATATCCTACCGCGGTAACCGCAAGCGTCAGCGGGCCGGGGGTCGATGTCGTGTCGCCGCCGAGCAGCGAAAGGCCAAACACTTTCTGGTCTTCCCCAAGTCCGCGCGCGAACGACTCGATCCATTGCATGTCGATGCGCGCCGGCAGTGACAGCACGAGGAAATATCCGGCAGGCTCGGCACCTTTCGCCGCGAGGTCCGACAAATTCACGCGCAGTGCTTTCCTGGCAACAGAATCTGCGGGATCGTCGGCCAGAAAATGGATGCCTTCCACAAGCGCATCTGTCGTCACGACAACGTCATGGTCCGCCCGTGCCGGCAGCAAAGCGACATCATCCGTGAGGCCAAAGGCGCCTGGTGCCGTGGCCAGCGGCGCGAAAACTTGCGCAATCAAAGAAAATTCGGAAGGACGTTCGGCCATGGGACTGGAAATCTCCTTCGCGCGCACTATATCGCAATCGAAAAGAAATTCGCCCCGAGTTCGTAAGCCGCGGATGACCCCCAGCATAAAGGCAAGTGCGTGGCAATTTCGCCATTTTGTCGCCAACCGGAGCAGCCATATAGCCTGGCGTGAAGTCGGAGTTCGCCATGTACACGCAACGCCAAATCAAAGCTCGCCCAAGACCAGCATGCGGAATTTCGATCCGCACCCTGCTTGTCAGTTTCCTCGGGCTGCTGCCGGTCGGCGTCGTGTCCACCATGATGTTGATGGATATTTTCGGCGTATGGGCAAATTAGCGGCAGCTTAGAATTCGCCATCGGGTACGGCTTCGCCGAACTCGGCAGCGCGCTTGCGATGGGCGAGCTTGTCCAGTGCGGCATTCACGAACGAGGGCTCCTCGGCCGAAAAGAACGCATGGGACAACTCGATATACTCGTTGATGATCACCTTCGCAGGCACGTCGGGACGCGCCACCAACTCGAACGCGCCGGCACGCAGGATGGCACGTAGAATGGAATCCACTCTGGACAGCCGCCAATCGCTGCTTAGACATTTGGTAATGGCTTCGTCGATCTCTGCCTGGCGCAGCGGAACGCCGCGCACGATGTCATCGAAAAATGCCGCGTCAGGTTCCCCCAGCGCCACCGTTTCCGGCTCCTGGCCGAAGCGGTAGGCGACGAATTCCTCCGACACCGTCCCGGCGTCCTCGCCGGTCAGCTCCATCTGGTAAAGCGCCTGGATCGCCGCCAACCGCGCCGCACGCCGCGCGGTTGAACCGGAGTCGCTCATCGGCGAGCGCCAAGGCGATAGCGCAGCTCGATCATCGCCAGGCAGGCACGCGCGGCGTCGCCGCCCTTGTCACGCTGCTCGCGGTCGGCGCGCACCATTGCCTGTTCCTCGTTTTCCACAGTCAAGATACCGTTACCGATGCACAATCCGTACTGGATACCCAGCCCCATCAGAGCGTGCGCAGATTCGCCGGCAACGATCTCAAAATGATGCGTTTCGCCGCGAATGACACAACCCAATGCGACATATCCATCGTAACTCTTGCCGCCTTTTTCGCCACCTTTGAGCGCAAAGAGAATGGCCGGAGCAATTTCCAGTGCGCCCGTAACGGAGACACTGTCGAAGTAGGCCCCGCCCTTCTCCAGCGCGGCCGTCGCCCCATCGAGCAACAGGCGCGAGATGTGGGGATAGAACGGCGCCTCCACGATCAGGATACTCGGCTTCATGTTGCAGTGTCCTTTGGTCCGTTGCCTTTTATGGGGTGCGTGCCGACGATGTTGAGCCCGTAGCCGTCCAGCGCGACGATCTTCTTTTCCGGCGTGTCGGTCAGCAGGATCATGTTCGTGATGCCGAGATCCAGAAGAATCTGCGCGCCCACGCCATGTTCTTTCACCCGGCGGCGGTCGATGTCGTCCGTCCCGCGCCGCAGCAGCATGTCGGAGACGAAGCTCGGCCGCGTCGGCCGCAGGATAACCACCACGCCGCGGCCTTTCTCGGCGACGATCCGCATGGATTCACCGACCGTGTCGGGCCTTTGTTCGGCAGACGCCAGCATGTCGCTGAGGATATTAAGGGCATGCATGCGGACCAGAACCGGCTCCACCGTCGTGACGTCGCCCTTCACCAGCGCGATATGCTCGGCATATTCGATGGTGTTGACATAGACCATCAACCGCCAGTCGCCGCCAAAATGGCTCTTGAACGTCGTGTCGACGGCACGCTCGACAAAATGGTCGTTGCGGCGGCGATAAGCGATGAGGTCGGCAATGGTCCCAACCTTCAGCCCGTGCAATTGCGCGAACGTCACGAGGTCTGGCAGCCGCGCCATCGTGCCGTCGTCATTCATGATCTCGCAGATCACGCCTGCCGGGATCAGGCCTGCCAGCCGGGCGATATCGACGGCGGCCTCCGTATGACCCGCGCGTACTAGCGCACCGCCATGACGGGCGACGAGAGGAAACACATGACCCGGCATCACGATGTCCGCCGGTCCCTTCTTGGGATCGATGGCGGTCGCAACCGAGTGGGCGCGGTCGTGTGCGGAAATACCCGTCGTGATGCCTTCACGCGCTTCGATGGACACCGTGAACGCCGTCCGGTTCGGCGTGCCGTTGACCTGCGTCATCATCGGAATCTGCAGCTCGTTGGCACGCTCCTGGGTCAGCGCAAGGCAGATCAGACCGCGACCGTGTTTGGCCATGAAATTGACGGCCTCGGGCGTGCACATCTGCGCCGGTATAACCAGATCACCCTCGTTTTCGCGGTCCTCCGCGTCCACCAGGATGAACATCTTTCCATTGCGCGCGTCTTCGATCAGTTCCTCGATCGAAGAGATATATTCGCGGAACATGCAATCAGCCTTTCGCCAGGCGCGCGACATAGCGGGCGAGCATGTCGACTTCGAGATTGACCGTGGCGCCGGGCTTGAGCTGCCCAAAGTTCGTGACGCTGGCGGTGTGCGGAATGATGTTCACGCCGAAGCGCGCACCACTCACTTCGTTGACGGTGAGCGATACGCCGTCAAGCGCGATGGAACCTTTTTCCGCAATGAAGCGCGCCAGCGCTTTTGGCGCCTCAAACGTCATTCGGATGGATTCGCCTTCCGGCGCGATGCGCACCACCTCCGCGGTGCCGTCGACATGGCCGGAAACGATATGCCCGCCAAACTCGTCGCCCACCCGCAACGGCCGTTCGAGATTCACCGCATCGCCCTTTTTCCAG
>Ga0265325_10003192_pt1 | contig 10782 bp, 9 predicted proteins | sample 41420metaG_FD_202090 | JGI IMG/M metagenome (GOLD analysis project Ga0265325, IMG submission 202090) | Rhizosphere microbial communities from Carex aquatilis grown in University of Washington, Seatle, WA, United States - 4-14-20 metaG | ecosystem: Host-associated > Plants > Roots > Rhizosphere >...
AGCGCGTGCCGTTGCCGCTGATTTCAGCGATGGAGCCGTCTGCGTTATGGAGGCGGATACGACCGGCTTTGGGTCCTGTCCATGTAAAGAACTCAACGCCGTCGGCGCCAATGCCTGTGTTGCGCTCGCAGAGGCGGCGCGTAAGTGCGGCAAGATCATGGCCTGCAGCGGCCTCTTCGGCGACGATGAGGAAATCGTTGCCGCACGCATCGGCTTTGGTGAAAGGAATCAATTCTCCTCCGGCTGGTGGGGGATGAGTCGTGCAGCAAGCGGATGAGCGAGTTGTGCGGCGTCGAAAATCACGGTTTTTCTTAGCCCGATGCTAACACCGATGAGGGCGTGCAGTTGAGCGTGAGTCAGGAGATGTGCCGAGTGATGCAAGAGCGCGCGCTCAAAAGAAATCGGGAGCGCGATGAAGCCATTTGGTGGACGCATAGATCGCGGCCGATGGCTGGTTTTCCGCGGAAAAACTGCCGATCAACGTAAACTCGGCGCGATGCGCTTTGACGGCGGTGTCGATTTCGTCGCCAGCGAATGCGAGGACAATGGCGGCATGAGCAGCGGGATCATCGAGAGCGGAACGATAGATGCCAAGATCGCCCTCGTTAATGGTCTGGCGGAGAGGAATTCCGGTGAAGGCAACAATCTCAGGATAGATCGATGTGTTCATGAGGACGGTGGCATGCGGGTCGAGGGTGAGCAACGACTGCAGGGCTGGAGGAATTGCATTGTCGTAGGGCTGGCGGGCAAGGGCATTCTTGGTGCTTTCGACGTAGACGATGGGACCGTAGCCCAAGAGCGCGTAAACGTTCAGGCCGGCAAGGGCAAAGAGGAACGCGAAGGCAAATTTGTACAGAACAGACGCGGAGGCAGGCAGGTTGAGGGTGCGGAGTGAGCCGGCGAGAAGATGGACTGCAAAACCGAGACCGAGTGCGAGAGCGGGCAGGAACTCAAGGCCGTAGCGCGTGTTGTACCAGGTGTAGGGCCACCAGGCAGGGAAGAAGATGGGGACCGATCCGTAGGCGACGGACCATGCGTAAAAGGGGACGGGCAGCCAGAGGAGAAGCGTCCAGGCGATTGCGCGGCGGCGGGCTTTTTCCACGAGCCAAGCTCGGGCGGTGCCGAGCATGGCGAGACCCAGAACCAAGTTGCCCCAGAGATTGCCCCAGCCGGGCGCGGCGACGGAGTCGAGCTCCGCGACTTTGAGATAGAAGAGGAGCGCGACCCACGGACTGTGCCAGCCGGGATGCGGCGGCCAGCCGGGCGCATTGGCTGCGGTATGGAGTTCGATGGCGTGAGCGGAGTAGGGCCCGCGCGCGAAGAAGAGCCAGTCGCCGAAGCAGACGGAGTTGTAGACAAACCAGAGAAGCGGCGCAGCGGCAATTGCAGTAGTGGCAAGCCAAAAGGCCGGCGAGGCGAGGCGCGAGCGCTCGCCCGCAGCGGCGCGACGAAACAGCGTGATCGCAATGCCGGACCATGCGGTGAGCGCGATGATCCAGCCGTCGTAGCGCGTAAAGATGGCAGCGACAAGGACGATGGCGATGCAGATCTGGAGGCGCGTTGCGCGCGCAATGCTGGAACGCGGCGAGGACGGCACCGAGTGCGGGTTGGAGCCGTCGGCTACAGTCTCCTCATCGAGGGCGGCGCGCCACTCCACCAGCCAGACCACGATCCAGATGAATTCGCAGAGGAACAGTGGCTCGGTCATGGCCGTTGTCTGCAAGTAAAGGAGATTGGGGTTGAGGGCAAAGAAAAGAAGCGCGAGAGCAGCGGGCGCCCGATCAAGCCAGGTGCGCGCAAGGCGGTAGATACCGGCGCAGGAGGCGACGCAGGCGAGGGCCGATGGCACAACTCCTGCGAGGCCCATGGCCCACCAAAAGTAATTCTGCACAAAAGGGAGAAGAAGAATGTGCGGGAGCGGCAGCCACACCGAGCCAAGCTCGGAAAAACGGGGCGTGCGGGAATCGAAGACGCGGCGTGCGATGTGCAGATGGGCGATGGCGTCGCCGTAGTTGATCATCGCTCCGTGTCGCCAGCTCCAGAGGAAGGCGACCCCTGAAGCTGCCATGCAGAAGGCCAGGACCACCCAGCCTTCCGCATCGGAGATTCTCTTCTCAGTCAAGGTGCGTGATCTCGCGAAAAACATTGAAGCGCGCGTCGATCTCACTGCGTGTGAGTTGCTGCAGGCGCTCGGTGCCGAAGCGCTCACAGGCGTAGGAGCCCATGACGCTGCCGTAAAACATGGCATGGCGCCATGCGGCCGGCGTTTGCTCGGGCTGCGAAGCGAGATAGCCGAAGAAGCCGCCGGCAAAGCTGTCGCCCGCGCCGGTTGGATCGATGACTTCTTTAAGCGGAAGGGCAGGCGCCTTGAATGTGCGTAGCTCCTCGCCCTTACCTTTTGGATTGGTACTGCTGTGGAATAACGTCGCGCCATACTCGCCGTGCTTGACGACCAAAGCACGAGGGCCGAGAGCAATGACGGCGCGCGCGGCCTGCACAAGGTTGTTGTTGCCTGCAAGCATGCGCGCTTCAGTGTCATTAATGAGCAGAACATCGAGACCCTTTAGAACTTCGAGGAGGGCCGGGCGATGATCCTTGATCCAATAATTCATGGTGTCGCCGGCGACAAGCTTCACGTTGGGCATCGCTTCGCGGACGCGGCGCTGGAGGATGGGATCGATGTTGGCGAGGAAGAGGAATTCGGAGTCGGCGTAGGCCGCGGGAATCTTCGGCTCGAACGAGGCGAAGACGTTGAGCTCGGTGTTACGCGTCTGAGCTTCGTTCAGATTTTCGAGATACGAACCCTCCCAGAAGAAGCTTTTTCCGGCAGTGTGCTCAATGCCGCGCGTATCAATGTTGCGCCCAGCGAAGACGGCTTCCTGCTTCCGGCCGAAGTCCTCGCCAACGACGGCGATGACGCGCACATCTGTGAAGAAGCTCGCGGCGAGCGAGAAGTATGTTGCGGCCCCGCCGAGGCAGCGTTCGCGGCGTCCGGCGGGAGTTTCAATAGAATCGTAGGCTACGCTTCCGACTACGGTAATGGACATGGGTCTCCTAAATGGTTGAAGTCTCTGCTTTGCGGTTCAGGGCGCGTAGATATGGCCATCGATTTTCACGACCGAACACCAAAAACAAAAACGCACACGTTTTTGAGGAGCGATCTCGCTTGTGTCGAGCGAGCGCCATCGATGCAGATCCAGCCTGCAAAGGAATCCGCCGAGAGAGGGTGCCTCATGCTCCCGATGCGGCCAAAGCTTTGCCAAATTGGAAGCAAGCTGCTGATCGGTCGATGGTAAGGATTTTGGAATTGCCGTCATCGTTTCGTCCGAATCAGCTTTCTGCTCTACCAACCATTGTATTTGCCGAAGAGCAGCTTGAGGCGCTCTTTGGCGGCGGCAGTAATTGCATCCGGTTGGGTGAGGACCGCGTACTTGGCAGCCGAGACGCAGGAACAGGCCCGTTCACGCGGCATGGCGGCGATGGCGGCCTTGACGACTTTGGCGGCGTTGTCGGCGTTCTTGTGGAGGACGGCGACGATCTCTTCGATAGTGACGGCGTCGTGGCCCTCGCGCCAGCAATCATAGTCCGTGACCATGGCAATGGTGGCGTAGCAGATTTCGGCTTCTCGGGCGAGCTTGGCCTCCTGCAGGTTGGTCATGCCGATCACGTCAGCGCCCCAACTCCGATAGAGGTTTGACTCGGCACGGGTCGAGAATTGCGGGCCCTCCATGCAGACGTAGGTGCCACCGAGCTTGCCGACGACGCCAACTTTGGCGCAGGCATCGGAGGCGGCTTTTGCAACAGTCGAGCAAACGGGATCACCGAACGAGATGTGGCCCACGATGCCGTCGCCGAAGAAGGTGGCAACGCGGTTGAACGTGCGGTCAATGAACTGATCTGGAATCACGAAGTCGGTAGGCTTGTGCTCTTCCTTGAGCGATCCGACAGCGGAGACGGAGAGGATGCGCTCGACGCCGAGCTGTTTGAACGCGTAAATGTTGGCGCGGAAGTTGAGCTCGGAAGGGAGGATGCGATGGCCGCGGCCGTGGCGCGCGAGGAATGCGACCTTGCGGCCCTCGAGCTCGCCGAGGACAAAGGCTTCAGAAGGCGAGCCGAAGGGCGTATCGATGCGCTCCTCGCGAATGTTTGTAAAGCCGGGCATAGAATAGAGCCCGCTGCCGCCGATAATACCAATTTCTACTTGAGACATTCGCTCACTCCGTTCGCGTTAGCTTCCAGCTGCTAGCTTCTAGCCTCTAGCTTTTTCGTGTTGAGGGAGACCGTGACTGAAACTTCAACATTGCAACCCCGAGCACAAGTGGCTAGTCGCTAGAAGCTAGAGGCTAGCAGCTAATTCTTTTGATCGATCATGCGGATGGTTTCCATGAATACGTCGCCGTCGATCATCAAACTGTGCGCGCTGATCTTGTCCATCGTGTCTTGCGCGGTATGGTGGTAGCTGTTGTTGGGGCCGTAGTCGAGATCGATGATGTCGATGGACGGCACGCCCCGCTGGACAAAGGGCAGATGATCGTCCTCGACCTCCATCTGCTGCTGGAAGAAATAGCGCTGGTAGCCGAACTTTTTGGCGACTGCGGCGACGTCTGAGACAAGCCAGGGGGCGGAACGGGTTTCCTGCTGGATGTCGAGATCCTTGTCGCCAATCATGTCGGCGAGAATCAATGCCTTGATCTGATTGAGTGTGCCGTCGCGACCCCATTTCGCGGCAAGATGACGGCTGCCGTAAGTGGAATCGGAGGCTGACCACTGCCGGATGGCCTCTTCGCCATCGGTGAAGACGAGCCAGACGGAGTAGCCGTCGAGCTTTTTTGCGGGAGAGCGCGCGGCCTGCTCACGGAGTCGGTCGCCAATGGCCATCAGGAGGCCTGTGGTCGAGGCGCCGTCGTTGGCGCCGACGAAGTTGATGGTACGCAGTGGGTAGTTGGTTTCGTAGTGCGATGCGAGCACGATGACACCGGGCCTGGTGCCGGGGAAACGCACGATGAAGTTACACATGGGCACAGGACCGATGGGCGTGTCGGCTGTGAATGTGTCCTGTTCGAGCTGGTCGTGATCGCGGACGAAGTGGGAGCGCAGAAAATCTTCGGCTTTGACGTGTCCGGGGCCGGTCGGCCAACGCGGGCCAATGGCCGCGAATTGGCGGGCGTATTCGTAGGCGGCGTTGCCATCGAAGTGGGATTGGGCCGACGCGCAGAGTGGGATAAATACCGCGACGAAGAAGATCGAGAGTCGTGCTTTCCCACTCTTGCCGCAAAAACAAAGGCGCGGCAAGAATGGGGCACCCAGGGTTCGTGCTTCAACTCGCTTTCTGAGGGGGGAAAGAATCATCCCGCAGCCTCCTTCTTCTTTCTACGGGCGGGGTGAACCCACCAGGCCACGCCGATGCCGACGAGGTAGAGGACCAGCATGGGAACAGCGTAGATGCACATGGTGCCTGGATCGGGACTAGGACAAATGATGGCGGCAACAAAAAAAACGGCGAGTATAGCGTAGCGAATATTCTTCCAGAGGAACTTCGGGCTCACGATGCCGAACAACGCGAGGAAGAAGATAAGAATAGGCAGCTCAAAGCTGATGCCTAAACCCAGAATGATGGAAAGGAAGAAGCCAGTGTACTCCTCGATGGTAACGATGGGATTGAATTTGCTGCCAAAGCCGATGATGAGGATTTTGAGCGCGCCGGGAAGAACGAAGAAGTAACCGAAGCTTGCGCCGGCAAGAAAGAGACCGACGGTAGCCGTCATGAAGGGAATGACGAAACGCTTTTCTTTCTGGTAGAGGCCGGGCGCGATGAAGAGCCATACCTGATAGAGGATGAAGGGCGAAGCGAGAATGGCTCCGCCTATAAGCGATACCTGGAGGTAGAGGTTCAGCGGATCCATGGGGTGCGTGTAATTGAGTTTGATGCCGAGCTTGGTAAGCGGGGCCTGCACGAACCCATAAAGACGCTCATGGAAGGCATAGGCGACGATGAAGCCGAAGCCGAGATAGATGGCGGAATGGACGAGACGCTTGCGGAGCTCCTCGAGGTGCTCCATGAGGCTCATGCCGGGAAGCTCGGCGCGCTCGGTCACGGCTTTGCGCGCCCGATCGATGGCTTCCTGCGAGTCAACCATGAGTTGATCAGCCATGGTGAGCAGCCGGCTCCGATCTTTCGGCTTCAGGAAAGAGGTTTCCCTGGGTTTTGGCCGGCGGCTCGGCGGCAACGATTTCGCCGGTTGACGGTGGCTTGATTTGCAGGGCGGCCTCGGCGGGTGCGAGTTCGATTGGCTGGGTGGTGGGTGGCGCCGGCTCTGCTGCGTGCTGCGCTTCAGCTTCGATATTGGGGTTGGTCCCCTCAGAATAAGGACTTTCCGCTAAGGCCGGAGCGCTGGGCTCCTGCGCATAGGTCGCGGTCGACGGTCTCTCAGAAGCGGCTCCTTCGAGTTGTGCCGGCGGCGCGGCGGCGGCGAGGGTGCGCTGGCGCTCTTCTTCTGCCTTCTTGCGGCGGTCGGCCTCTTCGGAGGCGCGCAACTCTTCTTCCATCTGGAATTTGAAGTCGTTGGAGGCCTTGCGAAATTCGTACATCAGCTTGCCGAGCTGGCGGCCGATTTTAGGGAGACGGCGGGGCCCAAAAACCACCAAAGCCAAAGCCATCAGGATCAACGTGTCCCACATGCTTAACGTGGCGAGCTGAATTGGCGGCGGAGATCCCATGAAGGATCATGATACCCGCGGTTACGTGGCGCCCACAAACAGGCTGTGATCTCCATCATCCAATCGGCAACAACTTGCGTGATAGGATTCCGTTACATTTCAAGCTTAATGAGATACAGATGGATAGCCCGAGCGGGTGCCAATCTGACACAGTTATGGTTTTGAATTCCCTCCATGGTCTGCCGTTGGGCGCGATTTTGTGTGGTCGCGCCAAGAAGAGTCGATTCCAGCGCAAGAATTGATTCTGGATGAGGGATGCGGGGGCCAATAGGACTATCCCCTGATCTCCTCAAGGGAGACGACGTGGGGAATTCATCGAGAGTTCTCTTTGTTGGCGGATGCCACATGAATGGCTTTCCGGTAGGCGAAGAATATGCATTCACGCATGTGGCCCTGGGATGCCTTCCGCAGTCCGGAGAAACTTCCCTTGACGTTCTGCCCCTTTTCAATCTCCGCTCAGGGCCGAAGATCCTGGCTGCATGCCGGGAACTGAAGCCGGATGCCATTGTCCTGCAGCTTGGACACTATGAAGCGCCGAAGCCTTTGAAGAAGACTATGGGTCTGAGTGAGAAGAAGAAAGAGAGAAGCGAGGGGACAAATGAGGGTTGGCAGCCTCAGCCAAGTCTTCAATACCGGCCTACCCTCTTCCTCACGCCGATCGAACTGCGAAGAATTGTGGCTGCCGGGATGATCATTGCCATGGGAAGAAAGAAGAGGATGTTCGATCCTGCTGCAATTGCCGATTCTCTCGATTCAATTCTCTTGAGTCTGAGGGATCTGCCTTTGCGGGGGATCGTTTTGGTTGGACCATTTTCGACGCCGGACCCCCTCACGCGCTACTGCCGGCGAAGAGTGGTACCGATCTTCGAGGCAGCAGCAAAGAAACATGGCTGCACTTTCGTCAATGTCTTCTCATTCCTGGAGTCCTTTCCAAAAGGAAAGGCCTTCCGGGCAAATTTCGCCGACTACGAACATTTGAGCGTGCTGGGACAGCAGAGGGTGGGCGCATTGGTCGGTGCGGCCCTCAAAAGAGTGCTCGAACCTTCGTTGGCCGCGGATGTGGAGCCACTCAAGGTAGCGCAAATCAAGGAAGCCAGACCTGCAACGAGGCCGAAATGGGTGGGTCAGCCAGCAATTGCGCGGCGCTCCCAATCGGTTGGCACTGCCTAAATACCGCGAACGACGAAGCAGTGAATCGATTCCTGTTGTCCGGGCGGTGCGGACACGTCGGCCTTGGCGCAGAATTTTGCAAGACCCCGGTAATCAGAGAATCTGATTTGCAGAAGGCGATCGCTCTCCTAGATCTTCGGTTGATCGGGCGGTTTTTTTGCTGCAGTGCGGTTCACATACAATGAAGGCGGGATCCCCGGCTACCACCGACTCAAACCCGTGAACGACGCCCCAGCATCCTAATGAAGATGCGTTGCAACCGACTGCGAACCGTCGCACTGACCCTTTTGCTGCTGCCGATGTGCACTTCGCGGCACGCGGCTGCGTATTCCCTGCTCACGCACCAGCAGCTCATCGACCTCACGTGGAACGACTCGATCGTCCCCTTGTTGAAGAGCCAATATCCAAATCTGACGCCGGCGGAGCTGGACCGCGCACGTTCCTTTGCCTACGGCGGTTGCGTGATTCAGGACATGGGGTACTACCCTTTCGGCGACTCGTTCTTCTCCGACCTGACGCACTACGTGCGCACCGGCGACTTTGTTCTGGCGCTCTTCCGCAACGCGCACAATGCCAATGAGCTTGCTTTCGCCGTTGGCGCGCTATCGCACTACGTTAGTGATTCGATTGGGCATTCAGAGGCGACCAACCGTGCCGTTGCGCTCCAGTTTCCCAAGCTGGCGGCGCGCTATGGGGCGAGCGTGAACTATGCCGAGGGGAGGCACCAGCACGTGCAGGTGGAGTTTGCCTTTGACATCGATCAGATTTCAAAGCATCACCTGGCGCCACTGGAATACTTACGCCATATCGGGATCAGGGTTCCGACGCACCAACTTGCGCTGGCCATGTATGAGACATACGGGGTGACCGACGATTTCGCCGTCGGCACACGGCGTAAGTTCGACTTGGGCGAATACCAATTCGCGACGCGAAAGTTCATTCCTCGAGTGGCCTACGCGATCACGCTGATGAAGCGCGGCCATGAGACGCCGGAGCCAGATACAGCCGATGCGAAAGAGATTGAGAAGGAATCGGCAGAGGCGGCGACGCTCTACGACTGGGCAGCTTATCGCAAGAAGGCGGGCTTTGAGACGCATTTAATTGCGTGCGTGCTCCGCATCCTTCCCAAGGTAGGGCCGCTGGCGATGGTCGCGGTCAAGGGGCCCAGCCCCGGTGCGGAGACCGACTACATGCACAGCATGATTTCAAGCATCAGGGTGCTTCGCGATCGGCTGACTGTTCTTACGCCCATTGAATATCGGCTGGCACCGTCTGGAAGCGTGGCGGTTCCAACAGATGTTTTTGGCCGGTTAGATCCCAAGCAACCCATGCCCAATCGCGACCTGGATACCGGGCAAGTGGTCAGGCCCGGGGGTTATCGGCTCACCGACGAGACCTACGCCGCGCTTCTGCACCGCCTGACGCGTGATCCGAATCAGCCGATCCCTCCGGGGATCAAGAGCGATCTGCAGGCGTACTACTCCGACGCGAACGCGCCAATCTCAACCAAGCGGCATCACCGCGCGTGGTCGAAGGTGCAGGCGGACCTGAAGACGCTGGCCGCAATGCCAACCCGCGCCGCGGCCAAGCCGTACCCCACTTACGGCGATTCGAATCCGCTGCCAGCAGAAACCAAATAGGCGGCCGCTATTTAGCGTCAGCCAGGTTGGTTCTCGGTAACAAAGCGGCTTGGGCAGGGCGCGCAGTCGCAGCGGCGGTCACCGGGCGCAGCGACTGCGGATGATCTGCCGGCGCCTGATGCATGGTCACGATGACTGCTTCAGCGGGTCTAGCTCCTGCGCAACGGTAGGAGTGCGGCGTTCCCGCGTCGAAGTAGACGGCGTCACCGGGCCCGAGCCTGGCCTCCTGTTCGCCGTGGCGCAGCGCCAGTTCACCCGCAACAACGTACAAGAACTCGAATCCCGTGTGCATGTGGGATCTGGGCTCAACCTGGTCAGCCAGGGGAATGAATTCGGCAAAGTAAGGATCCATGTGCCGGTCGGCGACCATGTAGCCGAGGCTTTCAAAGTTGTAGGTTGGCGGCTCCACGCCCGTTTGCGGAATGCGCACTCGGTCTTTCTTGCGGTGCACGCGAAAAATAGGCGTGGGCTCGGATTCGAAGAAGTAGGAGAGATCCTTGGAGAAGACCATTGCGATGCGCGCCAGGTTGCGAAGAGTTGGGACGACGCGGCCTGTTTCCAATTGCGAAAGGAAGCTGGCTGAAAGTCCTGTGTGTTTGCCCAAGTCGACAAGGCCCATCGATTTTTTCAGACGCAAGCGCCGGATACGTTCGCCGAGGTGTTTCTCGGTAATGAAGCGCTCGGCGGTGTCTGCATCCGCCAGCGGCTTGTGCATCTCCTCGGCCCCGTTTGTCTCGGCCCTAATTGTCTCGACCCGATCGGTCATAGCCGCTCCTTACGAAGCTAGGATGCATGTTTATGGCATTTGTTGTCTAATCAAAACCGATTCCGGTAGGACGAAACTGGCGGGTACAGGGTCCGAGGCCCGGTATGGCGCCGGGATCAGGTTTGCTCGGAATATGGGGTACCCTCCCCCCTCCCCCTCTCCCCCATTTTAGGGTTAAAGAGTTTGTTTTCAGGTACTTGTACCTTTCACCGATTCCCGCAACCTATTGATTCTAAAGAGGTTAGTATCCAAAAGTCTTCTATCTAAAGGAGTTGGGAGCCCGATTTGGGCGGTTTCGCTTAAGAGATGTTCACTTCCCAATAGCCACGCCGACGGGACGAGTAATAGGGCAAGTTCCGTGGAAACGGTGCCGCTTTCTTTTGCGGGAGCTTCTTCTGATCCTGAATCAAGGATAGTGATTTTGCAGAAATGATCGGCAAACTTGGGGAGAAATATATTTCAAACGGAATCAGGGAGATGGGCGAGGGC
>Ga0265325_10003193_pt1 | contig 10782 bp, 8 predicted proteins | sample 41420metaG_FD_202090 | JGI IMG/M metagenome (GOLD analysis project Ga0265325, IMG submission 202090) | Rhizosphere microbial communities from Carex aquatilis grown in University of Washington, Seatle, WA, United States - 4-14-20 metaG | ecosystem: Host-associated > Plants > Roots > Rhizosphere >...
AGCAGTGCGCGAGGTGACTGAAGCGATCGAGACCTACAAGTTCAACGAGGCGGCAGGCGCGGCCTACCGCTTCGTCTGGAACGTCTATTGCGACTGGTACATCGAGCTGTCAAAGCCGCTACTCACCGGCGGCGACGGCGCCGCCAAGGACGAAACCCGCGCCACCGCGGCCTGGGCGCTCGACCAAATTCTCAAGCTGCTGCATCCGTTCATGCCGTTTATCACCGAGGAGCTATGGCGGGAAACCGCAGAGCAGGGGCCGAAGCGGAACGGGCTGCTGGCGCTCGCCGCCTGGTCGGCGCTCGAAGGCCTTGCCGACGACAAGGCCGAAGCCGAGATCGGCTGGCTGATCGATCTGGTGTCGGCGATCCGCTCGATCCGCGCCGAAATGAACATCACCGCGCCGATTCCGCTGCTGCTGGTCGCGACGCCGGAAACGCAGGCGCGCGCCACGCGCTGGGCCGAGTTCGTCAAGCGGCTGGCGCGGGTGTCCGATATTTCTTTTGCGGCGGGTGCGCCGCAGGGCTCGGTGCAATTGCTGGTGCGCGGCGAGGTGGCGGCGCTGCCGCTCAAGGACGTGATCGACCTTGCCGCCGAGCGGGCGCGGCTCGACAAGGAGATGGCCAAGGCCGAAGCCGACATAGCGCGGGTCGATGCCAAGCTGAACAACGCGAATTTCGTGGCCCGCGCGCCGGAAGAGGTCGTGGAAGAAGAGAAGGAAAAGCGCGAGGAAGCGATCGGGCGCAGGGCCAAGATGATGGAGGCGCTGGACCGGCTGAAAAGCGCGAGCTGAGCAGGGGACGCTATGGCGCTTGAGCGGCGTGCACCGAACCTGTACTTTTTAAAACGGCGAGTGGGGGACGAGCCATGCGGGGAACGATATCGGCGATCGCGCCGGACGGCAGCTACGGCCAGGTGGCTGCGGCAGATGGTCAGCGTTACAGCTACTGGACCGTCGAAGTTCGCAACGGCCGCGCCGAGGTTGGCCAGGCGGTCGAATTCGAAATGCACGAAGGCCAGCCAATCGACATTCAGATTCTGCCGGCGCCTCCGCCGCGGCCCGCCGCACCGCCGCGCTCGCCATTGCCGCAACGCGGCATGAGGCAGGGCTTTCCGCAACAGACGCTGCCGCAGCACAACATGGCGCGATCGCGCCAGCCCCAGGCCGGCGCCGCCTATGCGGATATTGCCGCCATCGCTGGTGGCATCCCCACCGGCAATTACTGGGTGTGGCTATTCACGTCGGCGAATGGACGAATTTCCCGAAGGCAGTTCTGGCTGCACGGCGTGTTGCCGCTCATCGGAGCCGTGATTGTTCTCAGGATCATCGCCTACATTCTCGGCATGTTCCTCCTCGCCGTCATGCCGACCGCGTTTCTGTTCATTGATCTGATCATGTTTCTGCTTCTGCTGTGGCCGTACTACTGCATTAGCGCAAAACGTTTTCACGATGTCGGCTATCCAGGCTGGTACAACTTTTTCTGGATCATCCCATCAGTCATTACGCAACTATTGACGGCCCTCGACCTTTTCTTGATCACATTTGCGACGATGCTCTATTTCGTCTCGCTGGGGCTGGCTCTCGTTGCATTTGTGGTGGTGATCGCGGCGTTGATATTCGTGTTCGTGCGGGCCGGACAGCAGGGCGCCAATCAATACGGACCAGACCCGCTCGCGGCGACGTACTGAGGATACCTCTCGGTACGTTATGGGTTTTCGCGCCAGCGGACGATACCCTTTTGCCTCAAGTCTCGAATGGCTTGCTTAAGAATTTCGAGTCCTTGAGCCCGTAGCGCCACGGCCTATCGACCGCCTTGGTGATGCCGATACGGACGCCGACGACAATGTCCGGCTTGGCGGCGCGCGCCCGCAGCTCGAACGGCGGGCGGTCGAGCGGCAGGCCATTCTGCCTGCGGCTGATGCCAAGCGCCTCGCCGAGCCTGCCCGGGCCTGAGCACAATTGCCGGGTTTCGCTGACGCCGCGCCGCCGTCTCATTTTCGCGAGGCCCTGGACCGGCTCAAGCGCCCGGATCAACACCGCGCTGGCCGAGCCCTCCGCCTCACAGACAAAATTGAGGCACCAGTGGATGCCGTAGGACCGATAGACATAGGCAAAACCCGGCGGTCCGAACATTACCGCGTTGCGCTCTGTCGGGCCGCTGTAACTGTGCGCTGCGGGATCGGTGTGGTGGTAAGCCTCGACCTCGACGATCACGCCGCCGCAGCCATCGACCAAGAGCGTCGCACCGATCAGGTCGGGCGCAACGTCATGTACCGAACGGTCGAAGAATTGACGGTTGACCTTGCGGGGCAGGCGCATTGGCTGTGTCTCGGCTGCAACAGATTAGGAAGATTTGACGTTTATACGCCGTTGATCTCGGCCATGCCGCGATTTGGCCATACGCTTTGCCTTGATCGGGGGCTTCGCAAGCCGTTTGCGCGGCCTCCGATTTTTGCCGCCGCTAAGACGGGCGAACAAGAGCGGTGAATTGGGGAAATGCCAAAAACGGCCTGTGGATATAGGGCGGGGGGCCCTGAAGACCGAATGGACGCGAAGACCAGTTTGAAGTCGCGATTGCCCAGCCGTCACGTGACGGAAGGGCCGGCCCGCGCGCCGCACCGTTCTTACTACTACGCCATGGGTCTGACCAAAGAGCAGATCCACCAGCCCTTCGTCGGCGTGGCGAGCTGCTGGAACGAGGCCGCGCCCTGCAATATCTCGCTGATGCGCCAGGCGCAGGCCGTGAAGAAGGGCGTCGCCTCCGCCGGCGGCACCCCGCGCGAATTCTGCACCATCACCGTCACCGACGGCATCGCGATGGGCCACGCCGGCATGTACGCCTCGCTGCCCTCGCGCGAGGTGATCGCGGATTCGGTCGAACTGACAATGCGCGGCCACGGCTATGACGCGCTGGTCGGCCTTGCCGGCTGCGACAAGTCGTTGCCCGGCATGATGATGGCAATGGTGCGGATGAACGTGCCGTCGATCTTTATTTACGGCGGCTCCATTCTGCCTGGCACGTTCCGAGGCCAGCAAATCACCGTGCAGGACATGTTCGAGGCGGTCGGCAAGAACTCGGTCGGCGCACTGTCGGATGAAGATCTCGACGAGATGGAACACGTCGCCTGTCCATCGGCCGGCGCCTGCGGCGCACAGTTCACGGCAAACACAATGGCCACGGTTTCGGAAGCGATCGGCCTCGCGCTGCCATATTCCGCCGGCGCGCCGGCGCCTTACGAAATCCGCGATGCGTTCTGCATGACGGCCGGTGAGATGGTGATGGAACTCATCGCCAAGAATATCCGGCCGCGCGACATCGTCACCCGGAAATCGCTGGAAAATGCGGCGGCGGTCGTCGCCGCCAGCGGCGGCTCGACCAATGCCGCGCTGCACTTGCCGGCGATCGCCCACGAATGCGGCATCGAGTTCGACCTGTTCGACGTCGCCGAAATCTTCAAAAAGACTCCTTATGTCGCAGATTTGAAGCCGGGTGGCCGTTATGTCGCCAAAGACATGTTCGAGGCTGGTGGCATTCCGTTGCTGATGAAAACGCTGCTCGATCACGGCTTCATGCACGGCGATTGCATGACCGTGACCGGCCGCACGATGGCCGAGAACATGAAATCGGTGAAGTGGAACGACAAACAGGACGTCGTGCATCCGGCGAACAAGCCGCTGACCAAGACCGGCGGCGTGGTCGGTCTCAAAGGCAATCTCGCGCCCGACGGCGCGATCGTGAAGGTTGCCGGCATGACCGAACTCAAGTTCTCCGGTCCGGCGCGCTGCTTCGACGGCGAGGAAGCCTGCTTCGAGGCGGTGCGGAACCGGAACTACAAGGAAGGCGATGTCTTCGTCATCCGCTACGAAGGTCCGCGCGGCGGCCCCGGCATGCGCGAAATGCTTTCGACCACGGCGGCGCTCTATGGCCAAGGCACCGGCGGCAAGGTGGCGCTGATCACCGACGGCCGTTTCTCCGGCGCCACGCGCGGCTTCTGCATCGGCCATGTCGGGCCGGAAGCGGCGGTCGGCGGCCCGATCGGATTGCTGAGGGATGGCGACATCATCACGATCGATGCCGTCGCCGGCACCATCAATGTGAATTTGTCCGACGACGAACTCAAGAAACGCAAGGCCGACTGGAAGCCGCGCGAGAACAACTATGGCTCCGGCTATTTGTGGAAATACGCCCAGCAGGTTGGACCTGCCGTAAAGGGCGCGGTGACACATCCGGGCGGCGCGGCCGAGAAAGAGTGCTATGCGGACGCCTAAGCTCGCATTGCAGATCGCGGCGGTCGCGCTCGCTTTCGCGGCGGCGCCGGCGTTCGCGTTTGACGGCACCAAGTCGACCGACCACCCCACGCCGATGGAAGCGTTTCGCTACGGCGCCAATGCGCTAAAGAGCGGCGAAACCGAAAAAGCCGTGACGTCGCTGCAATATGCCGCCGAAAACGGCCATGCGCTGGCGCAATGGAAGCTTGGCCGCATGTATGCTGAAGGCGACGGCGTGCCGCGCGACGATCTCCGCGCCTTTGAATATTTTCGCAGCATCGCCGACAGCCATGCCGAGGACAATCCCGCGACGCCGCAGGCGCGCTTCGTCGCCAATGCCTTCGTTGCGCTCGGCCATTATTATCTCGACGGCATTCCCAAAACGAATGTGAAGGCCGATCCGGAACGCGCACGCGAAATGTTCTCCTATGCGGCATCCTATTTCGGCGACCCCGACGCTCAATATTATCTCGGCCGGCTCTATCTCGACGGCTCGGGTGCGCCACGTGATCCGAAACAGGCAGCGCGCTGGCTCTGGCTGTCGGCCCATAAGGGGCAGAACCAGGCCCAGGCGTTGCTCGGCACCATGCTGTTCACCGGCGACGCGGTGCCGCGGCAGGCGGCGCGCGGGCTGATGTGGCTCACTTTGGCCAAGGACGCCGCCACGCCCGATCAGGTCTGGATCACCAAGCTTTATGACAGCGCGTTTACGCAGGCGACCGAGGATGAGCGAGCCGTGGCGCTGGTCTATCTGCAGCGCTGGGTGGCAAACCGGCGCGAGTAGGTCGGGCGGCTTATCGCGGCTCGAAATCCAGATCGACATAGACCGGGACGTGATCCGAGGGCTTTTCCCAGCCGCGGACGTGGCGATCGACCCCGGCGGTCTTGAGCCGATCGGCGGCGTGCGGCGACAGCAGGATATGATCGATGCGGATGCCGTCATTCTTCGCCCACGCGCCGGCGGTGTAATCCCAAAACGTATAGAGGTCGTCGGCGTCGGTAACGGCGCGAATGGCGTCAGTCAGGCCGAGATCGGTGAGGGCGCGAAACCTCTCCCGCGTCGTCGGCAGGAACAGGGCGTCGTTGACCCAGGCGGCGGGCCGCCTGGCGTCCACCGACGCCGGAATGACGTTGAAATCACCGGCCAATACAAGCGGCTCCTCCAGTTTCAATCGTTCGCGTGAAAAATCAACAAGACGGTCCATCCATCTGATTTTATAAGTGTATTTCTCCGTCGCGATCGGGTTACCATTAGGCAAATAGAGGCCCACCACCCGCACGGTGCCGGACTTGGTCGAAATCACCGCCTCGAGAAACCGCGCCTGGACGTCAGCCTCGTCGCCATGCAGGCCATGCAGCACTTCGTCGAACGGGTATTTCGACAGCAATGCGACGCCGTTGAAGGTCTTCTGGCCGTGCACCGCGAGATTGTAGCCAAGCCGTTCAAATGGCTCGCGCGGGAAGGCCCCGGTTTCGCACTTGATTTCCTGCAGGCAGACCACGTCCGGCTTGGACTCAGCGAGCCACGCCACAATGTTCTCGAGGCGCTGCCGCACCGAATTGACATTCCAGGTCGCGATCCGCATGAGTTTGGCCGTTTTTGAAATCCTGCGCGTCTTTACCAGTCTTGCAGCGGGGGTGCACCGTTAGCCACCATTGTGTTAGGAAGACCGGCGAAGCAGCATCTGCAAGCTGTGAAACATAATCCAGAGTGAGGAGCGTCCGGGTTGGGGGTAAGACGGCCCGGGCCGATTGCTACGAATGACAAAGCGGAAGTGGCTGTTTGGGGCGGCGCTGTTTGCCCTGATTGCTGCCGTCGTGCTTGGGCGCGACGTCTTTAGCCGTGCCGAGGGGCCGTCGGCGCGAGGACCGGCCGACCGGCCCGTTCCGGTCGAGGTCGTCAAGGCTGAACGCAAAAACGTGCCGGTGCAGCTCGATGCGCTGGGCACCGTGACGCCGATCGCCAGCGTCGCGATCAAGCCGCGTCTGGACACCACCATTACCGCCGTCCATTTCGCCGACGGCGCACGGGTCAATCAGGGCGATCTGCTGTTCACGCTCGACTGCCGCCAGATCGAAGCCGACATCAAACGTACCCAAGCGGTGATCGATGGCGCCCAGGCGGCACTCGAGCAGGCGCAGCGCGATGTCGAGCGCTATACCGATCTCGCCGCCCGCAACGCGACCCCGATCGTCACCCTCAACAATGCGCAGACTGCTGTTTATGTATCGCGCGCGACGGCGGATTCGAACCGTGCTCAACTCGAAAATCTGAAAGTGCAGCTCGGCTTCTGTTCGATCCACGCGCCGATATCCGGACGTATCAGCATGGCGAGCGTCAAAGTCGGTAACTTCGTTCGCCAGGCAGACGCACCGGCAATGGCGACGATCAACCAGATGGCACCGGTCTATGTGACCTTCACGGTGCCGCAGAAAAACCTCCCCGACATCCGCAAGGCGCTTTCGGCGGAGACGGCGACGGTCGATGCACGCATTCCTGGCGGGCTCGAGCCGGCGCCCGGCCAGGTGACGATGATCGACAATACGGTCGATGCAACAACCGGCATGGTGGCGATCCGCGCCACGATGCCGAATGACAACGAGGCATTGTGGCCAGGCACACTTGTTTCAGCCCAAGTTACGCTCCGCAACGAAGAAGCGGTCATCGTGCCTGCCAATGCGGTGCAGGTCAGCCAGACCGGCAGTTTCGTGTTCGTGATCGAGAATGAAACCGCGAAAGTGCAGCCGGTCAACGTTGAACGCACCTTCGGCACCACCGCCGTGATCGCCAGCGGGCTCAAGGGCGGCGAGACGGTGGTGACCGAAGGCCAGCTTTTGTTGTCGAACGGGCGCCGCGTCAACATGCGCGGCGGGAAGGCCGCGGGCAGCTGATGAATATCTCGGAAGTCTGTATCAGGCGGCCGGTTCTCACCACTCTGGTAACGGCCTCGCTGATCGTGTTCGGCGCCTTCGCCTACCGGCTGCTGCCGGTCGCGGCGCTGCCGGCGGTGGATTTTCCGACCATCCAGATTACCGCGACGTTCCCAGGCGCCAGCCCGGAAACCATGTCGGCCTCGGTCGCTTCCCCGATCGAGCGGCAACTTTCGACCATTGCCGGCATTTCCTCGATGAGTTCGTCATCGGCGCTCGGGACGACGCAAATCACCGTCCAGTTCGATCTTGGCCGCAACATTGATGGCGCGGCGCTCGATGTGCAGACTGCGCTTACGGTCGCCGCGAGACTTTTGCCGATCGAAATGACGACGCCGCCATCGTTCCGCAAGGTCAATCCGGGCGATTTTCCGGTGCTGTTTGTCAGCATGCGCTCCGATACCATGCCGCTGTCGGCGGTCGACGATTACGCCGAAACCGTGCTGGCGCCGCAGGTCTCGCAGCTTCCCGGCATCGCGCAAGTGGTCGTTTACGGCGCGCAGAAATTCGCCGTGCGTGTGCAGGTCAATCCGGTCGAGGCAGCGGCCCGCAACATCTCGCTTGAAGACATCCGCAACATCGTTGCCAAGACCAACTCCTCAACCCCGGTCGGCACGATGACGGGACCGAAACAGTCGATCACGCTGCTCGCAACCAGCGCTATCGAGCATGCCGCGGATTACCGCGACGTCGTCGTCGCCTATCGCAACGGCGCTCCCATCAAGCTCGACCAGGTCGCGCGGGTGATTGACAGCGTCGAGAACGACAAGGTCGCCACCTATTTCAACGATACGCGCGCCATCGTGCTCGCGATCCAGCGCCAGCCCGACGCCAACACCGTCGAGGTGGTCGACATGGTGCGCGCCAAACTCCCGCAGATGCGCGCCCAGATTCCGCCGGCGATCGAGTTGCAGCCCTTGTTCGATCGTTCGATCTCGATCCGCGCCGCGGTCGCCGACGTCCAGGAAACGCTGGCGATCGCGATCACGCTCGTCATCATGGTGATCTTCCTGTTCCTGCGCAAAGTCTCGGCCACCATCATTCCGGCGCTCGCGGTGCCGGTGTCGCTGATCGGCACCTGTGCGGCGATGTATGCCTTCGGCTTCTCGATCAACAATATGACGCTGCTGGCGTTAACCTTGTCGGTGGGTTTCGTGGTCGACGACGCCATCGTCATGCTGGAGAACATCGTCCGCCACATCGAGGGCGGCATGCGGCCGTTCGAGGCGGCGCTCAAGGGCTCGCGCGAGATCGGCTTCACCATCGTATCGATCACCTTTTCACTGATCGCGGTGTTCATTCCGGTGCTGCTGATGGGCGGCATGGTGGGCCGCGTGTTCCGCGAATTCGCGGTTTCGATCGCGGTTGCGATCATCATTTCCGGCTTTGTGTCGTTGACACTGACGCCGATGCTGTGCGCGCGCGTGCTTAAAAGCCATACCCACGGCGAGAAACAGAATTTCGTATTGCGTGCTTTCGAAGCGCTGTTCGAAAAGATGCTACGAACTTATGAATGGACGCTCGATTTTATTCTGACGCGCAAGCAGATCATGTTGGTCGTGACGCTCTGCACGTTCGTTGCGACAATCTGGCTGTACACGGTGGTGCCGAAAGGCTTCTTCCCCAGCGAGGATACCGGGTACATCAACGGCATTACGGAAGCTGCGACCGATATCTCCTATCCGGCGATGTCCGAGCTACAACGCAAGGTCGCCGACATTATCAGGCGGGATAAGGCGGTTGATTATGTGAATGCGACCGTCGGCATCGGTGGACCCAATCAGGTCGGCAATAGCGGCCGTATGCTGATTGCGCTCAAGCCGCGCAGCCAGCGGGGCGAAAACGCAGACGCCGTCATTCGCCGCATGCGGCAAACCGCCAATATAATTCCCGGCATCCAGATATTTTTCCAGCCGGTGCAGAACATCAATCTCGGCGGCCGGCTGGCGAAAAGCCAATACCAATACACGCTGCAATCCAATGATACCGACACGCTTTATCGCGTCGCGCCGGAGCTGCGTGACAAGATCGCCAAGCTGCCTGGCCTGATCGATGTGACGACCGATCTCTACGTCAAGAATCCGCAGATGACGATCCAGGTCGACCGCGAGAAAGCAGCGGTCTATGGCGTCACCGTCGATGGCGTGCGCCAGGAGCTCTACAACGCGTTCGGCACGCGCCAAGTCTCGACGATCTACTCGCCGGTCAACACCTATCAGGTGATCCTCGAAAGCCTGCCGCAATTCCAGACCGGGCCGGACGATCTCGATCGCATTTTCGTCAAGACCACGAACGGCACCACGGTGCCGCTGTCGGCGGTGACGAGATTCTTGCCGACGGTCGGACCATTGCAGATCAACCATCAGGGCCAGCAGCCCGGCGTGACCATCTCGTTCAACCTGGCGCAAGGCGTATCGCTCGGCCAGGCGGTCGACGCCATCACCAATCTCGAGCGTGAAGACCGGCTGCCGGCGACGATCTCGACGGGCTTCCAGGGTACCGCACAGGTGTTCCAGGATTCATTGCGCGGGCAAGGCATCCTCATCCTTGCCGCGATCTTCGCCGCCTATGTCGTGCTCGGCGTTCTGTATGAAAGCTTCATTCACCCGATCACCATCATTTCCGGCCTGCCGTCCGCGGGTATCGGCGCGATCTTGACGCTGATGCTGTTCAAGATGGATTTGTCGGTGATCGCGATGATCGGCATCGTCATGCTGGTCGGCATCGTCAAGAAGAACGCGATCATGATGATCGACTTCGCGATCGAGCGGCGCCGCGTCGGGCTGTCGGCGGAGGCGGCAATCCGCGAGGCTTGCCTGCTGCGGTTCCGCCCGATCATGATGACGACGTTTGCCGCGATCTTCGGCACGTTGCCGATCGCGCTCGGCACCGGCGCCGGCGCAGAGCTGCGTCAGCCGCTCGGCGTCGCCGTGGTCGGCGGCCTGTTGCTGTCGCAACTGCTGACGCTGTACATCACGCCGGTGATCTATCTCTATCTCGACCGCGTCGATCGGATGGTGAAACGCCGGCTCGATCCGCCGCAGGAGCAGATTGCCGACCTGCCGCCGGCCGTCGCCGCGGAATAAATCTCGACGGAAAATTACAGCGAAAAGCTGGTGCCGCAGCCGCACGACGCGGTGGCGTTCGGGTTTTTCACCTTGAACGCCGCGCCAATGAGATCGTCGACGAAGTCGATCTCGGAGCCGGCCAGGTAGCCGACCGAAACCGCATCGACCAGTACGGTGGCGCCGTCGCGGCTGATCACCAGATCGTCGTCGGCCTTGGCGCGCTCGATGTCGAATTTGTACTGAAACCCCGAGCAGCCGCCGCCTTCGACGCTGACGCGCAGCATGGCGCCCGGCGCCTCGCCCTTGAGGATCTCGCCGATCCGGCGGGCGGCGCGTTCGCTAACGGTTATATGGTTGGTCACGGTGGTCATGATCTCGCCGAACGTCCTTTGGTGGGTGGCTTGCCGGACACCCTGAGCGATAGTTAAGTGCGCTGGCCCGCAAGGTCAATTCGCGACAAAAACGCCTGCCGGGCAGGTAAAACATGGCGATCGACAGCGCTTGCGAGCGGGC
>Ga0265325_10003195_pt1 | contig 10777 bp, 8 predicted proteins | sample 41420metaG_FD_202090 | JGI IMG/M metagenome (GOLD analysis project Ga0265325, IMG submission 202090) | Rhizosphere microbial communities from Carex aquatilis grown in University of Washington, Seatle, WA, United States - 4-14-20 metaG | ecosystem: Host-associated > Plants > Roots > Rhizosphere >...
ATTCAACAACAACAGCACCGCCGGCTCGGCCAACATCACCAACAACGCAGCCGCCAGCATCTTCTTCGGCGGCGGGGGGCTCGGCTCGGCCAGCGCCGGCAACGCCACGATCGACAACTTCGGCAACGTCGTCTTCTTGAACTCGAGCACCGCGGGCAACGCGACCATCACCACCGAGGCCGGCGCGAACACGCAGTTCGCCGGGACCAGCAATGGCGGTAGCTCGAAGCTGATCGTCAATAACGGCGGCACCGTCGGCATAGCGCTCGGCTTCCCGTCGATATTCACAGTCGGCTCGGTCGCCGGCAGCCTTGGGGGTCAGATCAATTTCGGCGGTAACACCTTGGTCGTCGGAAGCGACAACACCTCCACAACGTATGGCGGCCTCATTCTCGGGAGCGGAGGATTTGAAAAGGTCGGCACCGGCACCCTGAACCTGACCGGAGCACTGGCGGCGTCGGGCCCGGTTTCGATCGCCGGCGGGACACTCAATGTCGTGAGCCCGGGTGGGGTCTTCAATGCCAGCTCGGTTTTCGTCGATACCAATGGAACGTTGAGCGGCAATGGCACGGTCTCGACGCTCGGCGGAACGGTGACGGTCAACGGCACGCTGGCGCCCGGCAACGGAGCGCCTAGCGCTCTGACGATCAACACGCCCGATCTTTTTTTCAACCCGACGTCGATCTATCAGGTGTCGTTCTACAACACCCTCAACACCATCGCCCTCGTAAACGGCGTTACGGCACTCGATGGCACGCTTCGTGTCCGCACCGATTCTTTCTCGGTGCTATTCAACACCCCTTATCAGGTGCTGGCCTCGTCAGGCGGGGTCAATTCCCAATTCGCGGCTCTCGATCTTCCGTCTGCCCTCAAGGGCACTGTCACCTACAATCCGAACAACGTGCTGTTGACCTTTGCCCCGAACATCTCGGGCGGAGCGCAAAGTCTCGGCGCCGGCAAGAACCAGCAGTCCGTCGCCAACGCCATTCAGAACGGCCTTGCCAGCGCGTCCAGCCCCGGAGCGTTCGCTCCGCTGTTTGCGCTCAGCGGGGCTAATCTCCTGACCGCGCTGTCGCAATTGAGCGGGGAGGTCGCGACTGGCGCCTCGACCTCGACCTTCCAGTCGATGGGATCGTTCCTCAATATCATGCTCGACCCGACACTCGACAATCGCGGCGGGCTGTCCGGCCATGGCCCGTCGCTGGCCTTCGCCCCTGAAAATGACGAACTTGCCTCTCGCGCCACCGCCTATGCCGGCAAGCAGAAGATCTCGGACGAGGCATCGCAGGCCTTCGCCTCGGTGCGCCGACCGGTCGACCCGATCACGCGATACAACGGCTGGGCCACCGCCTACGGCGATTGGTCGAGCCTCGACGGCAATGCGACGACGGCGAGCTCGTCGATCTCGACGCGGTCCGGCGGGCTGGCCGCGGGCTTCGACGTCCGCCCAACCCCGGGCGTTGTGCTCGGTGGCGCGGTCGGCGGCAGCACCGGCAACTACAGCCTCGGCAACGGGCTCGGCAACGGCGACGTCAACATGTTCCAGGCCGGCCTCTACGGCTCGCTGACCGATGGCTTCCTCTACGGCTCGGCGGCGCTGGCTTTTGGTTTGCAATCGGTCTCGACCAAACGCACGATCCCGCTCGCGCCGAGCGATCAGCTCAGCGCGAGCTTTGATGCCCACAGCTTTAGCGGCCGCTTCGAATTCGGCTCCCGCTTCGGCAGCGCGACCTCGGCGATGTCACCATTCGTGGCATTGCAGGTCCAGCAGTTCGATGCACCCGCCTATTCGGAGCGGGCCACCGGTGCAGCGGTGCCGTTCGCGCTGTCCTACTCGTCGTCGGCGATCAATCAGATGCGGAGCGAATTGGGCGTCTGGTATGACGCCAAGATTTCGAACAGTCCCACCGACGCTTTGGTCCTGCGGGCCAAGGTCGCGTGGGCGCATCAATTCAATGACGCGCCAGCCATGAATGCGGCCTTCGCGACGTTCCCGAGCATTCCGTTCACCGTCACGGGCGCGGTGCAGGATCGCGACTCGCTGCTGACCGCTGTTGCGGCTGAATATCGGCTCAACCGCAACCTCGCGGTGAACGTGCGGTTCGACGGCGACTTTGGCGCTGGCGGCCGGGCCTTCGGCGGCCAGGGTGGCGTCCGCTACACCTGGTAGCGATTGGTTATTGCGGCGTCGGCGCGCCGGCCGGCGGCGGCAGCGGCTCGGCGGTGACCGAGGGCGGGATGCGCAAACCCAGCACCTCGCGCAGCGCTGGCAGCGTGGCGTCGGCCATCGCCGCCTGGCCTTCCGCGCTTGGATGGAAGGCGCCGCCATAGACCGCCGAGAGCGCCGCCCAGCTTGCATCGTGGATGTTGCTCGGCTGCATGGTTGATGGCAGCGCGCGCGGAAACGTCATCGCCGTGAAGTAGCTGTCGTTGGCGCTGCGGATCCAGCGGGCGCGCGGCGCGTAAGCCGCAAACTCGCCGGGCCGGAGCGAGCAGGTCATCGGCGCGGTCGCCGCCGACACCGGATCCTCGTTGAAGCTTGTGCCGTCGGTCTTGAAGCATTCGCGGTCGAACTCCGGATCGTCCTGGGCATGCACGCAGACGCCATGCTGGGCGAAGGCCGCCTGGTGCGAGTCGACGAAGGTCATGCGGTCGGTGTCGGGGTTGGCGCACTTCGGCCCGGCCTCGCAGCTCGCCAGCGCCTTGATCTTGGGCAGCATCTGCCCCTGCACGAAGTCGGTGACGCGGCGCAGCCGCGCGCCATCGGCGGTGAACGCGGGATGGATGTCGAGGCCGTAGCGGCCGCCGGTGCAGGGCGCCTCGCCATTCATCGCCGGATGCCCATAGGAGACGAACACCACCCGTGACAGGTCGCCGCCGACCATCGGCTTCAGCGCCGCGCGCAGCTTGGCGAAGCGTCCCGGCAATTCGCGATCGAGGACGGCCTGCGACTGGGCCACGGTGGTGATCAGTCCGCCTTGGTTGAACAGCACGCGTTCGACGCCGGCGCTGATGATGACATCGGCGACGAGGCCCGAAAATCTGACGTCGTTGGCTCCGACGGTCAGCAGGATGAGATCGAGCTTGCGGTTCGGGTTTTGCTTGCGCGCGTTGGCGAGCGCTTCAGCCAATTGCTCGACCTGGCCGCTGACGCTGCCGGCGCAGCGGCCGCGCGGCGGGCATTCGCTCGCGCCCTGGGAGCCGAGCAGGCCCGCGTCGATCGATGCGCCGCTGCATGCCAGCGGCAGGAACGTCACGGCGATCCGCCTGTTCTCCACGGCCAGCGCAAGCGCCGCCCTGAGCTGATAGCCGTACAGCGACCGATGGCACGCGGCCGACATCCATTGCGCGCCGTGCTTGGCCCAGTCGGCCGACGAGGTCGGCGAACCCGCGGGATTGTCGTCGCAAGCCTTGTCGCCTTCGTAGCCTTGGCGGCTCGGGCGGAAATATTCGCCGCGCGCCACGCCGAGGAAGCGGCGGAAGCAGAAGCCCTCGTCGGCGAGATCGACCGCCTTGTCCGGATTGCCTTCGCCGGCGGCGACCGAATCGCCCATGCCGGCGATCAGCAGGTCGCGCACCTGGATTTCGGCGGAAACGCTGTCGACGCTGTTGTCCGGCCGCGTGATGCCGACCGCGGCGATGGTCGGCTTGCCGTAGGCGACCCGCTGCTGCACGGCGGCCGAGCAATCGGCGTTGACCTGCTTCGGCGGAATGGTGCCGTCGTCGAAGCTCCAGTTGCAGGTCGAGCCCGGCGGCACGGCACCGGACAACCGCGCCACCACCAGATGCGATTTCGGCGCGAGATAGCTTTCGCGCTCGCCGTCGCGCTCGCAGGTGTCGAGCCAGGCCCCGGTGATGTCGACGCAAAGATGACCGAGCACGGCCTGCGCCCATCCCCGGCCGTCGCTGTCGCGCTCTAACGTCTGCTCGGCGGCGAGCAGGCTGCCGGCCTGATCGGCGGCAACCTGGCGCTGGAAGTCGGCCTCGCGGCGAAACAGCCGAAAGCGGTTCTTGACCTGCCAATCGATGCTGAGATTGGTGGCGCCGGCCTGCGCTTCACCCGGAGCCGCCGGTACGCCAATCTGGGCGGCGGCCGGCCGGATCAACGCGGCAAAGACCAGGAGGGATGCGGCAGTCGCAATGACGGTGGGGCGCATGGCGGGGCAGCCTGTTGTAGCACTGGCCTTGCGGCGGAAATATGAGGGACCCGTCAGCGCCGCGGAATGGGTTCGAGCGCGAGGCGGTCGAGCGGCACGCGGTCTCGTGCGGCCACTATGCGGCACAGCGCCAACGTCACCACCAGCGGGGCGAGCCAGATCAGCCGAGCACCATAACGGTCGTGCGGGTTGGCGAACACACCGCAGACCACGGCGTTGCCAAGCAAGGCCAGCACGGTGGTGGTCGCAAGCGCGACAAGGTCTGCCGACCATCTGCGCCGCCAGCCGGCGCAGGCTATCGCCGCAAGCAGCGCCAGCGAGAGAATGGCGACCGGCCGGTCGACGCGGTTGACGAGGTTGAAGGACAGTTCGCCGTGCTGCTGGCGGGCGGCGCGCATGTCGGCGACCGCCTGCGGCGAAAACGCACCGATCGCCCAATAGGTGTGCCAGACGGAATCGAGCACGCCTTCGCCGGTGGCAAAGTGCGTGAGCTGGCGAACGGTGGCGACCGCGGCAAGCTCGGCCTGCCAGCCCGGATAGGCGCGAAGGCTGTCGGCGACGATGGTGGTCATCTCGTCGCCAAGCCCCTGGAAGCGGCCGAGCCGGTTGAACAGGCTGTCGCCACCGCTCCAGAAGAACGCATCCGCATTGTCGGGCAGTTCGGCGCGATGGGCGCAAAGCTGCATATGGTGCTCGGCGCAGTGCTCGGCGAGGTAACGGTGCACGACGCCATCCTGGAGCATGCGGCCGAACGACAGCGCGATGCCGCCCGGTGTCCATGCGAAGTGGCCAGCCGCGACGTAGTTCGCCGTCAGCAGCATCAGCGCGCCGAGCATCAACGCCATGGCACCGCGTGCAATGCCCGCGATCGAGCCGATTTGGAAAAGCCGATAGCCGAGCGCAGCGACCGCGATCAGCCCCAGCACCACGGCGAAGGTTGCGCTATGGGTCGCCGCGGCGAACGCCAGCAGCGCCACCAGCGCCAGGCGCTCCCACCGCCGCAGTGTGCCGTCGGCATAGACCAGCAGATGCACGGCAAGCACCGCGAGCCCGGCAAAGATATCGGTCAGCAGGACGCCGGCGATCCACGGCAGTGTGGTCAGGGCGGCGAGCGCCAGCGTCACGCCGAACAGCAGCATCGGCCGGCCGCCGAGGCCGAGCGCACGAAGCACGAGGCTCAGCATCCACACCGTCAACAGCGACTGCACGATGACCGCCGGCCAGAAATCCGGATGCGCCAACAGCACCAGGAACAGGCCGTAGACGGTCGAGCGGCTCGGCACCAGCCACGGCTCGAACCAGCGCGCCAGATAGCCGCCGGTGTCATATTCCAGCAGCGGAAAGCGATTCCAGATCGCGGGAACAAGCAGGACCATGGCGCTCGCCAAAGCGGCGCCGATACGCAGTACACCCGGCATTCAATCCCCGACCCTTAAAGCCCGCCCGATATTGGAACGGCGGCGATGAACGGCGGCTGAAAAAAACGCGTCGCGGGTGCGGCATTTTGTTTCCGCAGCCCGCCGGGCGCGGTAGAAACGACGACATCAGCGAGACCGGCAAGCCATGTTCGTCGCCTTCTTCCATGAGCTGAAATCCGCCGGCGTCCCGGTGACGCTGCGCGAATATCTGACCCTGATGGGGGCGATGGACGCCGACCTCGCCGGCCGTCGCGTCGAGCATTTCTACTACTTGTCCCGCGCCGTCCTGGTGAAGGACGAGCGCAACCTCGACAAGTTCGATCGCGTGTTCGGCCACGTCTTCAAGGGCCTGGAGCTGATGCAGGATGCACTCGCTGCCGACATCCCGGTGGAGTGGTTGAAGAAGCTTGCCGACAAGTATCTCACCGAAGAGGAAAAGCGGCAGATCGAGGCGATGGGCGGCCTCGACAAGCTTCTTGAAACTCTGAAGAAGCGCATGGAGGAGCAGAAGAAACGCCACCAGGGTGGCAACAAATGGATCGGCACCGGGGGCACGTCGCCGTTCGGTAACGCCGGCTACAACCCGGAGGGCATTCGCATCGGCGGCGAGAGCGAGCACCGCCGCGCCGTGAAGGTCTGGGACAAGCGCGAGTTCAAGGACCTCGACGACGAGGTCGAGCTCGGCACCCGCAACATCAAGGTAGCGCTGCGGCGGCTGCGCAAGTTCGCCCGCACCGGCGCGCCCGACGAACTCGATCTCGACGGCACCATCAAGGGCACCGCGCACAAGGGCTATCTCGATATCCTGATGCGGCCGGAGCGGCACAATTCCGTGAAGGTGCTGATGTTCTACGACGTCGGCGGCTCGATGGATTGGCACATCAAGGCGACCGAGGAGCTGTTCTCGGCGGCGCGCACCGAGTTCAAGCACATGGAGCATTTCTACTTCCACAACTGCCTCTACGAGCGGGTGTGGAAGGAGAACCGCCGGCGTTTCCAGGAAACCACGCCGACGTGGGACGTGCTGCACACCTATCCGCATGACTACAAGGCGATCTTCGTTGGCGATGCCTCGATGAGCCCCTACGAGATTTCGGCGCCCGGCGGCTCAGTCGAGCATTACAACGATGAGGCCGGTGCGGCCTGGATGGAGCGCATCACGCGAACCTATCCGGCCTGTGTCTGGCTCAATCCGGTGCCGGAGAGCCAGTGGGAGCACACCTACTCGATCCGCATCGTCAAGCAGTTGATGGGCGGGCGGATGTATCCGCTGACCCTCGACGGCCTCGATCGCGCGATGCGGGAGCTGGTGAGGTGAGCCGGGGTTACTGCTGTAGATATGACTTTCGGTATCAATTTTCGGCTTCATCTGCCTCAGTCTCCCAGGGTCGTCGCTGCGCGCCGTGCAGGATTCTCAGAATTTGCACATCCGTGTCGGTCACGTCGTAAAAGATCACGTAAGGATATCGTCCGACGGGTGCCATCCGAGTATTGGGCTCGTCAGTCGATGGAGCCGAATAAGGAAATTGGCCGAGTCGGGCGGCCGTCGCCTGGATAGCGTCGGTTACGGCAACCGCCGCACGAGGGTTTCGTTCGGTAATGTAGGCGTAGATGCGATCGATATCGGCAACCGCCGACTCCGTCCAAACAACTCGCATTTAACGATTGCGGTAACGCGCGAACAGCGCGGCGACATCGTCGTCGCTCACGAAGCGGCCTTGCCGCGCGTCCTCCAAGCCCTTACGCACCGCCTCGCGCTCTTCGTCGCTCAGGCGATAGACACCGAAATGCTTGGCCTCGGTGTCGATCATGAAGCGCACCAACTCGGCCTGCGCCTCTTCCGGCCATGAGGCGGCACGTTCCATCAATGCGTCGAGGGGTTTCGAGTCAACCATATTTGGTATTTATATCACGGGCGCCGCGTGCAGCAACGGACAAGGCGTGGGTGGCGGGACAAGCCTGCTATGACATGGAAAAATCCGACCCATGCCCGCTCCCATCTCGATCTACGTCGACGCCGATGCCTGCCCGGTGAAGAACGAGGTTTATCGCGTCGCCGAACGCCACGGCCTCAAGGTGTTCGTCGTCAGCAACAGCCCGATCGCGGTCCCGCGCGAGCCGTGGATCGAGCGCGTCGTGGTCGGCGCTGCGATGGATGCCGCCGACGATTGGATCGCCGAGCGCGCCGGGCCTCGCGATATCGTCGTGACCGCCGACGTGCCGCTGGCAGGCCGCGGCGTGAAGGCTGGCGCAACGGTGATCGCCCCGGACGGCAAGCTTTTCGATAACGATTCCATCGGCCTTGCGGTGGCGACCCGCAACCTGCTGCACGATCTGCGCAGCGCAGGCGCCGTCACCGGCGGTCCGAGGCCGTTCGAACCGCGCGACCGCTCGCGCTTTCTGTCGGCGCTCGACCAGGCCATCGTGCGGCTCAAGCGGGCCGCGCCAGGGCAGCGCCCATAAAAAAACCGCCGCCGGATCGCTCCGGCGGCGGCGATTGTTTGACGGAGGTCCGCGTCAGGCCGCGCTGCGGATACGCGCCGACGCCGCAGGCATCTCGGCGGGCGCAGTCATCGGATTGGGCCGTTGCTGCAGCGCTTGGATCTGCCGCAGCATTTGCGCGATGTCCTTGCGGCCGGCTGCCAGCGCGCCTTCGGCCATGGTGCGCTCAAGCTGCTCGCGGCGAAGCTGCGCGTTGAGCTGTTCGATCTGCAGGGCGTGCGCCTCGCGCATGGTCTTGAGCTGGCTCTCGAGAAGCTGCAGCAGCTCGGCCTGCTCGCTGATCTTCTCCAGGGCGTTCTCGCTCGAGGTCTTGTGCGCATCGACATGGCCGGCCAGCATCTCGCTGTGCTGGCTGGCCGTGGCGTGGGCATGCTCCAGGTCCCTGATCTGGGCCTCACGCTCGGCGAGCGTGGCGGTCAGCTCGGCAACCCGCTCGTCGGCGTTGCTGTGGGCGGAGGCGGTGTCGTGCACCCGGCGTTCGAAGGTGCGGATTTCGTCGGCGCGTGCGATCAAGGCGGTGCGCGCCTCTTCGAGAAGCTTCTCGGTCATGGTGGCGCGGGCCTGCAGCGCTTCGAACTTCGCGCTCATCGCCGTCGTGCTGTCGCTGTGCCTATGGCCTGCTTCGTCGAGCGCAGCCGAAAGCCGCAGCCGCTCGGCCTGCGCGTCGGCGAGGCTCGTCTCCGCCGTCGCGAGCCGGGCTTGCGCGGCCTTCAGCGTCTTGTCGGTCTCGGTCAGGCGGCGCGTGACCTGCGACAGCTCGGCATGAGCCTTGTCGAGCGCCGTTTGCAGCGCCATCTGCTCCTGCGCCGACTGCATCGTCTTCTGCTGAGCGGCCTGGGCTTCGCCATCGGACTGCACGGCCCGGCGGTCGGCGGCGGCGGCGCGCTCTGTCAGTCGCGCATTGTCGGTCCGCATCTTCTGCATATCGGTGCCGAGTTGCTGCACATGCTGCTGCAGTTCGGCGATGTGGTTGCCGCGCGAGGCGATCTCGGCGGCCTGCTCGGCCTTGATCTTCTCCAGCGCCGCTGCGCTCTGCTGCGCAATGTTGGTGACCTCGCGCAGCCGCACGGTCTCCGCATCCAGCGCCGCGGCCTTCTTCTGCATGGCGTCATGGTCGTCGCGCAGTTTGGCGTGAGCGATCCGGGTGTTGTTGAGGACGCCCTGCAGGCTGAGCTTCTCGCTCTTGGCCTCTTCGTAGGCGCGCAGCGTCTTGGCCACCGGATCGACCAGCCGGCCGATGGTGTGCCGGATGGTTTCGAGTTCGCCGAGCTTGTGCTCTGCGTCGATCAGTAGATTGCGCACCGCCTCGTTCTCGTGACCGAGTTGGCTCGCGATCGGCAGGAACAGCTCGTGGTCGAGCTCGATGTCGGTCTTGGCGGTTTCGCTGTTGGCGGGCTGGGTGCTTGCAGGCGACACGGGCGCCTGGACGGCAGCGCTGGATTTGCGGCCGAGCAGGCTGACAAGCTTGGTCATGGTTTGAATTCCCCTGTGCCGATGCGCTCGGCCGAGGCGACGCTCGAATCACGGCTTGTTAATAGTGGCTTAACCCTCTACCGCCGCGGTTAATGGCGTCTTAACGGCACGCCCACGCATGCCCGATAAGCGTGCGGCGCACCGTTGCCGATGCGCCGCTGCAAGCCGTTCGGTTGGGCCGGATCAGCAGCCCGAGGCCGTTGCCCCGGTGCTTGGGCCGAGCGTCGAGCCCGATGGCTGGGTCGAGGTCGACGGATTGGTCGTGTATCCGGTGATCCCGGAGCCCGTGGTCGACGGGGTGAGATTGTTTGCTCCGCTGCCGTTCGTGCCCACGCCGGGCGTGGTCTGGCTGGTGCCGGCGGTCGGGCTGTTTGTCGACAGCCTGCTGGTGGTGCCCATGGTGGCGCCGCTCGCCGCCGAGTTGCAGGGCAGCCCATTGGCGCCGATGCGGCCCGAGGTGCTTGGGGAGCTGCCAGGCGCCGTGCCTGGAGAGCTGCTGGTCATGCCCGGTGCCGCCGGCGCCCCCGGATTGATGGCGCTGGGGTTGGCAGCGCCCAGTCCACTGTGACCGCCCATGCTGCTGCCCGACGCGGCGCCGCCTGCTGTGCCGCCCGCGCCGCCTGCACCACCTGCGCCGCCGCCGGACTGTGCCAGCGCAACGCCTGTGCTCGCGAGCAGCGCGATCGCCGCGAGCGCGAGCCGATGTCTGTTCTGTGGCATTTTGGTCTCCTGTTGCTTTCCACGCTCGGAGCCAACGTCGGCGCTCCGAGAAAGTTGCAGCCGCGGGGTCGCACTCGCGGAGCGGCGTATGTCAAATTTCAAACAAGAGAATTTCGCGCGCTCCTTCGCCACCGTCGGGCGGATTACGTTCGTATCGCTGTGGCCGCTTTGCGGCAGCTGTGGACAGATTCCGAGAAGCATCAGCCGCACTTCGATTTCTTGTTGCCGCATTTATTGACGGTGACGACGGCTTAACCGACATCGCAGGCGTCACAATTGATCCGGTGCGGAATACAACGGTCGTGACTACGCTTCGCCTTGCTAGCGCGTGTTGAGCAGGGGAGATACCGATGACGCGTAGCGAGAAATCCATCGCCATTCCCACCGGCATGATCATCGCCGCGCTCTATGTGATCATGCTGGTCGGCTTCAGTCAGGAATCGTACATGCGCCGTGATGCCGCCCGCCGCTTCGCCAATCGGTCGACGTCGCATCAAGCCGCACTTC
>Ga0265325_10003196_pt1 | contig 10776 bp, 8 predicted proteins | sample 41420metaG_FD_202090 | JGI IMG/M metagenome (GOLD analysis project Ga0265325, IMG submission 202090) | Rhizosphere microbial communities from Carex aquatilis grown in University of Washington, Seatle, WA, United States - 4-14-20 metaG | ecosystem: Host-associated > Plants > Roots > Rhizosphere >...
CACCGCAGCCGGAATGGCGACCAGGCTAGCGACGATGTCCGCGGTGACCTCGCGGCACGCGAGGCGAACCTGGAGCCGAAGGAGAAACGGCATGCGGTTTCCCAAGAAGATGGCGCGTTCGGCGAGAAGCAGCGCTCGGTCGGCCGACTGGGTTGCGGACTTGATTGAGGAGAGGAGACCGCGGGCACGCTCCGATCGCTCGCGCGCGCCCCGTCCCGCGTGGTGGGCGAAGTCGTCGAGCCGGACGCCCTCGACGCGAAACTGCCCCGGATTGTCCATATTCCAGTCGTCGACGAGTACCTCGAGCTCTGATCTCCTTCCCTCACCGAACGCGAGGTCGAGCACGTCAGCCAAGTCGTGCTCCGACTTTAGCAGCGCCGTGAGGACCTCCTGGCCGAGCTCTCCGTACAAGCGAGGGATCCAGTGCGACTCGAACGCATCGCGGCAGAGTCGCATGAATACGAAGAGGTCCAACAAGTTCAGCTCGGGCAGGGGGCCGGACGCAATCTCGATCGCCGACGAGACGTAGAGCAGGCAGCCGCTCATCGCGGAGTCGCGGATCTCGCGCCGGGACGACTCCTCGAGAGGCGCCATCGCCTGCATGATGCGCTCGCAAAACTGGGAGGCCTGGCGCTGCACATGCTGCTGAAGCTGCGCGTCTTGCATGGGTCAAAGGTTTGCAAGCCCGGAGCCGCGCAGCCCAAGCGGTTCACGTTCGTGGACGACCCACCCCAATGCAATTCAGCTCCTGCACAGCGTCGCGGCGCCCGGCTCTCTTTTCCCTCTTGCTTGTCCCTCTTGCGTGCGCCACCTCGGGCTGCGCGGCGCATGTCAAGAATGCCGCCGAAGCCGTGTCTCGAGCGGCCGTGCCGGTCACTGTGGACGAGTCGCTCCGGTCGTTCGAAGACGCTGCCAATCGAGAGCGCTTCAGCCAAATCCTGGGTACACCCGAGATGCAGAGGGCTGTGCGGGAGACTGCGCGAGCGGCAGTCGAGGGTGCCGTCGCAAACGTGAGCGTGACGCCGGAGCAACTTGCCGCGGTCGCCCGGGACGTGGACGCCGTCGTCGCGAGCGCGACCCAAGTGGCTCTCGCGAACGCCTCGCGCGAGATCCCGCGTACGCTCGCGCCCGCCTTGGGGGAGTCGGCCGCGACCGTCCTCGAGTCCCCACGGCTGAAGGAGGCGCTCGACCGCTCGGTGTCGGAGGCCACCCGCTCTGCACTACTCAGCTCGCGCGACGTCATCGAGCAGATCTACCGGGACGAGCACGGCCCGGACATTCTGGGGCCGGCGCGGAGGATTCTGGTCGCCTGCTGCGCGGGCTTCTTCGCCCTCGGGCTCGCCGCCTCGGCGCTCGTGGCCTGGGGGCTGCACCTGCGCGGGAAGGCGCGGCGTCTGGCGGCTACTCGCTAACTGCGGAGAGCCGAAAACCACACTGGAAGCCGCAGCGAAGACGGGGCCCGCCGACGCGCTTCCAATCACGGTTCAGCCCCGAAGTGCCTTTCGCGCGCGCTTCTCCTCGTACATCGCGACGTCGGCACGGGCGATCAAGTCTTCGATGCTGGATTGGTCATTTGGCTCGGCCACGGCGACGCCGACGCTCAGCTCGAGGGGGTAGCCAGGCGGCGCATTTCGGTTGGCGTCGGCCAAGGCGGCTCCGAGACGCGTCAGCACTGTTTCAATGCCGTCACGCGGTGCGCCGGTGAGTAGAGCGGCGAACTCGTCTCCACCGAGGCGCGCGACGATGTCGCTTCCGCGTAGGGTCTTCGTGAGCACCGAAGCGACTGCGCGGATGGCGGCGTCACCTTCCTTGTGCCCGAGTTCGTCGTTCGTTCGCTTCAGATTGTCGACGTCGAAGAACAGTGCGGCAAGGCGTCGCCCTTCGCGTCGGGCGACCTTCTGCTGATGTTCCGCCAACGTCATGAAAGCGCGGCGATTGTAAAGGCCAGTGCCCTCGTCCCGCATGGAGAGGCGGCGGGCTTCCCGCTCGATAGTGTGTCGTCGAAGCGCCACCTCGACTGCGCAATATAGACTTGCTTCACTAAACGGCTTGACGACGAACCCACATGGGTTTGTTGCCACGGCTCTTTCAAGCGTGGTCGCGTCCGAATACGCGGTCAGATAGACGATAGCCGCGTCACGCTCTCGTCGTATTTGTTCCATTGCTGTGATTCCGTCGATCGCGCCGCGGAGGTTCACATCGGCGATGATGAGGTCTGGAAACGCTTCACCCGACAGCCGGATGGCGTCCTCGGCGGTCGCTGCGCGGCCTACCAGCTCGAAGCCGCGCAGGGTGAGCGCATTCGCGATGTGCGTTGCGATGAGAATCTCGTCCTCGACGATGAGCGTACGGACCCCGCTCGTCCCCGGTTGCGCCTCGGGAGGTGACTGGGGAACGTGGAGGGTCGAGGTGAAGACCAAGGTGCGGGCGCCGGTTGACCGTCGCAGCATTTGATGTGCCGACGCGTTCCTCATAATCATTAGTACGGTATTTCCCGATGGAACTTGAATATTGTGCCCGCAGCCTCCGTCGGGGCGCCGCGTGAGCGGCGGCGATGACGCGAATTGGCGAGCGCGCGCGACTACGTCATGAAATCCCGAATGACAACCCTCAGGCTCTCCATGTCGAACGGCTTGGCAATGGACACGTTCGCCACCGATGCGAGGAAGCTCCTCGACCGTGTCGTGAAAGCGCCGCCAGTCATGAACACGACCCTCCGGGCGGCGGCGGGGTTCGACCTCGCCAGCGTCTCGTAGAACTCGACGCCAGACATGCCCGGCATCATGAGATCGCAGAAAATAACGTCGAAGTCCTCCTTCCCGAGACGAGCCAGGGCGTCGCGAGCGGATACCTCGACGACAACCGTGTGCTCTCTCCGGAGGACGCGACTCAGCGCGGTCCCTAGCGCGACTTCATCGTCCACGATGAGGACGCGCCCTCGCTTGGGCGACAACGCAATCGCCTCGGCGCTATCGGGCTCTTCCCTCCGTCGACCGCCAGGGGGCAGAACGACACGGAACATGCTCCCTCGACCGACCTCGCTGTCGACCGTGATCCGACCGCCGAGACCGGTCACGATTCCGTGGCAAATCGACAGACCAAGACCTGTCCCTTCCCCCATTTTCTTCGTGGTGAAGAACGGATCAAAGATGCCGGAAAGGTTCTCGCGAGGAATGCCGCAGCCCGTGTCGTGCACCTCCACCACGGCGCGCCCCCCTTCATCCGTGAAGGTGACGATGCGGATCTCGTGCTCGGTGGAGTTTCCTTCGCCGATCGCATGGTAGGCGTTGACGAGAAGATTCGTGAACACCTGAATGAGTTGCCCCTCCTCCGCCTCGACGAACGGAGTCGTGCCATAGGCGAATCGAAGCAGAGCGTGGTGACGAATCGCGTTGGCCGTCATCCGTGCGGCAGAATTCAGGACGTCAGGAAGGTCCACCAACGTTCGAGCGCCGGTATCGACGCGCACGAACCTCCGCATGTCATGAACGATCTTTCGCGCGCTCCCGCATCCCGCGCTCGCCTCCTCCAAAGCCTTCTTGAGTTCCTCCACATGTTCGCGCGTCGGCCGAAACGCCGGCTCGCCATCCGGACCGACCGCGGCGAGTGCGTCGAGTACGAAGGTGACATTCAGCGTCACGTAGGCGAGCGGGTTATTGATCTCGTGGGCGAGCTCGGCGGCCATCGTGCCGAGTGCAGAAAGCCTCTCCGAAAGAGCCAGACGCTTCTCCATCTTGACCCGTTCGGTGATGTCTCGGAAGACCACGACGCGGCCCAGGACCACCCCTCGGTCATCCCTGATCACGGTTGCGGTGTCGTCGATCGGCAAGCGGCGACCGCTCTTGGAGATGATCTCGCTGCCGTGGGGAAGCATGGCCGCGAAACTACTCAGGCTCCTGTCGGTGACACGGTCCGGAGGCGGCTTGTTGTCTTGATCGACGAGGTGAACGACCTCGCCAAGCTTCCGGCCTACGGCGTCGCTCGTTTGCCAACCCGTTAGAGTTTCGGCAGCCGCGTTGATGAACTTGATGACTTCGCGCTCGTCGGTGGCGATGACGGCGTCTCCAATCGATTGAAGCGTCGTGCTGAACCAGCGCTCTCCGGCGATCAGTTTCGACTCGAGCTCTTGTTTGCTGAGGGCCACCTCGATGCACATCCGCAGCTCGAGATCGGTAAACGGCTTGAGGATGTAGCCGAACGGATTCGTCTGCGTGGCTCGTGTGAGCGTGGTCTCGTCCGAGTGGGAGGTCAGGTAGACGATGGCCGTGCGGTGTTTCTCCTGTAGCCGCGCCGCCGTCTCTATCCCGTCCATGGTGCCCTTGAGCTTGATATCCATCAACACGAGATCCGGCCACCGGGTCTCCGCCGCTCGCAGGGCATCGCTGCCTGTTGCCACCAGCGGGAGAACGTCGTACCCGAATCCGATCAAGACGCGACGTATGTCCTGCGCGATGAGGATTTCGTCCTCGACCACCATGATGCTGCGGTTCATTTCAAGCTTCCCCCTGCGCCCATCGCACGGTTCCCCCCTCAAAGCGAACTACTGGCACCCGCGGGGAACGCCACGGTGCAGCGAGTCCCGTGCTCTCCTGAAAATTCAACTGTGCCGCCTAGTTGCTCCGCGAACATCCCCACCAGGCGGAGGCCGAGAGACTTGGTGTCTTGCACGCTCGGTGGATGACGCAGCCCTATGCCGTTGTCGGCGACGGAAAGGACGAATCCGTTCTTGTCGCGGCGAAGGTCGATGACGATCGCCGGGGGTCGCGCCTCACTTCCCGTAGCTCCCGGAAACGCGTGCCGGAGCGAGTTCGTCACAAGTTCGCTGAGAATGAGACCGATTGGCAGACCGAGGTCGACGGGGAGCACGATATCGACGGCACGAACCTCGGAGAGCACATGCTTTTCGTGCGTCTGCATGAGCATCGCGACGAGCCCCAGCGTGTACTCTCCCATGTCGACGGTCGCGAGAAGGGGCGACTGATAGAGTTTCTCATGGATGAGTGCGATCGAGTGCACTCGCGTTTGCGTGACTCGTAGAATCGCCCGCGTTTCCGGGTTCTCCACGTCTTCCATCTCGAAGTTGATGAGGCTCGAAATCATCTGAAGGTTGTTCTTCACGCGATGGTGAATCTCCTGAAGCATCACCGTTTTCTCGCGGGCGCCGCGTCGCAGAGCCTCGTTGCTCTCGTGACGAGCCAGCGCGTAACGGATGGCACGACCGAGAAGAGGCGCGGTCATGTGACTCTTCACGAGGTAGTCGGTTGCGCCCGCAGCGGCAGCCTGGACGTCCAGCTCCGAGTCGTCGTGCGCCGTCAGGAGGAGCACGGGGACGGTGACCTTGTTCTGTCCGGCCGCACGGGCCAGCTCAATGCCATCGTGGGCGCCGAGCGCGTAGTCGAGCAGGTAGACGTCGTGGCGATTCTCTCGGATGGTCGCCAGCCCCCCGTCGTACGTGTTGCGCCATTCGAGAGCACACTTGGGACTCGGCACCATAGCCAGAAGATCGCGCGCAATTACGTAGTCGTCCTCGTCGTCGTCGACGAGAAGAACGCGGACTGTGCTGTTCGCCACCTGTCGTCTCTCCTACTCGGCTTTTCGGGGTAGCTGGACGACCTGGACCCAATACTCTCCGAGCGCCCCGAGAACCTTCACGAGTGCGTCGAAAGTCACGGGCTTCGTGATATATGAGTTTGCGCCCAGGTCGTAGCTGCGAAGGATGTCCTCCTCGTGGCTCGACGTGGTGAGGACGACGATGGGGATCGAACGCAGAGCCGGGTCGCGCTTGATCTCGTCCAGCGCCTCGCGCCCGTCCTTCTTCGGCATGTTGAGGTCCAGCAAAATGAGCCCCGGCCGTGGGGCGTCGAAATACCTGCCCTCGCGGCGGAGAAAGGACATCAGCTCCTCGCCGTCGTTCACCGTGCGGAAGTCGTTGACCATTCGGATCCGCTCGAAGCCGTCGCGGGTTGCGGCCCTGTCGTCTTCGTCGTCGTCGGCCAGAACGATGCAAATCGGATTGCCCTGCGTGCTCATGTGTTTTTTCCCTCCTCCTGCTGGCAAGAAGGCAACGTGACGACCTGCTGGCAAGAAGGCAACGTGACGACCATCGTGGTGCCCCGCCCCGGCGTACTCCGCGCGGTGATCGTCCCATGGTGGCGCTCCACGATCTTTCGAGAAATGGCGAGGCCCATACCGGCCCCTTCGTACGTGCCACGCTCATGCAGACGCTGGAACAGTTTGAAGATGCGATCGAGGTACTTCTCGTCGAAACCGATTCCGTTGTCGGCCACTTCGATGCGCCAGCCGGTACGCGCGTCCTGCGCCTCGATGGGGGTCGCCGAGATGCGTACCGTGGGGGGGACGCCGGGGCGATGGAACTTGAGGGCGTTGCCGAGGAGATTCTGGAAGAGCTGCCGCATCTGGAGCGGGTCGGCTTCAATCGCGGGTAGCGAGCCTGTCTCGATCGTTCCCCCGACCTGTGCGATGCGTGCTTCGAGGTCGGCGGTGACGTCGGTGGCGATCGCGCGAAGCTCCACCAGCTTGGGCGGCTGCCCTTTCGTCGTCACTCGCGAGAAGGCGAGCAGCCCCTCGATGAGACTCTGCCCGCGAGAGGCAGCACTCTGCATCCGGTTGATATAGTCCTGTCCGGAGGGGCCGAGGGACCCCGCGAACTCGTGCTTGAGGCGATCGCCAAACATTTGGATCTTGCGTAGTGGTTCTTGCAGATCGTGGGAGGCGATCATCGCGAACTCCTGGAGGTCTTCGTTGCTGCGCTGGAGCCGCGCCATGAAGGTGCTCAGCGCCAGCTCGACCTGCCTGCGTTTCGTGATGTCGCGCGTGATCTTCGCGAAGCCGCGGAGCCGCCCGTCGGCGCTCCGGAGAGACGTGATGATCACGCTGGCCCAGAAGACCGAGCCATCCTTGCGAACGCGCCGCCCTTCTTCCTCGTACCGATCGGTATCGGCCGCACGTCTGAGGTGTTGCTCGGGGCGACCCGCCTCCACGTCGCTCCTCTCATAGAAGACGGAGGAGTGCTTGCCGACGATGTCCTCCTCTTTGTACCCCTGGATCCGCTCTGCCCCGGTATTCCAGCTTGTCACGCGACCTTCGGGGTCCATGGTGAAGAGCGCGTAGTCCCTGACACCCTCGATCAGGAGCCGCGAGCGCTCGGCGGTCTGTTCGAGCTCGCTCAGCAAACGCTGCCTTTCCAGGTCGAGCTTCGTGCGCTCCTCCTCGACCTGTTTGCGCGCCGTGTTGTCGGTGCCAATCAGCAGATAGCCGATGATACCGCCTTGGGCGTCTCGCAGCGCGGTGACGGATACCACCGCTGGAAGGCGCCTTCCGTCCTTACGAATGTACGTGAGCTCATAGATGTCCTCGATTCCACGGGACGCCTTGAAGACCAGAGCGTCGAAACCCGGCGCAATTGCAGCGCCGAATTCGCGGCTCAACGCTGCGGCTCTCGCGATGATCTCCGACGAATCGGAGATATGCGCCGGGGTCACCCTGTTGGTCATTTCAGCCGCGACGTAACCGAGCATGCGCTCGGCGCCGACGTTGAAAATTTGAATGACACCGCTCGCGTCGGTGGCAATACTCGAGAAGTTGGCGCTGTTGAAGATCGCCCGTTGCAGCGCGCCGGCCTTGTGCAGGGCCTCCTCGGCGGCCTTTCGTGCGGTGTTGTCGGTACCGATCAACAGGTAGCCGATGACACCGTTCTGATCGTCACGCAGCGCAGTAACGGACACCATTGCCGAAAATCGGCTCCTGTCTTTCCGAATATAGGTCAGCTCGTAAATGTCTTCGATCCCGCGCGAGGCCTTGAACGCAAGCGCCTGGAAGCCAGGCGCGATCACCGAGCCCAGCTCGACGCTGAGCGCTTCGGCCCGGGCGATCAGCTCCTGTGGATCGGAGATGTCGGCCGGCGTGATCTTGTTCACCACGTCGGCGGCCGCATAGCCCAGCATTCGCTCTGCGCCCACGTTGAATATCTGAATGACGCCGTTCGCATCGGTGGCAATACTCGAGAAGTTGGCGCTGTTGAAAATTGCGCTTTGCAGGGCGCCGGCCTTCAGCAGGGCCTCCGGACCACGAGTATCCATGTTGCGTTCCCCCGTCGTTGCCTCGAGCCGCGACATCAAGTCGACACAAGTCGGGGCTCGAGGTCGCCATTTGGCAGCCCAAGAGGCCGGGCCGGCGGCGCCGAGCTCACCATCACGCGATTCCTTCCCCCGGCCTTCGATTCATACATCGCTGCGTCCGCCGCCTCGACCAGATCCAACGGCGTTGCCATGTTTGTCGAGAATCCCGCGACTCCGAACGAAGCTGTGAGGGCCGGCGGCCGATCCGACGCGAAGCGCTGCTCGACGCGTTTGCGAAGCCGCTCGGCGAAGACCAATCCATCCTCGGCGTTCGTCTCGCGCAAGAGAATGCAGAACTCCTCGCCTCCGTAGCGGTAGGCCGTGTCGCTCGCGCGAATGGCGCCCGAAATGACGCTCGCCAGCTCCTGGAGCGCCAAGTCTGCTTGCGGATGCCCGTGCGTGTCGTTGAACGCCTTGAAGTAGTCGACGTCCAGCATCACGAAAGCCAGGGGACGTCCGTAGCGCGCGCAGCGCTTCCATTCGGAGTTGAGATCGTCTTCGAGTCGGCGTCGGTTGAAGAGGTGCGTCAAGGGGTCCACTTGGCTCCGCTCTTCGGTGACCTCGTGAAGGCGGGCCGCTTCGATCGCAGTAGCCGCGTGCGTCGCGAACATCTCGAGAATCTCGGCCGCCTGATTCGTTGGCGCTTGGGCTTGCGCGTGGCGTGCCTCGAGCACGCCGACCACGCGGGCACCGACGATGAGTGGGATCGCAAGCGCGCGAACCGGCCCATTCTCGCTGTCCTTGAATCGCAAGCGACCTTCGGAATCCTCGACGGTGATTCGTCCGCACTTTGCAGCGCGCCCGGCGAGCCCCTGGCCCATCTCGACGGTCACTTCCGGCGGCACCGTGGCCATGCCCTCCCTGCCGCCTTCTACCCCCTCGGCATTGTGCAGCTTCTTTTCCTCGTCATCCATGAGCCAGACGATGACACGCTCGTAGCCGCCCACAGCCGCGGTGCTCGCACGCACCGCGCTCACGACGTACGAGAGGTTGAGACTCTCCGCAAACTCGCGGCTGGCGTTGAGGATCTGGCGCAAGCGAGCGGCGTGTTCGCGAACGAGCTCGTCGCGCGCTTCGGCAGTCGCCCGAGCCGCACTCAGCGCGCGCACCATGTCGTTGATGCCTTGCCGAAGCTCGCGCAGCTCGCGCGGACCTCTGTGCTCGATGGTCGTCTCCAAGACGCCGTCGCGAACGCGGGCAATGTCTCGGAGCAACTCCGCCAGAGGGGTGACGACCGAATCACGCAGCGCGCGGTGCTGCCGCATCGCGAGAAGAAGCACGCCCAGGAACACCGCAAGCTCGAGCGCGACGCGAACCCCAGTCGCTCCCCGCTCGCGCCCAGACAGACTCTCCGTTCGCCGATCGATCGCCTTGGCAAACCCTGACTGTTCGGTTCGGTAGGCGTCGAAGAGTTCTTTGCCCATTTCCATCGACGGAGTAGCGCCGCCGAGCGGGCCGACGACGGCGTCAGCCCAAAGCTCGTGCCACTTTTCCTCGGCCACACGCACGCGGATCATCTGCCGGCCAAGGTCCGCGGCGGAATCGAGCGACGCCACCAGCTCCTCGTTGGCTCGCTCAAGTGCAATTGTCGCCTGCGTGTAAGGGGCAAGGAAGCGGTCCTGATGCGTCAGAAGGTACGCCCGCAGCCCGGTTTCCTGGTCGAGCATCGCTGCAAAAGCGGCATTCTCGGCCTTTGCGCTCAGCCTGCTTCGGTCGAGCTGCGGTGTGATCCAACCCAAGTTGACGACACATGCCAGCAACGTCATCGCGAACGCCCCGACGCCGAGCCCCGCAAGGAGCGCGAACGCCCGGCTCAGCAGCTGGGCCAGGGTTCGATCTCGAGGACGGGAGGGCACTGCACGTCAACGGCCAAAGCGGGAGGACGGTAAGGCTTCGGCAACGAGCCGTGACGAGGTCCTCACGTCCTGGAGTGCGGATCGAGCTTCATACGCAGGCGTTCGTTCCCAATTCCCAATCGATGCCGCACGGTATCGAGAGGAACCTGCGTGACAGCCGCAATCTCCTCGATGGAGTAGCCGAGCATGAATCGAAGCGCCATGGCCTCGCCGATCGCCTCCGGGAGCTCGTCGAGTAGCTCCCGGATGGAATCACGCCGCCGTCGCGCCTCGATTTCGGTGCCCAGAGGCGACGCGGGTGCTGACGCGGCCTGTGCGACCCCCGAATCAGCCGCGACGATCCGGGGATCATGCGTTTGACGGCGCCTTCGCGATGCCATTGCGGCCACGACGGCCAAGTAACCGGCGACATGCGAGACCGAGCAGTCCCCCCCAAACGTGCCCATTGCGTCGATAAGGCGCATGAGAGCGAGCTCGGTTACAGCTTCAAAGTCGGAGTGATGGGGTCCGAGCACCATGCGAACCGCGTCGAGAATGACGCTGCCCACCGCCTCGACCAATCGTCGCGTCGCTTCAGCCTCCCCTCGGACGACCGCCGCTGCGAGGCGCTCCATACTGTCGTCCCGACCCACGCCTGGCGCGATTTCGCCGACTTGGGGCGCCCCTTTCATTCCGATCCGCATACCACGCCGGGGTGAGGATCCAAACAAGGTGTCCCGTTAGAACGGACGTGCGGGCTTGGCGCCCGCGACTCAGTCGCCGCCAATGACTCACCGCAGAAA
>Ga0265325_10003197_pt1 | contig 10774 bp, 10 predicted proteins | sample 41420metaG_FD_202090 | JGI IMG/M metagenome (GOLD analysis project Ga0265325, IMG submission 202090) | Rhizosphere microbial communities from Carex aquatilis grown in University of Washington, Seatle, WA, United States - 4-14-20 metaG | ecosystem: Host-associated > Plants > Roots > Rhizosphere...
CGTCTTCGCCGCGTCGGATCGGGACGACCCCCCTGTAGATCGCGGGTGCGAGGCGCCCGTTGAGCTGTACCTCCGCGTCGCACGCGGTCTTTCGCTGCTTGACGGTTCGAAAATCGACGAACCCGAGATCGACCGGTTTTTTGACTTTGAATACGTCCCGGTCGGTGAGAAACACGAGCGACAAATGCGTCTCGGCAAGTTCGACCTGACCGGGGTGAAGCGCGCCGTACGATTGCGGGCGAAGAAGATCGGCCTTGAGGTCCATGGGGTCGTCTCTTGGTTTGGCTCCGGAGCGTGGGTCACCGCAACCTGAAGTGCGGGGCGGATTGATAGCGGGCCGCCCAACGCAGAACGTCGAGATCCGCTACGACGCCGAGAAAGCGTCGGTTTTCGTCCACGACCGGAACGAGGCGTACGTGAGCGTGCAGCATGAGCTCGATGGCCTCGATGAGGGGCGCGAATTCGGGAAGGGTGGGCGTACGTCCGTCGGCTTCCGAGAGGGCGGCGTGCAAATCGGGGGGCTCGGCCGCGGAAAGGACGCCACACACGTGATCGTTTGGAGCCAGCACGACGGCGAAGGGGTAGCGATCCAGGGCGCCGCGCGCCTGCGCTGGAGACACGTCCTCGCGAACGGCTATTGAGCGGAGCGAGCAAACCGAACCTACCGGCGTGCGTAGCGCCAGAGCCTCCGGGCCCAGAAAGAGCGGTTTGTCCGGTGCGGGGTCGGCCTCAGCGGATTCGCCGGGCGGTGCGCATGTTACCGCGACGTCGGAAAACGTGTGCACGAACGTGCAGGCCGCGCATGTGCTCGAATCGACGGACCGGTAGCGCGGGGGACAGAAGACACGCAATGCCCTGACGGTTCTGCCGTTGCGCTCGAGAATATCCACACTCCGAACCGGAAGTTCGACGGGCGTACCCTCGTGCCCTCGTGGCATGGCGAATCTTGGAGGCAACAGGCGTTCCGCGGGCGAAACCCCACGAATTCCGCGTCCGATGCGAAGACCTCGAACGCACGATCTGCGCTCCTACGCAGGAATGGGACCAAGCCGCCGCGCCGGAGATGCGCAGCGGAGTAGACTCCGGCGATGTCCAACCGCGCTTTCCCGTCGGGGCGTCTCGCATACAAGGACGTTGGCTTTCTCGACAGCGACGACGCTCGCCCCCTCCGTATTCTTGCCGAGTACATCGAGCCGTACGCCGCCTTCCGCCGCGAGCGGATCCAAGACACGATCGTGTTCTTCGGATCGGCTCGGCTAGAGGAGGAAGGTCCCCTCGGGCACTACTATGCAGCCGCGCGCGAGCTTGCACGATCGGTGACCGAGTGGTCCAAGAGCCTTCCGCACGGCGTCCACAGATTCACCGTGTGCTCCGGAGGCGGGGGCGGGATCATGGAAGCTGCCAATCGCGGGGCTTCGGATGCGCACGGCCGGACGATCGGGCTCAATATCGGGTTGCCGCACGAACAGCGGCCCAATCCCTACGTCACCCGGGAGCTCACGTTCGAGTTCCACTACTTCTTCATGCGAAAACTATGGTTCGCGCATCTGGCGCGCGCCCTCGTCGTGTTCCCCGGAGGCTTCGGAACGCTCGACGAACTGATGGAAGTGCTGACATTGGCGCAAACGCGCAAGCTCGATCGCAAGATCGCCATCGTCCTTTTCGGATCGGACTATTGGAACGAGATCATCAACTTCGACGCGCTCGAGCGGCACGGAATGATCGATCCCGCAGACCGGGCGCTTTTCCAGTTCGCCGACGACCCTGCGTCGGCATTCGACATTCTGCGCACGTCGCTCGTGGTCGAGACTGACGTCGAAGGTCCGTGCTTTGCGAAGTCACGAACGTCGGCTTCTCCGGCCTGACACTGTGCTCGATCAACGCGCTGCGGTCTGCGCCTGTTCCACTTCGAAAATCCGGCTGCGCGTGCGCGCGAAGGCATCGGCGTTCAGGCTGACCGAGTCGATTCCCCGCTCCACGAGAAACGCGGCAAAGTCCGGGTAGTCGCTGGGAGCTTGGCCGCAGATGCCCACCTTGCGGCCCCGCGCATGGGCGACTTCGATGAGGTGCGCACACGACCATTTAACCGCGTCGATGCGTTCGTCGAACAGCGGCGCGACGGTCGTGGAGTCGCGGTCGACTCCCAGGGTGAGCTGGGTCAGGTCGTTCGACCCGATCGAAAATCCGTCGAAGAGGTCGGCGAACGATTCCGCCATGAGGATATTCGATGGAATCTCCGCCATCACGTAGACCTCGAGTCCCCCTTGCCCCTTTACGAGCCCACCCTCTCGCATCGTCGCAAGAACGCGCTCGCCCTCGGTCGGTGTCCTGCAAAAGGGGATCATCACCTTCAGATTCGTGAGCCCGAAAGCCTCGCGAACCCGCCGTACCGCGGCGACTTCCAGGAGAAAGCCTTCCTTGTAGTTCGGATGGTAGTAACGACTGGCGCCCCGCCAGCCGAGCATCGGGTTCTCCTCGTGAGGCTCGAACGGCGCCCCGCCGACCAGGCGCGCGTACTCGTTCGTCTTGAAATCGCTGAAGCGCAAAATAACCGGTCGCGGCCAGAAGGCCGCGGCAAGCATGCCGACGCCCTGCGCCAATCGATCGACGAAATACTGCGTCTTGTCAGCCGCTCCTGCGGTGCGCGCGTCCACTTCGCGCCGCAGGTCGATGGGGAGCGTCGCGTAGCGCGTCAGGGCGAGGGGATGGACTCCGACCCAACTCGCAAAGATGAACTCCATCCGGGCCAGACCGACGCCGTCGCACGGCAGCATGGCCAGCTTCAGTGCGCTGTCAGGGTCGCCCACGTTGAGCATGATCTGCGTACGAGGTTTCGGTAGCTTCGCGGGATCGATCTCCTGTACCGAAAAAGCCAACTCGCCGTCGTAGACGTGTCCGGTCTCGCCCTCGGCGCATGAAACCGTGACCGGAGTTCCGGTCGCGAGAGTCACGGTGGCGTTTCCCGTCCCGACGATGGCCGGAATTCCGAGCTCGCGTGCGACGATAGCCGCGTGCGACGTTCGTCCTCCGCGGTCGGTCACGATAGCCGACGCGACCTTCATGATCGGCTCCCAGTCGGGATCCGTGACTTCCGTCACGAGGACGTCCCCCTTCTTCACGTCTGCCTCTTGGCGCGGATCCCGTACGACCCGCGCACGTCCGACTGCAATGGCGTCTCCGATCGCGAGGCCCGTGGCGATGACCCGTCCGGGCCGCTCCAGCTTGCACATACGAATCGTCGGAGCGCTCCGCTGGCTATGGACGGTCTCGGGTCGAGCCTGCACGATGAAGAGATCTCCGGTGCGGCCGTCTTTCGCCCATTCGATGTCCATGGGCGTCTGCTCGCCGCGGATGCCCGAGTAGTGCTCTTCGATGCGGAGCGCCCACTTCGCCAGGGTGATGACGTCGTCGTCGGTGAGCGAGAAGCGTGCCCGTTCGTCCTCGGGGACACGTTCGGTCCGAACGCCGCGGTGGCCAGCTTCGTCGTAGACGAGACGGCTCTCCTTGGCGCCGAGCTTCCGGCGGACCAGCGGGCGAAAGCCAGCGTTCAGTCGATCCTTGTGTACGACGAACTGGTCGGGAATGACGCGACCCTGAACGACGCTTTCGCCCAATCCGAAGCTGGAAGTGACGAGGACCACGCCTCGATGCCCGGTGTCCGTGTCGAGCGTGAAAATGACTCCGGCACTCGCGAGGTCCGACCTCACCATCCGCTGCACACCGACCGACAACGCAACGCGCATGTGCTCGAACTTCATGTCTTCGCGGTAATTGATCGCGCGTGGCGTGAAGAGAGACGCAAAGGCTTGGCGGACCGCTTCGATCACCGCCGCCGCTCCGCGCACATTGAGGAATGTCTCCTGCTGACCCGCAAAACTCGCGTTCGGCAGATCCTCGGCCGTCGCGGAAGAGCGAACGGCGACGTCGAGCGTTGCGCCCCCCCCACGAGCCAAGGCGTCGTAGGCCTGAGCAATTTCGCTTTCGAGGTCGGCCGGCATCGGCGCACGAGTCATGAGTTCACGGATTCCGTCGCTACGGCGCACCAGGTCCGTCACGTCGCCTTTGCGTATGCCGCGCAGAGCTTCGCCGATGGACGCGGCGAGTCCGCTATGCTCGACGAAATAACGATACGCGTCCGCGGTAACCGCAAAGCCATCCGGCACGTTGACACCGAGGGGCACGAGGGCGCGCAGGAGCTCGCCCAGTGACGCGTTCTTGCCGCCGACGCTCGCAACGTCCGAAAGACCTACGTCGCGGAACTGTTTGATCCACATGGGCCACCTCGCCCTCGGGCCTCTTGCGAGGGCCGTACCGAGGCGGACTGCGCGCCTCTGCGACCGCGCCATTTGGAATGAAGTGCAATTGATGCGTCCTTGCGCAGGCGGTGCATCGTCGAAATGCCAAGTCAGCCCTTTCTCCGCGCGGTACGAGCCCTGCTTGGGGGCTCGACGGAGGTCTGCAACATGCTCGGTGCTTTGAACCACGACGAAATCGAACAGCTTCTCATGCGCACGAGCATTGGCCGGATCGGATGCCAGGCCGAGGGCCGCATTTATGTCGTTCCGATCCTCTATGCGTACGACGCCGACTGCGTCTACGCGCACTCGGCCGACGGCCTGAAGATTCGGACGATGCGAGCCAATCCAAACGTCTGCTTCGAAGTCGACGATGTCGCTGACCTCGCACACTGGTCGAGCGTCGTCGCCTGGGGCACCTACGAGGAGTTGACTGGGCCGCTCGAAGAGCGCGCATCGACGCTCCTCCTGTCGCGGTTCGGCCCAATGCGGACGAGCATAACCGCGTTGAAGCATCCGCGGTTCCACGGCATCGCTCAAGAAGGCTCGCGCACCAACCTCTTCCGAATTCGGCTCACGGAGAAGACGGGCCGGTTCGAGCGATGAGGGTAGAGCCATGTCCACCGCGAATCGGCCGCCGCACGTCTGCCTGTTGACGGGGGGAGGGGATGCTCCCGGCCTCAACGCCGTGGTCCGCGGCTTTTACCACGCCGCCGCCCGACGATCGGTCGTCGTCTCCGCAAGTCGCTTCGGATTCGAGGGACTTCTCGGCCGCGCGGACCTGTCGCCGCTTCGTATCGAGGACGTTCGCGGGATCCTCCCGCGCGGCGGGAGCGTCCTCGGCTGCTCTACGAAGAGCAATCCGTTTGCGCCGCTCGCGGACGAAAGCGCCGCCACCGATAGGAGAGCGTCGCTCCAAGCGGTCGTCGCACTCGCCGTCGACGGTCTGGTGCTCGCCGGAGGCGACGGGACGATGGCCATAGCCCGCAGCCTGGGCGAGCTCGGCGTGCCGTGCGTCGGCATCCCCAAGACGATCGACGGCGACCTCGGAGCGACGGATCAAACCTGCGGAATCGATACCGCGGTGGAAACCGCCACGCGCGCTATCGACGCCCTTCACTCGACGGCCGAGTCGCACCAGCGCGTGATGATCGTGGAGGTCATGGGGCGAACCGCGGGATGGCTCGCGTTGCGCGCCGCGATCGCCGGAGGTGCCGACGCCGTCTTGATCCCTGAGATTCCTTACGACCCGGCGCGGATCGTCGCGAAGATACGGGAGCGCGAAGCCCTGGGCCTGCGCTTCTCCATCGTGGTCATCGGCGAGGGGGCATCGAGCGTTCGCGGTCGCGCCAGCGAGATCGAGCCCGCTCGAGCGGGCCGGTTGGCTCGGCTCGGCGGCGCGGGACACAAGCTGGCCGAAGAGTTGTCGGCGCTCGACGTCGGGCACGAAGTACGCGTTACGGTCCTCGGTCATCTCCAGCGGGGGGGAACGCCGACCGCGGCCGATCGACTCCTCGCGACACGCTTCGGCAGCCACGCGGCCGATCTTTGCGCAGAGCGGCGATTCGGTCGCATGGTCACTCTGAGAGGGGGCGAAATCGATTCGGTACCCCTCTCCGAGGTTCCCCAGGCCCCGCGCACCGTCGACCCGTCGGGAGAACTGGTTCGCTGCGCGCGCGCGGTCGGCATCGAACTCGGAGCGGCCTCGAGTTAGGGCAGCGCCCGGAGCGTCACCAACCGCCGCTCGCTCCTCCGCCTCCCGAACGCCCGCCGCCGCCGGAGTAGCCGCCTCCTCCGCCTCCCCACCCGCCTCCTCCCAGTCCACCCCCACCCCCGCCCCGTCCGCCTCCTCCCCAGAAAAACATTCCGCTGCCGAATCGCAAACGGAAGAGAACGATTACGATGAAAACGAGGATGCCGCCGATGGTCAGGAAAGTCATCGGCGGGTCGCGATGCGGCGGCCGGCCCCCGATTGCGTCGAGCGCTTCCGTGATCCCGTCGAGGCCCGCGTCGATCGCCGCTCGATAGCTTCCTTCCCGAAGCTTTGGGGCAATGCGATGCTCGATGATGTCGCTGGCCTGAAGGTCGGTGAGCTGTCCGCCGACGCCCTTGCCGGTCTCGATCCGAACCCGCCTCTCCTGGGGCGCGATGACGAGGAGCACGCCATTGTCGAGTTTGTCTCGACCGACACGCCACGCGTTGAACGTTTGGTAAGCGACGTCCTCGATTGTTTCGCCCTGCAACGAACCAACGACGAAGACCGCGATCTCTTTTCCGGACTGGTCCATCGTCCGCGTCAGGCGTTGCTCGAGAGCCGCGCGATCCTCGGGCGACAGCACTCCCGCCGTGTCCGTGACGTGCCCCTGGATCGGCGGAACGACGAACGCGCTCGCGCCCGCACCGGCGGCGGCAAGGAGGATCGCCAGGCCGGCGATGGCGGCGAGCCACAGCGAGCGCATCAGAATGACACCTTGGGAGCAACCATCGATTCGGGAGTTGCCGAAAAGTACGCGCGGGGTTTGAACGTGCGCCCCGTGGCGCGATTGACGACTTGTCCGCGCACGTGGCCCAGCTCGGCGTTGAAGTCGGCGACCGCAGCGTTGTATTCCTCGCGCGACCGGAGGATTCGGTTCTCGGTCCCCTCGATCTGGATTTGCAGGTCGTGAAACGCCGCATTGGCCTTGAGGTCCGGGTACTGCTCCTGGACGACGAGAAGACGTGACAGCGCGCCTTTGAGCTGGTCTTGGGCCTTTGCGAACGCGGCCATTTTTTCAGGGTCTTCGAGGTCTTCGGCCTTCAGCGTGAGGCCGGTGGCGGCGGCGCGCGCCTGGGTCACTTGCGCGAGGGTCTGCTCTTCGTGCTTGGCAGAGCCGCGGACGACGGCGACGAGGTTTGGCACGAGATCCGAGCGGCGCTGGAGCTGCGCCTCGACGTCCGCCCACTTCTGCTGGCAGACCTGGTCTTTGCTAACGATGACGTCGTAGCTCTGGCATCCCGCTACGAGGGTGACCATTGCGAGTATCGCGAGAAGAATTCGGAGCGGCATGCTTGTTCTTGAGCACGATTCGGGCCACCGCGTCATCCGTACGCGCTCAGATTTTTTCGTCGACCATCCGGATGGCGCCACAAGGGCATTCGGCCGCGCACATTCCGCAGCCTTTGCAGAAATCGAGATCCACGCGAAACCCCTTTCCCGGACCTTGTTTCACGATGGCATTGTCGGGGCAAACGCCGTAGCAGTTGTCGCATTCGAAGCAGTTGCCGCAAGACAGGCAGCGCCGGGCTTCGAACAAGGCGTTTTCCGCGTTGAGGCCGGCGTGCACTTCGGCGAACGTCGTGCTGCGCCGACTGCCCTCGAGCGTCGGCTGAACCGTACGATCGGCATCCTCCGTGGCCTCTGGCAGCTGTCACGGTACCCTGGCCTCCCCGGCCGTGCAGGCGAACTTGAAACATGAGGGCACCCTCCCGGTCAGTGGTCTTTTGCCGTGGCGGGGTGGAGCGTCTGCTCTGCGGCCTTTTGAGCGTTGTATTCCGCTTCCAGGCGGTGCCGCGCGACCGTCACGACATGAGATAAATCGGTATTCGGGGCAATTGCATCCTCGTCGATCTTCAATCGGTCGCCGAGCCCGTGCAGCATCCCCGCCCATGCGAGCGCGTCTTTTTCCCGGGGCGTCGACGCCTTCTCTCCGACGGGGTAGCCGGCGGCAGCAGCCGTTTCGCTCAGGAACTTGAGCCACGTTCCCGGCACGAGCTTCGTCGTGGCGTCGCGGGGTACGTCGGGCACGTCGACTCCGAAGAGGAGGTGGAATTCGTCGGCTACGGCGTAGAGCTTCAGGTGCTTCGGGAGACCGCGCGCGAGTTCGACCCGGTCGAGGACGCTCAGGAGCGCGAGCGCATGCGCTTCCTGGGTCAGTCCGCCCGCCCGCATCTTCAGGAGCGCTTCGAGCTTCTCGTGTGCGCGCAAAGGCACGACGGAGTCGATTTCGTCTGCACTCAACCGCTCGGGCTCGCGGTCGAGATCGCGCTTCACCCGATCGCCGGCGCGACGGGCAAGCATCGACTCCTTTTCGTCATCCGCGAGCGCGGAGACCAAGAGAATCAGCGCATCGCCCGTCGGACCATCCACGCGTTCGTTCCTCGCCGTCTCGTCGACCTTCGCGAGGACGTCGGCGACCGCGTTCCTCTCGAGTGCACGCAGTTGCTCGTAGTGGGTCTTGTCTTCGGCTCCGCCCCAGATCCACCTCTCGAGATCGTGACAGCGCGCCTCGATGCCTTTTTCTTTCATGGCCCCCTGTTCCCCGAGCGCGTCTGCCCAAGCACCCCCGAACCAGCACGCGGCCGCCGCGATCACGAGCCTATGGGCCGCTCCGGCCGCTTCCGGACCCACTGGCTCGGCGGGGGGAGTCGCCGCACTTGCCGGAGTAGCGATCGGCGGTGATGGTTGCGGCGGAGCCCCCGCCGGGGCCTTCGGGGGAGCCTCGCAACTCGCACAGAGAAGGGCGGCGGCGCAGCCGACGGCGGCCCACGCGACTGAATGCGGACGATCCATGTCCCGGAGCACCCATGCGAAGGGTGCGCCACGCGGATCCGCGAGCGGCTCGCGTGAAGTCCCGGCGCGCCGAAGGACGCCTGGCGCGGGGTTGCGCGCAAAGACTGCACCTGGGCGCAGAGTTCACTCGCCGCTCGGGCGTGACCGGCCGAGGGGCGTCTCGTTCGCTACGTGCAGGATACGGAGACGCTCTGGACGGCGATGCAGGCGGCCGCATCGCTGCCGTCCGACACGGTCAACGTGATGGTCGGTGTCCCCGGGGTCGTGCACGTGAACGTCGTGATGGCAGAGGTCGGGTTGGCCAACGATCCGGAACTCGCGGTCCAGCCGTAGGTGAGCCCTCCGCTGTTCGGTCCCCGTGCCCCCGCGATCAGCGTGAGCGATCCTCCTACGAATACGTTCGCGGGGTTGATTGAAATCGAATCGATTGTGGCGCACTGGCTCGTCGCGGCGTGGACGGAAATCGTCCCTGATTCGGGCGTCGCCCCCGAGCAGGCCAAGGCAACCGGAACGGACGTGGTCTGATTGGCGACCACGGCGAAGGAGCTCGATGCGCCCGAGCAGGTCACCGATCCGTCGGTGGACACACCCATCAACGTGATCGCGTATCCACTTGCGGCCGGAATCCCGCCGAGCAGCGCCGAGACCGTGGGGCTCATGGTTACGTCGATGGTCCCCGATTGCGAGAATCCACTCGGGCCCGTCAACGTGTAGGCCACCGAATTGATGGTGATTCCCGGAGCCACTTGAAGGGCCACGCCGACGGTTCCCGTGTCCCCGCTGGGCGGATGATTCGAAATGGCGCTCGGCGTCGGGCCACCGTTCTCCGACACAGAGTCGTGTGACGAGCAACCTGCAAGACCGAGCGATAGGCCGGCGCAAAGAACGAACGAAAGGGTGCCCATCGAGCGGCGCAAAGTGGTCTCCATCATGTGAATGCTGGTTTGGCGCGGTTGACGACCAATGACTACCGGATTGCTCGAGGGGGCCGACGGGTCCGAAGCCCGCCGGCGGCGAGCATCGCAATACCCAAGACGAGAATTCCCGACTCCGGCAGCGCGGGCACGGGCGGGGGTGGGCCGCCTGCATCCCCCGCGTCCGATGTTCCGCCCGCGTCTGCGGCGGCGTCCGGAGCGCTCCCGGAATCCGTTCCCGCGTCTTCTTGGGCAGCGTCGCAAAGGACCGTGACGGTCCGGGTGCTGGCAGGGACGTTGCAGGCGTCTCCGGCTGGAACGGGCCCGTCGGCGACCGTCAACACGAGCGGAACGGGACCCGCCGCGGTGCAAGTGAACTTCGGGGTCGCGGAGTTCGGATGGTCGAACATTCCGCTCGGCGCCGACCACGCGAACGAAAGCGCACTCGGAACCGGGCCAGCCGCGCTCGACGTGAGCGCAATCGTTCCCCCGACGGTCGTCTCCGCCGGGATCGCGGTGACGTTCGTGACGTTGGCGCAGTTGAAGCTCGTGCCGTCGACCAGAGTCACTTGCGATCCGGACATGACGACGCTGCAGGCCATTGCGACCGGCACGGGGGTGGTCACGTGCGACTTAATGGCGAAGGACGCGGATCCCGTGCAGGTCACGCTTCCGTCGATTGCGGTGCCCGACAGCGAAATGCGGTAGCCGGCGCCCGCTGGAATGTCGCTCGCGAGAAAGCTCACCGCGTTCGTGTTCGGGATGGCGACCGATCCGCTCTGGACGACCGTGGCCGCGCCATTCGGCCCCGTGATGACCCATTGCACCACTTCGATGAGCTGTCCGGCGGGCAGCGTGAGCTGGGCGCCGACAGTGCCGGAGCCGTTCGGAGCGCCCGCGGCATTGCTCGATCGCGCAGGCCCGGTTTCCGAGCTGCTCGCGGCCTTGGTGGGGTCCGAAGAACACGCAGCCGACCCAATCGCCAGCACGAGTGTGAGAGACGGGAAAACGGAATT